>Ga0208179_1000037_pt1 | contig 194717 bp, 207 predicted proteins | sample Malvired_Geostar_FD_184238 | JGI IMG/M metagenome (GOLD analysis project Ga0208179, IMG submission 184238) | Marine viral communities from the Global Malaspina Expedition - Malaspina viral metaG DeepMed_Geostar (SPAdes) (version 2) | ecosystem: Environmental > Aquatic > Marine > Oceanic...
GGGCGCGGGCTGGGGCAGGTCGAGAGCTACGGTGCCGGGGGCCGAGCCGACCGACCAGCTTTCGGGCACGGCGACCAGATCGGACGGCTGGGTCGGCGACATCAGGCTGACGCGCTGGAAGACGTTCCAGCCGAGCACGGCCAGGCCGATGATGGCCAGTACCCCGATGATGCGCGGCGAATAACGGCGGACTTCCTCGAAGGCGATGCCGACCGGCGCCTGCAGCGGGACCGAGGGGTCGGGCACGTCGCGCTTGAACCGCTCGACCGCCAGCTGTTCGTCGACGCCGAGCGCTCCGGCATAGGCGCGGACGTAGCCGATCGAGAAGACCCGCGAGGGCAGGATGGAGGTGTCGTTCTGCTCGAGGGCGCGCAGATAGCGGACGTGGACGCGGGTGATGGCCGACATGTCCTCGAGTGAGCGGTTCGATGCCTTGCGCGCCGCGCGGAGGCCGTCACCCAGAGTCGCGGCATCCGTGATGGGGGGAACAGGGTCCCTCCAGTCGGGATGTGCCCGAAACTCGTCGGGGATATTCCCCGTATCCAGTGCCATGAGGCCCGACCCAACTACCGGCATCGGAGATGCCGCACTCAACCACGACGCAGCGCCTAACAAACCCGGGTGACGGTTACCGCCTCCCCCCGGAGGACTTTTGCGATCCTCTTGTGGATAACCCATCGTGGCCCCTCGATCAACGTCCCGTTAAGCATCCGGACCGTTTCAGGACGGGACGCTTCAGAGCACGACGTTCAACTTCCGGGCCAGGGACTCGATCTCGTTGCGGATCGAGCCGGCGGACAGGCCGAGCAGGCTGGTCATGGCGCGCTGGGCCTGGCCGAGGTCGGTGGACAGACACATGCGCTTGACCGGCCCGACGCCGGCGGCGGGGGCGGACAGGCGGGTATAGCCGAGGGTCAGCAGGGCAAAGGCCTCGAGCGGGCGACCGGCCAGCTCTCCGCATACGGAGACGGGTGTTCCGGTCTCGGCGCATTTCCGCTGGATTTCGGCGAGGGCCCGGAGCGCAGGGGGCGACAGGGGGTCGTACCGGTCCGAGACCAGCGGATTGGTCCGGTCGGCGGCGAACATATACTGCAGCAGGTCGTTGGTGCCGACCGAGACGAAATCGGTCAGGGGCAGCAGCGCATCCAGATGCCAGAGCAGGGACGGGCATTCGATCATGGCCCCGACCCGCAGCAGGCTGGGCAGGCTGCGGCCACGACGGCGGGCCCAGGCGCATTCGACATCGACCAGTTCGCGGGCGGCGCGGAACTCATCGACCGTGGCGATCATCGGGAACATGACGCGCAGCTCGCGGCCCTCGGCGGCTGACAGCAGGGCGCGCAGCTGCAGCCGCAGCAGGCCGGGCCGGTCGAGGCCCAGACGGATGGCGCGCCGGCCAAGGGCGGGGTTCTCCTCGCGCTCGGCCTCGAGATAGGGCAGCACCTTGTCGCCGCCGATGTCGAGGGTGCGGAAGACCACGGGCCGGTCGCCTGCGGTGTCGAGCACCTTGCGATAGAGATTGGTCTGGGCGTCCAGCCGGGGCAGTTCCTCGGACACCATGAACTGGAATTCGGTGCGGAACAGGCCGATGCCCTCGGCTCCGGTCTGGTCCAGATTGTCCAGGTCGACGGCCAGGCCCGCATTGGTCAGCAGCTGGATACGCTTGCCGTCGAGGGTGATGGCCGGGGTGTCGCGCAGGCGGGCGAACTCGGCCTGACGCTTGTTGCGCAGGTCGAGGCGGGCCTGGACGGCATCGAGCACATCGGGGCGGGGGCGCAGGTAAGCCTCGCCGGTTTCACCGTCGGCGATGACCAGGTCGCCCTCGCTGAGGCGGTCGCGGAGGCCGGCCATGCGTCCCACACAGGGAATCTGCAGGGCGCGGGCGACGATGGCGGCGTGGCTGGCGGCCGAGCCCTCTTCCAGCAGCAGGCCCTTCAGCCGTTCGCGCGGATACTCCAGAAGGTCGGCGGGGCCGAGGTTACGGGCGACCAGGATGGTGTCCTCGGGCAGGTCGCGCTCGCCCGGGCGGTCCCCGGCCAGGACCCGCAGCAGGCGGTTGGCCAGATCCTCGAGGTCGTGCAGCCGCTCGCGGATATAGGGGTCGCGGGCCTTGGCGAAGCGGGCGCGGTGCTCGTTCCGGACCCGGTCGACGGCGGCCTCGGCGGTCAGGCCCGAGCGGACGGCCTCTTCCAGCGAGCGGTTCCAGCCCCGGTCGACGGCGAACATGCGGTAGGTTTCCAGCACCTCGAACGAGGGGCCGGACAGGCCCTGGCTGCCGTCCAGCATGGCGTCGATATTGGCCTTGAGCGCCTCAAGCCCCGCCTGCAGCCGTACTTCCTCGAGCGGAGTGTCGTCGGCCAGCAGCTTTTCAGGCGGCAGGGGTGGCTCGTGCAGGACGACATGGCCATAGGCGAGGCCGTCCGAGAATTTCTGGCCCTTGAAGCGTTCGGGCCGGTGCGGCGCCACCTCGACATCGCGCAGTTCGTCGAGGCCCATAAGCTCGCCGGACGCGACCGTTTCGGCCAGCACCATGGCGATGGTCTGAATGTCCTCGATCTCGTCCTCGTCGTAGCGACGCGCGGACTGGTTCTGGACGACCAGAACGCCGATGGCGCGTCCGCCGCGCAGCAAGGGCGCGCCGAGGAAGGCGTGATAGGGGTCTTCGCCCGTCTCCGGCCGGTACGAGAAGTTGGGGTGGGAGGGGGCGTGCGACAGGCTGATCGGCTCGGCCACGCGGGCGACCTCGCCCACCAGACCCTCGCCGGGGCTGAGGCGAGTGTTGTGCACGGCCTCGCGGTTCAGGCCCTGGGTGGCGAACAGCTCCAGCTCGCCCGAGGCGCGCCGGAGATAGATGGAGCAGACCTCGGCCACCATGGTCTGGGCGATGATCCGCACGACCAGATCCAGCCGCTCCTGCGCGGGACCGCCTCCGGCCATAGCCTCACGGATCTGGCGCAGGAGGTTCCTGGGTCCTCGTGTCGTCAATCCGCTTGCAGTCGGCATGGCCCCTCCGTCAGACCCGATAGATAGGGGGCCCGGGCGATATTCCCATGCTTATACGGCTTCGAGGCCGTAGGCGGAATGCAGCGCGCGCACGGCCAGTTCGGCATAGGCCGCATCGATCAGGACGCTGATCTTGATTTCCGAGGTCGAGATGGCCTGGAATTTGATGCCCTTGTCGGCCAGGGCCCGGAACATGGTCTGGGCGACGCCGGCGTGGCTGCGCATGCCGACCCCGACAACCGAGACCTTGGCCACGTCCTCGTCGAGGCGGATTTCCTGAAAGCCGATGTCGGACTGGGCCGCGCGCATCAGTTCGGCGGCGCGGGTGGCATCGCGTCTGCCGGTGGTGAAGGTCAGATTGACCGCCCCCTCGGTGCGCGACTGACTCTGGACGATCATGTCGACATTGACCCCGGCCTCGGCCAGCCGGGTGAAGACGTCGGCCGGGGCGTCGGTCCGGTCATCCAGCCCCAGAAGGGTGATGCGGGCCTCGTCGCGGCTCATGGTGACGCCGGACACGATACGTTTTTCCACGATCTCTTCCTCGTCGCAGATCAGGGTGCCGCCCTTGTCGGGAAGCACGCCGTGATCGTCGGGTTCAATGAAGCTGGACAGCACCCGCAGGGGCACTTTTTTCGCCATGGCCAGTTCGACCGAGCGGGTCTGGAGCACCTTGGCCCCCAGCGAGGCCATTTCCAGCATTTCTTCGTAGGAGATCCGCTCGAGCCGGCGGGCGCGGCTCTCGATGCGGGGGTCGGTCGTATAGACGCCGTCCACGTCGGTGTAGATGTCGCACGGACAGTCGAGCGCGGCGGCGACGGCCACCGCCGAGGTGTCGGAGCCGCCCCGGCCCAGCGTGGTGATGCGGCCGCTGGGACTGACCCCCTGAAAGCCCGGCACCACGGCGATCTCGCCGCCGTCGACCGCCAGACCGAGAGCCTCGCCCGGAATGTCGATGATGCGGGCCTTGCCGTGCTGGTCGTCGGTCAGGATGGGGATCTGCCAGCCCATCCAGCTGCGGGCGCGCAGACCCATGTTGCGCAGGGTCAGGGCCAGAAGACCGGCCGTCACCTGTTCACCCGAGGCGACCACGGCATCATATTCGTCGTCTGTGGGATCAATCCCCTGGGCGGGGCGGCCCGCGCCGTCGGTCCAGGCGACCAGTTCATTGGTCTTGCCCGCCATGGCCGAAACAACCACGGCCACACGCCGTCCGGCATTGTATTCGGCGGCCACGATCCGCGCCGCACGCCGGATCCGGTCAAGGTCGCCCATGGAGGTCCCGCCGAACTTCAGCACAAGGCGCGTCATTCTGACCGGGATCCTCTCTTGAAACTGATGACGGGGGCGTTCATGCCATGGCCATGGGCGCTTCTAACGACACGGCCGGGCCGCGCAAACCGAAAACCGATCCGGGGCAGGCCCCGGGTCCGGCGTACAGCGTCGACCCGGCGGATGTGGCGCGTTTTTCGGCGCTGGCCGAGACCTGGTGGGATCCGAAGGGCCCGTTTGCGCCACTGCACCGGTTCAATCCGGTCCGGCTGGGCTTTATCCGGCGCGAGGCGCTGGCGCGGTTCGGGCGCGACGGCACGGCGAGACGCCCGTTCGAGGGGCTCCGGCTGCTGGACATCGGCTGTGGCGGGGGCCTGCTGTCCGAGCCTATGGCGCGGCTGGGCTTTGACGTGACGGCCGTGGATGCCTCGGAGAAGAATATCGGCACGGCGCGCATGCACGCCGAGGCGCAGGGGCTGACGATCGACTTTCGCCACGGCACGGCCGAGGGGCTGATGGCGGCGGGCGAGCCGCCGTTCGATCTGATCCTGAACATGGAAGTGGTCGAGCACGTCGCCGACCCCGCGGCCTATCTGCGCGACACCGCCGCCATGATCGCGCCCGGCGGAATGATGATCGTCGCGACCCTGAACAAGACACTGAAGTCGCTGGCGCTCGGCAAGGTGGCGGCAGAATACATCCTGCGCTGGGTGCCGCCGGGGACGCATGACTGGAACCAGTTCATCAAGCCCGAGACGTTGAAGGACTGGCTGGAGGCGGCGCCTGGCGTGGCCGCGCGCGGACCGTTCGGCGTGACCTATGACCCGCTGTCGGGCCGGTTCTCGGAAAGCGATGACGTCGGTATCAACTATATGATGATCGCCGAGCGGGCCTGAAGCTTACCGCGAATTCATCCAGATTTCAGACTTGTAACGGGAATGCGTCGGGAGCGGCGGGTACAGGTGGGGTCCAAGCTTCACCGGAGATACCCCATGAAACGCCTGTTCCTGACCGCCACCCTGATCGCCGCCGGCCTGGCCACCTCGGCCTGCGTGACCATCATCGATGCCACCCATGACCATGACGACGGGTGGCGGGGCAAGAACGCCGCGCCGTTCGATGGCGCCCGGGAAGACTGCCTGGAGCGCACCGGCGACGTGCACAGCGCGGCCTTTACCGACTGCATGGCCGAAAAAGGCTGGACCCGGGATTAATCTGTCGGGCAGCGCGTATTGAGCGCGGCCGCCTCAAAGCGCCATTCGACGCTGCGGGGCGTGCCCGAAATCTCGCCGTCGATCCGGGCCTTGAGCCCGTCGCCGTCGCGCTCGTAGCGAATATGGGTGGGGAAGTCGTTGTAGGGGTTCGAGAAGACGACGAAATCCTCACCCTGTTCGGTCAGGGCGAACCGCACCTCATCCTGACCCGAGGGTTTGACCACATAGACGGCCGCGCCGTCCGGCAGGGTGGCAATGAAGGCCAGCTCAAAGCCGACGCGCCCCTGGGGCGACACGGTGACGGCGTGGCCGGCCATCAGGCCGAGGCGGGGATCGCTCCAGGTCTCGGAGGCCTCTCGCCCGTCCGAACAGTCGAGCCAGTAGCCACTCATCCAGCCGAGGCCGGCGACGGGGTCCGGGGCGGGGGTCGCCGTGGTGAGAAATGCGGCGGCGAGAGCGGCTAGCAGGGACATCGGCGATCTCCGGTTTCGATGTCCGGGTTCTAGACCGGTTCCGGCCCGCCGGGCTTGTAGGTTTGCGACGCGATGGCGCGCGCCAGCTCGACCTGTTCGCGGGCCCATTCGGTCGCGGTACAGCCGAGGAAGCGGCGAAAGTCACGGGCCAGCTGGGGCTGGTCGAAATAGCCGGCGCCCAGACCGGCATCCAGCCAGCCTTCGGCATCTTCGGCCATGGCGTGATCGAAGACCCGACGAAAGCGAATGACGGATCGCAGGGTGCGCGGCGCAATCCCCACCCGGTCGAGAAAGCGGCGCTGAAGGGCCCGGCGGGCAGCGGCGTCACCGGCCGGTAACGGCTGGTCGGCATGGATGGCCTCAACTCCGGCCCGAACCAGCGGGTCGATGGACCAGTCGTCGCGGCGCTGACCTTCCATCCAGTCGATCATGTGCCGGGCCTGCGCCTCAGGGTCGCCGGAGGGAAGTTTGAGGCCTGCCAGCCGTTCCGTCATGTCCAGCCGCTGGTCGGTGGCGATGCGGAGGGACAGGCCCAGCCAGTCGCGGGCGCCGTCGGGCTGAAAGCGCAGGGCCACCATCTCGACCGGTCCGGTCGGGCGAATGGCGATGGGCCGGGTCATCTGGCCCGCGAACAGCGCGTGGGGCTGAAGGTGAAAAGTGCCGTCGACGTCGGCCTCTTCATAGGGGTCGCAGAGATCGAGGATCAGTTCGGGACAGCCGTCCGGCGCGATCCGCTGGACGGCGCGGCTGGGGCGGGGGCAGGCATAGGTCCAGACCTTGCGCACCCAGGGGCGGAGCGCCTCGGGCGGGTCGACCTCGTGATACCGCTCCCCCGTATCCACGTTCAGTGCGCCTTCGACGGGTCCGGCGGCGGCGCCGGAAGAGGCGCGCAAGGAATGCCGTCCTCCTTCAGCGCCTTGACCTCCTGAGCTGTGGCCTCGCCATAGATTTCACGCTGTTCGGAGGTGCCTTCGTGGATGGCGCGCGCCTCGCGGGCGAAGCTGTCGCCGACATAGTCGAAATTGGCCTCGACATGGGCCCGGACCTTTTTGGCCATATCGGACATCAGGGTCTGGAGGGGCGCATCGGGGAGAGCCCGTTTCCTGGTGCCGGCGACGGCGGGGGCCATGATCTGTTTTGACACCTCGCGCGAGCCGCAGAAGGGGCATTCGACCATGCCTTGGGCGGCCTGATCGTCATAGTCGGACGAGCTGGAGAACCAGGCCTCGAACGGGTGGTCGGTCGCACAGGTCAGGGCGTAGCGGATCATGCGTCGGCTGCGGAGCGAAAGGGACGGTCGTGGGTCAGGGCCGGGATGGCGCGGCGCGCGCGGTCCACGGCTTCGAGGTCGAGCCGGGCGTGCAGGATGCCGGGCTCGTCGTGGTCGAGGGCGGCGATGACCTTGCCCCAGGGGTCGACCACGGTGGACCGCCCCCAGGTGGCGCGCCCGTCCTCATGGGTGCCGCCTTGCGCTGCCGCCAGCACAAAGGCACCCGTCTCGACCGCGCGGGCGCGCAGCAGGACCTGCCAGTGGGCCTCGCCGGTGGGCACGGTGAAGGCCGCGGGGACGGTGATCATGCGCACATCGGGGCGGGCCTTGGCGAGGTCGCGATAGAGCTGGGGAAAGCGCACATCATAGCAGATGGAAAGACCCAGACCGCCCCACGGCGTGTCGGCGACCACGGCGCGCTCGCCGGGGCGCACGGCCTTGCTCTCGCGCCAGCTTTCGCCGGTGTCGAGATCGACATCGAAGACATGCAGCTTGTCGTAGCGGGCGCCGATGTGGCCCTCGGGGTCGATCAGCAGGGCGCGGTTGGCGGCGCGTCCGGTCGCATCGCCCTCGGCCTCCACCATGACCGAGCCGACCTGCAGCCAGATGCCCAGTTCGCGGGCCAGTGCCGTGAGCCCCTGCACGGCGGGATCGTCCCCCTCGGGCACAAGCGTCGCGCGACCCTCGCTCCGGCGCTCGAGTCGGTTGGTGGCCTCGGGCGTCAGGATCAGTCTGGCGCCTTCGCCGGCCGCCTGCCGGATCAGGGGCGCGACATGATCCAGACCGCTCTGGCTGGCGGCCGGGGTGCGGGTCTGGATCAGGGCGACGTCGAGCGGCTCGGCCATGGGGGATGTCAGGCTTCCAGCAGGGGGTCCAGTCCGCCGCGGGCGTCCAGGGCATGCAGGTCGTCCGAGCCGCCGATATGGCGATCGCCGATGAAGATCTGCGGGAAGGTGGCGCGGCCGCCAGACCTGGCCGTCATCTCGGCCTTCAGTTGCGGATCGTTGGAGGCGACGACCTCCTGATAGTCCACGCCCTTCTTCTTCAGCAGCATCATGGCCGAGATGCAGTAGGGGCAGCCCGGCTTGGTATAGAGAACGACATCGGCCACGGGGCAGATACTCCTTGAAAGTTACAGACAGCGGTTCAGCCCGCAGACGGGCGGATTGTTCCCTATCTAGGCATTGTGCGGGCGGTCTGCACCCGGGCAACCACGGCGAGGTCGACGGCCCGGGCCCCGGCGTCAAGCAGGGCGCGGGCGCAGGCCTCGGCCGTGGCGCCGGTGGTCAGCACATCATCGACCAGCAGGATGCGCCGCCCGCGCAGGCGACCGCGCCGCTCTTCGGGGACCGAGAAGACGCCCTTCACATTCAGCTTGCGGCCCCGGGCACCCAGCCCGCCCTGCGAGGCGGTGGCGGCCTTACGCACCAGGCTGTCGGGCAGATAGTCGAGGCGTTCGGTGCGGGCCAGCGGACGGGCGACCTCGGCGGCCTGGTTGAAGCGGCGGGCCAGCAGTCGCGAGGGATGGAGCGGCACTGGCACCACGGCATCGGCCTGATCCAGCAGGGGACGCGCCGAGCGCGACAGCCAGCGGGCGAACAGCGGGGCCAGCGGCTGGTCGTCGGCGTGCTTGAATCTGAGGATCAACGGCCGCGAGCCGTCGTCATACAGACAGGCGGCGCGGGCCCGTTCGAAGGCCAGCGGATGGGCGACGCACGGGGCGCAGCGGCCCTCGGCAAAATCGCCGGAGTCGACGGTGAAGGGCGCACCGCAGCCGTCGCAGACCGGGTCCTCGAGAAAGGTGATGCGCGACCATTCCGCCGAGGTCAGGGCCGCGCCGATGCGGCCCGCAGGCCCGGGGCTCTCGGGCTGCGGCAGGATCAGATCGGCCAGGCCTCGCCCGAAGGCGCGCGCGAAAAACTGGACACGCGCGCCGGGACCGGCTTTCCAGAAGTCCCCCTCCGTCCCCATATCGTTTCGCATGACCGCTACGTCCGCTCCGCCTCGTCTGTTTGACCCTGCCCGCAGGATGGCGCGGGTGCAACGGGCGGAGCGTGCCGGGACGCCGGTCGACTTTCTGCACCGGCGCGCGGCCGAGGGGCTGGCGGACAGTCTGGACGCCATTCCGTGCGACTTCTCCGTCGTGGTCGACCTGTCGCCGCGCGCCGGGATCTTTGCCGAGGTGCTGGCCGACCATGATGCGGCTGCCCGGATCGGGCCGGTGACCACGCCCGTGCCGCTGGCTGATCGGGTCGTGCCGGGCGAGGGACCCCTGGCGCTGGAAGACGGATCGGTCGATCTGATCGTCTCGGTGCTTGGGCTCCATTGGGCCAATGACCTGCCTGGCGCGCTGGCCCAGAGCCGGAGGGCGCTGAAGCCGGACGGCCTGTTTCTGGGGGCGATGTTCGGGGCCGGGACGCTGACCGAGCTGCGCGATGTCCTGACCCGGGCCGCGCTGGAGGTGACCGGGGGCGCGGCGCCGCGCGTGTCGCCATTTGCCGATGCGTATGATGCGGCGGGCCTGATGCAGCGGGCCGGGTTCGCCCTGCCGGTGGTCGACGGGGATACGGTGGCCGTGCGTTATGCCGGGATGATGGCGCTGGTGAAGGACCTGCGCGGCATGGGCGAGGCGGGGGCGCCCGAAGGGCCGAGACCGCCCCTGTCGCGTCAGACGGTGGCCCGGGCGGCGGGCTTGTATGACGAGCGGTATTCGGTGACGGGCGACGATGCCCGGCCCCGCGTGCAGGCGACCTTCGAGACCCTGTTCCTGACCGGCTGGGCGCCGTCACCGGATCAGCCCAGGCCGTTAAAGCCCGGATCGGTCGCGCCCGGATTCAGGGTCGCACCCCGAAGCGGCTAGCCGCCGATCGCGGTCTTCAGCGTAGTCATCGCGGTGTTGAAAATGCCCGAGCCGGACCCGCCGAAGGCCGTCAGGGCCGACAGGATCACCAGAAAGATCAGCGAGACGATCAGGCCGTATTCCAGCGAGGTCGCGCCGGACTCGTCCTTCAGGAAGCGGCGGAGTGTCGTCACAGCCCCCTCCCTTGGTGGCTAGAGCAGGTCGCGCAGCCAGGCGACCAAGGGTTCATCGGCGGGCGGCATGGGCCAGTCCGACAGCTGGTTCGGCCGCACCCACTTCAGCGCGGCATGTTCGCGCGCCACGACTGTGCCCTCCCAGCGACGGCAAAGGTACAGTGGCATCAACAGGTGAAAGCTTTCGTAAGCGTGGCTGGCGAAGACGAAGGGGGCCAGACAGGCCTCCTTCGTTTCGATGCCCAGCTCCTCGCGCAGCTCGCGGATCAGGGCCGCCTCGGGCCGCTCTCCCGGCTCGACCTTGCCGCCGGGAAACTCCCACAGACCGGCCATCTGCTTGCCCTCGGGCCGCTGGGCGATCAGCACCCGACCGTCTGTATCGATCAGGGCCACGGCGACGACGAGAACAGTGGGGAGGGTCACGAGCGATAGTCGCCGTTGATCTCGATGTAGCGTTTGGTCAGGTCGCAGGTCCAGACGGTGGCCGAGGCGCGACCGGCACCGACCTCGACAGTGATGTCGATCTCGGCATTCTTCATATAGGCGCTCATCTTCGCCTCGTCGTAGGACGGCGACGGTGCGCCGTCGACGGCGGCGACGTGGGGGCCGAAACGGATGGCCAGCCGGTCGCGGTCGACGGGTTCCTCGGTCTTGCCCACGGCCATCACCACCCGGCCCCAGTTGGCGTCTTCCCCCGCCAGAGCGGTCTTGACCAGCGGGCTGTCGGCGATCGACTTGGCCAGCTTGCGGGCCGAGGCGGGGCTGGCGGCGCCATCGACGGTGACCTTGACGAATTTGGTCGCCCCCTCGCCGTCACGCACCAGCTGGTGGGCGAGGTCGAGCATCACGGCGTCAAGGGCGCGCGAAAAGTCCTTGAGCCGACGGTCGCCGACCCGGCCGATGCGCGGAGCGCCCGAGGCTCCGGTGGCAAACAGCAGGCAGGTGTCATTGGTCGAGGTGTCCCCGTCGACGGTCACCGAGTTGAAGGTGGTGCGGACGTGCAGACCCAGCATGGCGCGCAGGACATTCGGGTGGATGTCGGCATCGGTGACGATGAAGGCCAGCATGGTCGCCATGTCGGGCGCGATCATGCCCGAACCCTTGGCGATCCCGGCGATTCGGACGGTGTGGCCGTCGATCCGGCATTCCGCGAACGACCCCTTGGGGAAGGTGTCGGTGGTCATGATACCGCGCGCGGCGGCCGTCCACTGGTCGGCAGCCGGGGTGTCGGCGTCGAGCCGGGTCTCGACCTCGCCGAGGCGGGTGGCGATCTTGCGGTCGTCGAGGGTGACGCCGATGACCCCGGTCGAGGCCAGCATGACATCGCGCTGGCGACAGCCGAAGCGTTTGGCGACCTCGGAGGCCGTACGCCGCGCAGCATCGGCCCCGGGCTTGCCGGTAAAGGCATTGGCGCAGCCGGCATTGACGACCAGGGCGCGGACGTCCTTGCCGCCCTCGTCGCTGTCCAGATGGCGACGGCACCAGTCGACCGGCGCCGAGCCGATCTTGTGCCGGGTGAAGACGCCGGCGCAGCTGGTGCCCCGGGCAAAGCGGAACACCACGAGATCGTCGCGCTGGTGCTTGTAGAAGCCGGCCCGCGCGGTGGCGATCTCGACCCCGCCGACCGTGCCCATGGTCGGGAAGGGAACGGCCAGCGGCGAGATTTCCAGCCCTGGCTTGCCCGGCGCGGCGGGGGCCGGGGTCGGGGCGGCCGGCTTTGCCCCGCGCTTCAGGGCGGCGGTGAAGGGATCAAAGGCCTTCTCCAGCGAGGAGCGGCCGGAGGACTTCGGCTTGGGCGGCTTCATTCACCGGTTCCTGCGGACGGAGGGGCCGAGGCCGGTTCCTCGACGGTGGATTCGGGCTCGGCGCCGAGCAGGAATTCCACATCGGCCCGGCCGCGCAGTCCTTCCAGCAGCTGGCGCACGCCCTCATAGGTCAGGTAGCGGACGATCTGGGGGCGGGCCTGTTCGAGGGTAGGCGGGGTCTCCCGCCGACGATCCTCGACCCGGACGACGGCCCAGCCGCCTTCGGTCTGGAAGGGGCCGACCGTCGAGCCTGCGGGCTTGTCCCGCAGGGCATTGGCGAAGGCTTCGGGCAGGACATCGAGGGTGCGATAGCCCAGATCGCCGCCGGAGAAGCGGGTGGCCTCGTCGATCGAGCTTTCGGCGGCCACGGCTTCGAAGGCGGCGCCCGTGCCCAGCACGCCCATGACGGTCTCGGCTTCCTCGCGGGTGCGCGACAGGATCAGGCGGATGCGGACTTCTTCCGACGACCGGGCGAGCCGCAGCTGTTCCTGATAGAGCGCCTCGACCGCCTGATCCGTAATGGTGCCGTTGACGACCGCCTCGACCAGCACATCGCCGAGGATGCGGTCGCGGGTGACCTCGAGCCTGCGCTGGACCAGCGGGGACTTGTCCAGACCCCGGCGCTCGGCCTCGCGGGCCAGCAGCTTCTGGTCGATGACCTCGTCCAGAACCCGGCGGAACAGGCTGGAGGTGACGTCGAGAGGTTCGCCCTCGCCGACCAGGCCCTGGGCCACCGCCTCGCGCTTGACGTCCGATGCCCAGATGGTTTCCCCCGCCACCCGGGCTACGGCCTGGTCGCCCGGTTCCGGTGGCCGGTCACTGCCCCGATCCCCGGTACAGGCCGACAGGGTGAGCGCCAGCATCAAGGCGGTCAAAAGAAAGACTAGCGGGTTGGACGACAGTCGCATGCGGCGCTCCTCGGCCCGGGCGAAGGGAATACGGCCTTTGGGGCGTGTCCGGGAGGGCCCGGCTGAATGCCCCTCGCGTTGACAGGGATAAGGCCGGTGCTTAAGTCCCGCCTGCGCCCAAGTCGAGGGGTTTCCACCGTTCGCGTGGCCGGGTTTCGGGGTTTTTGCCCCTCCGGCGCCGGATGGTGCGAAGGCCCCCGCCGGGATGGCGTGTATCGCTGCTCGCCCAAGCCCCCCTAGACAGGGCCCCACAGACTGAGCCTGTCCGCTCACCGTAGTTTTCCGGATCCTCCATGCTCGGCTTTGCCAAGAAATTTATCGGTTCCTCGAACGACCGCAAGGTCAAGGGCTTCATGGCCCAGGTCCAGAAGATCAACGCCCTGGAGGAAAAGTACGCGACCCTTTCCGACGGCGAGCTTCGGATGATGACCGACGCCTTCCGGGACCGGCTGGCCAAGGGCGAGTCGCTGGACAAGCTGCTCAACGAAGCCTTCGCCGTCGTCCGCGAGGCCTCCAAGCGGGTGCTGGGTCAGCGCCAGTATGATGTCCAGCTGGCCGGCGGCATGATCCTGCACGAAGGCGGGATCGCCGAGATGCGCACCGGCGAGGGCAAGACGCTGGTGGCCGTGGCCCCGGTCTATCTGAATGCGCTGGCGGGCAAGGGCGTCCACGTCATCACCGTCAACGACTATCTGGCCAAACGCGACGCCGAATGGATGGGCCGGGTCTATCGCTTCCTGGGCATGGAAGTGGGCGTGATCGTCAACGGCCTGTCGGGTGGGCAGCGTCAGGCCGCCTACGCCGCCGACATCACCTATGGCACCAACAATGAGTTCGGCTTCGACTATCTGCGCGACAATCTGGTCTATGACCGGCGCGAAATGGTCCAGCGGGGCCACCACTTTGTCATCGTCGACGAGGTCGACTCCATCCTGATCGATGAGGCGCGCACGCCGCTGATCATTTCGGGCCCGACCGAGGACCGGTCCGACCTGTATGTGACGCTGGACGGTATCATCAAGGAGCTCATCCAGGAGCCGTCGTACTTCGAGGTCGACGAAAAGCAGCGTCAGGTGCTGCTGACCGAAGAGGGCTCTGAGGCCATCGAGGCCATTCTGGAAGAGCGCGGCCTGTTCGCCGAGGACACGACCGGCCTGTACGATGCGGCCAACATCACCCTGGTGCACCACACCAATCAGGCCCTGCGCGCCAATACGCTGTACCAGCGCGACAAGGACTACATCATCCGGTCCGACGAGGTGATGCTGATCGACGAATTCACCGGCCGGATGATGCAGGGGCGTCGTCTGTCCGAGGGTCTGCACCAGGCGCTGGAGGCCAAGGAAGGCGTCAAGATCCAGCCCGAGAACCAGACCCTGGCCTCGGTCACCATCCAGAATTATTTCCGCCTGTATTCCAAGCTGTCCGGCATGACCGGCACGGCCGCGACCGAGGCCCAGGAATTCCTCGACATCTACAAGATGGATGTCATGGAGATCCCGACCAACCGGCCGATCAAGCGCATCGACTATGACGACGAGGTCTACCGCACCTCGCGCGAGAAGAATGAGGCGATCGCGAAACTGATCGCCGAACGCCATCTCGCGGGCCAGCCGATCCTCGTCGGCACGGTGTCGATCGAAAAGTCGGAGACCCTGTCCAGGCTGCTGCAGACCTATGAGTACCAGGTCGAGGTCGACCGCACCCTCAAGGCCGAGTTCAAGGGTCGCGAGAAGGAGGCCCAGAAGGCCGGCGATGCGGCCTATGACATCCGCTATGAGACCCGGCTGAAAGGCATCCCGCACAGTGTGCTGAACGCCCGTCAGCACGAGCAGGAAGCCTTCATCGTCGCCGAGGCGGGCCTGCCCGGCGCGGTGACGATCGCCACCAACATGGCCGGCCGCGGGACCGACATCCAGCTGGGCGGCAATCTGGAGATGCGCCTGCAGCGCTGGCGTCAAGAGCAGCGCAACATGGGCGTCGAGGTCACGCCCGAGGCCGAGGCCGCCCAGGAAGCCCAGTTCAAGACCGAGATCGGCGAGCAGCGCGCCATTGCGCTGGAGGCCGGGGGTCTGTTCGTGCTGGGCACGGAACGTCACGAAAGCCGCCGGATCGACAACCAGCTGCGCGGCCGGACGGGCCGTCAGGGCGACCCCGGCACCTCCAAATTCTACCTGTCCTGCGAAGATGACCTGCTGCGGATCTTTGCCGGCGACCGGCTGGATTCGATCATGAAGACCTTTGGCGTGGCCGAGGGCGAGGCCATCACCCACCCGTGGCTGAACAAGGCCATCGAGCAGGCCCAGAAGAAGGTCGAGCAGCGCAACTACGACATCCGCAAGAACCTTCTGAAGTACGACGACGTCGTCAACGACCAGCGCAAGGCGGTGTTCGAACAGCGTCAGGAGTTCATGGACGCGACCGACATGTCGGAACTGGTCGGTGAATTCCGCCACGATGTGATCAACGATCTGGTCGAACGCTATATGCCGCCCAAGGCCTATGCCGAGCAGTGGGACATCGACGGGCTGGACGAAAAGGTCCGCTCGACCCTGGGTCTGGAGCTGCCGCTCAAGGACTGGGCCGCCGAGGAAGGCGTGTCGAACGAGGAGTTCGAGGAGCGCCTGCTGGCCGCGTCGGACGCGCGCGCCGAGGAACGGCTGAAGCTGATCGGCGACGACCGCATGCGGGGGCTGGAGAAGCAGTTCCTGATGCAGATGATCGACATGCAGTGGCGCGAGCACCTGGTGCATCTGGACCATCTGCGCGGCGTCATCGGCCTGCGCGGCTATGGCCAGCGTGACCCGCTGAATGAGTACAAGACCGAGGCCTTCGCCCTGTTCGAAAGCCTGCTGTACGACCTCAGGCACAATGTGACCCGCTGGCTGATGACGGTCGAGTTCCGCTTTGAGCCGCCGCCCCAGATGCCCGAGTTCGAGGAAATTCACCTCAATCCCGGCACCGGCGAGAACGAAATGGCCAACCCCAATGCCCAGCTGCCGGAAGGCCGCCTGGACGGGGACGACCGGTCGCGCATGCCGGTCGAGATGCTGCCGGAAGGCTGGCAGCGCACGGGCCGCAACTCGCTGTGCCCCTGCGGCTCGGGCCGCAAGTTCAAGCACTGCCACGGGGCCCTGGTTTAGGGCGCTAACGCTCGCGACGCGGTCGCTCGCTGCTTGAGCGCGAGGGGGTGTGTGCTCTACCCGTCACCCTCGGGCTTGATCCGAGGGTCGGTCCGGGCAGACGGCTGGCGTCGAGGGCGACACCGATCCTCGGGTCAAGCCCGAGGATGACGGCTCAGGAGGTTGACGCATGACGACGGCGCGCAAGGATCTGTTCAAACGGGCGCTGGCGGCGGCGCCGGGTCGGCTGCATTTCGCGGCCCACAGCCATCATCTGTGGCCGGATGCCAGCTTCGACGGCCAGGTCGAGGCCTGGAATGACGGCGTGCGGCTGGCCGACAAGAAATGGGACCGGGTATTCGGCGAGGTCGTCCCCGAAGCCCAGGGCCATGTGGCGAGCGAGCTGTCGCTGCCCGATCCGGAGACGGTGGTCTTTGCCCTGAACACCCATGACTTCCTGATCCGGATCGTCTCGGGCATGCAGCAGCGACCCGTGCGCATCCTGACCACGGGCGGCGAGTTTCATGCCTTCCGGCGGCAGGCCGAGCGCTGGGAGGAGTCCGGCCAGGCCGTAGTGACCCGGGTGTCGCCCGATCCGGTCGAGACTCTGGGCGAGCGCTATCTGGAGGCGGCTCGCACGGGCGACTTCGACCTGTTCGTCATCAGCCAAGTCTTCTTCCGCACCGGTCAGGTATTCGAGGGCCTGGAGGCGCTGGCGGACCTGTGCAAGCCCGAGGGGCCGTGGGGCATTGTCGACGGCTATCACGGCTTCATGGCCACGCCGACCGATCTGTCGGCGGTGGCGGACCGGCTGTTCTATGTCACCGGCGGCTATAAATACGTCATGGCGGGCGAGGGGGCAGGGATCCTGCACGCGCCGCACGGCTATTGCGAACGGCCCGAGATCACCGGCTGGTTCGCCGAGTTCGGCAATCTGATGGGGCCGCCCGAAGGCGTGCGCTATCGCGGCGATGCCGGGCGGTTCTGGGGCGCGACCTTCGACCCGACGCCGCTCTACCGGTTCAATGCGGTGCGCCGGATGCTGGCGGCAGAAGGGCTGACCACGCGGGTCATCACCGGCCATGCGCTCAGCCGCCTGGCCCAGTTCCAGTCGGCGATCACCGACAGTCGATGCGGGCGGCTGGGAGAGGCCGAGGTCGTCAACCCGATTTCGGGGGCGCCGGGCAATGACCTGCCAAACCGCGCACGGTTCCTGGCGATCCGCCACCCGGAGGCGCAAGCCTGGCGCGCGCGCCTGCTGGAGGCCGACATCGTCACCGACGTGCGCGACGACATCATCCGCTTCGGCTTTGGCCTCTATCAGGACGAAGACGATGTCGAGGCCCTGATCGCGGGCAGCGCCCGGGTTCTGGCGGGCTGACCTAGTAGAAGGTGGTGTCGTCCTGACGCTGGGCCCTGGGGGCCGGGGGCGGCGTCGTGGGCCGTTTGGGCGCCGGCGGGCTGGCCGACGGGGGGGAGGTGTCGTCGCCCGTCTCCGGAGTCGTCTCACCGTCCGGAATCGGCGGCAGATCGGGGTAGTCGAGCGGCCGGGCCCCCTCGGGCTGGGGCTCGGGCTCCAGACCCAGTTCGACCGGGACATCGGCATCGATACGGTCCGGCGCGTCCAGGTCGTCGCGGATGAACACCCAGGAGCGCGGATCGGTGCAGGCGCACGCCTTGAGATAGCCCTGCTGGTCGCGCCACAGGATCAGCGGATAGCGCGGCTGCAGGCCGGAGTTGCGCAGATAGCCGGTCAGATCGGTGACGAATTTCTGCCCGGCGTCGACCACGGCGCTGCGGGCCAGATTGTCGTCGGCGGCGGGAATGCCGGCCGCAGTCCAGCTGGCGGTCGGGGTGGCGGTCCAGCGCTCATAGAGAGACCAGTCGCGCGTCAGCCACAGCTCGGCGACCGTGGCGCGCTCGGCGGCGGTCGATTGCTGCGCGCCCTCGCGGTCGGGGCGGGCAAACAGGATGATGCGCACTTCCGCCCCGGCGGCCTTGAGCTTGGGCACTTCCTCGCGCTCATAGCGCTGCATGGCGGCGCTGTCGCGATAGCCGACGATATAGACGGGCGAGCCGCCGCCGCCGGCCGAGATCCAGCCCGCCTCGTCTAGCAGGGTCTGGATGGCTTCCTGGTCGCGGGTGACCGTGACCGGCTGGAACCGGGCGTAATAGGTCCAGTAGGCCCAGTAGCCGCCACCGGCGATCAACAGACCCACAAGGGCGGCGAGGGCTGACCAGACAAAGAAACGACGCATGCGGGGGAGCGCTCCGTGGACGTTAAGGATCGTACCCTAGCACCGTTCTGTCGGCATTTCGAAGACGGTCAAGCCGTTTCGCCCGTCAGCGGCGTGCGCGAGGTGACGTCAGTTCGGCGGCGCCCGGCCGGTAAACCGGCTGCTGCTCTGATTGAGACGCATGGTCTCCTCGGCGATTTCGCCATTCCGGGCCTCGTAGGCCACGATGTCCTCGTCCAGAGCACCCATCAGACCCGACAGGCCCCGACCCGCCAGAAGCGGCTCGCGAATCTTCACCAGGATCGTCTGCGCAAAGGCCAGATTATTCAGATAATCCCCGCGCAACGGCTCCAAGCTGTCGCGCAGGCGTGTCAGCGAGGCGGTGGCCATGGGGCGCTCCGCCTCGCTTCTCCTGGCGAAGCGGGCCTCGGTCTGGTTGGCCTGCATACAGGCGATCGCCGTAGCCAGGTCGGAGGTGGCTGCGTCGACGGCCTCTTGGCTGACGGCGACCGGCGGGTCGGTGTCATAGGAGAAGCTGATCCGGTAGTAGGCCGTGACGCCTTCGTAGAAGCAGCCCGTGGCGAACGCGATCGCGCGGTCGAAACTGCCTTCGGGATACAGGACGGCCATGCCCTTGAGCCGGATGGCCATCGACTCGGCCATGAAGACCACGGCGTTACGGGTCGAGGCGGCGCTGGCCTTGAGCTTGGCCTCGTCGCCCGCCTCCATGGCCCGGAACATGGTGTCGATATCGGCCAGAAGTCGGTCCATTCTGCGCGCCTGGTCGAGCGTCATGGCGACCATCTGGTCGGCCACATGAAGATCGGGCGGATCGTCGGCCTCGGCGATCGGGGGGATCGCCGACAGCCGCACAACGACGGCCCGCAGCTCCTGCCGCCCGTCGGCCACCGTCCGGTACAGGGTGTCGAGCGCACCTGCCACCTGATCGTCGGGGACGCTATCGATCCGCTCAATGTCTACCAGGACCCGCTGGAAGACGTCGTTGATGACCTGCACGGACGCGAGGGAGGCCGTAACGCCCTGCATGACGGCCTCATGCTTGGCTGTGGAGACCGCGACCTGGGCATGAACCGGCGCGCCAACAGCCAGCATGAGAGCGCACAGGCCCGCAGCAATAAACCGGATCATCTTGTCTCCCCCAACGCCCATGCCACCGAAGCGGCATGGGGCGGGGTCGTCAAGTCAGTTCATCACCCCATCGTCGGGATGACGAAGGAGCTGTCGGCGTGTTCGAGGTCGCTGTCGGGCCAGCGGGCGGTGACCGTCTTGACCTTGGTCCAGAACTTCACGCCTTCCATGCCGTGCTGGTTGGTGTCGCCAAAGGCCGAGCGCTTCCAGCCGCCGAAGGTGTGATAGGCGACCGGCACCGGGATCGGCACATTGATCCCGACCATGCCGACATTGACGCGGGCGGCAAAGTCGCGGGCGGCGCGGCCATTCTGGGTGAAGATGGCGACGCCGTTGCCGTACTGGTGCTTCGACGGCAGGGCGAGCGCCTCCTCGAAATTGGCGGCCCGGACGATCTGCAGCACCGGGCCGAAGATCTCTTCCTTGTAGGACTCCATCTCCGGCTTGACGTGGTCGAACAGCGACGGGCCGACGAAATAGCCATCCTCGTGCCCCTGCAGTGAGAAGCCGCGACCGTCGACGACCAGTTCAGCGCCGTCCTTGACGCCCTGGTCGATCCAGCCCTCGACGCGGGCCTTGTGGGCGCCGGTGACGACGGGGCCGTAGTGGGCAGCGGCGTCGGTCGAGATGCCAACGCGCAGGCTTTCGATCTCGGCGACCATCCGCTCGCGCAGGATGTCGGCGGTCTTGTCGCCGACCGGCACGACGACTGGCAGGGCCATGCAACGTTCGCCGGCCGAACCGAAGGCGGCGCCGGACAGATCCTTGACCACCTGATCCATGTCGGCGTCCGGCAGGACGATGCCGTGGTTCTTGGCGCCGCCCATGGCCTGGACGCGCTTGCCGTGGCGAGCACCGGTTTCATAGACATAGTTAGCGATGTCGGAGGAGCCGACGAAGCTGATGGCGTGGACCTGGGGGTGGGTCAGGATGGCGTCGACCGCCGTCTTGTCGCCGTGCACGACGTTCAGCACCCCGGCGGGGGCGCCCGCTTCCATCATCAACTCGGCCAGGCGCACGGGCACCGACGGATCGCGCTCGGAGGGCTTGAGGATGAAGGTGTTGCCGACGGCGATGGCCACACCGAACATCCACATCGGGATCATGGCCGGGAAGTTGAACGGGGTGATGCCCGCGACCACGCCCAGCGGCTGGCGCATGGAATAGACGTCGATGCCGGGGCCCGCGCCCCAGGTGTATTCACCCTTGACCGCATGGGGGATGCCGCAGGCGAATTCGATGACCTCAAGCCCGCGCTGCACATCGCCCTTCGAGTCCGCGATGACCTTGCCGTGCTCGGCGCTGAGCATTTCGGCCAGCTGGTCCATATTGGCCTCGACCAGCCGTTTGAACTCGAACATCACCCGCGCGCGGCGCTGGGGGTTGACGGTGGACCAGCTTTCAAAGGCGGTCTGGGCGGCCTGGACGGCGCGGTCCAGTTCGGCCTCGGTGGCCAGCTGGACGCGGGCCTGCACCTCACCGGTGTTCGGGTTGAAGACGTCACCGAAGCGGCCCGAGGCGCCGGTGAAGCTCTGGCCGTCGATGAAGTGGTGGATGTCGCGCATGGACGTCTCTCTCCTGGAAGGGGCAGTCTTTGTGATTGCGGGCGGTTTACCGTGCGGAACCGGGCGAGGCCACCCCATCGGTGTCGAGCGCGGTGACCAGCGCCTCGCGGACGGCGTCAGGGCTCAGCATCGGCAGGAAATGGGTGGCGCCCGGGACCTTGTGGCTGCGGACATGAGCGAGGCCGGGCGGACGGTCGGGAACGTGGCAGGTGGAGCCGGTCTCGGCCCTGAGGATCTGGATGGGGTCCCGGAAGCGGGCCAGTGCCCCCCACGGGTTATGGGCCTGGGATGAATAGCCGGAGGCTTCCCACTCCGGCTGGCAGGTGAGGGTGAGGCCGCCGCCGGAGGGCTTCAGTCCGGTCTCGAGCCAGGCGTCGAGAACCTCGTCGGGCCAGCCGGCAAAGGCGCCGCGCCCGCGATACGCCTTTCGCGCGGCCTCGAGATCGGGAAAGTCGGCGCGGCGCTTTCGGGCGTTTCGCACCAGCGGGATCCGCTCGGCCATCCGCGACATGCCGGGCAGGTTGAAGGCGAGGGTGGTGAGCGGCAGCCAGATGACCGGATCCAGCAACACCAGACCGCGCACCCGGTCCGGCCGTTTGGCGGCGGCCAGCAGGCTGACCGTGCCGCCCATGGAGTGACCGGCCAGAACGGGGCGGCCCTCAAGCGTGTCGATGACGGCCAGCAGGTCCCCCCGCAGATCCTGCCAGCCACGTCGGCCATGGGGATCAGCTGGCAGGTCGGTCAGTCCGTGCCCGCGCTGGTCGATGGCCCAGATGCGTCGGCCCTCGGCCAAGGGCGCCAGCAGGGGGCGATAGGTGCTGGCGTTGAAGCCATTGGCATGAAGGAAGACGAGATCGACCGGCCCGTTCACGCGGCCCAGCTCAAGCACGGACAGGGAGCCGTCCGGCCCGACCGGCACGGACAGGCGGCGTTCCGGAGGGGTCACGCGGGGCAGGCGGGACAGCGGCCGTGGGCCTCTATGGTCGTGTGGCTGATGACATAGCCGGCGGCGGTGGCGGCGCGGGTCAGGCTGACGGCCTGTTCGCCGGTCACCTCCTGTGTCGCACCGCAGCAGTCGCAGATCAGAAAGGCGGCGGCATGCAGGGGATCGCCGTCCGCCTCGGGCTCGGCGCAGGCGACATAGGCGCTGATCGAGGCGATCCGGTGGGCCAGGCCCCGACGTTCCAGGAATTCCAGCGCGCGGTAGACGGTCGGGGGCTTGGCGGCCTGTCCGTCCTCGCCGAACCGGGCGATCAGATCATAGGCCTTCATCGGCTCGCCCGCCTCGATCAGCAGCTCCAGCACGCGGCGGCGCGGCGCGGTCAGACGCTCGCCATCGGCCTGACAGCGCGCTTCGGCCTCGGTGACGCGCTGGTGCACCGAGGCAGCGTCGAGCGCGGCCGTATCATGATCGTGGTCGCAGGCGTGTCCCATGGTCCTCAACAGCTAGCGATGCGCAGGCCCCGCCGCAACTGCGCTTGACGCGATGTGATGTTATCTCATAACACATAAGTCAGTTCTATTTCCTGTCGCCCCGAGGTTTTCATGTCCCGTCGCTCACCCCATCTTGCCAGTGCCGCCCGCGTGGCTCTGCTGAGTGCCCTGATCCTGCCGGTGGCGACGCCGGTGCTGGCGCAGTCGGCGGGGCAGGACCCTGAGTCCGAAGCGCGCACGACCCGGGTGGACGACATCATCGTCACCGGCGCGCCGTTCGGCATCAGCGCCGAAGCCAGCCTGATCGCGGTGGATGTGCTGGATCAGGAAGCCCTGTCGACCGCGCCGTCCGGCACGCTGGGCGATGTGCTGAGCGGCCTGCCGGGCGTGCGCTCGACGGCCTTTTCGCCCGGTGCCAGCCGTCCGGTGATCCGGGGTCTGGCCGGGCCGCGCGTACAGGTGCTGACCAATGGCATGGGGTTGATCGACGCCAGTTCGCTGTCGCCCGACCACCAGGTGGCGGCCGATCCGGGCGAGGCCGTGCGCATCGAGGTGCTGCGCGGGCCCCAGACCCTGGCCTATGGCGGCTCGGCCATCGGCGGCGTGGTCAATGTGATCGACGGACGGATCCCGGAAGAGGCTCCGTACGACGGTTTTGACGGGCGGGTCACCGCCCAGGCGACGAGCGTCGACAACGGCCGCTCGATCGGGGCCGGGGTGACCATCGGTCAGGGCCCCTGGGTCCTGACGCTGGATGGTCTGGATCGCCGCAGCGATGACTATGACATTCCGGTGCCGGCGGAGTCGCGCCGTCAGGTCGAGGATGAGGGCGAGGTCTATGAGGACACCGGCAGTACGACGGTCGAGAACAGCGCCTCGCGCGTCCGGGCCTTTGGCAGCGGGCTGAGCTATATCGGCGAACAGGGTTTCATCGGCCTGTCGGTCAAGCGGACCGAGAGCGACTATGGCGTGCCCGGCCATGCCCACGAGGACCACGGCGGGGGCGGCGTTCCTGATGAGGAAGAAGACGTCACCATCGGGCTGGAGCAGACCCGCTATGACCTGCGCGGCGAGTGGCGGTTTGACGATGCGCCGGTGGACCGGATCCGTCTGTCGGCGGGCTATGCCGACTATACCCACACCGAGTTCGAAGGCGATGAGGTGGGCACGGTCTTTACCTCCGAGGGTCTGGAAGGCCGGGTCGAGATCGTCATGCCGCGCCGGGGTGGCTGGAACTCGGCCTATGGCCTGCAGGGCCTGAGCCGCGACTTCGATGCCGCCGGCGACGAGGCCTATGTGCCGCCGGTCGAGATCACTGAACTGGGGGTCTATACGCTGCACCGCTACGATATGGACAGCTGGGGTCTGGAAGGCGGACTGCGGTTTGACACGCGCGATCTGGACAGCCCTATCGGTGGCCAGCGGGACTTTTCGAACGTCTCGGCATCGGCGGGCGTCTATTTCAAGCCGGTCGAGGCGCTGTTCCTCGGCCTGTCGCTGTCGCGGAACGGGCGCGCCCCGACCGAGGCGGAATTGTTCGCCGAGGGGCCGCATATCGCCACCCGCGCCTTCGAGCTTGGTGATGCTGACCTCGACTCCGAAAAGGTGACCTCGATCGAGGCGACGGTTCACTGGGAGCAGGGCCCCTGGACCGCCGACCTGCACCTGTTCCGGGCCGACTATGACGGCTTCATCGACCTGCGCCCGACCGGCGCCGAAGAGGATGAACTGCCGGTGTTCGCCTATGTACAGACGGATGCCGAGTTCCACGGCATGGAAGCCCGGCTGGACTATCAGGCCTGGCAATCCGGCGAGGACGGCCTGACCCTGGGGCTGGGCTATGACTATGTGCGCGGCGACACCGACCTGGGCCCGCCCGCCCGCATTCCGCCGTGGTCGCTGAACGGCAAGGCCGAACTGGACCTCGGCCCCTGGACCACACGTCTGACCGTGCGGCGGGTCGGCGAACAGGACCGTGTCACCGACTTTGAACTGCCGACCGACGCCTATACGACCGCCGACCTTTATCTGGGATGGAGCCCGGACCGCGAGCAGGGCCTGACCCTCTATGTCGAGGGTCGCAATCTGGGCGATGCCGAGGTGCGCGAGCACACGTCGTTCCTCAAGGATCTGACGCCGCTCCCGGGCCGCAACCTGCGTGCCGGCATGGCCTGGCGGTTCTGAATTCCCGTCCGGGGCGGGCCGGTTTGCCGCCCGCCCCGGCATGGGCTAGAAGGCGCGACCTTCCTTCACTTCATCAGTCCCCGAGCCTTCATGACCGACACGACCTCCATGCAAACCGGCGACATGTCCGGCCAACTCGCCGGTACCGTCCTGTTCTACGGCAAGCCCGAGCCCCTTTCGGCCGAGAACCACGGCAATCTGGGCATCAATCCGTCGGACAAGCCCTATGCGTTCGTCGCCCAGTCGAACATCGTGCCGCTGACGGTCACCGAGTTTGCGCCGGCGGCCCTGTCGTTCCCGGTCATCTTCGTCGGCGACAACCGCCAGCCGGTCGCCGTGCTGGGCCTGCGCCAGGGTGACAATCTGTTCGTCGAGGACGGCGTGTTCCGCCCGGACGCCTACATCCCGGCCTATGTGCGTCGCTATCCGTTCGTCTTCGCCAATGACGAGGCGCAAAAGCGTCTGATCATGTGCGTCGACCGTCAGGCGCCCTTCCTGGTCGAAGGTGGCAAGCAGCCGCTGTTCAAGGATGGTCAGCCCAGCGAGTTCACCCAGCAGGCCATGGAGTTCTGCAACAATTTCGAGCAGGAGCGCCTGCGCACGGAATCGTTCGTCAAACTGATCCAGGATCTGGACCTGCTGGACGTGCGCGAGGCCGTCTTCACGCCGCGCGGACCGCAGGGCGAGCCGGGTGAGCCGCAAAAGATCGCCGAATATTACGCCGTGTCGGAAGACAAGCTGAAGGCCCTGCCGGCCGACAAGCTGGTCGAGCTGCGCGACAACGGCGCCTTGGGACAGATCTACAGCCACCTGACGTCGCTGCTGGGCTGGGACCGTCTGATCGCCCTGACCTTCCAGCGCGCCGCCACCCAGCCGGCCGCTGCCAACGCCTGATTTTTTTTCAGGACTGACCGCATTGACGCCCGTCCCGCAGATCGCGGGGCGGGCGTTTGTCTGTCTGCGACGAAAATCCCGCGCGGGATGACGCAGCGTCATCTCCTGAAGCCTGCTAGGATTCGGCAAAACGAAGCGAAACGGGGAGCCCATGCGCGATCTGGAAGATTTTCGGGCCGAGGTCAGGGACTGGCTTGAGACCCATTGTCCGCCTGAGGTCCGGGGACCGGCGGCCAGCGAGGACGCCTCCATCTGGGGCGGTCGCAAGGCCGCCTTTGCCACGCCGGCGCACAAGGCGTGGATGGAAGCCATGGGAGCCAGGGGCTGGACCGCGCCCGAATGGCCGAGCGAATACGGCGGTGGGGGCCTCAGCCGCGAGGAGGCCAAGGTGCTCGCCTCGGAACTGCGCCGCATTCAGGCCCAGCCAGCGCTGCTGAGCTTCGGCATCTGGATGCTTGGCCCGGCCCTGCTGAAATTTGGCACCGAGGAGCAGAAGAAGCGCTTCCTGCCCGAGATCGTGCGCGGCGAGATCCGCTGGTGCCAGGGCTATTCCGAACCGGGCGCGGGATCGGATCTGGCGGGTCTGCAGACCCGGGCCGTCGATCAGGGCGACCACTGGATCGTCAATGGCCAGAAGGTCTGGACCTCCTATGCCGACAAGGCTGACTGGATCTTCTGTCTGGTGCGGACGGATGCCGAGGCACCCAAACACCTGGGCATTTCCTTTGTGCTGTTCGACATGGAGACGCCCGGCGTCTCGACCCGGCCGATCACCCTGATCTCGGGCAAGAGCCCCTTCTGCGAGACCTTCTTCGACGATGTGCGGGTCGAAAAGGAAAACCTTGTCGGGACGCTGAACCGCGGCTGGGACGTGGCCAAATATCTGCTGGCGCATGAGCGGACCATGATCGGCGCCATGGGCGAGATCGGCGGCGGTCGTCCTCTGGGTCAGGTGGCCACCGGATCGATCGGCACGGATGACGAGGGGCGGCTGGACGACACCATGCTACGCGCCCGCATCGCCGAGCTTGAGGTGGATGCAGCCGCCTTCCGCCTTTCGCTGGAGCGAACCGGCGACCAGATGAAGGCCGGACAGGCCCACCCGGCCATTGCCTCCATGCTGAAATACTATGGCTCGGAGTTGAACAAGCGCCGCCACGAACTGCTGATGGCATCGGGCGGTATCGATGCGCTGGAGTGGGAAGGCGAGCGCTCGCACGAGGGTGCCGCCGCACGCGACTGGCTGCGCACCAAGGCCAATTCCATCGAGGGCGGGACCAGCGAGATCCAGCTGAACATCATTGCCAAACACCTGCTCCAGCTGCCGGGAGCCTGAGCCATGCCGCTGATCCTGACCGAAGAACAGACCATGCTGAAGGAGGCCGCCGACGGCTTCCTGAATGAGAACGCGCCGCTGGCGCACCTGCGCAAGCTGCGCGACAGCCGCGATGCCGAGGGCGTGTCGCGCGACCTCTGGCGGGCGTTCGGCGAAATGGGGCTGGCCGGGGTGATCATCCCGGAGGCTCATGGCGGGGCAGGTCTGGGCGCCGTGGAGGCGGGCGTGGTGGCCGAGAGTCTGGGCCGCACCCTGACGCCCTCGCCCTTCATGGGCTCGGCCGTGCTGTCGGCGCGGGTGCTGGTCGACGGCGGATCCGAAGCGCAGCAGGCCGCCTGGCTGCCGAAGATTGCGGCAGGCGAGGCGATCGTGTCGCTGGCCGTCGACGAGGGGGCGAAGCACGCACCCGGCAGGATCACCACCACGGCCGAGCGGTCGGGCAATGGCTTCCGGCTGAACGGGGCCAAGGCCATGGTGCTGGACGGCCATGTGGCGGATGCCGTGATCGTCGCGGCTCTCACCGAAGGCGGGCTGACCCTGTTCCTGGTCGATCCGAAGACGGCGGGGATGGAGATCGAGCGAACCATCATGGTCGACGCCCACAACGCGGCGCGTATCACCCTGAGCGATGTTCAGATCGATGCTGATGCGGTGATCGGCACAGTCGACGGCGGCGAGGGTCTGCTCGAGGGGGCGCTCAATCTGGGCCGGGCCTGCGCGGCATCCAGCCTGACCGGGGCCGGGGATCAGGCCTTCCAGATCACCATGGAGTATCTGAAGACCCGCAAGCAGTTCGGCCGGGCTATCGGCGAATTCCAGGCCCTGCAGCACCGCGCCGCCCATCTGTTCAGCGAGATCGAGATCGCCCGGGCGGCCACACTGGGCGCCCTGCAGAAACTGGACGCCGGCGATGCGGCCGCGCCGCTGGCGGTGGCCGTCGCCAAGGCCAAGGCCGGACGGGTCGCCGAACTGGCGGTGCAGGAGGCGGTGCAGATGCACGGCGGCGTCGGCATGACCGATGAATATGACGTCGGTCTGTTCATGAAGCGGGTTCGGGTGCTGAACGAACTGCTGGGCGACGTCGGTTTCCATCAGGATGCCGTGGCGCGCAGCCAGGGGTTCTGATCCGATTGCCGCACGGGGTGGCGGGGTCGCCCCTGCGGGGCTAAATCTCTTGCACAGGGAGACACGCACCATGACGCGAACCAACGCGCCCGCCTATATGCCCGGCTTTGGCAACCACTTCTCGACCGAGGCCGTGACCGGCGCCCTGCCGGTCGGACAGAATTCGCCGCAAGAGACGCCCCTGGGCCTGTATGCCGAACAGCTGTCGGGCACGGCCTTTACCGCCCCGCGCAGCGAGAACCGCCGCAGCTGGCTGTACCGCTTGCGGCCCTCGGCCCAGCACCCGGCCTATCAGCCGCTGGATCGCGGTCTGGTCCGGTCCGGCCCGTTCGACGAGGTGCCGCCCAATCCCAATCGCATGCGCTGGAACCCCCTGCCGGTACCGGAGGCGCCGACCGACTGGGTCGAGGGGCTGGTGACCTATGCCGGCAATGGCGACGCCGATGCCGATGCCGGGATCGGCATCCATCTTTACGCCGCCAATCGCTCCATGACCGACAGGGTCTTCTATTCCGCAGATGGTGAACTTCTGATCGTGCCGCAGCAGGGCGCGCACCGGTTCGTCACCGAGTTCGGCGTGATCGAGGCCGAGCCGGGTCATGTCGTGCTGATCCCGCGCGGGGTGCGGTTCCGGGTCGATCTGGACGGTCCGTCACGCGGCTATGTCTGCGAGAACTATGGCGCGGCCTTCCGCATTCCGGATCTGGGCCCGATCGGGGCCAATGGTCTGGCCAATCCGCGCGATTTCGAGACGCCTGTAGCGGCCTTCGAGGATGTCGACCGCCCGACCGAGTGTATCCAGAAATACGGGGGCCAGCTGTGGACCACGACCTTTGATCACAGCCCGCTGGACGTGGTGGCCTGGCACGGCAACTATGCCCCCTGCCGCTATGACACTGCCCGGTTCAACACGATCAATACGGTCAGTTTCGACCATCCGGACCCGTCGATCTTCACCGTTCTGACCAGTCCGTCGGACACGTCCGGCGTGGCCAACTGCGATTTCGTGATCTTCCCGCCGCGCTGGATGGTGGCCGAGGACACCTTCCGCCCGCCGTGGTTCCACCGGAACGTCATGAGCGAGTTCATGGGGCTGGTCCTGGGCGCCTATGACGCCAAAGCCGACGGCTTTGCCCCGGGCGGGGCTTCGCTGCACAATCGCATGAGCGGCCACGGGCCGGATCAGGCGACCTATGAGGCCGCCATCTCGGCGGACCTCAAGCCGCACCGGATCGAGGGCACCCTCGCCTTCATGTTCGAGACGCGCGCGCCGATCCGCGTCACGAAATGGGCTCAAACCACGCCTTTGATGCAACTGGACTATGATGACTGCTGGTCCGGCTTTGACAAGGGCCGGGTCTGACACCGAGGGAGAGTGAGCATGATCCGCGTGGCTTCGATGATGGGGGCACTGGTGCTGGGGATGGGGCTCTCGTCCTGTTTCGGAGGCGGGGCCACTCCCGAACAGCGCACGGAGGCCGACTGCGCGGCCCAGGGCGGCAAGATGCAGCGGGTCGGGCGGATGCAGAGCCTGCAGTGCGTCCTGCAGTTCACCGATGCGGGCAAGACCTGTACCGACGCCGCCCAGTGTCAGGGCGAGTGCCGTGTGCCGGGCAGTGTGATCGTCGAGGACGGACGCGCGGTCGAAGGGCAGTGCACCGCCGATTCCAACCGCTTTGGCTGCTATACCCGGGTCGAGAACGGGCGAGCGACGGCGGCCATCTGCGTCGACTGACAGCGCCCGGCATGCAGGCATAAGAAAACCGGCCGGAGAGCGATCTCCGGCCGGTTCTTTATTGTGGCCCGCGAGGGACCGTCAGGGGCCTCCGAAGAGGCCCCGTCAGATCAATAGCGGACGCGCAGGGTGAGGCCATAGGTGCGCGGCGCACCCAGGAAGGCATCGATCGTCTGGGTGTCCAGGGCGGGGTTGTAGAAGGTCCCGTTGGGCTGGACGGTCGACTGGAACGCCGAGCCTTGCAGCGGAGCGTTGTAGGCGACCTGGGTGTATTCCTCGTCGGTCAGGTTCTGGGCCCAGATGTCCAGCATCCAGCGCTCGTCTTCCGTGCCGATGGAGATCCGGCCGTTCACCATGGTGAAGGCGTCCTGCGCCTTGGTGGGCAGCAGGTCGGAACCGGTGTTGTAGTCGCTCATATATTTGGCCGACAGGGCGAAGCCGCCGCGCAGACCGTTGCCGAGGCTGCGGTCGAAGTTCAGCGAGGCCGAACCGGACCATTCCGGGGCGAAGGAGGCCGTGGCACCCGGCAGCAGCGACAGCTGCGGGAAGTTGCCGGGGTTGGCCAGGTCAGCGGCGACGAAGTTGCCGTACTGGGCTTCGGTATAGGTCACGCCGCCTGACAGGCTCAGGCCCTCGATCGGGGTGAACCACAGGAAGTCGGCATCAACCCCGCGCGAGGTCAGCTCGGGGATCGACTCCACCACGAAGGCGGTGCCGAGGAAGGTGTTGAGCTGGAAGTCCTCGAACGTCTGGTCGAAGTAGGTGGCGTTCAGCAGCAGCGAGCGGTTCAGCAGGGTCATTTTGACGCCGGCTTCATAGCTGTCGACCACTTCCGACGGGAACAGCAGGCTGGCCGTCGGGGTGATGCCCGACTGCACGCGGTCCAGGTTGTAGCCGAAGCTCTTGTAGCCGCGGGCATACGACACATAGGTCATGACCGAGTCGTTCAGGCGGTACGAGGCCTTGATCGTGCCGCTCAGTTCGCTGTCGTCGAAGGACTCCGACACCGACCGGTTGTTGAAGGCGGAGTTCGACCAGGGCAGGCAGAAGTTGCCAAGGATGGCCGGCGCGCTGGCGCCGAGCAGGCCGCCGATGGCCCCGGCGTTCGCCAGCGCAGCGTTACAGGTATTGCCGTTGCCGTTGACGTTCATCTGCTGACCGTCAACGGACTTTTCGTCCATCGTGTAGCGCAGGCCCAGGGTGATATCGAACTGGTCGGTCACCTTGAAGGTGTTGTTGGTGAACAGGGCGATTGAGGTCGATTCCTGTTCGTAGGTGTCTGCGTAGCCCGCGCCGACCGTAAAGCCGATGCCGCCGCCGTTAACTGCGCCGCCCGTGGTCAGGCAGTTGTTCAGGCCGGGGACCGTCTGACCAACAGCGGTGAAGCAGCCGATGCTTCCGGGGCTGATAGCCCAGGCGGGGTTGGCGCCGTTCAAACGGGCGGTGAGCAGGAACGACAGGAAGGGCGTGTAGTCGGCGCCATAGTTCCAGGCGTCGTTCCGCGAAATGTCTTCCTGGGTGGCGAAGAAGCCGACCAGCCAGTCGAGGCGATCGGTCGCGCCGGCCAGTCGGAATTCCTGGGTCAGGTTCTCGACACCGTAGCCGTATTCGCCGTTGTCGAAGCGATAGGCGATGTCGGCGCCGGTGTAATCGATGTCCTGGCCCTGATCGCCGGTCCAGTTCCGCCAGGACGTCAGCGACGTCAGGGTGGCGTTCATCGACGGCATGTCGAAGTTCGCCTCGAGCGAGACGCCACGATCCTCAACGCGCTGACCGGTGCCGCGGTTGGCATAGGCGAGACGTGAGAACGGCACGGCGCCAAAGCCCGGCGCAGGCGGGGTCTGGCCCGTGCCGGTCGAGAGGCCGTCCACGAACGGATAGGTCGGGCCGACGCGGGTCTGGACGCCGACGCAGCAATATTCATCGCGCTTGGTGTAGTCGGCGATGAAGCGGAACGAGGCCGTGTCACTGGGCAGCCACAGCAGTTGGCCGCGGACGGTCCAGTAATTCTTGGTGGCGTCGTCCGTCTGGGTACGCGGACCGTCGCCGGTGTCGACGTCGTAGAAGCCGTCACGCTCGCTGATGCCAGCGTACAGACGCATGGCCAGGGTGTCGCTGAGCGGACCTGTGACCGAGCCGTTCAGGGCGCGGGCGCCATAGTTGCCGACGGTGACCTCGGCGTTGTAGCCGGGGGTGAAGGACGGTTGCTCGGTGATGATGTTGATGACGCCGGCCGAGGTGTTCTTGCCGAACAGGGTGCCCTGCGGCCCCTTCAGCACTTCGATCCGCTGCAGTTCGCCCAGGTCGCCGAAGCCGACCGAGTTGCGCGAGCGATAGACGCCGTCGATCACGACGCCGACCGAGCTTTCCAGGCCGGGGTTGTCACCCACGGTGCCGACGCCGCGGATACGGGCAGTGGTCGAGGTTTCGGACGAGGTCGAGGTGACCGTCATGCCGGGGGTCAGGATCTGCAGATCCTTGATGTCGCTGACGCCCGCGTCCTGCAGGGTTTCCTGCGACAGGGTCGTGACCACGATCGGCACGTCCTGCAGGTTCTGCTCGCGCTTCTGGGCCGTGACGATGATGTCGTCGACCGAAGTTTCCTGGGCCGAGGCGATTCCGGCAAAGCCGAAGGTCACGGCACCGACAACAGCGGCGGACGCGGTGGTACGAAGAAGGGTAGTGAGACGCATGATGGCTCCCGGCTTGATGCCCGACAGCGCTGTTTGGCCGCCGAGCCGTTTCCTGATCCCGTGGACCTGCCCTTCTGTCGGGGCGTGGATCCTCCAACCCTTGGGGTAATCCAAGCGCGGGCCAGTCACAAGCAGCGGGCTCCCCCGCGGCTTGAATTCAGCCCTGTCGTGGACTGAACTGTGACGCAAAAGCGACAGAAAGCGATGACCTTACGTCAATATTCGTCCAACTCGTCACAGTATCCGGCCCTGAACGGGGCAAAATCCTGCGCCAAGGGCCGCGCCGGGCCAGACGGGGGTCTGCCGGATATGCGGCGAGGGAGCGGCCCGAGTGCGACATTTTTTTGCAGCGGGGGAGAAATTCCGACGGGCAGCCTCTACAAGGACGGCCCGCGCCCCGCCTGACCCCCGCTTCCGAGGCCGATCCTTGCTGTTTCTGCTTGCCCTTCTGCCCCTGCTGGGCGCTCTGGCACCCGCCCTGGCCATCCCGTTGGGCCGGAACGCCTGCGCCTTGGCCGCCGGGGCGGTCACCCTGTCCGCCCTGGTCGTACTGGGCAGTATGGTGCCCGGGGTGATGAGGGGCGAGGTGTTCACGGCAAGCGTGCCGTGGATTCCCGCCCTCGGCCTGAACGCCAGCCTGTTCCTTGATCCGCTGGGCCTGATGTTCGCGGGCATGATCCTCGGCATCGGTCTGCTGATCATAATCTATGCGCGCTTCTATCTGGCGGCGGCCGATCCGATGGGACGGTTCTTCACCTATCTGCTGCTGTTCCAGGGCGCGATGCTGGGCATCGTCCTGTCGGACAATATACTGCTGCTGCTGATCTTCTGGGAACTGACCAGTCTGTCGTCCTTCCTGCTGATCGGCTTCTGGCGGCATTCGCCCGACGCCCGTCAGGGGGCGCGAATGGCGTTGTTCGTTACCGGCGGTGGCGGGCTGGCCCTGATCGGCGGCCTTCTGATCCTCGGCAATATTGCCGGGTCGTATGACCTGACCGTGATCCTGCAGCAGAAGGAGGCCGTCCAGGCCTCGCCGCTGTATCTGCCGGCCCTTCTGCTGATCCTCGGGGGCTGTTTCACCAAGTCGGCCCAGTTTCCGTTCCACTTCTGGCTGCCACACGCCATGGCGGCACCAACGCCGGTCAGCGCCTATCTGCATTCGGCGACCATGGTGAAGGCCGGGGTCTTCATGCTGGCGCGGCTGTGGCCGGTTCTGGCGGGCACCGACGCCTGGTTCCTGATCGTGGCGACCACGGGTCTGGTGACCATGGTGTTCGCGGCCTGCGTGGCCCTGTTCAAGGACGATCTGAAGGGGCTGCTGGCCTATTCGACGATCAGCCACTTGGGCTTTCTGACCATGCTGTTCGGCATCGGCACCCCGATGGCGGCGCTGGTCGGGGTGTTTCACATCATCAATCACGCGACCTTCAAGGCGGCCCTGTTCCTCAACGCCGGCATCGTCGATCATGAAGCCGGGACGCGCGACATCAAGCGGCTGGGGGGGCTATTCAGCCTGATGCCGATCGCCGGGACGCTGGCGCTGATCGCCGGTCTGTCGATGGCCGGGGTGCCGCCCCTGAACGGCTTCATCTCCAAGGAAATGATGCTGTACGAGGCCGCCGATACCGTGTGGCTGGGGCAGGCCTGGGTATTCCCCGTGCTGGCGACGCTGGGGGCGACCCTCTCGGTGGCCTATTCGCTGCGCTATATCATGCACGTCTATTTCGGACCGCGCCGCGACGACTATCCGAAGCCGCCGCACGATCCGGGCATCGGCCTGTGGGGGCCGCCTGCCGTGCTGGTGGCGCTGGTCATCGCGATCGGTCTGGCCCCGGCCCTGGTTGCCGGCCCGCTGGTCAATCTGGTGGCGAGTGCGGTGACCAATGGTGCGGCCGAGCCGGAGCATCTGGCCCTGTGGCATGGTGTGACCCCGGCGCTCTATATGAGCGCCATCGCGATCGCGGTCGGCGCCGTTCTGCTGGCGGGGCATGGGCGACTGGACCGGCTGTGGCAGGCCGCGCGGCTGCCGGAGGCCAAGCACCTCTTCGATGCCGGCGTCCTTGGCGCGGTCAGGCTGGCGCGCAAAGGCACGGACCTGCTGCAGAACGGCTCGCTGCAGCGGGGCATGGTGGCCCTGATCGGCACCGCCGTGGTCGTAGGTTTCGCCGGGTTTCTCTCGGCTGGTTACGTCGCGGGTGACCGGCCCGGGGTCGAGGCATCGCCCGCTGCTGTTGTCGGATGGATCGCCTTGATCGCAGCCACCGCCATGGTCGTCCTGACCCACAAGGCGCGCTACATCTCGCTGATCTATATCGGCATCGTCGGGCTGATCATTTCGCTGGCGTTTGTCCACCTGTCGGCCCCCGATCTGGCCCTGACCCAGATCTCGGTCGAGGTGGTGACCATCCTGCTGATGCTGCTGGCGCTGAACCTGTTGCCCAAACAGACGCCGGTCGAAAGCCGGCCGTGGCGCAAGATCCGCGACGGCGGGGTCGCGGTGGCCGCCGGTCTGGGCGTCGGCGGGGCTGCCTGGGCCATCATGACCCGGCCGCTGGACAGCATCTCGGGCTATTTCTGGGAGAATGCCAAATCAGAAGGCGGGGGGACCAATGTGGTCAACGTCATCCTGGTCGACTTCCGCGGGTTTGATACTTTCGGCGAGATTATCGTGCTGGGCATCGCCGCCCTCGGCATCTTCGCCTTGCTGGAACGGGTCGAGACCGGGGCCAGCGGCAAGCGTCTGGCGGCCTGGACGCCGGACACGGTGCGCTCGCCCGAACACCACCCGATGATGCTGGTCGTGGCCACGCGACTCGTGCTGCCGCTCGCGGTGATGGTGGCGCTGTACATCTTCCTCCGAGGGCACAACCAGCCGGGCGGAGGCTTCATCGCCGGGCTGGTGGTCGCCGTCGCCATACTGATGCAATACATGGCGTCTGGCTTTGCCTTTGCTGACCACAGGCTTCACGCCGACCATCATTCGCTGATCGGGGCGGGGGTTCTGGTTGCCGCCCTCACCGGACTGGGCGCCCTGTTCTTCGGAGCGCCCTTCCTGACCAGCGCCTTCGATTATTTCAGCCTTCCCCTGATCGGGGAGTTCGAGCTGGCAACCGCCCTGCTGTTCGACATCGGGGTCGCCCTGACAGTGATCGGGGCGGTCATGCTGGCACTGGCCCAGCTGTCGCAGGTCGCCGAGCGGGCCGAGAAGGAGCCTCAGCCCGAGACCGAGACCGCCATGGACATCAACCCCGCCCGCGATGATGCGGCGGCCGCGACGGAGGCCGACCGATGACGATGGAATTGCTCGTCGCCTCGGCCATCGCTGTCCTGACGGCTGCCGGGGTCTATCTGGTGCTGCGGGGCCGGACCTTCCCGGTCGTGCTGGGGCTGGCCTTCCTGTCCTATGCGATCAACCTGTTCCTGTTCGCCATGGGGCGACTGGTGATCAACCAGCCGCCGATCTACGACAAGGCGGCCGAGGCCTATACGGATCCCCTGCCGCAGGCCCTGGTGCTGACGGCCATCGTCATCGCCTTTGGCATGACGGCCTTTGTCGTCATCCTGGCGCTCCGGACCTTCCTCGAGACCGGCACCGATCAGGTCGATGGCCGTGAAGACGGGGAGGCGCAGCCGTGAGCGCCTATGTGCCGAATTTGATCGTCGCCGCCCTGATCCTGCCCGCCGTGCTGGGCTCATTGATCCTGCTTCTGCTCCGGCACCGGCTGGGGGCCTCGCGGCTGGTGTCGCTGGGGTCGTGTCTGGCGCTGGTCGCCATTGCCGCCAGCCTGACCGTTCACGCGTCGAGCGGGGCGGTCGAAAGCTATGCCCTGGGCAACTGGCGGGCGCCGTTCGGGATCGTGCTGGTGCTCGACCGGCTGTCGGCCATGATGCTGCTGCTGACATCGGTGCTGGCGCTGGCGGTGATGAGCTATGCCGTGGTGACGGGGACGGATCGCAAGGGCTGGCATTTCCACCCGCTGTTCCAGTTCCAGCTGCTGGGTCTGAACGGGGCCTTTCTGACCGGCGACCTGTTCAACCTGTTCGTCTTCTTCGAGGTGCTGCTGATCGCCTCCTATGGTCTGTTACTGCACGGTCAGGGCGCCGCGCGCCTCAGGGCCGGGGTGCAGTATGTGGTCATCAATCTGGTTGGCTCGACCCTGTTTCTGGTCGGCGTCGGCCTGCTGTACGGCGTCACGGGCACGCTCAACATGGCCGATATGGCGGTCCGCGTGGCTGAGGCGTCTCCCGGCGATCAGGGACTGATCGCGGCCGCGGCCCTCGTGCTGACGGTGGTGTTCGCGCTGAAGGCGGCGCTGGTCCCCCTGCATTTCTGGTTGCCGGGCGCCTATGCGGCGACGACGGCCACGGTGGCTGCCCTGTTTGCCATCATGACCAAGGTCGGGGCCTATGCCCTGATCCGTACGGGCACGCTGATCTTTGGCGAGGACGCCGGCGCGCTGGCCTGGCTGACGGCAGACTGGATGCTGCCCGCAGCCATCGTCACCACCGTGATCGGCTTTGTCGGCCTGTTTGCCGCCCGGACGCTCCGCGAGATGGCCGCCTGGTCGGTGGTCGGCTCGATGGGGGTGCTGTTGAGCGCGGTCTCGGTCTTCCGGGGCGAGGCCATGGGGGCGGCCCTCTATTATGCGGTGCATTCGACGCTGGCGGGGGCTGCCCTGTTCCTGGTGGTCGACATGATTGCCAGGCGGCGCAGCGCGCACGGCGACGCCCTGACCGTCGCCCCGCGCTTTTGTCAGTCGGAGCTGTTGTCCGGCCTGTTCTTCCTGTCCGCCATCGGCATCGTCGGCCTGCCGCCGCTGTCGGGCTTCATCGGCAAGCTGCTGATCCTCGACGGCGTGCGGGCGGCGCCGGAAGCGGCCTGGATATGGGCGACGATCCTGATCACCACCCTGATCGGCGTGCTGGCCTTTGCCCGCGCCGGCAGCCGTCTGTTCTGGAAGAGTGCCTCGGTCGAGGGGACCATCCCGGTCCGCGCCCTCAGGGGCCGATGGGGTGGCGTCGGGGTGGCCTCTGGCCTGCTGGCCCTGCTGGCCGTTCTGACCGTGCTCGGCGGACCGGTAACGGCCTATACCGGCGCGACCGCAGCCCAGCTGTTCGACCCGCAGCAATATATCGACGCCGTGCTTGGCCCGATGGCGGGAGGTCGCCGATGATCCGCCGCCTGCTGCCCCACCCGGCCCTCAGCGTGCTGTTGGTGGTCGTCTGGATGCTGCTGGTCAACGAATTCACCTTCGGCGCCCTGTTCCTCGCGCTGGTGTTCGGCGTCGTGGTGCCCCTGGGGACCAGCCGCTTCTGGCCTGACCGGCCGAAAATGCGCTTTGGCCGCGACGCCCTGGCCTATCTGCTGATCGTCATCTTCGACGTCATCGTCGCCAATTTCGAGATCGCCTGGATCATCCTGACGCGCCGCAACCGCGACCTGCGGTCGTGCTGGCTGGTGATCCCGACCGAGCTGCGCTCGGCCGAGGCCATCACCGTTCTGGCGGGCACCATCAGCCTGACGCCGGGAACCGTCAGCAGTGATATCTCGTCGGATGGCCGGGCTCTGCTGGTTCATGCGCTGGACGTGGCCGATCCGGTGGCCGAGGTCGCCCGCATCAAGCAACGCTACGAGACCCGTCTGATGAAGGTGTTCCGATGACCGGTTCGATCCTGCCCTGGGCTTTGGGGTTCGCCCTCGCCTGCGTCAGCCTGGCCATGCTGCTCAGCCTGTTCCGGCTGCTGCGCGGACCGACGCTGGGCGACCGCATCCTGTCGGTCGATACCCTGACCATCAATGTCATCGCCCTGATCGTGGTGTTCGGTGTGGCCGAGGCGACCCAGACCTACTTCGAGGCCGCCCTGCTGCTGGCCATGGTCGCCTTCGTCGGTACGGTCGCCTACTGCAAATTCCTGCTGCGGGGAGACATCGTCGAATGAATCCGGTCGCGGAAATCGTCATCGCCATCCTGCTGGTCATGGGCGGGATCTTCATCCTGGTCGGCTCGTGGGGTCTGGCCCGCCTGCCCTCGCTGATGACCCGCCTGCACGGACCGACCAAGGCCAGCACGCTCGGCGTCGGTGCCTGCCTGATCGCCTCGATGATCTACTTTCCGGCGTCCGGACAGCCCTGGTCCGCGCATGAGATGCTGATCACCATCTTCCTGCTGCTGACCGCCCCCATCTCGGCCAATATGATCGCCAAGGCTCACCTGCACCGTCAGGGGCATTCCATCGACCCCAATCCGGCAGACGGCATTCCCGAGAGCCTGCCGGCCCCGCCGACGGGTGACGACTGGGCGACGTTCCGCGGTGCCGAGTCCTCGCACGACGTCTAGACAGTCGCCATTGCGAGCGCGGCCCGGAGTGCGCATCTGTCGCCGATGCCGACGTCCCCCACCTATCGCCCCGAGCCCCGCTTCTTCGACCTCGGGGAAGACTATGGCGACGCCGTTCGTGCGGCCGATTTTCCGAAAACCCGGCTGAGGTTTCGCAATGACAGGGCCGCTGCGACGGTCGGGCTGGACACACTGACCGACGCCGAATGGATCGCCCATTTCGGCCGGTTCGAGCCGCTGCCGGGACAGCCCGGTCCGGTGGCGATGCGCTATCACGGGCACCAGTTCCGCACCTACAATCCGGACCTCGGCGACGGTCGGGGGTTTCTGGCGGCGCAGCTTCGCGACGACCAGGGTCGACTGATGGATCTGGGCACCAAGGGATCAGGGACTACACCGTGGTCTAGAGGGGCGGACGGACGGTTGACGCTGAAGGGCGGGGTGCGCGAGGTGCTGGCGGCGGCCATGCTCGAGGCCCAGGGAGTGCCCACCAGCCGCGCCCTGTCGCTGATCGAGACCGGCGAGGCGCTGGAGCGGGGCGATGAGCCGTCGCCGACCCGTTCAGCGGTGCTGGTACGGCTGTCGCACAGTCACATCCGGTTCGGCACCTTCCAGCGGACGGCCTATCTGGAGCGCCCGGACCTGACCGCAGCTCTGGTCGAGCACGCGCGGGCCCTCTATCACCCCTCGGTCGCCGAGGGCCATGTGCCAGGCCTGATGGCGGCGATCGTTGCGGCCTCGGCCCGGTTGACGGCGCGCTGGGTGGCGGCGGGCTTTGTCCACGGCGTGCTCAATACTGACAATCTGAACGTCACGGGCGAGAGCTTCGACTACGGCCCGTGGCGGTTCCTGCCCCACTATGAGCCGGGCTTCACCGCCGCCTATTTCGACCAGTTTGGCCTCTATGCCTTTGCCCGCCAGCCCGAGGCGGTGTTCTGGGCCCTGACGCAGCTGGGCGGGGCGTTGAAGCCGATCGCCGACGTCGGCGCCCTGACCGAGGCCCTGAACGGCTTCGGGCCGCGCTATATCACCGAGCTACGGGCGGCGTTTCTGGAGCGGCTGGGGGTGAAATCGCTGGGCGAGGCAGCCGATCAGCGGCTGGTCGACACCACCCTGGCCCTTCTGCGGGAAGGCGGCGAGGCGCTGCGGTGGGAGCCGCTGTTCCACGACTGGTTCGGCGGGTTCTCCTCGTCCGAGCGGGCGCTTCGGGGGCCACGCGCGCGGCTCTATCAGGGCGAGGCCTTCGATGCCTTCCGCTTTGCCCTGTTCGAGCACGAGCCGGACCGGCCCGAGCGGCTCGAAGATCCGGTCTTTGCCGCCGCCGATCCCGAAGAGATGCTGATCGACGAGGTCGAGGCCATCTGGGCCGCGATTGACCGCGCCGACGACTGGGCCCCCTTCCACGCCAAGCTGGAACGGCTGGCGGCAGTGCGGGACGCGCGCCAACAGGTTTAACGGGCCATAAAGCCTGCCGGGGTTACACATCCGTATGGATACGGCCACGCTTTGGCCGTGGACCTGGCGCAGAAGGCGATCACGGATGGTTACGCTCACGCTTCGCACCCTTGCGGGACAGGCTCGCCGTTCCGACATCGCCACTGTTACCAATAGAACGAAGCCCCTCCCCGGGTCCAGAACCATGCACTCCCAGACCTTCCCCACTGCGCGCGCGCGCCTGAATGCCAGCTATCTGAACCTGACCCTGTGGACGCTGCAGGGCTGGGTGGCGATGTTCTTCATTGCGGCCGGCTATGCCAAGCTGACCGAGCCGGCCTCGACCCTGACCGCCCTCATGGGCTGGCCGCAATATGTGCCGGTCGATCTGGTCCGCGGACTGGGCCTGGCCGAGATCGTTCTGGCCGTCCTGCTGCTGACCCCGCTGATCAGCTGGAAGATCGGCCGACCGCTGCTGATCGTGGCCGCCGCCGGCCTGCTGGTTCTGCAGACCGTCATGTTTGGCGTCCATGCCGTGAGCGGCGACATCGGCCATTCGGTCGTGAACCTGGCGCTGCTGGCGGTGACCGCCCCGGTGCTGTGGTTCCGCCTGCGCGAAGCCTGCCCGCTCCGCTAGGCGCCTTTGGCCCGGCATTTGTCCGAGCAAAACTTTACCTGATCCCAGTCGCGCGCCCATTTGCGGCGCCAGCTGAACGGACGCGCGCAGGCGGGGCAGACCTTTTGCGGAAGGTCGCCTTTAGCCGTGCCCCGGTCGTTGACATGACGTCGCGTCATCAAAAAGCTTCCCTTTACGTGCGCGTCAAGTTATGACGGACGCATGGCCAGTGCTGACGATCATCGCACCTATTCCATCCGCCAGCTGTGCCGCGAATTCGGGGCGACGGCGCGGGCCCTGCGCTTCTATGAAGACAAGGGCTTGCTGACCCCCGCGCGCAAGGGCCAGACCCGCGTCTATTCGGCGCGCGACCGGGCGCGGCTGAAGCTGATCCTGCGGGGGCGCCGCATCGGCTTCTCGCTGCAGGAGATCCAGGAGATGCTGGATCTGTATGACCACAATGATCACAACGTCCACCAGATGGCTGTGGCCCTGCGCCGCCACCGGGCCCAGATCGAGGCGCTGAAGCTGCAGCGACAGGATCTGGACGACGCGATCGCCACCGCCGAGGAAGCCTGTCGCGTCATGGAGCAGCGGCTGGGCCAGCACAGGCCTGACCTGCTGCCCGGTGCCGACGAATATGCCGACCTGCTGAAGGCGCGGCTGAACCCGGATCATGGACAAGCGCCGCCCGTGCATGTTCTGCATTCCCCCCTGTCCCATTCCCAGAAGTCGAGAGTCTGACCCATGGCCTACAAGGCACCTGTCCGCGACCTGACCTTTATTCTGAACGAAGTGCTGGAGATCGATCGCTACTCCAACCAGCCCGGCTTTGCCGAGGTCAGCTCCGATCTGGTGCAGCAGATTCTGGAAGAAGGCGCCAAGTTCGCCGAGGAAGTCATCGCCCCCCTCAACAAGGTCGGCGATCAGGAAGGCTGCACCTGGGACAACGGCAAGGTCACCGGCCCGACCGGCTGGAAGGAAGCCTATCAGCAGATGGTCGAGGCCGGCTGGCCGGGGCTCAGCTCTGATCCCGCGCACGGCGGCCAGGGCATGCCCGCCATCGTCGGCATGGCGTTCGGCCAGTTCACGGCGGCGGCCTCTGCGGCCTTTTCGATGTATCCGGGCCTGACCCACGGCTGTTACGAGGCGCTGCACGCCAATGCCTCGGACGAGCTGAAGGACATCTATTGTCCCAAGCTGGCGACCGGCGAATGGGGCGGCACCATGAACCTGACCGAGCCCCAGTGCGGCACGGATCTGGGCCTGATCCGCACCAAGGCGGTGCCGAACGGCGACGGCAGCTACAACATCACCGGCCAGAAGATCTGGATTTCGTCGGGCGAGCACGACTTCACCGACAACATTATCCATCTGGTTCTGGCCCGCATCGAGGGCGCCCCGGCGGGCATCAAGGGCATCAGCCTGTTCGTCGTACCCAAGGTGTTCGTGAACGAGGACGGTTCGCTGGGTGACCGCAACGAGGGCGCCCAGTGCGCGGGCCTCGAGCACAAGATGGGCATCCACGGCAATGCCACCTGCGTCATGTCCTACGAGAACGCCAAGGGCTGGCTGGTCGGCACCGAGAACAAGGGCATGGCGGCCATGTTCGTCATGATGAACGAGGCGCGCCTCGGCACCGGCCTGCAGGGCCATTCGATCGGCACCGCCGCCTATCAGGCCGCCGTTGAGTTCGCCAAGGATCGCCTTCAGGGCCGCTCCCTGACCGGGCCGAAGAATGCCGACGGTCCGGCCGATCCGATCATCGTCCACCCCGATGTGCGGCGCATGCTGTTGGAGTCCAAGGCCTATGTCGAAGGCGGCCAGGCCTTCATTCTGTGGACCGCGCTGCAGGCCGATCTCCAGAAGTCGGACGATGAGGCGACGGCGCAAAAGGCCCGCGACTACATGGGTCTGATCACCCCGGTGGTGAAGGCCTTCCTGACCGACCGCGGCTTCCACGTGGCCTCGCTGGCCATGCAGGTCCACGGTGGCTCGGGCTATACCGAACACTTCCCGGCGTCGCAGTATCTGCGCGATGCGCGCATCACCCTGATCTATGAGGGCACCAACGGCGTCCAGGCGCTCGACCTCGTGGGCCGCAAGCTGCCGGCCAACGGCGGTCGGGCCATCATGAGCTGGTTCGCCGACATCGACGCCTTCGTGTCGGACAATGCCGGCAATGAGGCCATCCAGCCCTTCATCGACGGCCTGTCGGACTCCAAGAAGAAGCTGCAGGAGGCCACCATGTGGCTCATGCAGAACGGCATGCAGAACCCGGACAATGCCGGTGCGGCCTCGACCGACTACCTCCACATCTTCGGCCTGACCGCCATGGCCTATGTCTGGGCCCAGATGGCGATCGCTGCGCAGAAGGCCATCGACGGCGGCTCGGACGACCCCTTCTATGTCACCAAGCTGCAGACCGGCCGCTATTTCGTCGAGCGCATCCTGCCCGACGCCGGTTCGCACCTGGCCAAGCTGAAGACCGGCGCCGACGTGCTGATGGCCATGCCGGCGGAGGCGTTCTGATCCATAGTCTCCCTCCCCTTCATGGGGAGGGATGCCCGGCATTGATGCCGGGCAGGGTGGGGCTCAGCGCCACACCCCCATTCCCCACCCGGTCGCTTCGCGACCACCCTCCCCATGAAGGGGAGGGAGACAGGTAAGTGGCCCATGACTTCTCCCCTCAACGCCCCCGACCCCGATTTCATGCAGGAAGAGGAGATCACCCTCTTCTCCGATAGCGTCGGCAAGTGGATCGACGAGCATGCGCCGCCGGAGAAGGTCCAGGAGTGGATCGCCAACTCCTCGGTCCCGCGCGAGCTGTGGAACCAGGCGGGGGAGGCGGGCCTGCTGGGACTGTCGATGCCGGAAGAAGACGGCGGCATGGGCGGCGACTATCGCCACGAGGTGGTGCTGATGCGCCAGCTGGGCTGGAAGGGCGCGGACCATTTCGGCATCTCGCTGCATAACGCCATCGTTGCCCCCTACATCTGGCACTATGGCACCGACGAGCAAAAGGCCCGCTGGTTGCCGAAGCTGCAGTCCGGTGAACTGGTCGGCGCCATCGCCATGACCGAGCCGGGCGCCGGCTCAGACCTGCAGGGGATCAAGACCACCGCCATCAAACAGGGCAACCAGTATGTAGTGAACGGCTCCAAGACCTTCATCACCAATGGTCAGCTGGCCAACTTCATCATCGTGGTGGCCAAGACCGATCCGGCCGAGGGCGCCAGGGGCACCAGCCTGATCATCGTCGAGACCGACGGCGCCGAGGGCTTTGAGCGCGGTCGCAACCTCCACAAGATCGGCATGGAGGGCAATGACACCTCCGAGCTGTTCTTCAACGACGTGAAGGTGCCGGGCGAGAACATCATCGGCGGCGTCGAGGGCCAAGGCTTTGTCCAGCTGATGCAGCAGCTGCCTCAGGAGCGGCTCAACATCGCCGTCCAGGGCGTGGCCGCCGCCGAGCGGGGCCTTTCCGAGACCCTCGCCTACGTCAAGGAGCGCAAGGCGTTCGGCAAGCGGGTCATCGACTTCCAGAACACCCAGTTCAAACTGGCCGAGGTCAAGACCAAGCTGACGGTCGCCAAGGTGTTCGTCGACCACTGCATGGGTCTGCACCTGAAGGGCCAGCTGGATGCCGCGACCGCCTCCATGGCCAAATACTGGGTCACCGACATCCAGGGCGAGACCATCGACGAGATGCTGCAGCTGCACGGGGGCTATGGCTATATGAACGAATATCCGATCGCCCAGCTGTACAAGGACGCCCGCGTCCAGCGCATCTATGGCGGCACGAACGAGATCATGAAGCTGCTGATCGCCCGGACGCTGTAGGGATCACCAAGGCTCGGGTCGTGCACTCGGGCGCAAGGGCGAAACGCGGTCTCGAGCAAACTGCTGACCGCGATCCCAGCACACCTCTAGGTTCTGTCGGGTAGTTTCCGCCCAATCGTAATGGGCGGTCGGTAGAAACCGGACCTGCACATTCCCCCCGGCATGTGCGCGATAGGCAATTCGAAAATCCCATCCGTCCTTGCGCGTGGGCGGTATGGGGATGGCTTCATCGGGTCCGGGAGCCCGAAGGCGGAAACGGGCAGTCGGTGGATCAAGCGCCTCAAAGGCCTGCAACGCTTCGAGAATGGCGGGGCAATCGGTTGCGTTTATGACCTCGATCGGCGCTTCGGGATTCTGGCTGGAGTCCCGCCTCGCATACCAGACAAGCAGCGTATCATATCCGACGTCTCGGACCGCCCAGAAGTCAATTACGTCCACCTCGACATTGCTGGCCGCTGAGCCCCCCGACCATGTTCTCAGGGTCAGGGGTATAAAAGAAGGTGAGGCGATATGGGCGTCCGTTAGCACACCTTCCTGCGATTGTGCGTGAGTACAGCCTACCGACGCTATCAGGAGCAGCGCAAGGCCTGAAAATACAACAGACTTAGGAACATGGAATGGCATCAGGGTTCACTTCATCTCCCAGAACATTCATGTCGCTGTTCTTATTGTATGCGTATATGCGGCGAGTGGGTGGTGTGGTGCTGTTATCTTCCACAATTATATACATCGAAATGTTGTCGGTATTTCGACCTGCTTGTTCAGCCAAGGCAATATTATCCAAGAACCCATTAATATCTGTTTGGCTCGGCAAGCCGTTTCCGCTCGGATGGCTATGAACATCGCCATCCAATTTTGATTTGTAACTCCCGTTGTATCGATAGTGACCCCCGGGACTTGTCCGGGCACACCTGGCTCACCCCACTCCACGGGCCCCAGTGTTACCGGGTCATCTGGCTGTAAGATCAGAGCAGCACCAAATTCTCGTATCCCGAGCGGCGGATTATCGCCGAGCGTTGCCGCACGATCTAGAAACTCTCTGCCAGCAGTCGCCGCAGACGCATCCGCATTCCATATCCGTCTGGCTTCGGGATCAGTGCATTGCGGGTTGGGACGCTCGCCTCCTCCGCTGTCCGGATCCTCCCCGATCTCCAACTGTTCGTCGGGAGAGCCGCCCCCGCCCCCAACGGGAAACGACGTGGCGGGACTAGATCGCCTCTGCCCAGTGACGACTATTTCGCCAAGATCAGTGGGAGGCAAGGGATCCGTCATAACTTAGTCCTCATCGACACCCTGAAGATGGTACCGGTATCGCGACGTAGCGTCAACTTTTAGTTGTTTCTGTTCTTCCATGCAAATAGGAGGAAGCTACCGCGCCATGCGGCCGTCGATCAGGGCCTCGGGTTCGAACATGAAGGCGATGTCCGGGTCGAGGGAGCGCGTCGTGACGCTGAGGCCATGCACGCCCAGCCGCTCGACCAGATGGCGCATGACGTTCAGCCGGGCCTGTTTCTTTTCATCGGTGGCGACGATCAGCCAGGGCGCGTGCGCGCTGTGGCTGCGCAGCAGCATGCTGTCGCGCGCCTCGGTATAGGCGTGCCAGCGCTTCTGGGCCTCCCCGTCCAGCGGTGACGTCTTGAAGTGTTTCAGCGGATCCTCGACCCGGGCTTCCAGCCGCCGGGCCTGTTCTTCCTTCGAGATGTCCAGCCAGATCTTGATCGGGACGATATTGGCCTCGGTCAACATGGCCTCGAACGCCGGGACATCGCGGATGAAGTCGGACTGTTCCTCAAGGGACGAGAAGCCCATCACCACCTCGACCCCGGCCCGATTATACCAGGACCGGTTGAAGATGACGATCTCACCGGCCGCCGGCAGGTGGGCGACATAGCGCTGGAAATACCACTGGCTCAGCTCGCGGTCGCTGGGCTTGGGCAGCGAGACCACCCGGGTGTGGCGTGGGGCCATATATTCGGTGACGCGCTTGATCGACCCGTCCTTGCCCGCTGTGTCGCGGCCCTCGAACAGGATCAGGACCTTGCGGCCTTGAGCGATCAGCCGGGCCTGGCTCTCGACCAGGGCGATCTGGAGGGTTTCAAGCTCGGCCTCGTAGGCTTTTTTGGACAGTCCCATACCCTCCAGTGAACCCAGGTGGGGCGGGGATGCAAGTCGGAGGGCGCCGGATGCCCGAACGAATATTTCTCCGAACGCCCCGCATGTGCGGCCAACGGGTCACAAGGGTTAACAAACTGTATCTGTGACAATACCTGTCACGGGAAAGCGATAGCCCGACGTCCACGCCGATGCAGACAGTGCGCCCCTCTCGGGGGAGGCGTTTCATGCAGGATTTCCAAGCGGTGGCCATGGCCGCGCCCGGTGCTTTGCGCGCCGTGCCCATGGAATTTGTGATCTTTGGCCTGACCCTCACGGGAATCGCCGCCTTTCACCGGCGCACGGTACTGGTGGCCCTGCTGGGCCTGACGGCGACCATTGCCTGGACATGGGCCTTTGGCAGCTTTGACGATGGACCGGGTCTCGACGGGCTGATCGCCCATGGGCGGCACGAGGCGGTGCTTCTGTCCAACCTTGCCCTGCTGCTGATGGGGTTCGCCCTGCTGGCCAACCAGTTCGAGCGCAGCAATATCCCCGAGGCCATGCCGCGCGTCCTGCCCGACGGCTGGACCGGGGGCCTGGCCCTGCTGGCCATGGTGTTCGTCATGTCGGCCTTCCTCGACAATATCGCGGCGGCCATCATCGGGGGCGTCGCAGCGCGGCACGTTTTCCATGATCGCGTCAGTCTGGGCTATCTGGTCGCCATCGTGGCATCAGCCAATGCTGGCGGTGCGGGCAGTGTGCTGGGCGACACCACGACAACCATGATGTGGATCAGCGGTGTGTCGCCAATGGTGGTGCTGAAGGCCTTCGTCGCCGCCGGGGTGGCCTTTGTCCTGTTCGCCGTGCCCGCAGCCATCCAGCAACAGCGCTACGCCCCGATCCAGCGCCACATTGCCGAGGATGCCCCTCGGGTCGACCGGGTGCGCGGCGGCGTGGTCGTCTTCATCCTGATCACCCTGCTGGTCGTGAACTTTGCCGGCAACGCCTGGTATCCTCAGTTCCAGGACTCCGCGCCCTGGCTCGGCCTCGGGTTGTGGGGCGCCCTGATTGTCACGGCGATCCTGCGCATGCCGCAACTGTCCGTGCTGGGCGGGGCTCTCCGAAGCACGGTGTTCCTCGTCGCCCTGGTGGCGACGGCTTCGCTGATGCCGGTGGATCGCCTGCCGGATGCGTCTTGGCAGACGGCGCTGGGTCTGGGCGCCCTGTCGGCCGTGTTCGACAATATTCCGCTGACCGCCCTGGCCCTGAAGCAGGGGGGCTATGACTGGGGTGTGCTGGCGTTTGCTGTGGGCTTCGGGGGATCGATGATGTGGTTCGGATCGTCGGCGGGTGTGGCGCTTTCAGGTCTGTACCCGAAGGTGCGCTCGTTCGGCGGCTGGCTGAAGTACGGGTGGTATGTACCCGTTGCCTATGTGGCGGGGTTTGCGGCCATGCTGCATCTGACGGGATGGGAGCCGACCCCGACCCGGGCCGAACAGCCCGCAGCCGCGCCGGTCGCAGCACCCCCGGCCTGGCTGGATGATGCCCTGCACCGGACGGGTGAGGCGTGGCGGGAGCTGCTGGCGCAGGGGGGTGACAGGCTTGGGGCGGCTGGATGGCGGTCGCCCTTGTCGGAGGACAAGGCGGTCGACTAAGTCTGGCGCATGATCCGCCTTTATGTTCCCCAGCCCCTTTCGACCGGTGCCGCCCTGGCGCCGACGCTGGAGCAATCGCGCTATCTCACCCAGGTGATGCGATTGAAGGCGGGCGACGACCTGCTGGTGTTCAACGGCCGGGACGGGGAGTGGCGGTGTTCGGTGGCCGAGGTGCTGAAGCGCGGCTGCCTGCTGAAGGCCGAGGAGCGGGTGCGAGACCAGATCCTGCCACCCGATGTCGAGCTGATCCTCGCCGTGGTAAAGAAGAGCCCGCTGGAGTTCGCGGTGGAAAAGGCCACCGAACTGGGCGTGCGGCGTATCCGGCTGGTCCGCACGGCGCGCACCCAGCCGCAAACGATCCGCCTCGACCGGCTGGACACGATTGCGGTCGAATCCGCCGAGCAGACCGGGCGAATGGACGTGCCGCAGATCGTCGCCTCCGAGCCGCTGGAGGCTATTCTGGACGGGTGGAATCCGGACCGACGTCTGATGTTCTGCGACGAGACGGGCGGCCCGCCGGCGCTGGCGGCGCTGCCAGCGGCGGGCGGGACCGGATGGGGGATTCTGATCGGGCCGGAGGGCGGGTTTTCGCCGGATGAGCGCGACCGACTGCGGGCCCTGCCGTACACCACGGCCACCTCGCTGGGCCCCCGGGTGCTGCGGGCCGACACGGCTGCGGTCACCGCCCTGACCTTGTGGCAGGCGACGCTGGGTGACTGGGACCGCTGAGGCCACTTGTGCCCGTCCTCCGGATTGCCCAATTGGCCAGACGAACGAGGGGACCCCTTTGATGTCTGACGCCGAACCGCTGACCCGCGAGGCCCTGATCGGGGCCCTGTCAAAGGGGATCAAGCCGAAGGACCAGTGGCGGATCGGGGCCGAGCACGAGAAATTCGGCTTCGACAAGGAGACGCTGCGCCGCCCGGCCTATGACGGGCCGTCCGGCATTCGCGCCATGCTGGAAGGCCTGCAGCGGTTCGGCTGGAGCCCGGTCGAGGAGGCCGGCCATGTCATCGCACTCGAACGCAAGAATGCCGAGGGCTATACCGCCTCCATCAGTCTGGAACCGGGCGGGCAGTTCGAACTGTCGGGCGCGCCGCTGAAGGACATCCACGACATCTGTTCCGAGACCGGCCAGCATCTGGTCGAGGTCAAGATGGTGGCCGACGAACTGGGGCTGGGCTTCCTCGGCTCCGGCTTCGATCCGCTGTGGTCGCGCGAGGATGTGCCGATCATGCCCAAGGGCCGCTATGACATCATGCGCGCCTATATGCCCAAGCGGGGTCAGCTGGGCCTCGACATGATGCTGCGCACCTGCACCATCCAGGCCAATCTGGACTTCGATTCCGAAGCCGACATGGTGATGAAGTTCCGCACCTCACTGGCGCTGCAGCCGGTGGCCACGGCGCTGTTCGCCAATTCTCCGTTTACGGAAGGTCGACCCAACGGCTTTCTGACCGCGCGCGCCAACGTCTGGACCGACACCGATCCCGACCGCACGGGCATGCTGGGTTTCGTCTTTGCCGACGGCTTCGGTTTTGAGACCTATGTCGACTATGCGCTGGACGTGCCGATGTATTTCGCCAAGCGGGGCGAGCGCTACATCGACCTGTCCGGCCAGTCGTTCCGGGCCTTCGTGGATGGCAAGCTGGACGTGTTGCCGGGCGACCGCGCGACCGAAAAGGACTGGGCCGACCACCTGACCACCCTGTTTCCCGAGGTGCGGCTGAAACAGTATCTGGAGATGCGCGGGGCCGACGGCGGCCCGTGGAGCCGCATCTGTGCCCTGCCGGCGCTATGGGCGGGGATCTTCTACGATGCGCCGTCGCTGGCGGCCGCCTGGGACCTCTGCAAGGACTGGCAGATCGAGGACCACGAGCGACTGCGCCGCGAGGTCACCCGTCTGGGTCTGCGCGCCGAGATCGGTGGCCGATCCCTGCGCGACGTGGCCGTCGATATGGTGGCCATCGCCCGTCAGGGGCTGAAGAACCGGGCGCGCTTCTCGGGCGGCATGGTCGATGAGCGCGGCTATCTGTCGGAACTCGAAGACACCGCCGACAGCGGCATCACCCCGGCCGAGCGTCTGCTTGATCTCTACCACGGTCCCTGGGCCGGTGATGTGCGGCGGCTGTATTCGGACTACGCCTACTGACGCTGCGGCGCGCGGTCGCGTGGCGGAACAACGGTGGCGCTTGTGGGTTTCCTTGGCATGAACACCGAAAACCGCCCCCCCGAAGAGCCCCACGACGTCCTGCCCGGTGAGGGTCCCGCCGAAGCTGATGCCCGCGAATCCGACGGCCCCGTCGTCGACGCCCAGCGAACCAAACAGGGTCGCAGCGGCCTGCGGATTGTGGTCGTGCTGGTGGTCTCGGTTGCCCTGCTGCTGATCATCTACGCCATCATGGTCATAGCCAGCCAGCCGGGGCTGGATGCCGTTTCGGACGATTCCCGGGAGCCGAGGCCCGCCGAGCTGCAGCCCGTGCCGCGGGCCTCCGACGCTGGCTCGCCGGCGGCCGTGCCGGAGACGGATCAGGCCCCCGCGCAGTAGGGCCAAGGCCTGATTGGCACCCGGGTGGGTTGGTGATCCTGTCCGACCGCTTTAGGCTCGCTCCGGCTTTCGGGTTGAAGGCGCGGATGGGGCACTCGCATGGACCTGACGACGTTTTTCATGACGCTGGCCATGGTCGGGGCGGGAGCCCAGGATCCGGGCGGCATTGCTGACAATCCGGAACAGGCGGCACGCTTCGACTATTGCGATGTCGCCACAGCACCAGACAGCGCGACGCGAGCTCTGGTCGACAGCCGCCTGGCGGAGGCTGCCGTCGGGGTGTCCGAGGCTCAGTTGGCCGCCGCCCTGCTTGTGCGCGCCGGCATGGCCATCGCGGCCGCCCAGCCCGACAGCGAGACCTGCCGGACAGTGTTCGCCAAGGGGCGGGCCGATTTTGATACCGTCCTGTCGCTCAACGTCCGGATCATGACCCGCAATGTCGGGGGTGACCTGTCGCCCGATCCCGAAATCCGTCAGGCGCAGGTCCTGATCAACGACCTTTGGGTGGCCGACCAGGCCGGGCGGGTCACCTATTCGACCTTGCGGACCAGCGATCGGACAGGCTCGGCCTTCTGGGCCCAGCGTCTGGCCACGGCCAATGCCGTGATGACCGATGCCCGGGCCACTGCGGCGCTGCGGGATCTGCTGGAAACCTGGGACTGGATCGACCGCCACCGGTTCGGGCATTCGGTTTCCAGCCACGCCTGGATTCTGGCCCAGCATGCCGACGATCATCCCGACTTTCAGCGCGAGGTGCTGAAGCGGATGGAGCCGTATCTCGAGGATGGCGGCGTAAGGCCGCGCGACTATGCCTATCTGTGGGACCGCGTGGCGGTGAACACGGGCGAACTGCAGAGGTATGGCACCCAACCGATGGACAGCTGCAATGAGGACGGCACGCTCGACCTCAAACCGATGGAAGAGCCCGGAGCGGTCGATGCCCGCCGCGCCACCATGGGGCTTGGCCCCGCCTCCGCCGATCTCGAACAGATGGCCCGTGAAAGATGCGGGATCCCCGGCTAGGATCGGCCAGCATCAGCAGCATCAGGGGCCAGGGCAATGACCGCTAAAATCCACATCGGCATCGGCGGCTGGACCTATGAGCCGTGGCGCGGGGTCTTCTACCCCGAGGGTCTGGTGCAGAAGCGCGAGCTGGAATACGCCGCCGGCAAGCTGAGCTCGATCGAGATCAACGGCACCTATTATTCGACCTTCAAGCCTGACAGCTGGATGAAGTGGCGCGACGAGACGCCGGACGGCTTTGTCTTCTCGGTCAAGGCCAGCCGCTACTGCACCAATCGCAAGGTGCTCAGCGAGGGCAAGGAGAGCTTTGACCGGTTCCTCGATCAGGGCCTGACGGCGCTGGATGACAAGCTGGGGCCGATCAACTGGCAGTTCATGGCCACCAAGAAGTTCGATCCCGAAGACTTCGAGGGCTTCCTCAAGCTGTTGCCGAAGGAGAAGGACGGGGTCCGCCTGCGCCATGCGCTGGAAGTCCGGCACCCCAGCTTCGACACGCAGGAATTCTATGATCTGGCGGCGAAGTATGGCTGTGCCATCGTCTATGCCGAGGATGACGAGGCCCCGGAATGGCCCCGCATCGACCAGCCGACCGCCGACTTCTCATACGCCCGCCTGATGTCCAGTCGCGAAGAGGAGCCGACCGGCATGTCGTCCGGCGAACTGGATGCCGCCGCGGACCGTCTGCGCGACTGGGCGAAGCGGGGGGATGTGTTCGCCTATATGATCGCCGGGGCCAAGGTGCGGAATCCGGCGGCGGCGATGGCCCTGATCGAGCGCGTGGGATGACGGGTCCGCTTCTGCGCGGTAGCTGTCACTGCGGCGCCCAGCGGTTTGCCGCCCCGGCCCCGGAGACGGTCACCGACTGCACCTGTACGACCTGCACCAAGCGGGGGACGCTGGCGGCCTATTTCACGCCGGGGACGGTGCAACTGGACCTGACGCCCGGGGGCCTCACCCCCTACCAATGGGGCGACCGGATGATGACCTTCTACCACTGCGCGACCTGTGGGTGCGCGGTACATGCCGAGGCCCCGGCCTGGACCACCGCTGACGGCGAGGCCCGCCCCGCCCGGGTCGTGCTGAACGCCCGCCTGTTTGAAGGGCTGGACCTGGCCGCCGTGCCTGTCCGTCATCTCGACGGGCGAAACGACTGACAGGCTTGCGCTTGCCGCCCGTCATGCGCACCTCCACCGGATACCCCTCTGAAGGATACCCCCCATGCCCATCGCCACCCGCGCCTTTGCCGCCGTCGCTGCCGACAAGCCGCTGGAGCCGTATGGCTTTGACCGGCGCGATCCGGGCCCGGACGATGTGGCCATCGAGATCAAATTCTGCGGCGTCTGTCACTCGGACCTGCATATCGCCCACAACGACCTCGGCAACACCCGCTATCCGATCGTGCCGGGTCATGAGATCGCCGGCGTGGTGACGGCGGTCGGATCGAACGTCTCGCGCTTCAAGGAAGGCGACCGGGTCGGCGTCGGCTGTATGGTCGACAGCTGCCGCCAGTGCCAGCCCTGCCTCGACGGCGAGGAACAGTACTGCGTCCCCGGCATGACCCAGACCTATGGCTCGCCCGATCCCAAGGGCGCCGAGGTGGGGCAAAAGGTCACCCAGGGCGGCTATTCTGACCGGATCACGGTCGACCAGAACTATGTGGTGACCATCCCCGACAGCATCCCTCTGGACGCCGCTGCGCCGCTGCTGTGCGCCGGCATCACGACCTACAGCCCGCTGAAACACTGGAAGGTCGGTTCCGGCTCGAAGGTGGCCGTGATCGGCCTCGGCGGTCTTGGCCATATGGCGGTCAAACAGGCCGCAGCCATGGGGGCAGAAGTCACCGTCCTGTCGACCTCGGACCGCAAGCGGGCCGACGCCGAGCGCATGGGGGCCAAACATTTCCTGATCAATTCCGACAAGGCGGCGATGGCAGCGGCAGCGGAAAAGTTCGACCTGATCATCAATACCGTCTCGGCCACCCACGAGATCTCCAGCCATGTGAACCTGCTGGCCAAGGACGGCACCATGGTCATGCTGGGTCTGACCACCGAGGGCCTGCCGGTCTATGCCATGGGGCTGCTGTGGCGCCGTCGCTCCGTCGCCGGCTCGTTGATCGGCGGCATCCGCGAGACGCAGGAGATGCTGGACTTCTGCGCCGAGCACGGCCTGGCCTGCGACATCGAGGTGATCGCCCCGGCGCAGATCAATGAGGCCTACGCCCGGATGGAGAAGTCGGACGTGCGCTATCGCTTTGTGCTGGACATGGCGCAGCTGTGAAGACAGCGGCCTAGCCGGGAACCCGGCGTTTCGTTAAGGCTTGGGGGACGGAGGGGCGCACGGAGACGCCCCCCGCCCGGAAACGCAAGGAATTCAAATGGCACGTGTGGCACTGGTCACCGGGGGAACCCGGGGTATCGGCAAGGCAATCGTTCAACGCCTGAAGGAAGACGGCATGGCCGTCGCGGCGGGCTATTCCGGCAATGCCGAGGCGGCCGAGGCCACGGCGAAAGAGTTGGGCGTGATGGTAGTCAAGGGCAATGTCGGCTCGTTCGACGACTGCGCCCGCGCCGTTCAGGAGGTCGAGGCCGAGCTGGGTCCGATCGAGGTGCTGATCAACAACGCCGGTATCACCCGCGACGGCTTCTTTCACAAGATGACCGCCGACCAGTGGTCCGATGTGATCCGCGTCAACATGGACTCGGTGTTCAACATGACCCGCCAGGTCATCACCGGCATGCGCGACCGGGGCTTTGGCCGGATCGTCAATATCAGCTCGATCAACGGCCAGAAGGGTCAGATCGGCCAGACCAACTATTCCGCCGCCAAGGCCGGCATGATCGGCTTTACCAAGGCGCTGGCGCTGGAAAATGCCCGCAAGGGCGTGACCGTTAACTGTATTGCCCCGGGCTATATCGACACCGAAATGGTCGGCGCCATGGACCAGAAGGTGCTGGACGCCATCATCGCCCAAATCCCGGTCGGACGGCTGGGCAAGGGCGAGGAGATCGCCGACATGGTGTCGTGGCTGGCCGGCGAACGTGCCGGATATGTCACAGGGTGCACCCTATCCCTGAACGGCGGTCAGTATCTGGTCGGCTGAGCAGAGCCTTGCCTAAAATCTGCCGGGGTGAGGGGGCATCCCTCAATCCATGAAGAGCGGAAGACAGGTCGGAGCGATACGGCGACCGGCGCCCCTTGCCGTGATGGCGGGGGTGATGGTCTTCGGCTGGCTGTGCCTTGCCCTGCCCGGGCAAGCCCAGGTCACCGCCAATTTCCAGAGCGAGGATTCGCGCGCCCAGCGGGACAGGGGCCCGACGACCGGCCTGCCCGACAGCGGCCGTTATGTGTCAGAGACGGGGCAGGGGTTTATCCTCGACCGCTCCAACACCGGTACCCTGATGCGGTTCGACCGCTCCACCGAGGTCTGGGTGCTGCGACCGTCTCCGGCCCCGCGCGGCGATGTGATCTTTCGCAATGATGCCGGCGACCAGGTTCTGAGGGTCACTCCCAACGGCGGTATGACCCTGTACACGACCGCAGCACCCCAAGGCGCGCCCGTGTCGCTGGCGGGACCGGCGCCGGAGCTGCTGGCCCCGACCCTGACGGCGTTTCAGCTGATGGACTTCATCCTGCGCCAGAGCGACCGGGCCACGCGCGCGGTCGGCGAACTGGTGGTGGTCGATATGGACATCCAGCCCGGCTCGGAATCGGTTGCGACCGATGCCCTGTCGACGGCGGTCGACGCCATTGTCCGCATGGCCCGCTCTCCCAGTCTGCGCCGGGATGTGTCGAGGGTCAGAATGATCATCATTACCGACGTCGGGCCACGGCAGGTCAGCTTCTCGCGTGGCACGCTGCGCATCGTGATTGATCCCGACGCCGGTTTTGCCGGACGCCCGTCCTCGGCGCGTATCGTGCGGGTCATTTCGGAAACCGACTAGGTCAGCCGCGAAAGCTGTCCTTGGCCGCGCGCCGCTCGGCAAAGGCTGCGGAATTGCCGGCCGTCAGGAACGGATTGAACCGCCGCTCGGCGCCGATCATCGTCGGAACGGTCGGACGGCCCGCCGCAATCTCGCGCATCAGCGCCTCGACATGGGCACGCAGTTCCGGCCGGTCGTCGACGCTCAGCGCGAACCGGGCATTCGACGCCGTATATTCATGGGCGCACCAGATCACCGTCTCGTCCGGCCAGTCCATCAGGGCTGACAGGCTGGCCCACATCTGATCGGGTGTGCCCTCGAACAGCCGGCCGCAGCCGAGGGTAAACAGCACATCGCCGACAAAGGCCGTCCGCCCTTGGATGTCATGCAGCACCACATGGCCCAGGGTATGCCCCGGCGCCGCGATCACCTGAAGCCGGGTCTGGCCCACGGACACCATGTCCCCATCGGCGATCACATGATCGAGCGGCGCGGCCCGGCGGACCTCCTCCGGACCATGGATGACGCAGCCGGTGGCGGCCTTCAGGGCGCCATTGCCCCCCGTGTGATCCGGATGCCAGTGGGTGTTGAGGATCAGATCCAGACCGCCCCAGCCCAGCCCCTCCAGCTCCTCAAGGATACGGTCGGCATCGGGCGTGTCGATAGCGGCAACGGTCCCCGTGGCCGGGTCGCGGACCAGCAGACCATAGTTGTCCGACAGACAGGGGAAGAGGTGCACGTCCAGGGTCATGGCAAGGACTCTAGCAGGCAGGCCCCGTCCGGGGCTATCCTGTCACCATGCGGATGGCCATTGAGGATCTGAGACTGTTCTATGGCGAGCCGTCCGGCCGGCTGGTCCGGCGGCTGCTGGCCGACCGACTGGAGACCGCCTGGGGCGAAGCCGACGGCTGCGATGTGCTGGGTCTGGGCTATGCCACGCCCTGGTTGGGCGCCTTCGTCGGCGCGCGCCGTCTGATCGCCGCCATGCCGTCCGGGCAGGGGGTCGAGGCCTGGCCGCGCGGCGCCCGCAACCGGTCGGTGCTGGTCGATGACCGTGCGCTGCCGTTTGCCGCCGGCAGCTTCGACCGTGTGCTGGTGGTCCATGCCCTTGAGGAAGCCGACGATGTGCGGGCGCTGATGGCCGAGGCGATCCGGGTGCTGACGCCGGCAGGCCGGATCATTCTGGTGGCGGCGGCGCGCGGGGGGCTGTGGGCCCGCGCCGAAAGCACGCCCTTCGGCCATGGCCGGCCCTTCACGCGGCGTCAACTGGAGCGACTGGTTCGTGAGGTGGGGCTGGAACCCGCTGCCTGGTCCCAGACCCTGTATGTGCCGCCCTGGCCTGTGCTGTACGGCATGGCGGACGGCCTTGAACAGGTCGGTCGCCGGGTGGTGCCGGGGGCGGCGGGGCTGATCCTGCTGGAGGCGACCCGGCATGCCTATGCGCGGGTTCAGCCGGTCGGCGCCGTCGAACGCGTGCCACTGCGGGATGCGGCGCTTCAGCCCTCGCCGGCGGGCCGCGGCGCGAGCCGGGCTCTGGTCCAGCCGGGCGAACACGCCTAGATCGTCGCCATGCACCGATTGATCCTGATGCGCCACGCCAAGGCCGAACGCGGCTCTCCCTCCGGCCGGGACAAGGACCGGCCCCTCGCGGCCCGGGGGCGCGAAGATGCGGCCCGCGTCGGCAAGGCGCTCGCCGCCCGTGGGCTGAAACCGGACCGGGCCCTGGTGTCCGGCGCCGTACGCACCCACCAGACCTGGGACATCGTCCATGACAGCCTCGGGGATGTCGAGGTTGCCATCATGGACGACCTCTACGAAGCGGACCCCGACATCCTGCGCGCCCGGATCGAGGCCGAGATGGACGCGGCGGGCTGTCTGATCCTGATCGGGCATAACCCCGGCATCCATCAGCTGGCGGTCGAACTGCTGATGGAGGGGGCGGCCCCGCCGTCGATTCTTGACCGCCTGAGCAGCGGCTTTCCGACGGGCATGGCGGCGATCTTTTCCGTCGATGCGGCCGAGCGCCATGCCCTGGAAGGGCTGATCCGCCCGGATGACGCCGAGGCGGCGGCATGAGCGGGCCGGAGGTGATCTACAAGCTGGTCGACGCCGAGGACTGGCAGGTCGCGACAGTGGACGGGACCTATCCCGGTTCGGCCGTCGACGTGCGCGACGGCTATATCCACATGTCGACCGCCGACCAGCTGGACGAGACGGCGCGGCGGCACTTCCCTGGCCTGCCCGACCTTTTGAAGGTGACGATCGATACCGCCGCTCTTGCTGCCCTGCCGGATGAGGCGCTGCGCTGGGAACCCTCGCGCGGCGGGGCGCTGTTCCCGCATCTGTATGCGCCGTTGCCCCTGTCGGCCGTGCAGTCGGTCGAGGCCTGTCACGTTGATGCGGAAGGCCAGCTGGTGATGGAGACCGGCGCGTGAGCCTGCTGGATGGCGGCACCGCCCTTCTGCGACGGCTGGATGCCGAGCGCGCGCATGAGCTGGCGATCGCGGGGCTGAAGTATCTCCCCCTGCCGGTGACCCGCGATGACCCGGTGCTGATGACCGAGGTGGCGGGGCTGAGCCTGTCGAACCCGGTTGGTCTGGCGGCCGGTCTGGACAAGAATGCGGTGGCGATCCGGGGTCTGGCCGGGCTGGGGTTTGGCTTTGTCGAATGCGGCTCGGTGACCCCCCGCCCGCAGGCCGGCAACCCCCGTCCGCGCCTGTTCCGGCTGGAAGAGGACCGGGCCATCATCAACCGGATGGGCTTCAACAATGACGGGCTTGAGGCCTTCGCCGCGCGGCTGGACCGGCGCCCGCCCGGCGTGGTGGTCGGGGCCAATCTGGGCGCCAACAAGGATGCCGACGACCGCATTGCCGACTATGAGACGGGGCTGCGCCGTCTGGGAGACCGCGCCGACTATCTGACGGTCAATGTGTCCTCACCCAATACGCCGGGGCTGCGGGGGCTGCAGACGATCGAGGCGCTGGAGCCTTTACTGGCGCGCATCAAGGGGGCGCGGCCCGTGGACCGGCCTGTCTTCCTGAAGATTGCGCCGGACCTGTCGGGCGAGGACATCGGCTGGATCGTGGAGGCAAGTCTCGCGCACGGGCTGGACGGGCTGATCGTGTCGAACACCACACTGGACCGGCCCGCCTCGCTGAAATCCCTCCATGCCGGAGAGGCCGGCGGCCTGTCAGGCGCACCGCTTCAGGCCCGCGCCGCCATGGCCCTGGCGGCCGCGGTCGAGGCCGCGGCCGGGCGGTTGCCGCTGATCGCGGTCGGGGGAATCTCGGACGGCGCCGAGGCCTATGCCCGGATCCGGGCGGGCGCCAGCGCGATCCAGCTCTATTCCGCCCTGATCTTTGAAGGGCCCGGTCTGGTCCGGCGGATCAAGGCCGATCTGGCCGCCCGTCTGCGCGCCGACGGATTTTCCACAGTCGCCGAGGCCGTCGGGACCGCGCGTTGACGGAGCGTTAGGGCTGCCGCGTCACTATGGTGCAAAGGGCTGCAGGCCCGCACTCGGGGATGCGAATGTCCATGACAGCGGCCGACTTGTCGTCAGGCTGGGTTGAGGCAATCCGGCAGCGTCGCAAGGCGTTGCTGCAGCGGCTGGGCATGGGCGCGGCCAGCGCGCTCATCTTCAGTCCGATTCTGGGCTGGGATTTCTCGGCCCTGTGGGTGGCGGGCTATTTCCTTGTTCAGGTGCTGGACCTGTGGGTCTTCGGGCCGGTCAACGGGGGGCGCGCTGAGTCTTTCGGCCCCGCGCGGTACGCGGCAGCGACCGTCATGCTCGTGTTGAATGCAGCCTATTTCGGCAGCCTGTCCGTGCCTCTGTGGCTGGTCGGCGGGCCGATGGGCGGGGTCTGTGCCGCCATTCTGCTGTCTTCGGGTGCCATCTATGCCGTGGTCAATGCGCCCCGGTCCCGGACCGTTCTGGCGCTGAGCATTGCGCCGCAATTCCTCTATCTGGCCGCGACGCCGGTCTTCATGTTGATATTCGGGGCTTCGGCGGCCTTTGCCACGGCAGTCGCCATCGCCATCGCCGTCTTCATGACCTACTGCCTGAGCACCTGGCAGCGGATGGACACGTCGCGTAAGGCCGAGGAGGCCGCCCGCCTCGACGCCGAACGGCGGCGGGTCGAGGCGGAACGGGTCATGGAGAGCCGGCAGGCGTTTCTGGCGGCGGTCGGGCACGATCTTCGCACGCCCATCAGCGCGATTCTGGCCGGAGCCGGTGTGCTCCAGGACGGCGCCACCGACAGGACCGCGCGCAATCAGGCCCAGCTGATCACCGATGCCGGGCTGATGATGAAGTCCCTGCTGGACGACCTGCTGGACCACGCCAAGATCGAGGCGGGCGGCATGACGGTCGAGGTCAATGACTTCAACCTGCGCTCCCTGATCGCCCAGACCGCGCGTCTGTGGCAGCAGCCGATCGCCTCCAAGGGGCTGAGGCTGCGGATCGAGGGTGCCGCCCAGGTGCCTTCACATGTGCGCGGCGACGCCATGCGTCTGCGCCAGATCCTGAACAATCTGATCTCGAATGCGGTGAAGTTCACCGACAGCGGCAGCGTCACCCTGAAGCTTTCGGTGTGGGACGAGGAACCGTCAGGCCACGCCATACTGATCGAGGTGCGCGACACCGGGCCCGGCATGACCCCGGCGCAGATCACACGTCTGTTCCAGCCCTTTGACCAGACGACCGAGGGCGTCAGCGCCCGCCACGGCGGTACGGGACTGGGGCTGGCGATCAGTCGCCACCTGACGGAGCTGATGGGGGGTCGCCTGACCGCCCGCAGTCGCCCTGGCGAGGGCTCCAGCTTTACCGTCGCGGTCAGCTTTCCGCGCGCCCTGTCCGACAGTCAGGAATTGCCGACACTGGACCGCGCCGGTCGCGAAGTGGTCGCGCGTGCCCTTGGCGGCCTGCCCGCGCCGGCGCCGTCGGCACCCGCACCCGCACCGGCTCCGGCCGAGCCGACCCCTGTTCACGCGGACAGTGTCGAGCCTGTCACGGCCGAAGTCGACCCGGTCGAACCCGTTGAGGAGGTGACCGAGGACGACTCGCCCATGCGGGTGTTGGTGGTCGACGACCACGACATCAATCGGCGCGCCATCCAGCTGATCCTGCAGCCGCTGGGCTGCGAAGTGACCACGGCGGCGGATGGCCTGCTGGCGCTCAAGGCCTGCGATGCCCAGACGTTCGACCTGATCTTCATGGATGTGCGCATGCCCGAGCTGGACGGTCGCGAAACCACGCGCCGCCTGCGCGCCTCGGACAATGCCAATGCCCAGGTGCCGGTGATTGCCGTCACCGCCGACACCAGCCCGGACGATATCACCGCCTGTGCCGACGCCGGCATGACCTATTTCGTGCCCAAGCCGATCACGCCCGCCACCCTGTTGGGTGCGGTCAATCACGTCATGAACGGCGAAACGATCCAGGGCTCGGGCCAGGAGTCCGGCCCGGATCGCGTCGAGGCCGTAGCCTAGGACCTAGAGCTGGCCCAGCAGATGTTCGGCGGACGACACCTTGAACTCGCCGCCCTGTTCGATGTTGAGCTGCTCGACCACGCCGTCCTTGACCAGCATCGAATAGCGCTGCGAGCGCTCGCCCATGCCAAAGCCCTTGGCGTCCATGGTCAGGCCCACCGCGCGGGTAAACTCGCCATTGCCGTCGGCCAGCATCAGGATCTTGTCGGCGCCGTCCTGCGACTGGGCCCAGGCGCCCATGACGAAGGCATCATTGACCGAGACACAGGCGACGGTGTCGACGCCCTTCGACTTCAGCGTCTCGAGGTTTTCGGCAAAGCCGGGCAGGTGGCGGGCCGAACAGGTCGGCGTGAAGGCGCCGGGCACGGCGAACAGGGCCACGGTCTTGCCGTTGAAGATTTCCGAGACATTGACCGGCTTGGGCCCCTCGGAGGTGGCCTTCATCAGGGTCGCTTCGGGCAGGCGGTCACCGGTGTTGATGGTCATGGAAAGTCTCCGCTGGAGGTTGGGGCCGGTCGGGCCGTTCCTGACCAGATAGACACGCCACCGACCCGGGCCAAGGGTCGATGTCGGATGATGGACGAAACTGTGCCCTTGCGCCGGGCGGGGGCAGGCCCGATGATCGGCAGATGGACGGCTTTTCCTCCCTCGCCGGTCGCCTGCTGATCGCCATGCCTGGCATTGATGACGACCGCTTTCGCCAGGCGGTGATCCTGGTCTGCGCCCATGGGCCCGACCACGCCATGGGTGTGCGGATCGACCAGCCGTTGATGGGCGTCGACCTGTCGATCGTGCTCGAAAAGCTGGATCTGCCACCGCCGACCGAAGGCTATGAGGCCCCGGTTCTGGCCGGCGGCCCGGTCGAGCGGGAGCGTGGCTTTGTCCTGCATACGGATGACTGGATTTCCGACGGCACCAGTCTGGCGTTCGGCGATGGCCTGGCGCTGACGGGCACGCGCGATGTGCTGATCGCCATGTCCGACCCGGTTACCGGACCCCGCCGCTCGCGCCTGATGCTGGGCTATGCCGGCTGGGACGAGGGCCAACTGGAGGCCGAGCTGACCGAGAATATCTGGCTGACGGCCGAGGCCGATACCGAGATGGTGTTCGACGACGACCACGAGACCAAATGGACGCGCGCCCTGGCCGGTATCGGGGTTGACGCCGCCCGCCTGTCGGGCACCGGCGGCCGCGCCTGACCCCTTACCCCTGTCCGGAGTGATCCCATGCATCTGGCCCGCTTTCCCCGTGTGCGGCTGGCGCACCTGCCGACCCCGCTCGAGCCCCTGCCGCGCCTGTCGGAGGAACTGGGCGTCGAGCTTTGGATCAAGCGGGACGACTGCACCGGGCTGGCCGGCGGCGGCAACAAGACCCGCAAGCTGGAGTTCCTGCTGGGCGACGCCATGGCCCAGGGCGCCGACACCCTGGTGACCCAGGGCGCAGTGCAGTCGAACCATGTGCGCCAGACCGCCGCCGCCGCTGCCGCCCACGGCATGGGGTGCCGTATCATTCTGGAGGAGCGGACCGGCTCAAAGGCTCATGACTATATGGCCAACGGCAATGTGCTGCTGGACCGCCTGCTGGGCGCCGAGGTGCGCTTCGTGCCGGGCGGTGCCCTCATGCCCGCCGAGCTGGAGATCGAGGCCGAGCGGGTCAAGGCGGCGGGCGGGCGCCCCTATGTGATCCCGGGCGGGGGGTCGAACCCCATCGGCGCGCTCGGCTATGTCGATTGCGCCCGCGAGATCGTGGTCCAGGCCGATGAGCTGGACCTCAAGGTCGATGCCATCGTCACCGCCACCGGCAGCGCCGGCACCCAGGCCGGTCTGGCCGCCGGTCTGGCCCTGATGAACCTGCACTGGGAAGTGCGGCTGTTCGGGATCGGCGTGCGCGCGCCTCAGGATCGTCAGGAAGAGATGGTCTTCAAACTGGCCTGCGACACGGCCCGCCAGTTCGACCGCGACGGCATCGTCTACCGCGAATGCATCCACGCCAACTGCGACTATGTCGGCGAGGGCTATGGCATGGTCGATCAGGGGGTCATCGACGCCCTGAAGCTGGCGGCGCGGACCGAAGGGCTGCTGCTGGATCCGGTCTATTCGGGCAAGGCGATGAAGGGGCTCATCGACCTTTGCCGCAAGGGCTTCTTCGAGGCTGGCGACACGGTGGTCTTCCTGCACACCGGCGGGGCGCAGGGCCTGGCCGGCTACGAGAGCGTGCTGGCAGAGGGGCTGTAGACGGAGCGGCTCGACGGAACGTCGCCCGGGGGCAGGGGTTTATCTGCTGCCAGCCTGCAGGAGATAGTCATGCCCGCGACCGACCCCCACTCCGACCCGTCTTCTCCCGACACGCGTGCCGAAAAGGTCGAGCGTATCGAGGAGGAGGCCGACGCTTTCAAACAACACGACCGCGCCATTCCGCTGGACGACGGCGAGGATGACGAGGGTGTGGGCGACGTCACGCAACTGGTGCCGTGACGGGTTGGATCAGCCCACCCCGGCCGCGACCTGCATCATGACCAGGCCGGTGAACCAGGCGGCCGCCGTGCCGATGATGTAGCCCACCACCGCCAGCAGCACACCGACCGGGGCCAGCGACGGGTGGAAGGCGGCGGCGGCGACGGGGGCCGAGGCTGCGCCGCCGATGTTGGCCATGGAGCCGACGCCGAGGAAGAAGCTGGGCGAACGGATCAGGAAGGCCATGGCGAACATCAGGGCCACATGGATCAGCATCCAGACCCCGCCGATCAGGAAATAGACCGGGCTGTCGAGGATGGCGCCGATGTTCATGTTCAGGCCGACGGTGGCCACCAGCACATAGACGAACACCGAGCCGACCTTGGCCGCGCCCGGCCCCTGCAGCTTGCGCGCCGGGGTGAACGACAGCAGCACGCCGATGATGGTGGCGATCAGCACCAGCCAGAAGAAGCTGGAATCCAGCGACAGCCGCTGGGCGAGGGGCCAGGTCTCACCGAACCACGTCGACAGCGGATCGGCGATGGCGTGCGACAGGCCAACCGCGCCAAACCCGACCGCCAGGATGAAGATCAGATCCTTGAGCAGGGGAATGCGGGCGTGCTCGGCCTCATAGGTTTCGGCCTTGTGGCGCACCCGGTCGACGGCGGTGGTGTCGGCCCGGAACAGCTTGTCGAACATGCGCTGGTTGGCGGCGATGAACAGGACGACCGCCATCCAGATGTTGGCCACGATGACGTCGACGGCGATCCAGATGGAGAAGGTGTCGGGGCCCGCGCCATAGATCTCATAGAGGGCGGTCTGGTTGGCCGAGCCGCCGATCCAGCTGCCGGCGACGGTCGCCATGCCGCGCCAGATGGCCTCGGGCCCTGCTCCCATCAGCTCGGGCGCGATCCAGCCGGTCAGCAACAGGGCCACCGGCCCGCCGATCATCACCCCCACGGTGCCGGTCAGGAACATGATCAGCGCCTTGGGCCCCAGTCCGAACACCGCGGGCAGGTCGGCCGACACCGTCAGCAGCACGAGCGCCGCCGGCAGCAGATAGCGCGAGGCGATGTAATAAAGCCGCGACTCCTCGGGATCGACCACGCCGAAGGTCGTCAGCAGCGACGGCAGGAAGTAGCAGAGCAGCAGGGCCGGGATGACGGTGAAGAAGCGCTGCACCCAGACGCTCTGGCGGCTTGAGGCCCAGAAGACCGCGCCGAGTATGACGGCCAGCAGGCCCAGCACCACGGCGTCATTGGTGATCAGCGCGGTGCTGGCGGCGTCTTCGATCGGCATGGTCATCTCCCTTGTCGCCGGGGCATAAGGGCGGGACCGGAGCGATTTGGCAAGCGGCGAGCGGGAGCGGCGGATGAAGGTGCTGGGGGTTCTGGGCGGGATGGGCCCTGCGGCGACGGTCGCCTTTCTGGCGCGGCTGCAGGCGCTGACGCCCGCCAGCTGCGACGAGGATCACATCCGGGTGCTGATGGACATGAACCCGCAGGTGCCCAATCGCCACCGCGATGAACCGGGCGCGAAACGGGTGCTGGGCGAGATGGCGGCGCGGCTTCGCGATGCGGGGGCCGACCGGCTGGCCATGCCGTGCAACACCGCCCACGCCCATGCCGACGCCATCCGGGCCAGCGGCCTGCCCTTCATCGACATGGTGGCCGAGACGGCGACCGAGGCGGCGCGCGGCGGAGCGACACGGATCGGTGTGCTGGCGACGCCGGGCGGCGATGCCCTCTATGCGGCGGCACTGGAGTCGCTCGGTGTCGAGCCGGTGCGGTTGGATACGGCCGGGCGGCGGACGTTTCTGGAGGCGGTGTTTCAGGTCAAGGCGGGGGATGTCGGGGAAGGTCCGCAGGGCCTGATGCGCGGTCTGGCGGCCGGGCTGGTGGCCGCCGGGGCCGAGGTGGTGATCGGCGGCTGCACGGAGGTCCCCTTGCTGATCGGGCCCGACGACGTGGCCGTGCCGCTGGTGGATTCGGCGGAGGTGCTGGCGGCGGCCTGCGTCCGGATATGCCTCGCGGACATTGCCACGGATGCCGACGCGCGGCAGGGGTAGGCGGATGAGCCCGACCCCCCTGATCATCGATTGTGACCCCGGCGTGGACGACGCCGTGGCGCTGTTGACCGCGTTCGGAACGCCGGCGCTGGAGCTGCTGGCCATCACCACGGTCGGCGGCAATGTGCCGGTAGCGAAGACCGCGCGGAACGCCCGCGTCCTGCGCCAGATCGCCGGGCGCGAGGATGTGCCGGTCTTCACGGGGGCCGAACGTCCGCTCCGGCGCGAGCCCATGGGCGCCAGCGAGTTTCACGGCGCCGAGGGGCTGGGCGACATGGCGCCGTTCGAGCCCGAGGCCGGCTGCGCGCCGGGCGGGGCGGTCGAGGCCCTCATCGAGATCATCATGGCGCGACCGGAGAAGACCGTCTCGCTGGCGGTGCTGGGTCCGCTGACAAATCTGGCGCTGGCGCTTCGGGCCGAGCCGCGGCTGGCGGAACGGTTGGGGCCGGTGGCGGTCATGGGCGGGGCGCGGGCGGAGGGCGGCAACATCACCGCCTCGGCCGAGTTCAACATCTGGGCGGACCCGGAGGCGGCCGCCGAGGTGCTGGCCAGCGCCTTCGACGTCATCCTCTTCGGACTGGACGTGACGCATCAGGTGCGGGCGACCGAGGCGCGGATTGCGGCCCTTGAGGCGCTGGGCACCGACCCGGCGCGGGCAGCGGCCTCCATGATGCGGTTCTCGCAGCGGATCGAGCGTCAGATCGTCGGCTGGGACGCCCCGCCGATCCATGACCTGTGCCCGGTCGCCTGGATGATCCGGCCGGAGCTGTTCACCCTCAGGCCGTGTCACATCGCCGTCGAGACGATCAGCGACCTGACCCGGGGCCATACGGCGGTCGAGTTCCGCGACGGCGTCGCCGGACCGCTGCGGCACCGCTGGGCGACCGGTGTGGATGCCGACGGGGTGTTCGCCCTGCTGACGGAGGCGGTGCGATGAGGATCACGGTGGTCGGGTCGATCAACGTCGACATGATGGCGACGGCGCCGTCGCTGCCGCGTGCGGGCGAGACAGTGACGGGGGCTGTGCTGGCGCGGCATCCCGGCGGCAAGGGCGCCAATCAGGCGCTGGCGGCCCGGCGGCTGGGAGCCGCGGTCGCCCTGATCGGGGCGGTCGGCGAAGGGCCGCTGTCGGACGAGGCGCTGGTGCTGCTGGAAGAGGCGGGCGTGGACCTGAAGGGCGTCGGCAGCGCCGAGGGCACGCCCACGGGGGTGGCCCTGATCGCGGTCGATCCCTCGGGCGAGAACCAGATCGTGGTGGCCTCGGGCGCCAATGGTCAGGTGCGGCCCGAGCATCTGCCGGCCCGGATCGAGGACCCGCTGATCGTCCAGCTGGAGCTGCCGGTCGAGACCGTCGAGGCGGCGGTGGGGCGGGCCACGGGGTTCGTCTGCGCCAATCTGGCCCCGGCGCGGCCGGTGTCCGAAGCCCTGCTTCGGCGCTGCGACCTGATCGTGGTCAATGAGACCGAGGCGGCCTTCTACGGCGACGCCCTGCACTCGGGCGGGGGGCAGGTGGTGATCACCCGGGGCGCCGAGGGGGCCAGTCTCTACAAACGCGGGGCGGTCGTGGCCGAGGTCGGCGCGCCGCTGGTCGAGGCGGTGGACGCGACAGGGGCCGGCGATGCTTTCGTCGGGGCGATCACGGTCGCCCTGCTGGAAGGCCAGCCGGTGGAGCAGGCGTTGCGATTCGCCTGCACGGCCGGGGCTCTGGCGGCCACCATGGCAGGAGCCCAGCCGTCGCTGCCGACGCGTGAACAGGTTGGCGCCCTGCTGGATCTGCGCGCGGTTGGGTGAACGCCTCGGGACTTCGGGGGTTGAGTCCTCTGAACCCAACCCGAGGAGGAACCCCATGTCCGATGCCGCCCAGAAGGCCGAGGCCGAGAAGGCCCTGAAGTTGAAATCCGAAGCTACGCCGGAGCCGCATCCAGATTCGGGCCGCACCGCCGACGAAGGCATGCAGCCGACCAACGAGCGCGAAGGCGCCCCCTCCGGCGCGCTCGATGCGGAGGGTCACCGGCCTGTGCTGGAGCGCTCCCGCAAGGTCAGATGACCGATCCGTAATTTGGATTGAGCGATACCCAGGGTCTAAAAGCACTCGATGACGACGCATGAGTACGACCGCGCATTGGCCGATGCGCGAGCCCGACTGGCCGAGGGATCGGCCGCCGAAGCCCGCGACATCGTCCGTTCCCTGATCGACACCGGTTATGCGACCGCCGCCGTCGAAGGGTGTTTGGCCCAGGCTCTGCTCAAGACTGGCAACGAGAGCGGCGCAGAGGCGGCCGCCGACCGCGCCCTGTCCCTGGACGTGCGCGAGACCCGGGCGCTGTGCGTCAAGGGTGATATTCTTAGCGCGCGCGGCGAGCTGCGCGATGCCAATGCCTATTACGGCGGCCTGATGCGGGTGCTGGAGGGCGCGCCGTCGCTGGATGCCGACTTGAGAGAGGGGCTGATCCGGGCGCGGGCGCTGCGCCAGCGCGTGACCGGTGACATGATGCAGACCCTGCAGGGGGAATTGCAGGGGGCGGGCTTCAGCGAGGAACGGTCGCACCCGCGCTTTCGCCACGCGCTGGACCTCGCCCTGGGCCGCAAGGCCCTCTACATGCCCCAGCCCAAGGCCTTCTATTACCCCGAGCTGCCCGCGTCCCAATTCTATCCACGCGAGGACTTCTCCTGGCTGGACGGGGTCGAGGCGGCGACCGAGGCCATGCTGGGCGAGCTGAATGGTGTGCTGGGCCAGGAGAACGAGTCCTTCTCGCCGTACGTCCAGACCATGCCGAACATGCCCAAGCGGCCCGGGGACCTGTTGATCGACAACATGGACTGGAGCGCCTGTTTCCTGTGGCGGGACGGGCAGGAGACGGCCTTTGCCGCGCGCTGTCCGCAGACGATGGCGGCGCTGGCCGATGCGCCGCTGTGCCGGATCAAGGGACGGTCGCCGCAGGTCATGTTCTCGCAGCTGAAGGCGGGGGCGCGCATCCCGGCGCACCATGGCTATGTGAACACGCGGCTGGTCTGCCATGTGCCGCTGATCGTGCCGGAGGGCTGCTGGTTCCGGGTGGGCAATGAGACGCGCCACTGGGAACGCGGCGAGGCCTGGGTGTTCGATGACACGATCGAGCATGAGGCGATGAACGACAGCGCCTCGGACCGCGTCATCCTGATCTTCGACATCTGGCATCCGGCCCTGTCGGAGGAGGAGCGCCATCTGGTCGGGACCCTGCTGGAGGCCATGGACGCCTATTCGCCCAACCCCGCGACCTGGGAGTAGGCGTCAGAGGGTCACCACCAGCCGGGCGACAGAGCCTTCGGCCAGACGGTCGAAGCCTTCGTTGATCCGGTCCAGCGGCAGGCTGCCGCTCATCAGCCGGTCGACCGGCAGGCGGCCTTCGCGGAACAGGGCGACGTAGCGGGGCAGGTCCCGCGACGGCACGCAGGTGCCGATATAGCTGCCCTTGAGCGTCCGTTCCTCGGCCACCAGTCCGACGATATTGACCGGCAGGACCGCATCCGGAGGGGGGAGACCTGCGGTGACGGTGGTACCGCCGCGGCGGGTCATCTTCCAGGCGGCCTCGAGCGCGCGGGCCGAGCCGGCCATCTCGATCACGACCTCGGCTCCGCCACTGGTGAGGGCGCGCACCTGTTCGATGGCATCCGGATCGGCGGCGTTGACGGTGTGAACCGGGCCAAGGGTCCGGGCCAGCGCCAGCTTGTCCTCGCTGAGATCGACGGCCACCACAGGCGAGGCGCCGCACGCCAGGGCCCCCAGCACCGAGGCCAGACCCACGCCGCCCAGACCCACGACGGCCACCGACTGGCCGGGCCGCACGCCCGCGGTATTCACCACGGCGCCGACGCCGGTCAGCACGGCACAGCCGAACAGGGCGGCCTGATCAAAGGGCAGGGCCGGGTCGATGCGGATCAGCGAGCGGCGAGAGACCACGGCCCGCTCGGCAAAGACCGAACAGCCCAGATGGTGGTGCAGGACCTCGTCGCCCGCATGCAGTCTCTGTCCGCCGGTCAGCAGTTCCCCCCGGCCATTGGCGGCAGCGCCCGGCTCGCACAGGGCGGGGCGACCCTCGGCACAGGGCGAGCAGTGGCCGCACGAGGGCATGAAGACCATGACCACATGATCGCCGACTGACAGGTCCTCGACCCCATCGCCCAGCACCTCGACCTCTCCCGCCGCCTCATGGCCCAGCGCCATGGGCAGGGGGCGGGGCCGGTCGCCGTTGATGACGCTGAGGTCCGAGTGACAGAGGCCTGCGGCGCGGATGCGGACCTGCACCTCGCCGGGGCCGGGCGGGTCCAGCGTCACGGTCTCGATCGAGAGCGGGCGGCTGTCGGCATAGGGGCGGGTGGCCCCCATGGAGCGGAGAATGGCGGCGCGGGTTTCCATGATCGCATGCGAGACGCCTTGACGCGGCGTCCGTCAAGTCCGGGTCGCTGGCCGGACGTTTCCCGCGTGGAGTGGAGTCTCGAAAAACAGACTCCACTTTCTCCAACTGCAACACCTCCTGTGGCGGCTTCGAGCAAGCCGATACTGGCACACCCGTCCGTCAGAAGCGGTCGGAGCCGCACCGCTTCACGCAAGGCTGGAGCAATGCCGCTTTATCGCCTACGACTTGAAAAAAAGCGGGAGGTTACGGGTGACAGGCACGATCGAACGGACGCGGCGCGAGGACTACAAGCGGTTCCAGGCCATTTCCACGCGGTGGATGGACAATGATGTCTACGGCCATGTGAACAATGTCGTCTATTATTCGTGGTTCGACACGGCGGTGAACCGGCTGCTGGTGGTCAATGGCCTGCTGGACATCCACGAGGGTGAGATCATCGGTCTGGTGGCCGAAACGGGCTGTCGCTATTTCTCGCCCACCGCCTTTCCGGACGAGATCCAGGCGGGCGTTCGCGTGGCCCATGTCGGGACCAGTTCGGTGCGCTACGAGATCGGCCTGTTCCGCAACAAGGAAGACGAGGCGGCGGCCGTCGGCCACTTTGTCCACGTCTATGTCGACCGCGAAACCAAGCGCCCGGTGCCGGTGGACGACAAGATGCGCGGCTTCCTCGAGAGCCTGCGAAGCTAGCCCGTCACGCTCCGACGGGTGACAAGCCGGTCGCGCCGGGCTATGCGGCGCGCCTCACATTTTCCCTTGAGACTGCCGAGACGACGACCATGGCCGGCCATTCCAAATTCAAGAACATCATGCACCGCAAGGGCCGCGCCGATGCGCAGCGGTCCAAGCTGTTCTCCAAGCTGTCGCGCGACATCACGGTGGCGGCCAAGTCGGGGATGCCCGATCCGGCCATGAACCCGCGCCTGCGTCTGGCGGTCAACAACGCCAAGGCCGAAAGCCTGCCCAAGGATGTGATCCAGCGGGCCATCAACAAGGCGGCCTCGGGCGACATCGATACGATGGAAGAGGTCCGCTATGAGGGCCGGGGCCCGGGCGGCGTCGGCATCATCGTCGAGGCCCTGACCGACAACCGCAACCGCGCGGCCTCGAACATCGGCACGGCCTTCAAGAAGAACGGCGGGGCGCTCGGCGAAATGAACTCGGTCGCCTTCATGTGGGACCGAGTGGGCAAGATCACCTATCCGGCCGAGGCCGGCAGCGAGGACGCCATCATGGAGGCCGCCATCGAGGCGGGCGCCCAGGACGTCGAGAGCGATCTGGAAAAGCCGGACATCTATGAGGACGCGCCCGGCCACACCATCTGGACCGCCTTCGAGGACCTGAACGAGGTGGCCGAGGCCCTGTCGAAAATCCTCGGCGACCCCAAGTCCACCGCCATCGTCTGGAAGCCCCAGTCTGAGGTGCCGGTGACCGGCGAGGCGGTCGGCACGCTGATGAAGCTGCTGGACGCGCTGGACGCCGAAGATGACGTCTCGAGCGTCTATTCCAACGAGGACATCTCGGACGAGGACGCGGCCAGGTACGCGGGCTGATGTTGGCGCAGAACCGGTTTTCGGCATAGGCTGGTCGCATGACTGTTCATGTGACCGTTCCCGTCGATGAAACCGTCAAGGCGGACCTCGACGCATGGGCTGAATCGCGGGGTGTTTCCGTGGACACGGTCTTGTCGCAAGTCGTCGAAGCGTTCGTCGCGGAACGGCGCGAGATAGAGGCTGCGGTGGCTGAGGCCCGCGCGGACCTCGCGGCGGGTCGCGTTCACAGCCACGAAGATGTGGTGGCCCGCCTGAAGGGCCGCCGGAGGGATTGGCGCGCCGCTGAATGAGGTTGATCTGGACGACGCGAGCGGAGTCCGATCTTCGCGATCACGTCGACTTCATCGCCCGCGACAGTGTCAAATCCGCCATCGAGGTCGAGGACCGCATTCTCGAAGCCGTCGCGGGACTGGTCGAGTTTCCGCAGAGGGGCCGCCTCGGCGAGACGAAGGGGACGCGGGAACTGCCTGTCAGTCGAACATCCTTGCGCGTCATTTATTCGCTGGCAGATGGCGTCGTGGAGATCCTGCACGTCCGGCATATGGCGCGCGGCCCTTTAGACGAGTCGGGCGACAGGAATTGACCTGAAACCGGCGCGCGAACGCGTCCCTTTCCCCTCGGCAGCGGAACGCCCCGGAGGCTTCATGGGTTGGTCAGGGCGAACCGCAACGCTTTGACCCGAGGGCCCTATGGATATCTGCCAGCTGATTCTGGATGACCACGCCGAACAACGCCGCCTGTTCGGCCTGATCGAACAGATCGACCCGAAGAACACCGAGGCCCTGTCGGCGGTCTGGACGCGGCTGGCGGCCTTCCTCGACGCTCATGCCGAGGCCGAGGAGCGGCATTTCTATCCCGACCTGCTGAAAAAGGGCGAAGGCGCCAATGACGCTGACGACGGCACGGTCGAGGGCGAGACCGAGGATGCCATCGTCGATCACAACAAGCTGCGCGATGCGGTCAAGGCTGTCGAAAGGCACACGGTCGGCAGCCGCGAATGGATTGATGCGGTGGGTGAGGCCAATGTGGTCAACTCCAAACACATGGGCGAGGAGGAGCGTCAGGGCTTGACGGACTTCCGCCGGACAGCCTCACTGCAGGTGCGCCATGACCTGGGCGTGAAATACGCGGCCTTTCAGGCGCGGCATATCACCGGGGTCAAACCGGTCAACAAGAACGTCGAGGCCTATATCGACACGCACGGATAGGGGGACGGGTGAAACAGGGGGAAGGGGACAGCGCCGCGTCAGGCCTCCAGACGGGCGTGTGGACCACGATCGCGAGCTGGCTGTTCGCCGTCGCCTTGCTGGTCATCAGCGCGGCCCTTGTGACCTGGACCATCCATGGCGGCATCCGGCTGGCATCCGCCCTTGAGGCCGAAGTCGAAGAGGACCGGGCCCGATCCGAGGCGCCCGTCCTTCTCGTTCGGCCTGAACAGGACGACGCGGCCCGGATTTCCGATCCTCCGTCCGCCCCGCCCCCGTCAGACGGCCCGCCGGCGTGGCTGCAACGGCCAGCACCCACCTATCCCCGTGAGGCCATCCGCGCGAGGGTCGAGCAGGGCGCGGTTGACCTGAGCTGCGTCGCCGGCGCCGATGGTCGGGTAGCGTCCTGCACCATTACGTCCGAGACCCCCGAGGGTTATGGTTTTGGCCGTGAGGCTCTGCGTGCCGCAGAGGAAGCCCGCACGCGGCCTGCGAGGGCCGATGGCGAACCGGTTAGCGCCCGCATCCATTTCTCCGTCCGCTTCCGGCTTCAGTGAGGAACCCCGATTGATCCACCTGCTGTCCACCTATGGCCTGCCGCTGGTGAGCGCGCTGATTGCCGGTGCGCTGATCGGGCTGGAGCGCGAATGGCAGGGCCGGGCGGCCGGCTTTCGCACCCATATTCTGGTGTGCCTGTCGTCGACCCTGCTGATGCTGGCCTCGACCTCGCAGGGGGCGTGGATGTTCTCGGTCCTGCCGGGGCAGGAGGTGATCGCTGACCCGACGCGCATGGCGCATGGGGTGCTGACCGGGATCGGCTTTCTGTGCGCGGGGGTGATTTTTCGCGCGGGGTTTTCGATCCATGGCCTGACGACGGCGGCGTCGCTGTGGACGGTGTCGGCGCTGGGGATTCTGTTCGGCGCGGGCCTGTTCTGGCTGGGCTGGGCCGGGGCGCTGGCGACGCTGGCGGTGCTGGCCGCGCTCAAGCTGATCAGCCGAAGCGTGCCCGAGCGCACCGTGGTTGACGTCGAGGTGCGGTGGAAGGCCGACGCCTCGGGCACGGCCGAGGCGGTCGAGGAAGCCTTGACGCAGGGTGACGCGGGGCTGAAGCGGACCCGGCTGAGATTGACGGAAGAGGGCCATGTCTGCCGCCAGAGCTGGCGGTTGACGGTCAGCTCGCGCGATCTGGCGGCACTGGCGGAGCGCATCCAGTCTGTGCCGGGCGTGGCCGGTTTCGACCTGGCGCCCCGAGACGACTGACGCGACGACTGACGGCGACGACTGACCGACGATTGATGGCGGTTCATTGCCCGCTAACCCTCTTTCGGGCAGATAGAACGGATGGCGAACGAACCGACTCGCATACTGGGGCTGGACCCGGGCCTGAGGCGCACTGGATGGGGCGTGGTGGTGGCCGAGGGGTCGCGGCTGCGCTGGATCGCGCACGGCGTGGTCAGCCCGCCGGGGAGGGCGCCGTTCAGCGAGCGGCTGCTGGTCCTGCTGGAGGCGGTCGGTCAGGTCTGCGCCGACCATGGCTGTGACGAGGCGGCCATCGAGGAGGTGTTCGTCAATATGAATCCGGCCTCGACGCTGAAGCTGGGCCATGCGCGGGCGGCGGTGATGCTGGCCCCGGCGCGGGCGGGGCTGAGCGTCGCTGAATATGCGCCCAACCTGATCAAGAAGGCGGTGGTCGGAGCGGGCCATGCCGACAAGAGCCAGATCGCCTTCATGGTCAAACGCCTGTTGCCGGCGGCAGGGGATGTGACGGCCGATGCCGCCGACGCCCTGGCCGTCGCCATCACCCACGCCCAGCTGCGCAAGCGGGCCCTGCTGGCGGGGGCGGCATGATCGGCAGACTGCGCGGGGTGCTGGCCGAGGTCGAGCTCGACCATTGCCTGATCGACTGTATGGGGGTCGGCTATGTGGTGGCGTGCGGGGCGCGGACGCTGGGGCGGATGCCGGCGCCGGGCGATGAGGTGACGCTCCATATCGAAAGCAGCTGGTCGGCCGAGAACGGGCCGCGTCTGTACGGATTTCTGAGCCGGGATGACCGGGGGGCGTTTACGACCCTGACCGGCATTCAGGGCGTGGGGCCCAAGGCGGCGCTGTCGGTGCTGGACGTGTTGCCGCCGGGCGAGCTGGCGGCGGCGGTGGCGCGCGAGGACAAGGCTGCCGTGGCGCGCGCCAACGGGGTGGGGCCGAAACTGGCGCTGCGCATCGTCACCGAGCTGAAGGGCAAGCCGTTGGGCGCGGGCGGTCTGACGGTAGGCGGGGCTGCGCCGGGCCCCGTGCCTGTGGCGGTGCCCTCCCTGACCGGCGAGGCCGTGGCTGCCCTGCTGGGGCTGGGCGTGGTCGAGGTCAATGCCCGCCGCGCCGTCGATCAGGCCCTGATCCGGCTGGGTGAGGACGCCGACCTGTCCGCCGTGATCCGCGCGGCGCTGCAGGAGTTGGGGCGATGAACCTGTTGAGGTCGATTGTTGTCATTGTCCTGTTGATCGGCCTGGCGGCGTGCCAGAGCTTTCCGACAGCATTGGTGAATGGGTCGGCGCTGCCCATGGACATTGTCGTCGTGTCGCCAAACCCCGCTTTCGGCCCACTGCCGGCGGGTTCGGCGCTCAATCTGAGAGCCTCGCTCGAGGATATCGAACGGGTTGAGATTCGCCAGAACGGCGCGGTCTGCGTCATCGATCAAGCGAGTCTCTCTGCTATGGCAACCCAATCGCACGGGCGACCGGTGGTCACTCTGGAGCCATGCAGATGACCGACGAGCGCATCCTGTCGGGCGATCCCGCGCCCGGCGAGACCTACGACCGCGCGCTGCGGCCGCAGACGCTGGACGAATTCGTCGGCCAGCCGCAGGCCAAGGGCAATCTCAAGGTGTTCATTGACGCCGCGCGCGGGCGGGGCGAGTCGCTGGACCATGTGCTGCTGTTCGGACCGCCCGGTCTGGGCAAGACGACGCTGGCCCAGATCGTGGCGCGCGAGCTGGGCGTGGGGTTCCGGGCAACCTCGGGGCCGATCCTGGCCAAGGCCGGGGATCTGGCCGCCATACTGACCAATCTCGAGCCGCGCGACGTGCTGTTCATCGACGAGATCCACCGGCTGGCGCCGACGGTCGAGGAGATCCTGTATCCGGCGATGGAAGACCATGTGCTGGACCTGATCATCGGCGAGGGGCCGTCGGCGCGCTCGGTGCGAATCGATCTGGCGCCGTTCACGCTGGTGGGGGCGACGACGCGGGCGGGCCTGCTGGCGACGCCGCTGCGCGACCGGTTCGGCATTCCGCTGAGGCTGGAGTTCTACAGCCCCGAGGAACTGGTCAAGGTCATCCTGGGGGCGGCCCGCAAGATGGGGGCGGCCGTGGCCGAGGACGGCGCGCGCGAGATCGCCACCCGGTCCCGGGGAACGCCGCGCGTGGCGGGGCGTCTGCTGCGCCGGGTGCGCGACTTTGCCGATGCCGAGGGGGCGACGGTCATCGACCAGCTGGTGGCGGCGCGGGCGCTGGCGCGGCTGGAAGTCGACGAGGCCGGTCTGGACAGTCTGGACCGGCGGTTCCTGAAGGCCTTGATCGAGAACTATGGCGGCGGGCCGGTCGGCATGGACACCCTGGCCGCCGCCATCGCCGAGGCGCGCGATGCGGTCGAGGATGTGATCGAGCCCTATCTGCTGCAGCAGGGCTTCATCCAGCGCACCCCGCGCGGGCGGATGGCCTGTGCCCGGGCCTACAGCCATCTGGGTCTGGTCGAGCCCTCGCGCGCCCCGCCCTCGTCCCCCGATCTTTTCGGCGGCGACTGATGGCGCTGGAGGATGCCCCGCCGACGGGGCCGCTCAGCCTTTTCCTGGGGTTCTGGCGGGATGAGACGGTGGTGATCCGGTCCCCTCTCGCGCCGACCGAGGCCCTGACGGCCCTGTCCGGGCAGGTCGATCCCCTCTTCACCTTTTTCGGCAAACGCCCCGCGAGGGGCCACGTCGGCGCGGGGGGTGGCTGGATACGCCGGCGCATCAGCGGTCGGAACTCGTTCCAGTCGGTCCTGCGGTTCCATGTCGAGCCGGAAGGGGCCGGTTCACGGATCGTCTGTCGCATTGGCGCCCCGTGGTTCTCGCGGGGCTTCATGATCCTGTGGATGGGCGGCATCGCCCTGATCGGCGGCGGGATCACATTTTCCACCATTATGTCAGGCTATTATGTCCTGGCCGTCATTCCTCTCGGCATGCTGTTGTTCGGCATCCTTCTTGTGGTTTTCGGACGGTGGCTGGCGCGCGGCGAGAAGGCCTTTCTGGTCGATCTGGTGGCCGGAACTGTCGAGGGTCGGGTGGAGCGGTCTCGAGGCTGACCAGACCCACGCGGGCGCGGCTTTGGCCTTCACCTCCGCAGCGAACGCCTGCATGCTGGCGGCAAGGAGGCGGCATGGCGCGGCGCATCAGTGTGAACAGGGTTCTTGCGGTGCTGGGCGGTGCGGTTGTGCTGCTGGGCGCGGTGGTGCTGTGGCGCGTGGTCGATACCGGCGGCTTTGCGCCCCAGCCGGTGGTCGAGCGGGTGCGGGGGCAGTTGGCGGACTATGACGCGTCGCTTGAGCTGTTCGACATGACCGACGGGCGGACGCCCGGGGTGGTGTGCGGCTATGCCGGGACGCCCGGTGACCGGGCCAGCGCAGTGCGGTTTGTCGCCCGACCCAACCGGCTGCTGACCAGTGCCGACCCCCTGCCGGGAGAGTTCCGCGACCAGATCGAGGCGGAATGCCCCGGCTATTTCACCGTCGTGCCCGGTGCCGGAGGCGCGGGATGAGCGACCATCCAACCGCCGGGCGCTTCGACGGGCGCGAGCACATCCTGCCGGTGCGCATCTATTATGAGGACACCGACTTTACGGGCCTGGTCTATCACGGCGCCTATGTGCGGTTCTTCGAGCGGGGGCGGTCGGACTTTCTGAGGGCGGCGGGGATCGGCCATGCCGACCTGCTGGAGGGAGAGCGGCCGCTGGCCTTTGTGGTCTCGAAGATGACGCTGGAGTTCGTGCGGCCCGCCCGGATCGATGACGCGCTTCAGGTCATCACCACCTATGACACCATGCGGGGGCCGCGCATGCAGATCGCCCAGCGGATCGAGCGGGCCGGAGAGGTGCTGTGCCGGGCCGGGGTCGAGGCGGTCTGCATCCGCCCGGATGGTCGCCCGACCCGCCCGACGCCGGCCCTGATCGCTGCCGTTCTGCCCTGGCTTTCGCCCTTGCCGGTTGCAGGGGGATGACGCCGGGCGTCCGGCCCGCTAATCCGCCATCAAATGGTCACGCCTTGACGCTGCAAAGGGCGTGACGCTGTTCCCAGGATCGATCCATGACCGTGCCCGCCGAAGCCTCCCTGCTGAATCCCGTGGAATTGTTCATGGCCGCCGACTGGGTGGTCAAAGCCGTGATGATCGGCCTGGCCGTCGCCTCGATCTGGTCCTGGGCCATCATCATCGACAAGCTGTTCCGCTTCGCCTCCCTGAAGCGTCAGGCGGACCAGTTTGAAAAGGCCATCTCCTCCGGGCGATCCCTAGAGGAGATTGCGCACCAAGCGGGGCCCAATCCCGATCCGATCCTGCCGCGCATGCTGGTCGCCGCGGTCACCGACTGGCGCGAGGCCCGCGCCCGCCAGACGATGAGCGAGGCCCAGAGCCATCTGCTGATCTCGCGCATCGACCGGGCGCTGGACAGTCTGATCGCCCGCGAGAGCCAGCGGATCGAGACGGGCCTCGGCGTGCTGTCGGTGGTGGCGACCTCCAGCCCCTTCATCGGCCTGTTCGGCACGGTCTGGGGCATCATGAACGCCTTTGACGCCATCGCCTCGGCGGGCAACACCAATCTGACGACGGTTGCGCCGGCCATCGCCGAGGCCCTGTTCGCCACGGCCATCGGTCTGGCGGCGGCCATCCCCGCCTATATCGCCTACAACGCCTTTTCGATCGAGGCGGGCAAGTTTGCCGGCCGACTGGAGAGCTTCGCCGACGACCTGCAGGCCGCCATCGCCCGGCGGCTGGGCACCGGTCCGGCCACGCCGCCGTCGTCCTCCACGCCCCGGGAGCTCTGAACCATGGCCATGGGAGGACCCGGCGGAGGCGGCCACGTGCGGGGCCGCAGACGCGCCCGCAAGCGCCCGCTGAGCGAGATCAACGTCACGCCGCTGGTCGATGTGATGCTGGTGCTGCTGATCATCTTCATGATCTCGGCGCCGCTGCTGACGGTGGCCGTGCCCGTCGACCTGCCCGAGACCGAGGCCAGTGCCGTCGAGTCGACGCAGGAACCGGTGACCGTCTCGATCAATTCGGCGGGGACGATTTTCGTGGGTGAGCGCGAGGTCGCGTTCGACAGCCTGATCGGAGCGGTGCTGGACGACGGCGGGGCCGATGCCCGCGAGCGGCCGCTGTTCCTCAGGGCCGATGCCCAGGTGCCCTATCAGGCCGTGGCCCGGGTGATGGCGCGGCTGTCGACCAATGGCTTCGTGAAGCTGAACCTGATCACCGACACGGCCGGGAATACCGCCGCGGCCGAGCCGGTCGAGAGCGACCTCTGAGTCATGGCCAACGGCGCGCCTTCCTTCCTCGGATCGGTCCTGCTGCACGCAGGGGTGATCGGCCTGGCCCTGATCGCCTGGCCGAAGGAAGCGGATGCACCGCGCGAAATGATGGGCTCGGTGCCGGTCTCGATCGTGTCCGAGATGACCGTGGCGGCGGCCGCGCCGGATAATCCCGCCGATGAGCTGATCACCGAGGACGGTTTGGCGTCGCCGGAAGCACCGGCCGAGACGCTGCCTGACCCTGTTCCGGAAACGCCCCCCGTCCCTCGTCCTGATCCGGCGCCGCGCACGACGCCCCGGGCGGAACCCGAGCGGCCGAGAACTCCGCCGCGCCAGCCGCCCTCTACGCCGCGGCAGCCAACACCGCCGCGTGAGGAGCCGGGACTGAACCTCGGCGAGCTGTCCCAGCGGCCGCAACGGGGCACGACGTCGGGCCGCCCCTCGACGGGCGACAGCGGCGCGGGCCAGGCCCCCCGCGCCATGGGTCGGGCGGATCTGCAGTCGATTGGCACCCAAGTGACGCCGAACTGGAACCCGCCGTGCCATTTGACCGGGATTGGAGAAGTCACCCTGAGGGTTCAGGTTCGCATGTCGGAAGACGGACGCCTCGTCGGGTCCCCTCGCGTCCTGAATCCTCGCAGCGACGCGACGGGCCGCGCGGCATCAGACAGCATTCTGCGAGCGATCCGCATACCGCCCCGGTACCGGATGCCGGTCGGCTATGAGGAGCAGGACTTCGTCCTGAACTTCCCCTTGGCCCAGGCCTGCAACCGCTGAACCGGCGGGCCGTTGACCCCATGACGTTCAGCCTTCGTCAGGACGTCATGATCAAAGATGACAATCGCGTGGGCGGCGCCAGCGCGGCCTGAAAGTCGCCTCAATCGCGCACAAGGTGGCGATGAGACATATGGTAGCGCTAGTCCTGCGCTGTCCCGGTATCGAGTTCGGAGGAATGCATGGGTTTGAAGCTTGGGCTGACATCGGCAACGGGGGTCGGGGCCATGATGGGCCTCGGGCTGACGCTTTCGCTGGGCGCGCCCCAGGTCGCCCTGGCCCAGGACCCTGCGCCCCTTCAGGAGGTGATCGTCAGCGAGGGCGTGCTGCGTCCCCTGCCGATCGCTGTGGTCGGCTTTTCCGGCCAGTACGGCACCGAGATTTCCAGCGTCATCAGCGGCAACCTGCGCCGGTCGGGCTTCTTCGACCCGTTGAACCCGGCCAGCTTCATCGAGACCGGCCTGTCTCTGGCCAACCAGCCGACCTTTCCGCAGTGGACCTCGATCGGCGCCGAAGTGGTGCTGTACGGCTCGGTGACACCGCGCCCGGACGGCCGCAACGACGTCGGTTTCCGCCTTTATGACACCTATCGCGAATGCCAGCTGGTCAGCTACCAGTTCACGGCCACGCCCGAGCAGTGGCGCCGCATCGCGCACAAGATCTCCGACGTCGTCTATCAACGGATGACGGGCGAGAGCGGCTTCTTTGACACCCGCGTCATCTATGTCGCCGAGAGCGGCACCCAGCTGAACCGGCTGAGCCGCCTCGCGATCGTGGATCAGGATGGCTACAACCCCGTCTTCCTGACCCAGGGCGACGAAGTGATCATGTCGCCGCGCTTTTCGACGTCGAACCCGGACGAGGTCACCTATGTGGCGCTGGGCCAGGATTACAGCCGCATCTATCTGAAGAATCTGTCGACGGGCCGGACCGAGTCGCTGGGTGAATTCGACGGTCAGGTGCTGGCGCCGCGCTATTCCAACGACGGATCCAAGGTCGCCTTTTCGATCATTCGCGGCGGCAATACCGACGTCTATACGATGGACCTGCGCTCGCGCGAGCTGCGCCGCCTGACCAGCGATCCCGGCATCGACACCTCGCCCAGCTTCTCGCCGGACAACCGACGACTGGTGTTTACCTCGGACCGGTCCGGCTCGGCGCGCCTGTATGTCATGAATGCGGACGGGTCCGGCCAGCGGCCGATCTCGCGCGGCGGGGGCTCCTATACGGCGCCGTCGTGGAGCCCGCGCGGCGACCTGATCGCCTTTACCAAGCAGCAGGGCGGACAATTCCACATCGGCGTCATGGGCACCGACGGCACGGGTGAGCGCATCCTGTCGTCCAGCTATTTCGAGGAAGGCCCGTCCTGGGCCCCGAACGGCCGCTACATCATGTTCGCCCGACAGACGCGCGGCGGCGATACCCGGCTGTGGACGGTCGATCTGTCAGGGCGGGTGATCGCCCAGGCCGGCTATGACGGGCGTGGCTCCAGCCCCGCCTGGTCGCCCCTGCTGGACGCGCCGCCTGCCAACCTCGGGTATGGCCAGGCCCCCGACAGCTGCCCCAGCTGACCGGCCAGATAACCTCACAGGAGAATCCGCGAACCCGATCAATCAACAGTGCGTTACCGTTGCTATGACGCGGTTATCTGTTCGGCTAGCGCTTTGAAATCGTCACGCTTGCCCGCCATTGTGGCGGTACCCTCAAGGAGAGCTTCATGATCAAGTCCCGTATCCTCCGTCTGGCCCTGGTGGGCGTGGCTGTGTCGGCGATGGCCGCCTGCGCCCGTCCGGCCGAGGCCCCCGGCCCGATCGCCGACAACGGTGGCACCCAGCAACCCGGCAACAACACCACCTATCCGGATCGTCCGGTCACGGGTGGCGAGATGGGCGCCGCGCGTCCCGGCTCGGCCGAGGAGTTCGCCAACACCATCGGCGACCGCGTCTATTTCGACCTCGACAGCTATTCGATCCGCCCCGAGGCCTATCCGCGCCTGAACCAGCAGGCCGCCTGGCTGCGCCAGTATCCGGGCGTCACGATCCGCATCGAAGGCAATGCCGACGAACGCGGCACGGCCGAGTACAACCTGGCTCTGGGCGCCCGCCGCGCCGAGGCCGTGCGGACCTATCTGGTCCAGCAGGGTGTGCCCGCGTCGCGCATCGACACCATCAGCTTCGGCAAGGAGCGTCCGATCGCCCAGGGCTCGGACGAAGAAGCCTGGGCTCGCAATCGCAACGCCCACACCGCCATCGTCTCGGGCGCCCGCTGATCCGGGCTGTCTGACGGCAGAGGCAGGGAGGGGGCGTGTCCGCAGGGCGCGCCCCCTTTCGCTGTGAGTGTTCGCCTGACGCAGTCAGGCTGTGTAAGGACGGCGTGCCTTGTCGAGGCCGCAAATCCGTGGAACGAGACCTGTCATGTACAAGTTTTTCTCTCGTCTGATGCGCGTCCGGCCGGCCCCGGGCAAATCGGTTGCAGGCCTTGCCGTGCTGGCCTTTGTCGGCGCGACCATGCTGGCCAGCCCCACCGTCGCCCAGTCGACCGAGGGTGAGCCCATCGTCTGGGATGCACGCCGTCTGAGCACGCTGGAGCGCAATGTCCGCCGGATCGAGCGGGCCCTGTTCCAGCGCAACTCTTCGGGTCAGCCCTTCATCATGGAGCCCGACCCCGAGGTCGTGGCCCTTCAGGGGCAGATGGGCAGTGTCGACACCCGGTTGTCCGACGTCGAACGCACCCTGCAGCGCATGAACGGCGATATCGAGCGCCTGACCTTTGCGCTGGACGAGACCGAGCGCGAGAACACCTCGCTGCGGCAGCAACTGACGGATGCGGAGGCCCGCATCGAGGACCTCGAGTCCGCCGCCCGTCTGGAGGCGGAGCTGAGCGCCCCGATCGAGCCCAATTCCCCCAGCGGCACGGCGGGGGGCGACCTGCGTTCCGCCGATCGTCTGATGGCCCAGGACAGCCGTCGGGGTGCCCGGGCCTATGAGGTCCTGCTGGTCACCTGGCCGGATGAGCCCGAGGCGCGTCTGGCGGCCGTACGTCTGGCCGACCTGTATCTGGCCGATGATGCCGCCGCGGCCGTGCCCCTCTATGCCCAGGCGCTGAGCGGCTGGCCGACCGAGCCGTGGGCGGCCAAGGCCACGGTCGATCTGGCCCAGGCGCTGGTGGCGACCGACCGCAAGACCCAGGCCTGTGCGGCCCTGACGGACTTCAATCGACGCTATGCCGAGACGGCCCCGGCGGCGCTGAAGACCCGGGCCGCCACGGTCCGGACCGAGGCCGGCTGCCGCTGAGCCAGCCCCTGACCGGGCTATTGCTGCGCGTGAAATCGGCGCTGACGGCGCGCCTTGTCCGGGATGATCCAGCGCCGGTCGCTGTGGCCGTTTCGGGGGGTAGCGACTCGGTTGCCCTGCTGCATCTGGCGTATGAGTGGTCGGTCGCGCACGGCCGGTCGCTGGCCGTCCTGCATGTCGATCACGGACTGAACCCCGACAGTCGCGTCTGGCAGGACCGGGTGAGGGAGATGGCCGGCCGACTTGGCGCGGAATTTCACAGCGCGCGCTGGGAGGGGCCGTACCCTGAGACCGGCCTGCCGGCCGCCGCCCGCGCCGCCCGTCATGCGCGGCTGGCCGATATGGCGCGAGCGGTCGGGGCGCGTGTCATTCTGACGGGGCACACGGCCGATGACGTCGCCGAGAGCCAATGGATGCAGGCGGAGGGCGCGACGCTCGGAGAGCTGCGCCTCTGGAGCCCGTCGCCGGCCTGGCCGGAGGGGCGGGGGTGGATGATGCTGCGGCCGCTGCTGGGCGAGCGGCGGGCCGATCTCCGCGACTGGCTGGGGGCGCAGGGGATCGACTGGATCGAGGATCCGGCCAATGCCGACCTTCGCTATGGCCGCAGCCGGGCGCGGCAGGCGCTGGCGGAACGGGTTGAGGTCGCTGTTCCCCAACAGGACAGGTCTGTCCCCGCCGATGGCCTCACGGCGGATCAATGGGGCGTCATCCACGCGCCCCGCGAGGTGGAGCCGAAAGCGTTGGCCTTTGGACTGGTGGTGGCCGGGGGCGGCGTGCGCCTCCCGCGCGGCGACCGGCTGGTGCGGCTGACCGAGCGGATTGCCACGGGCGAGAATTTCACGGCGGGCCTTGTGGGGGCGCGGCTGATCGCAGAGGCCGAGGGTGTGACCCTTGTGCGGGAGGCAGGCGACTATCGCCGCAAGGTCGAGCCGGTCCTGGACCTTGTCCCCGGGGTCGAGGCCGTCTGGGACGGGCGCTTTGCCCTGACGGTGGACCAGGCGGGTTGGCGGGTGGCGCCTCTGGCGGGCCGGGCGGCGCGGCTGGGGCGCGAGGATCGGGCCGTCGTGGCCGGTCTGCCGGCGGCGGTGCGGCCCGGACTGCCTGTGCTCATTCGGGACGATGAAACCGGGCCGTTTCTTGCACAGTCGAGGGCCCGGGTTGAGGCTCTGGCCGCGTGTCGGCTGGCGCTCGGCCTGGGGCAGGTCAGGCATGAGGCGGATTTGAAGTGTCGCAGGGAATGGCGCACGGATGGACGAGCCCCTATTTTGTGACGATACACAGTTCCGGGCGACCGGACCGGGCGGCTCCTGACGGGGTTGCGCCATAGACTGAGGAACACATGAACCTTCGCAGATTCGCCGTCGTCGGCATGATCATCCTGGGGATGCTGGCCATCTATGCCGCCATGAGTCAGGGCGGTGGCGCCCTGTCCGGCAAGGACGGCGAGGCCGGCAGCAATGCCCCGCCGGAAGAGATCACCTATTCGCAACTGCTGACCGCGATCCAGGAAGACCGCATCAAGGCAGTGGAGGTCCAGGGCGAAAGCCTGACCGGGGTGTTCAGCGACGACACCCGGTTTGAATCCGTGACCCCCATGCCGAATGCCGATCTGATCGCCCAGATCCAGGCGACGGGCGCCGAGGTGCAGGTCAAGTCCATGCGCCAGCCGCTGTGGATGAGCATTCTGCTGGGCCTGCTGCCGATCTTTGTGCTGGTTGGCCTGTTCCTGCTGATCACCCGCCAGATGCAGGGCGGGGCGCGCGGGGCCATGGGCTTTGGCAAGTCCAAAGCCAAGCTGCTGACGGAACACAAGGGCCGCAAGACCTTTGCCGATGTCGCCGGTGTCGACGAGGCCAAGGACGAACTGCAGGAGGTTGTCGACTTCCTCAAGGATCCGGGCAAGTTCCAGCGTCTGGGCGGCAAGATCCCCAAGGGCGCCCTGCTGGTCGGCCCTCCGGGTACCGGCAAGACGCTGCTGGCGCGGGCCGTGGCGGGTGAGGCGGGCGTGCCCTTCTTCTCGATCTCGGGCTCGGACTTCGTCGAGATGTTCGTCGGCGTCGGCGCCAGCCGCGTGCGCGACATGTTCGAACAGGCCAAGAAGAATGCGCCCTGCATCATCTTCATCGACGAGATCGACGCTGTCGGTCGTCACCGGGGCGCAGGCCTGGGCGGCGGCAATGACGAGCGTGAGCAGACGCTGAACCAGCTGCTGGTCGAGATGGACGGCTTTGAATCGAACGAAGGCATCATCCTGATCGCCGCGACCAACCGTCCCGACGTGCTGGACCCGGCGCTGCTGCGTCCCGGCCGTTTCGACCGCCAGGTGGTGGTGCCCAATCCCGATGTGTCGGGCCGCGAGAAGATCCTGCGCGTCCATATGAAGGATGTGCCGCTGGCCGCTGACGTCAACGTCAAGACCCTGGCCCGCGGCACGCCCGGCTTCTCGGGCGCGGACCTGGCCAATCTGGTCAATGAGGCGGCCCTGCTGGCGGCCCGCAAGGACCGCAAGATGGTCACCCATCGCGACTTCGAGGACGCCAAGGACAAGGTCATGATGGGCGCAGAGCGCAAATCCATGGCCATGAACGAGGAAGAAAAGCGCCTGACCGCCTATCATGAGGCCGGTCACGCCATCGTCGCCATCAACGTCAAGATGGCCGACCCGGTGCACAAGGCCACCATCGTGCCGCGGGGCCGTGCGCTGGGCATGGTCATGCAGCTGCCGGAAGGCGACCGCTATTCGATGAAGCACCAGCAGATGATCGACCGCATCGCCATCATGGCCGGTGGCCGCGTCGCCGAGGAGCTGATCTTCGGCAAGGAGAACATCACCTCGGGCGCGTCATCCGACATCGAGCAGGCGACCAAGCTGGCCCGCGCCATGGTCACCCGCTGGGGCTTCTCGGAGAAGCTGGGCACTGTGGCCTATGGCGAAAACCAGGAAGAGGTGTTCCTCGGCCATTCGGTGGCGCGCAGCCAGAATGTCTCGGAAGAGACGGCCCGCATCATCGATGAAGAGGTCAAGCGGATCGTCTCGGAAGGCTGGAATGCGGCCCGCAAGATCCTGAAGGCCAAGGCCAAGGACCACGAGATCCTGTCGCAGGCGCTGCTGGAGTTCGAAACCCTGTCGGGCGACGAGATTCTGGCCCTGCTGAAGGAAGGCAAGCGGCCGGACCGCGACGGCGAGAACGATCCGACGCCGGGGCCGTCGGTCTCGGTGCCGGTGACGCCGGTTACCGAGGTGCCGGTGCCCGAGCCCACGCCCAAGCCCGAACAGCCGACGACGGTCCACTAGGGCCGTGCAGACCCGCCGGATCGCCACCGACGGCCTGACGCAGTCCGTGATCGAGGCGGGCGAGGGGCCGCTGGTGCTGCTGATCCACGGCTTTCCCGAGCTGGGGACCAGCTGGCGGGCGCAGGTGGAGGCGCTGGCGGCGGCGGGCTGGCATGCCGTCGCGCCCGACATGCGCAGCTATGGCGGGACGGACAAGCCCGAGGGCGTGGATCAGCATACGATCCTGCATCTGGTCGGCGATATGGTCGATCTGGTGCGGGCGCTGGGTCACGAGACCTGCGTCGTGATCGGTCATGACTGGGGCGCGCCGGTCGCCTGGCACTGCGCGCTGATGCGGCCCGACATGTTCCGCGCCGTGGCGGGCCTGAGCGTACCGTTCCAGCCGAGGCGGCCCAGCGGCCCGCCGATCCCGGCGATGAAGGCGATCACCAGGCGAGCGGGGCTGGGTGATCTCTACATCGTCCGATTTCAGGATTCGGATGCCCATGCGCCGCTTGAGGCCGATCCGGAAACCGCGCTTCGCAAGATGTTCTGGGCCTATGACGGGGCGACCGCCGCCGCGGATCGCCACACCGGCTTTCTGCAGCCGGGCGTGAGCATGGTCGACAGCATAGCCGACCACGCCGTCCTGCCACCGTGGATGCCGGCGGAGCATTTCGCGGACTATGTCGCGGCATTTTCTGCGGGTGGATTTGCCGGGCCGCTGAACTGGTATCGGGCCATGGACCTGAACTGGTCGCTGACGGCCTGGCTGCAGGACCGCCGCATCACCGTGCCGTCGCTGTTCATCGTCGGCCAGAATGATCCGGTCAGGCACTATGCCGGACCGGCCGAGGCCGCGCTGAAGGACTGGCTGACCGACCTGCGGGGCCAGCACGAGATTGCGGGCGCGGGACACTGGATCCAGCAGGAACGGCCCGAGGCGGTGAACCGGTTGCTGCTGGACTTCCTCGGCGGTCTTTAGGCCGCAGCCTCTGCGGTGATTTCCAGACTGCGCAGCCGGGCCTCCACGTCGTGGATCATGCCGGTGACCATGATCTCATCGACGTTCGTCAGGGCCCGGAAGTCCTTGAGGGACTTTCGCACGGCATCACCGTCGCCGATGGCGGCATAGGTCAGGCGGCTGTCGACGGCCGCGCGTTCCTGCGCCGTCAGGACGGTGGTGATGTCATCGACCGGCGGCCTGAGCCGCCCGGGCGTGCCGCGCACGACATTGGCAAAGGCCATCTGCATCGACGTCGCCAGCCTGTGCGCCTCGGCCGTGCTGTCGGCGGCAAAGACGTTGATGACGGCCATGGCATGGGGGCGCTCGAGCGCCTGGGACGGGCGGAACCCCTCGCGATAGATATTGAGCGCGGGCAGCAGCTGCTCGGGCGCGAAATGACTGGCGAAGGCGAACGGCAGGCCCAGCTGTGCCGCCAGTTCGGCACTGAACAGGCTGGAGCCCAGCAGCCACAGGGGGACGTTCGAGCCCTGACCGGGCCAGGCCGCGACCCGCTGGCCCTCAACCGCCGGGGCCAGATAGGCCTGCAGTTCCAGCACATCCTGCGGAAACCGGTCGGCCCCGTCGAAATAGCGGCGCAGGGCGCGCGCGGTCGGACCATCCGTGCCCGGAGCCCGTCCGAGCCCCAGATCGATCCGGCCGGGATAGAGGGCATCGAGTGTGCCGAAGGCCTCGGCCACCATCAGCGGCGCATGGTTGGGCAGCATGATACCGCCGGCGCCCACGCGGATGGTCTTTGTCTGGCTGGCGACATGGCCGATGGCGACAGCGGTCGCCGCCGAGGCGATGCCCGGCATATTGTGATGCTCGGCCAGCCAGAAGCGGCTGTAGCCGAGCCGCTCGGCGGTGCGGGCCAGCTGGGCGGATTCGGCGAGGGCGCGGCCGGCGTCCCCGCCTTCGACGACGGGTGACAGATCAAGAACGGACAGGGATGACATGGCCTTCAGATCGTCATCCCGGCGCGGCGTTCAAGACGGTGCCCCGGATTCAGCAGCGAGCGCTGCCGCAATGTGCCGCTAACCCTGAATATTGAGCGTATTCGTAAAGCGACGGGCAAGGCGGGCTTTGCGAGGATCGGTATCCAGTCCGGAGCGTTGAAGATCCGTCGTGCCCAGTACCGTACCCCTGACCCAGCTGAGTACCTCGCGCCGCGACCAGCTGGACCGCGTGGTCGAGGCAGGTCTGGCGAAGCAGGGGCGGGTCTTTGCCCTGTCGCTGGAGCCGGTGAAACAATCCCTCGGGGATCGCTGGGCAAGCAAGCGCGACCATATATGGGATGCGGCCGAACGGACCCTGGAACGCCGCCTGCCGCCGCCCGATGTCTTCATGCGCGTTGACGACACCACCTTCGTGGCCGCCGTGGCGTCACGCGACGCCTATGACGGCCAGGTCCTGTGCGCCGATATTCTCAGGGGCCTGCTGTCCTTCTTCCTGGGACGGAATGCCGACGACGATGTGGTGCTGAAGCGCGTGGCGTCGCTGGACGGGGGCGGCCTGCAGTGCGTTCAGATCGATCCATTCGCGCCCCGACCGCTGAAACCCTCACAGGACACGCCGCCCGTCCCATCGCGCGGCCCGGAAGACTGGACACCGCCACTGGCGGGGCGGCGGCTTACGGCCTCGATCCAGACCGCCAGTCATGAGACGGTCGATGTGGCGTTCGAGATCGTCCCCGTCTGGCGCCTCGACACCGACTCCATAGGGGCGTTTCGCATCGCGCGGGACGTGGCCCATGGGGCAGCCCTGTCGTCGGCCCAGCAGGAGGCGGTCGACCGGGCGACCATCGACGTCCTGCTCCCGTTGCTCGACGAATACCGAAGGGAAGGCGGCGTGTTTGCGCTGATCGCCCCGCTGTCGTTTTCGACCCTGGCCCTGGGGCGGACCCGCCTGTCGCTGATCCAGCAGTGGGCGCCGGTCGCAGACCTGATGCGACAGGTCGTGATCCTGGAAATGCAGGATATGGATGCCGGCGTACCGACCGGTCGCACGGGCGAGACGGCAGCGATGATGGCCCCCTTCTTCCGGGGGCTGATGGTCGGGATCGACGATGTGAACGCGGCGGGAAAGGCCCTGTCCGAACACCCGTTCAGCGGCGTGGTGATAGACGGCGACCGGCTGTCGGTGCCCACCCTTCTGGGGCGATTGATCCAGGCGGCGCGAAAGGCAACGCGCAACATCCTGCTGGTCAGCGGACCGTCCGGGCTCGACGACGGTTCCCTGAAGCGCGCTGGGGTCACCCACGTGGCCGGCCGGCAAACGTCCGGCATTCCCGCACCGGAAACGGATCCGGTCAGACGGGATGCGTGGGTCCCGGCCTGACGCCCGAGTCGGTCTCGGAGATCGACGGCGTGTCGGGCAGGGGGATGAATTCGTGGTCGTCGTCCTTGGGCAGGACCATGCGACCGGCCTTCCAGTCGGCCTTGGCCTGATCGAGACGCGCCTGGCTGGACGCCACGAAATTCCACCAGATCAACCGCTGGCCGACGGGCTCGCCGCCCATGACCATGACGGTCGAGGCACGGATGGCCTTGATGGTCGGCTCGGCCTCAGGCTCCAGCACCACCAGCTGGCCTTCGCCAAAGGTGCGGTCGCCGACCTCGATCTCGCCCCGGACGATATAGAGGGCCCGCTCGCTCATGCCGCCCGCGCCCTTGCCCGGGGGCGGTGCGGTACGCACGCCCTCGGCCAGTTCCCAGTGCACATAGAAGAGCGGCGACGACACCGGCACGGCGGCCTTGGCGCCATAGGCCTCGCCCGCGACCAGCCGGGCATAGAGGCCGGCATTGTCATAGGTGGGCTGGTCGTCCTCGCCGTGGTGGTAAAAGGCGGGAGCGGTCTCTTCCAGGTCATCGGGCAGGGCGATCCAGGCCTGCATGCCGTGCATGGGACCGCCGGTCGAGCGCTTCAGCGGATCGGTGCGCTCGGAATGGACGATGCCCTTGCCGGCCGTCATCCAGTTGACCTCGCCCGGGCGGATCGGCTGGCTGTAGCCCAGATTGTCCCGGTGATGGATCTCGCCCTCGAACAGATAGGTCAGGGTCGACAGACCGATATGGGGGTGGGGCCGAACATTGACGCCCTCGGCACCTGGCGCGAATTCGGCGGGGCCCATGTGGTCCAGAAAGATGAAGGGGCCGACCATGCGGCGCGAATGGAAGGGCAGGATGCGCCCGACCTCGAACCCGCCGAGGTCCTTCTTGCGGGCCTCAATCACCATCTCGATCATCAGTCGTGCTCTTCTCTTACCGGTTCCGCGAAGAGGGAGGGGCGGGTGGAGGAGGCGGCACGACGCGAACCGGGATTGCCGAAGGCCCAACAGGCGGATTCCGCGGACCGCTCGTCACAGGCGACCACCCGCCTTTCTCCAGCGACCTTGGAGCCGGGGAAGAGGGATTTCGGGCCATCAGTCGTCCTTCCTAACTTCTAGCCAAAGATAGTCGCTAGGCCGGAATATTGCACCCTTTGATTCCGGCACTGCATTCTTGAAAACGCCTTGGGCATCCAATTGCCAAAGCTCTTCAAGGTAGATGTGACCAGCTTCGGCTCCGACTGATGCAACGGACTGATCGCCAAAATAGCCTCCAACCAGAGAACCGTCGCTGAGGTGTAGGACCACCCAGCATGGGTGTTTTTTACTGAAGAAATCGTCCCAAGCCGTGCGGTGAGGGCTCATGATCCACCCCTGTTTCGCGGCCCACTTCTGGCAAAGACGAAACAAGATCGGCCAAAGAGCCGGCCCCACAACACAGATCAGCACAGCCAAGAGGCCGAGAACTACATAGTCGGGTTCAGCCGCCGTCAGGCGTTGCGCAGCGAGAAGACCGGCCCATGATAAGAGCCCTGCGTTGAGGAGAGAGTAGCCGAAGATATCCAGCACATCGTCAGCCGCGCCGTTTCCGCGTCGTGGGTGAAGGAGCCGATCAACTCGAAGGGAAACAAAGCCCGGCAGAAACAGCGCGATAACAGCCGCGAACTGGGCTGGGCTCAGACTGATCAGATCCGTCGGATTCGGCACAGATTCACCTCAGACGTGCGAGCTGACGATGCCGAGCGGCAGGGCGGTGACGTTCTTGACGCCGCGCGTGACGATGTGGCTTTCGCAGTCCGAGACGATGCCCAGCGCCAGCAGTTTCTCGCGCAGGAATTTGTCGAAGGCGTGCATGTCGGAGGTGACGATCCTCAGCACATAGTCCTCGCGACCGGTGATGGTGGCGCACTGCACGACCTCGGGCCACTCGCCGACGGCCGCCTCGAAGACCTCAAGGTTCTGGGTCGACGGCAGGTTCAGCTTTACGATGGCATAGACCTCGAAGTCGAGGCCCAGCTTCTCGGCATCCAGAAGGGTGACCCGCTTGCGGATATAGCCGGTATCCTCCAGTCTCTTGATGCGCCGCCAGCAGGGCGAGGCCGACAGGCCCACCTTTTCGGCCACGTCGGCAACCGAAAGCCCGGCATCGTGTTGCAGGATGTCGAGGATGCGGGCGTCGATGGCGTCCAGTTCGTCGGCCAATGCGTTTCTCCTGATCTTGTTTCGGCGCAATAAAATACCTTGATTAGGCGGAATGCAAGGTCGGATTTGAGCGAGCAATGAAGGATCGCCCGTGCTAGATCGCTGGGTGAGGAAACGCTGACGGATCAACTGACGGCAATCGCGATGAAAAAGAATACCAAAGCCCTGTCCCTGCGGGTTCCCGAGCCTTCGGGCCGGCCCGGTGACACCCCCGATTTCAGCCATCTTAAACTGGATGCGGCCGGCGCGGTCGCCCGCCCCGATGCGCTCGGCGACCATCGCGACATGCGCGACCTCGCCTTCCGGCTGGTCCGGGTGCTGGACGATGAGGGCAAGGCCGTTGGTCCGTGGGACCCGAAGCTGGATCCCGAGACCCTGCGCAATGGCCTGAAGGCCATGATCCTGACGCGCGCCTTCGACGACCGGATGCACCGCGCCCACCGCCAGGGCAAGACCAGCTTCTATATGAAGTGCACGGGGGAAGAGGCCATTGCCGTCGCCCAGGGCATGATCCTGCCGCGCGAGGACATGGGCTTTCCCACCTATCGCCAGCAAGGCCTGTTGATCGCGCGGGGCTATCCGCTGGTCGACATGATGAACCAGATCTATTCGAACGCCTCGGACCCCATCAAGGGCCGTCAGCTGCCGATCATGTACTCCAGCCGCGACTATGGCTTCTTCACCATCTCGGGCAATCTGGGCACCCAGGTGCCGCAGGCCGTCGGCTGGGCCATGGCCTCGGCCTACAAGGGCGACGACAAGCTGGCGATCAGCTGGATCGGCGATGGCGCGACGGCGGAAGGCGACTTCCACAACGCCCTGACGTTTGCCGCCGTCTATCGCGCGCCGGTGATCCTCAACATCGTCAACAATCAGTGGGCCATCAGCTCCTTCCAGGGCATTGCCGGGGGGCTTGAAACCACCTTTGCCTCCAAGGCCATCGGCTATGGCCTGCCGGCGCTGCGCGTCGACGGCAATGACTTCCTGGCCGTCTGGGCCGCGACCCAGTGGGCCGAGGAGCGGGCGCGGGCCAACAGGGGCGCAACGGTCATCGAGCTGTTCACCTATCGCGGCGCGCCGCACTCGACCTCGGACGATCCCAGCCGCTATCGCCCCGGCGACGAGCACGAGAAATGGCCGCTGGGCGATCCGGTTATGCGCCTGAAACAGCATCTGATCGCACTCGGCGAATGGTCGGACGAACAGCAGGTATCGGCCGAGAAGGACGCCGTCGAACAGGTCCGCGCGGCGGGCAAGGAGTCCGAGGCGATCGGCACGCTCGGCCAGTCGCGGCCCAGTGTGAAGACCATGTTCGAGGATGTGTTCGCCACCGAAGACTGGCGCCTGGTCGAACAGCGTCGCGAAGTGGGGGTCTGACAATGAGCGAGCAAACCTTCACCGAAGCGGATCGCACCGACGGCCTCGAGCCGGACATGGTCGACCAGCACGACGCCCCGAAGTCGGAGGCGTCCACGGCTGCCGCCGTCATGCCGATGAACATGATCCAGGCGCTGAATTCGGCGCTCGACGCCAAGATGGCCGAGGACCCGAATGTGCTCTCGTTCGGCGAGGACGCGGGCTATTTCGGCGGCGTGTTCCGCGTCACCGACAAGCTGCAGGAAAAGCACGGCCTGACGCGCAGCTTCGATGCCCCGATCAGCGAATGCGGCATCGTCGCCGCCGCCATCGGCATGGGGGCCTACGGCCTGCGCCCCGTCGTCGAGATCCAGTTCGCCGACTACATCTATCCGGCCTATGACCAGATCGTCTCGGAGGCGGCCAAGCTGCGTTATCGCTCGGCCGGCATGTTCACCAGTCCGATCACGGTGCGCTCGCCCTATGGCGGGGGCATCTTCGGCGGCCAGACGCACAGCCAGAGCCCCGAGAGCCTGTTCACCCATATTGCGGGTCTGAAGGTCGTGGTGCCCAGCAACCCCTATGACGCCAAGGGCCTGCTGACCGCCTGTATCGAGGATGACGACCCGACCATCTTCTTCGAGCCCAAGCGCCTCTACAACGGCCCGTTCGACGGCTGGCACGAAAAGCCGGTCTCGCCCTGGAAAGCCCAGGACCTGGCCCAGGTCCCGACCGAAAAATACACCGTGCCGCTGGGCAAGGCGCGGATCGTGCGCGAAGGCGCCGACGTCACCATCCTGGCCTGGGGCACCATGGTCTGGGTGTCGCTGGCCGGAGCCGAGCATGCGGGCGTCGACGCCGAGGTGATCGACCTGCGCTCGCTGGTGCCGCTCGACATCGAGGCCATCGAGGCCAGCGTCAAGAAGACTGGCCGTTGCGTCATCGTGCACGAGGCACCGAAAACCTCCGGATACGGCGCAGAGCTGTCGGCCCTGGTGCAGGAACGCTGCTTCTATCACCTCGAGGCGCCGATCACCCGGGTCTGCGGCTGGGACACCCCCTATCCGCACGCCTTTGAGTGGGAATATTTCCCCGGCCCCGAACGGGTGGCCGAGGCCCTGAAATCGACCATGAACGGAGGGCGCTGAGCATGGGACGCTATGTGTTCAAACTGCCCGACGTGGGTGAAGGTACCGCCGAGGCCGAACTGGTCGGCTGGCACGTCAAGGTCGGCGACCGCGTCGAGGAGGACCAGATCCTCGCCGACATCATGACCGACAAGGCGACGGTCGAGCTGACCTCGCCCGTGGCCGGCACGGTGACCGCCGCCCACGGCGAACCGGGCCAGCAGCTGGCGGTCGGCTCGCCGCTGGTCGAGTTCGAGGTCGAGGGCGCGGGGAATGCGGCTGCAGCTTCCGACGGCGGTGCTGCCCCCTCCGTCTCCGCGCAAGAGCGCGGAGCCACCTCCCCACACAGTGGAGAGGTGAAGACAGACCAGAACTCACCTCCCCACGCTGGTGGGGAGGGGGACCGCGGAGCGGTGGAGGGGGCGGCGCAACCCTCACCCTCCGGCGCCAACTATGTCTTCAAGCTGCCCGACGTCGGCGAAGGCACGGCCGAGGCCGAGCTGGCCGGCTGGCACGTCAAGGTCGGCGACGCGGTCGAGGAAGACCAGATCATCGCCGACATCATGACCGACAAGGCGACCGTCGAACTGACCAGCCCGGTCGCCGGCACAGTGGTCGCCCTGCACGGCGAACCCGGCCAGCAGCTGGCCGTGGGCGGACCGCTGGTCAGCTTTGCGGTTGAGGGCAAGGGCAATGTGGCGGCTGCTGCAGTCGCCCCCTCCACCGCGCAGGCGCGGTCCCCCTCCCCCGATGGGGGAGGAATGAAAGAGTCGACGCCAGCCGCTCCTAAATCTCCCCCCGCCGGGGGGAGTACCGGCGCAGCCGGGGAGGGGGGCAAGACCCGCACCCTGTCCGCACGCAACGAACGGCCCCTGGCCTCCCCCGCCGTGCGCCAGCGCGCGCGCGACCTCGGCATTGAGCTGCAGTTCGTGCCCGGCTCCGGCCCCGCCGGGCGCATCGAGCATGGCGATCTGGACGCTTACGTCGCCTCGGGCAGCCATGGATCGTCTGCCTCCGGATCATCGGGCTCGACCTATGCCAGGGCCGAGGGAACGACCGAGACCCGCATCATTGGCCTGCGCCGCAAGATTGCGGAGAAGATGGCCGAGAGCGTGCGCCGCATTCCGCACATCACCTATGTCGAGGAAATCGACATGACGGCGGTCGAGGAGCTGCGCGCCCATCTGAACGCGACGCGCACGAAGGACCAGCCCAAGCTCAACGTCCTGCCCTTCGTCGCCCGCGCCATTGTGGTGGCCCTACGCGACCAGCCGACCATCAACAGCCACTATGACGATGAGGGCGGGGTGCTGACGACCCACAACGCCGTCCATCTGGGCATCGCCGCCCAGACGCCGAACGGCCTGATGGTGCCCGTGGTCCGCCACGCCGAGGCGCGCGATCCCTACGACACCGCCCTCGAAATCGCCCGGGTCTCGGGTGCGGCCAAGGACGGCTCGGCCAGGCGCGACGAGTTGTCCGGATCGACCATCACCATCACCTCGCTGGGCACGCTGGGCGGGGTGGTCCACACCCCGATCATCAACCACCCCGAGGTCGCCATCGTCGGCCCCAACAAGATCGCCGAGCGCGTGGTGGTCAAGGACGGCCAGATGGTCGTGCGCAAGATGATGAACCTGTCCTCCAGCTTCGATCACCGCATCGTCGACGGCCATGACGCGGCGGTCTTCGTCCAGCGCATCAAGGGCCTGCTGGAGCACCCGGCGACGCTGTGGATGGGGTGATTTTTCCCTATCCGCTCATCCCCGCGGAAGCGGGGACCCAGTGAGAGCTACGAAGGTGCGGCCAAAGAACCGGATCAGAGAGGCGTCGAATGGCATTCTTCACCTACATCATGGCGAACGGGCGCAATGGCACGACCTACGTCGGCTCTACCGACGACCTCAATGCGCGGGGCTCCCAACACAAGGCCAGGACGTTTGAGGGCTTCACGGCCAAGCACGAAATTGACCGGCTGGTCTGGTACGAGATCCATCCGACGCGCGAAGCGGCATTCAAACGCGAGCGCCAGATCAAGAAATGGAATCGGGTCTGGAAGTTGGAGCTGATCGAAAAGACCAATCCAGGCTGGGACGATCTACATGACCGGCTTCGCCTCGGCGATCTGGTTGATGCAAAGAACTGGGTCCCCGCTTCCGCGGGGATGAGCGGAAAAGAAGATGCAGCAGATTAAAACCAAAGTCCTGATCATCGGCGCCGGCACCGGCGGCTATGTCGCCGGCATTCGCTGTGGCCAGCTGGGCCTCGACACCATCCTTGTGGATGGCGGCGACGGGCTGGGCGGCACCTGCCTGAACGTCGGCTGTATTCCGTCCAAGGCCATCATCCATGCGGCCTCGAAGTTCGAGACGGTGGCCAAGGCGGCGGACGGCGGCACGCTGGGCATTACGGCGTCTAAACCGGCTATCGATCTGAAGGCGACCGTCGCCTGGAAGGACGGCATTGTCCGTAAGCTGAATGGCGGGGTCGCGGCCCTGCTGAAGAAGGCGAAGGTCAAGGTCATCAACGGCTGGGCCGAGTTCTCGGACGCCAAGACCTGCACTGTCAAAACCGATGACGGCGACATCACCATCCACGCCGAGCACGTCATTCTGGCCACGGGGTCAGAGCCGGTCGAACTGCCGTTCCTGCCGTTCGGCGGGGATGTGATTTCCTCGACCGGGGCGCTGGCGCTGGACGAGGTGCCGAACAGGCTGGTCGTGGTCGGCGGCGGCTATATCGGGCTGGAGCTGGGCATTGCCTATCGCAAGCTGGGGGCCGAGGTCGCCATCGTCGAAATGGCCGACCGCCTGCTGCCGCTCTATGACAAGGCGCTGACCGATCCGGTCGCCAAATGGCTCGAGAAGCACGGCGTCGAGCTGCATCTGGGGGCCAAGGCCGGGTCGTTTGAAAAGGGCGCGCTCAACGTCACCGACAAGGACGGCAAGGCGCTGACGCTCAAGGCCGACAAGGTGCTGGTCACCGTCGGTCGCCGCCCCCGCACCAGGGGCTGGGGTCTGGAGAATATGGGCGTGGCCATGGCCGGTCCGTTCGTGAAGATCGACGACCGGTGCGCCACCTCGATGCGCAATGTCTGGGCCGTCGGGGACCTGACCGGCGAACCCATGCTGGCGCACAAGGGCTCGGCCCAGGGCGAGGTCGTGGCTGAAATCATCGCCGGTCATGACAGGCGCTTCGACCCCGTCACCATCGCGGCGGTGTGCTTCACCGAGCCGGAGATCGTCTCGGCCGGGCTGGGGCCGCAGGAGGTCGAGGGCCGTGATGACGTCATCACCTCGGTCTTCCCCTTCATGGCCATCGGCCGGGCGCTGGCGCTGGAGGCCGGTGACGACGGCGGCTTTGTCCGTGTGCTGGCGTCAAAGACCGATCATCGCATCCTCGGCATCCAGGCCGTCGGCCAGCATGTGTCGGAGCTGTCGAACAGCTTTGCCCAGATGATGGAGATGGGGGCGGTGCTGGAAGACGTCGCCGGCACCATCCACGTCCACCCGACCATGGGCGAGGCCTTCCACGAGGCCAGCCTGCGGGCGCTGGGCCACGCCATCCACATCTAGATCAGGCCGCGATCGCGGCTGCGGCCCCGGCCGGTTCCCGCTCGAAGGCAGCGTCGAAGGTAAAGGTCGAGCCCTGGCCGGGCGTCGACCGGACGGTGATGTCGCCCCCCATCAGCTGCGCCAGGCGATGGCAGATGCTGAGGCCCAGACCCGTGCCCCCGAACCGGCGGGTCGAGGAATCGTCCACCTGGGCGAACGGCTGGAACAGGCGCTCGACATCGTCCGCCGCAATGCCGATCCCGCTGTCGGACACGGCGATCCGGAGGCGGGTGCGGTCGTCGCCGAGATCCGTCGCGAGGATGTCGAGGGTGATCGTGCCCTGCTCGGTGAACTTGATGGCATTGCCCAGCAGGTTGTGCGTGATCTGGCACAGGCGCAGGGGATCGAGGTGCAGCGTCGGGGGCAGGTCACCCTGACTGTGCAGGGCGAAGGCCAGGCCGCGCGCCTCGGCCTGGGCCCGGAACGGCCCCACCATCTGCTGCATAAGGGCGTCGGTGGCGACGCTCCGGGGGCTCAGGTCCATCTTGCCGGCCTCGATCTTGGTCATGTCGAGGATGTCGTTCAGGAGGCCCAGCAGGGTGTCGCCCGAATTGCGGATGATGCCGACCATTTCCGACTGCCGGTCATCAAGACCAGACATCTGCAGGATCTGGGCGGCGCCCAGCACGCCGTTCATGGGCGTGCGCAGCTCGTGCGAGACGACGCCGAGGAAGTTGGACTTGGCGTCATTGGCAGCATCGGCCCGGTCGCGCGCCGCCTCCAGATCCAGGATCAATCCGGCCTGGGCGAGATTGACGGCCTCCAGCTGGGCGTCCTTGATCTCGGTGACCACCACCTTGATCAGCAGGGACAGGCCGAGCACCGGCACGATGGCCAGAGACACCCAGAAGGCGGGCGTGCCCCACAGGCCGGCAATCAGATAGGCCGCCACGGCAGTATAGGGCATGGAGACGATCAACGCCTCGCGCGGCTCGGCCCGCATCTGGGTGAACACCAGCATATAGCCGGTCGCAAGCAGGGTGGCGGCGACGGTCAGTCCATAGGCATGGCCCACAAGGGCCGCCATGAGGGGCGCAGCCGCCCAGGCGACGCAGGATCCGGTAGCGATGATCAGCTTCAGCCGGGCATGGAGCCGGGAATCGGTCATGTGGACGCGGGTCTCGATGATGGTGCGGGCCACTCCGGAAAGCGTGGCGATCGCAAACCATCCCATCGCCAGAGGTGCCGAGGTCACGGCCCACAAGGGCAAGGCCCAGCTGGCGATAAGCCAGTATCGCAGATGTCCGGCGGCAATCAGCCGGTGAAGCAGGGGCGAGGGCACAGGATATGCGGTGTCGGTCATCGGGAACGCTCCGTATCCCGGTATGGCCGATTCTTCCTAAGCGAGAATGAATGTCTCGAGGCAATCCCCACGGGCCGCATTACCGCGCTTTCACTTGAGTGGACGGCGCGCCTGTCGCATCGTCGGGGTCACCCAGATGGAGGATGCCCCATGCGACTTTCCCTGATGATGGCGACCGTGGTCGCCGGTGTGGCGCTGGCCGGCGCCGCGAATGCCCAGAACGCCCACGCGGGCCACGAGGCCCCGCCGGCCCAGGGCCAGTACAGCGCCTCGCTCTCGCGGATGATCACCGCGACCGCCGACGGCGAATGTCCGGCCGACCTGATGGCGGCGGAATTGCTGACCGCGTGCAACGAACAAATCGGTTCGATCGGACCGGCCCTGCAGTCGTTGGGCCCGATCAGTGACGTGGCCTTTGTCAGCGCCGAAGGCGAAGGCGAGGCTCGCGTCGAGACCTATGAAGTGTTCTTCGAGAGCGGCCAGATGCTGACCTGGGGCATCGGTGGGTATACCGACGGCAAATTCACCGTCGCCTTCGTCACCGGCTGACGGCGGATATGGAAACGGGGCCAGCCATGACGGCCGGCCCCGATCCTTGCGACAGGCGGAACGTTACGCTGCGTCTTTCAGCGCCTTGTCGTTGACGCGGGCGTCCGCAAGCTTCGTCAGATCCTCGTCGGTCTGCGACTCTTCCTGCAGGGTCTCGTCCAGCAGCTTGACCGCCTCGTCGAGGCCGAGCACCTGGGCCCAGCGCTTGAGCGTGCCGTAGCGGGTGATCTCATAGTGTTCGACGGCCTGGGCCGCGGCCAGCAGGCCGGCGTCCAGCGCGGGATTGTCCTTGTACTCCTCGGCGATCTCGTCGCCCTCGGCCAGGATGCCGTTGATGGCATCGCAGGTCTTGCCGCGCGGGGTCTTGTCGATGATCTCGAACACCCGCTCCAGACGCTCGATCTGGCCTTCGGTCTGGGCCTCGTGCTTTTCGAAGGCCGCCTTCAGTTCGTCGGACTGGGCCGCCCGCTTCATCTTGGGCAGGGACTTCAGGATCTTGCGTTCGGCATAATAGATGTCGCGCAGGGTGTCGTGGAACAGGGTGTTCAGGGTCTTCTCGGCCATGGTGTCCTCCTTGGGTGAGACCATGGAAAGCCGGAACCCCCGGGCGGGGTTCCTGTGTCGGCTGGGCGACTCAGGAGGAGCCGTCGCGACGCCCCAGGTCGGCCAGACGCGGGCGCAGCATGCCGTAGCAATCGCAGGCGGCGGCCTCGAGCCCCTCCCGGTCCAGGATGCGGATCGTGCCCCGCCCGTAGCTGATGAGCTTCTGCCGTTTGAGCTGGGCGGCGGCCTCGCTGATCGTCGACCGGCGGACCGCGATCAGACAGGCCAGTTCTTCCTGCCGGAAATGCAGCAGGTCGTGGGGCGACAGGTCCCGCGCCGTCAGGATCCAGCGCGCGATCCGGTCGGGCACGCGGTGCAGCGAGTTGCAGGCCGCCGTCTGGGCCGCCTGGGCCTGGTAGAGATCGGTCAGTACCAGCAGGCGCGCCATCAGCCGGGGCCGATCCGCCGCCAGCCTGCGCATGGCAGAGGCGCTGGCGGCCCAGGCCTCGCCTGCGGTTCGACACACGATCTCCCACGCGCTGAAGCGGTTGGCCATGAAGGGCGCCAGACCCGTCAACCCCTCACTGCCCACGACCGCGGTCTCGACCGTCCGACCGTCCGGGAAGCGAATGACATTGGCAAATTGGGCGTCGATCGGGAAATGCACATGCTCGACCGGTGCGCCCTGATCGACGACGATCTGGTCGAGGGTCAGCGAAACGCGGCGCAGCAGGGGCCGTAGCGCCGCCGCGTCGTCATCATCGAGCGACGCAATGAACCAGTTCTCAAGGGAGTCCGACGCTTGGGCCATGAAACGGCAACGCTCGACAGGCGGCATGGATGCCGGAGGCGTCACGGGTGTCGGCCCGCGAACATTGCGCAGCGAATTCGCATGCTAGGGCATTGGTCTCAAACAGGGGACGAATGTGAAGACCTATTTCTGTTTCATCGAAAGCGACGTCCTGAGCACGGCGCATGTCGAGCCACTGATGGCCGAGACGGACGCCGGGGCCCTGGAGGAGGCCGCGGCGCTCCTGCGAACCCACGCCAGCGGGATCGCCGCCCACGTGCTGTGCGGCGAGGAGCGGGTCGGTACCATTCGCCCGGTGCCGACCCGTCCCGGCTCTGAGCCCGACGAGACTATCGGCGTTTGAGATCGGGCGGGGTCGCTTCGTCCGTCAGTATGCGGATGGCTTCCGCGACCGACACGATCTCCTGCGCCTGCGAGCCCAGACGGCGGATAGCGACCTTGCCCTCTTCGGCCTCGGTCTTGCCGACCACGGCGATCACCGGCACCTTGGCCACCGAGTGTTCGCGAACCTTGTAGCCAACCTTCTCGTTGCGCAGATCGGTCTCGACCCGCAGGCCCGCCGCCTTGAACTGCGCCGCGACCTGTTTGGCATAGTCGTCGGCGTCCGAGACGATGGTGGCGACCACGGCCTGGACCGGCGCCAGCCACAGGGGGAAGGCCCCGGCATAGTTCTCGATCATGATGCCGATGAAGCGCTCGAATGAGCCGAGGATGGCCCGGTGCAGCATGACGGGGCGATGCTTGGCGCCGTCCTCGCCGACATATTCCGCGCCCAGACGTTCGGGCAGGACATAGTCTAGCTGGATGGTGCCACAGGTCCATTCGCGGCCGATGGCGTCCTTGACGACGAAGTCCAGCTTGGGCGCATAGAAGGCGCCGTCGCCCTCGGTCACGACCGGCTCGGTGCCGGCGGCGCGGGCGGCTTCGGCCATCTGGGCCTCGGCCTTGTCCCAGAATTCATCCGTCCCCGCACGAACCTCGGGCCGGGTGCCGAGGCTGATGTAGGCGGTTTCCATGCCCAGGTCGGCGTGGACGCTGCGCGCCAGGTCGATGAAGCGCGAGGTTTCCTCAACGATCTGGTCCTCGCGGCAGAAGATGTGGGCGTCGTCCTGGACGAAGCCGCGCACCCGCATCAGGCCGTGCAGGGCCCCCGACGGCTCATAGCGGTGGCAGGCGCCGAACTCGGCCATGCGCAGCGGCAGTTCGCGGTAGGACCGCAGGCCCTGATCGAAGATCTGCACGTGGCCCGGGCAGTTCATCGGCTTGAGGCTGAGCTCCTCGCCCTCGACCGTCTCGCAGACGAACATGTTGGGGCGGTACTTGTCCCAGTGGCCCGAGGCCTCCCAGAATTTGCGGTCCAGCACCTGGGGCGTCTTGACCTCGACATAGCCGGCGGCGTTCAGACGGCGGCGCATATAGGCCTCGATCACCTGCCACAGCACCCAGCCCTTGGGGTGCCAGAAGACCATGCCGCGGCCCTCTTCCTGCATGTGGAAGAGCTCCATGGCGCGGCCGATCTTGCGGTGATCGCGCTTTTCCGCCTCTTCCAGCCGCTTCAGATGCGCGTCGAGGTCCTCCCTGGTGGCCCAGGCGGTGGCATAGATGCGCTGCAGCTGCGGATTGCGATGGTCGCCGCGCCAGTAGGCCCCGGCCAGCTTGGTCAGCTTGAAGGCCTTGCCCACGAATTTGGTCGAGGGGAAATGCGGGCCGCGGCACAGGTCCAGCCACTTGCCCGTGCGATAGACGGTGATGACTTCGTTTTCCGGCAGGTCGCGGATCAGCTCGGCCTTGAAGCGCTCACCGATGCTGTCGAAATAGATGATGGCCTCGTCGCGGTCCCAGACCTCGCGGACCAGCTTTTCGTCGCGGTCGACGATCTCGCCCATGCGCTTTTCGATGGCGGCAAAGTCGTCGGTCGAGAACGGCTCTTCGCGATGGAAATCGTAATAGAAGCCGTCGTCTATGGCCGGACCGATGGTCACCTGGGTGCCGGGGAACAGCTCCTGCACAGCCTGGGCCAGCACATGGGCCGCGTCGTGGCGGATGGTTTCCAGCGCCGCCGGATCATCGCGCATCAACAGGCGGAAGTCGCCGCCGGTCTCGATCGGACGATCGAGGTCGCGCTGCTCGCCGTTGATCTCGGCCAGGGCGGCCTTCTTGGCCAGCGACGGCGAGATGGAGGCCGCCACCTGCCGGCCCGTCGTCGAGGACGGGAACTGGCGGACGGCCCCGTCGGGGAATTTGAGGTCGATCATGGGTCTGTCTTCGTTGTCTGGGTCGCGGGAGGGGAGGGTTCCCGCACCGGAACCGGGTCATAGCCCGAACTTCCGAAAGGATGGCATTTGCAAAGGCGTCGAACGGTCAGCCAGCCGCCCCGCACCGGCCCGTGGGTGATCAGGGCGTCGCGGGCATAGTCCGAGCAGGTGGGCAGGAACCGGCACGACTGCCCGATCAGGGGCGACAGGGTCAGCTTGTAGCCACGGTGGGCCGCGCGGACGCCGCGTTCATAGAGGGTTTCGCCGGATGCCATGTCGCCGCGCTTATCCCCCGCATCGTCCGCCCGGGCAAGCACCGCGGGCGAGGTCGGGGAAAGCCGGGCGGATCAGGCCGCTCCGGCGCGGCGAGTTCGGTCGGCTTCGGGGATGTCGCGGGTCGCCAGGGACGTGGCCAGGGCCATGTCGATCGCGTCGATCAGGGCGCCCATGGCGACCTGGGTGGAGGCGTGACGCTGGGGATAGTCGGCGACGGGCTTGAGCACGCGCAGGCCCTCGAACCGGCCCTCCGGTCCCTCGCCCCCGGCCTTCAGCATGGCAGTCAGAGCGGCAGCGGCGGTGGTGATCTCGTCGGGCGTGGCGCCGATGGCCGCCTCGCCGATGACGCCGGCGGCGGCCTGTCCGAGGGCGCAGGCCTTGATGTCCTGGGCGAAGTCGGTGATCCGGCCCTGATCGTCGAGGGTCACATCGATGATGGCGCGCGAACCGCACAGCCGGGCCACGCGCTCACCGGTGCCGTCCGGCGACGCCAGCCGTCCCGCATGGGGCAGATTGGCCGCCAGACCCAGAATCCGGGTGCTGTAGAGATCGTCGATCATGGCCGAAACATAGGCGCGACAGTCGATACGCGAAAGACGCTATTGCAGGGACTGCCAGGTGCGGCCGCCGTGGGCGGTCACCGGCCCGGCGGCACGCTCGCGGATCCAGGCCAGGTTCTGGTCTGCGACCTGGGGCGGCAGTTCGCGGCGCAGGATGGTTTCGGCCTCGCCCAGATTGCCGGACAGGCCCAGCACCAGCGCCAGATTCTGCTTCACCTGAAGACCGGCCTGCGGCTGAGCCGCCGCGCGACGCAGCAGGGCCTCGGCCCCGGGCAGATCGCCGGAAGTCAGGCGCACCATGGCCATGTTCGACAGGATAGAAGGATTGTCGGGCGACAGGCGCAGCCCCTCGGCCCAGGCGGTCTGGGCGTCGGCTTCGCGCCGGACCTGCTGATAGGCCACGCCCAGCAGCGACCAGGGACGCCAGTCCCCGGGCAGCAGGTCGCGGGCCTTTTCGAGGGCGGCGATGCCATAGAAGGCCTGACCCCGGGCGATATGGGCGCGGCCCAGTTCGATCATGGCCTCGGCATTGTCGGGCTGGACCACCAGCACCTTGTCGGCGGCCTGAACCGCCTGATCGAACTGGCCCAGTTCGCGCAGGGCCTGCGCCAGCCGCACACCGGCGACGGGATCGGCGGGGTTGATCTCGGACTCCTGCTGCCAGAACAGCGAGCGGCTGAGCGGGTCCATCCGGTCATAGGTGGCGCGCGTCTCGGCCGAGGCGGGCTGGCGGTCCTGCGCCAGGGCGACGGACGGCAGGGCCAGGGCGGCGAAGGCGGCGATCAGCAGAAGTGGGCGCGACATGGGACGATCCCGGGGATAGAGTTTCGATCACCGTCAGGGTGGGCCGCTTCGGTCAATCCTTCGTTAACCCCGCGACTTCTGTGGAGAGACCATGTCCCGCCGCCTCCCCGTTCTCCTTTCTGCCGATTCCGAAGAGGCAGGCGCGGCCCGGCCGGTGCGGTTGATCGCCGGAGATGCCGCGCTTGAGGGCCGGGTGGGGGCCTGGGCCGCGGCCAACGGCTTCAAGGGGCAGAATGGCCGTCTGCTGCTGTGCGCGGACGAGGCAGGTGAGATCGCCGAAGCTCTGTTCGGCATCGGCAAGGGCTTTGAGCCCATGGCGCTGCGGGCGTTGGCCGACCGTCTGCCGGGCGGTATCTGGCAGCTGGGCGGGGTGCCGGACGATCAGGCCGAGCTCGCGGCGCTGGCCTTCTGCCTCGGCAGCTATGCCTTTGACCGGTACACCAAGGTCGGGACCGAGCCTCCCGCCCGGCTGGTTGTGTCCGCTGGCGTGGACGCTGCGCAAGTGCTGGATCTGGCGCGCAGCTGTGATCTGGTGCGTGAGATGGTCGATACCCCGGCCGCCGACATGGGGCCGCTGCAGATCGAGACTCTGGCGCGCGAGATCGCCGAGGAGTCGGGCGCCACGATCAGCGTGATCACGGGCGACGCCCTGCTGGAGGCCAACTATCCGGCGGTTCATGCGGTCGGCCGGGCGGCCATCCCGGCGCGGGCGCCGCGCATGATCGAGATCCACTGGAACGCCGACCGGTCCGACCTGCCGTTGCTGGCGATCGTCGGCAAGGGGGTGGTGTTCGACACGGGTGGCCTGAACCTGAAGGCCGGCGCCGGCATGCGCAATATGAAGAAGGATATGGGCGGGTCGGCCCATGCGCTGGGGCTGGCGCGACAGGTCATGCGGGCGGGCCTGGCGGTGCGGCTGGTGGTGCTGGTGCCGGCAGTCGAGAACGCTGTCTCGGGCGATGCCTTCCGCCCTGGCGATATCCTGTCCAGCCGCAAGGGCCTGACCATCGAGATCGGCAATACCGATGCCGAGGGGCGGCTGATCCTGGCCGATGCCCTCGCCCGGGCCGGCGAGCTGGAGCCCGATCTGACGCTGGACTTTGCCACGCTGACCGGGGCGGCGCGGGTGGCCCTGGGCCCGGACCTGCCGCCGCTCTATACGGATGACGAGGCTCTGGCGGCCGATCTGCTGGCGGCTGCGGCCCGGGTGCAGGACCCCGTGTGGCGGATGCCGCTGTGGGCGCCCTATGCCAATGCGCTGGACAGCGACATTGCCGATCTGAGGAACGACTCCGCCGCCTGGGCCCAGGCCGGGTCGGTGACGGCGGCCCTGTTCCTGAAGAATTTCGCGCCAGAGACCGGGGCGTGGGCGCATATGGACATCTTTGCCTGGAACCCGCGGGGCCGGGCGGGCTGGCCGCAGGGCGGCGAGGTTCAGGCCATGAGGGCTGCCTTCGAGATGCTGAAGACGCGTTATCCCGGCTGAATCGTGCCTGCGTTAACGTGACCTTCGGCCTTCCCCTGCAGTCTGGCGCGGAATCCGGACCCACCCGCCGCCGCATGTGATGATCGACGTCGAAACCCGCGCCCTGCTGATGCGACCCGACCTTGCCGAAGCGGCACTGGAAGGGCTTGTGCCCGCGCGCGCCTATCGTCCGACAGAAGCGATGCAGGGCGGGGTCGCGGTCACCGACGTCCTGGACGACGACGGCCAGCGCATTTCGCAGCTGCTGTTCGGCGAGGCGTTCGATGTCCTGATCCGCGAGGGCGGGCGCCACTGGGGCCGCTGTCGTCGGGATGGGGTGGTCGGCTGGGTGGCGGCGGATGCGCTCCGATCCGGCGTAGCCGTGCCCACACACCGTGTCGCCAGCCCGGGTGGCGTCTTGCCCTTCAACGCGCTGGTCGATCCGTCACGGGACGGAATGGGCGATGTGGCCCTGATGCCGCTGGGCCAGTTCGAGGCCGATCTGGCGACGATGGCCGAGAGACTGGTTGGCCTGCCCCATGCTCTCGGTGGCCGCTCGCAAGAGGGCATGGACTGCGCGGCCATGGTTCAGGCCTGTTTGATCGCCTTCGGCCGGGCGGCGCCGCGTTACACCGACGGTCAGTCCGAACTGGGCCAGGCTGTCGCCGCCGATGATTTGCAGCGCGGCGATCTGGTGCTGTGGCGCCATCCGACGGGCGGGCCCGGCTGGACCGGCCATTCCGCGATTGCTCTGGATGCGGACACCCTGATCCACGCCTCAGGCCGGGAAGGCGAAGTCTGTCGCCAGCCGCTGGCAGAGGTCGATACGAATCAGCGCGCCGAGGGCTTCGACGCGCCGATCTTCAGGCGACTCTAGAAAAGTCGGTATCAGCCGCCGACGGGCGCGCTGTCCGAGGCCGGCGGCGCGGCGGGCGATTCGATGGTCGGCTGACCGGCGGCGCCGTCGATGGGAGCGGCCGTGACGCCTTCGCCGGCTTCGCCCGCTTCACCCTCGGCGCCACCCGGCTGACGTGCGGGGTCCGGAGCCGGAACCGCATAGCCACCCGAGCCCTGGCTCATCAGCCAGGCGATCAGGTTCACGCGGGTTTCGGTGTCGCGCAGTCCGGCGAATGACATCTTGGTGCCCGGGACATAACGCGCCGGGGCGGTGATGAACTGGTCGAGGGCATCGAGCGACCACGTCGGGTCCTCGGCCTTGTGGGCGACCATGGCGTCGGAATAGGCAAAGCCCGCATGACCCGCGACGGCGCGTCCGACAACACCATACAGGTTCGGCCCGATACCATTGGCACCGCCCGCATTGATGGTGTGACAGGCCTGGCAGCGGGCAAAGGCCGCTTCGCCGGCGGCCAGATCGGCCACGGGGATCAGGGTGCCCCAATCCGGCGGCAGCGCCGCTTCGGCCCCACCCTCGGCCCCGCCCTCGGGGATTTCGACCGCGTAGCCCATCTTTTCGGGAGTCTTCGTCTCATAGACGAAGCCCGAGGCCTGCTGGACAACCAGAATCGTGAAGACCGTTGCCAGTCCCGCACCGAAAATCTTGTTCCACTCGAGGTTGCCGCTCATCCGGTCGTCAGTCCCGTATCTGAAGGGCCCGCGTCGTCAGCCGGTGGCAGGGTCGCAGGCATTGTTTCGCGGACGCGTCTCTGACACGGTAATGCGGCCTTCGCAACTGTCCGGTTGGGTTTGACGCCCGGCTGCGACCAAAGACCCCGCTGATCGAGCCCCGATGAACCCCCTGATCCTGATTCCGGCCCGCATGGCCGCCACCCGCCTGCCCGGAAAGCCTCTGGCGGACATCGGCGGCCTGCCCATGATTGTCCGGGCCAGTCGTCAGGCGCGGGCCTCGGGTCTGGCCGTGGCGGTGGCGGCCGGGGATGCCGAGATTGTCGAGGCCGTTGAGTCGGACGGCGGGCGGGCCGTGCTGACCGACCCCGACCTGCCCTCGGGCTCGGACCGCATCCGGGCGGCGCTTCATGCGCTGGATCCTGAGGGGCGGCACGATGTGATCGTCAATCTTCAGGGCGACATGCCGTTCGCCGATCCGGGCATTTCGGGCCTCTGCGTCGATCTTCTGGCGCGGCACCCCGACTGCGATATCGCGACCCTGGTGGCGCCCGAGGCGGGGCCCGATGACCGGACCAATCCGGATGTGGTCAAGGCAGTGCTGGCCATGACGCCGGACGGGGCCGAGGGCCGGGCCCTCTATTTCACCCGCTCCACCCTGTATGGCGCCGGACCGGTCTGGCGGCACGTGGGCCTGTATGGCTATCGCCGTGCCGCGCTGGAGGCCTTCTGTGCCGCCCCGCCGTCGCCGCTGGAGCGCCGCGAGAAGCTGGAACAGCTGCGGGCGATGGAGATGGGTCTGCGTATCCATGCTGCGGTGATCGCCGACGCACCCCTGTCGATCGACAACCCCGGCGATCTGGCCGAGGCCCGGCGCCGCGTCGATCCGCGCTGACGCCGTCAGAATCTGTCATTTGCGCGTTATCTGAAAACGGTGCAGCGTCTCGGTTCAATCCACAGGAATGCTCCCATGTTCAAGAACTTCGCCGTCGCCTCCGCCGCCGTCGGCCTGGCTACCCTCGCGCTCGCCCCCACCGCCGCCCAGGCCCAAGACCCGACCGGTGCGGCCATGGTCGACTACCTGTTCGAACAGGTCGAGGCCGAGTTCGGCTTTTCCAGCACAGGCTCACAGGTCGGCCGCCAGTCCGCCGGCAACGTCCGGACCGTGACCTTCAATCTGAGCGCGGGCGGCACCTACGTCCTGATCGGCGCCTGTGACGAGAACTGTTCCGACCTCGATATGATCGTGCGCGACTCCTCGGGCAATGAAGTGGGCCGCGACGAAGAGCCGGACGATGTGCCGATGGTGATCGTGGATGGCGCCCGCGGCGGCCGCTATACCGTCGACGTCGGCATGGTCACCTGCAAGGGCAGCTGCAACTGGGGTGTGCGCGCCTACGGCGCCGACTGACGCAGACCGAAACCGGTTCAGCTGGACGCATGTCCGACTGGGCTCAGAGTTGGGGCCTCGCCGTCCGCCCATGCCCTCAGCAGGGTGTGGGCGATGGCGAAGGGGAAGGGCGCCAGAATATCGGGGTGGCGCCCGTCCAGCACGGCCCGGGCCTCGGCCCGGGTCAGCCAGGCGACGGCCTCCAGCTCGGTCAGATCGGGCTGGGCCTTGTCGTCGGACACCTCGGCGATCAGGCCCAGCATCAGCTGGTGCGGAAACGGCCAGGGTTGGCTGGCCAGATAGCGGACGCTGGTGACCGTCAGGCCGGCTTCTTCCTTCACTTCGCGGGCGCAGGCTTCCTCAAGGCTTTCGCCGGGCTCCATGAAGCCGGCGAGGGCCGACATTCGTCCGGCGGGCCAGTCCGCCTGCCGACCCAGCAGGCAGATGGGCTCGAGACCGCCCGAAAAGACGGGCAGCATGATGCAGACCGGGTCGACGCGCGGGTAGTGCTCGGTCGCGCAGGGGGCGCAGGTCCGTCGCCACCCGCCCGAGCCGATCTGCGTCTTCTGCCCGCAGCCGGGACAGAAGCCGCTGCGCCCATGCCAGTCGAACAGTCCCTTGGCCGCGCCGGCCATGGCCAGATCGCCCATCGGCAGGCGGGCGGCTGCGGCCCGCATATCGGGATGGTCACCCGGGCCCATCAGGCTCTCCAGCGCCTCGGTCCGGGCCTCGGGCACCGAACAGGCAAAGACCGGCGCCTCTTTCCAGAAGCCCAGAAACACCGGATCGGCGTCCGACAGGGGCAGCAGGCGCGACAGGGGCGCCCAGGCCAGCCGGTCCTGACCGTCGACGGTCTCCAGCCGGGGCCGTCCCTCGATCATCGCCAGCGACAGGGCGGCGGGATCGGCCGTGCGCGCGGCCATCCAGTCGGGGTCATTGCGACTGTCGCCCCCCCGGTCGAGCGGCGAGGCGGAAAAGGCGGTGACGACGGGCGCGGACATGGCGCCTTCCATAGCGCTGGCCGCCGCGATCCGTAAGGCATCTTGATCTCGCGAAGCTGAACGCGCATATCGGGGGCGGAGATCGCGGGCGAAGGCTTCGCCAACCTGGTCAGGGCCGGAAGGCAGCAGCCACAACGAATTCCCCTTCGGGTCGCGGTCTCCACCTTCTCCCCCTCAGCAAAACCGTCATCCGGCCTCGCCCGGGATCGCGTCACGGGCTATGACGGACCCATGAGCGACATGGACCCGATTCCGCCGTGGGAAGACGACGACACGCAGGGCGCGGAGTCGGTCGAGCGCGATCCCGACACCGATGACATGTTCGGTGCCCCGGCCGCGCCGGAGCCTGCCTCTGAGCCCGAGCCCGCCCTCGCGCCCCTGCCCGAGCCGGCGCCGGTCAAGGAGGCCCCCTCGGCGGCCTATCAGGTGCTGGCGCGCAAATACCGGCCGACGACCTTCGAGGACCTGATCGGTCAGGAGGCCATGGTCCGCACCCTGACCCATGCGTTCGAGACCGGCCGCATCGCCCACGCCTTCATGCTGACCGGCGTTCGCGGGGTGGGCAAGACGACCACGGCCCGCCTGCTGGCCCGGGCGCTGAACAACCAGGCGCCCGGCATCGACAAGCCCTCGCTGGCCCTGACGCCCAACGGTCAGCACGACGCGGCGATCATGGCCGGTCAGCACATGGACGTCATGGAGATGGACGCCGCCAGCCACACCGGTGTGGGCGACATCCGCGAGATTCTGGACAGTGTCCGCTATGCCCCGGTCGAGGCGCGCTACAAGGTCTATGTGCTGGACGAGGTGCACATGCTCTCGAACCAGGCCTTCAACGCCCTGCTGAAGACGTTGGAAGAGCCCCCGCCCCATGCCAAATTCATCTTTGCCACTACCGAGATCCGCAAGGTCCCGGTGACGATCCTGAGCCGCTGCCAGCGGTTCGATCTCAGGCGTGTGGAGCCCGAAATCCTGATCGATCACCTGGGCCGGGTGGCCCAGCAGGAGGGCATGGCCATCGAGCGCGACGCCCTGGCGCTGATCTCGCGCGCGGCCGAGGGCTCGGTGCGCGACGGCCTGTCGCTGCTGGACCAGGCGCTGGTCCAGGGCGGAGAGGGTGACGCGGTCAAGGCCGAGGTTGTCCGGGACATGCTGGGCCTCGCTGACCGCACCCGGACCATCGCCCTGTTCGAAACCCTCATGGGCGGTCGCACGCCCGAGGCGCTGGAGATGTTCCGCGACCTGTACGGCTATGGCGCCGATCCGGTGCAGATCATGGGCGACCTGCTGGAACACTGCCACGCGGCCTCGGTCGCCAAGATGCTTGGGCCCGAGGCGACCCGCCTGCCCGGCGATCAGGCGCGAATTCTTGCCGCACTGGGCGCGGGCATTTCGGCCGGCACGCTGGCTCGCGTCTGGCAGATGCTGCTGCGCGCGCTCGAGGAAACGCGCCGCGCCCCCAACCCCGCCGATGCCGTCGAAATGGCCCTGATCCGTCTGGCCTATGCCGCCGACCTGCCGGGCCCGGAAGAGGCGCTGAAGGCCCTCAAGTCGGGTGAGGGCATGGGCGGCGGACCCGCACCGCGCGGCGGCGGGTCCGGAGGCGGTGGCGGAGGCGCCCAGGCGACGATGGCCCAGCCGCGCGCCGCGGCCCAGCCCGCCCTGCCGGATCCCCAGACCTTCGAGGCCATGGTCGCCCTGATCGACGAGAAGCGCGAGATCGCGCTCAAGCTGGATATCGAACGCTATGTCCGGCCCGTCGCCTTTCGGCCCGGCGCGCTGACGTTCGAACCGGCCCAGGGCACTCCGCCCGATCTGGCGCGCAAGCTGGCCAGCCGGCTGAAGGACTGGACGGGTCGCACCTGGCTGGTCGCTGCCAATGGTCAGGGCGGCGGTGAGACCCTGATCGAACAGGAGCGCCGCGCCCGCGAACAGACCCGGGTCGAGGTCGAGGCTGATCCCTTCATCCGCTCGGTGCTCGAGGCCTTCCCCGGTGCCAGGCTGGGGGAGATCCGCGACATGGCCCCGGCCGTGTCCCTGCCCGCCATCCCGGACGACCCGGACGAGGACCCCGACGCCGATACCTGACGGAACCTGTCAGTGCGGCCTTCGGTCATGGGCGAACCCGGATCGCTGATCTAGTCTCGGCGGACATTCAATCCGGGAGGCGGATATGCGCAGCTGGCTGTTGGGAGGGCTTTCGGCCCTGATGCTGATGGGCGCGGCAGACGTGGCGTGCGCCCAGGAGGCGCGTGATGCGTTGGCTATCCCGGATCAGGTGCACGAGACTGTCGAGGACCTGGCCCTGCAGATCGACGGCTACCTGCAAAAGATGTGGCAGGCGTCGCCGGACCCGGCCCCGCCGATCCTGGCCCCTGTAAAGGTTCTGCTGCAGGACGTTTTCTACGGCCTTCCCGACACCGAGGACTATGCGTTCACCGTCTCGTTCAACTCCATGCACGAAGCCTCCGCCAGCGGTGCGCTGCAGGACGATCCGGAGCGGCGGGCGGTGCTGGATGATGCCGCCGCCTGTTCGGAGGCGCGCGAGGGCTTGCCGGTCCTGCACTTCGAGCGGTTATCGATTGACGGGATGACCGGCTATCAGTGTGTGGTCGCGGGCTTCATTGGCGATGACCTCTACAGCTGGGTCTTTGCGTCGTTTGTGGTCCTGAGGAGCGCTGACCGCTACCTCGACATCCGCATCGGGGCCGCCGCCAGCAGCGAGTCGCGGGGCCGAGACTATGCCGGAGAGGTGGTCATGGGGCAGTCAGAGGAACTGACCGCCCTGATCAACGGGGTCAACGCGCTGACTATCGAGGCATTTCTGGCGGCCAGTACGCACTGAAGCGACACGCCTTTCCTCCGGTGACCGGCAGAACCTGACGGAACCTGTCAAGAGGGGCTGCGACCGTGGGCGAACCCTGATCGCTGATCTAGGCTCGCCGGACATTCAATCGGGGAGGCGGGTATGCGGGACTGGCTGTTGGGAGGGCTTTCGGCCCTGATGCTGATGGGCTCGGCGGGTGCGACCTGTGCCCAGGAGGCCGGGGACCCCTCAACCTCGGTGATCACCGACGAGTACCGGGTTGGTGTCGCCAATCTGGCGCAGCAACTGGACGACAGCATGAAGACGCTGGGCGTCGAAATGGGCGTCGATGTGCCCTCGTTCAAACCGCTGTTCGAGGCCCTTCTGGGCGATGTTTTCAAGGACCTGCCGTCCGAAGGGAATTTCGATTACACCGTCGACTTCGACATGTATGGCGTGACCGACGACGCGGGCCTGAATGCCGGACCGCCTGCGGAAGGCGAACGGCGGCGGCGCAACGTCTACGCCGATGCCCAGGCTTGCGCCGCAGGCCATCAGAACCTGCCGGTGATCCGTTTCGAGCGTGTCGAGATCAAGGGTCTTGTCGGGCACCGCTGCATCGTCACAGGCCAGTCTGCGACGGACCAGGACATCTGGATCTATCTGTCCTGGCTCGTGATCGAGGGGCCGAACGCCTATCTGGAAGTCAGTGTCGGCGCCGCAGCGGCCAGTGAAGAGGAAGGCTATGCCTTCACCAGCCAGATCGGCCTCGGACGGCTGGATGCCCTGGATGCGCTGGGAAGCCGAATCCAGACGATCGCCATTGAAACCTACCTTGCCTCGGAGGGCCTGGCAGAAGCCCGGACGGAATAGGACCCTCGACCCCTGTCGGAACGCCCCGCTTCGTCCTAGATAGGGGTCATGAAAGACCTGACCCAACTGATGCAACAGGCCCAGGCGATGCAGCAAAAGCTGCAGGACGCCCAGGCGAAGATGGCCGAAACCACCGCCGAGGGCACCTCGGGCGGGGGGCTGGTGACCGTCAGCCTGAAGGGCCCCGGCGAAGTCACCCGCGTGCAGATCGACGACAGCCTGATGGTGCCCGGCGAACAGGACATCCTCGCCGACCTGATCGTGGCGGCCCATGCGGATGCCAAGCGCAAGCTGGACGAGGCCAATTCCGTGCTGATGCGCGAGGCTGCGGGCCCCATGGCCGGGATGAATATCCCCGGCATGCCCAAGCTGTTCTGATCCGCCGGTGGCTGCGTCTGCCGGACCCGAGATCGAGCGGCTGATCGGTCTGCTGTCGAAACTGCCCGGGCTGGGGCCGCGCTCGGCCCGGCGCGCGGCGCTGGCGCTGTTGAAACGGCGCGAGCAGCTGTTGCTGCCACTGGCGGCCTCGCTGGCCGAGACGGCGGACAAGGTGAAATCCTGTTCGGTGTGCGGTGCCCCCGATACCCGCGACCCCTGCACCCTGTGCGCCGACCCCGCGCGCGATGCCGGCCTGATCTGCGTGGTCGAGGAGGCCGGCGCGCTGTGGGCCATGGAACGGTCGGGCGCGTTCCGTGGTCGCTATCATGTGCTGGGCGGCCTGTTGTCGGCGCTGGACGGCGTGGGACCCGAGTCTCTGAGGCTCGGTGAACTGGTGGCCCGTGTGGGCGAAGGCGGGGTACGTGAAGTGGTGCTGGCCCTGCCCGCCACCGTCGATGGCCAGACAACCGCCCACTATATCGCCGAGCGACTGGCGAACGCCGGGGTCAGCGTGACCTCGCTGGCGCGCGGCGTGCCGGTCGGCGGCGACCTCGACTGGCTGGACGACGGCACCATCATCCAGGCCATGCGCGCCCGGCGGCCGACGTAGGGGCTGGGCCCTCCCCACACACCTCTCCGCTTCCCCGGCGCAGGCCGGGGCCCCGAGAGGCGGGCAGACGGTTCGGATGCCCTTCTGGACCCCGACCTTCGTCGGGGAAACGGATGTTCATACGTCCGCCCCCTCCGTCACGCCGCTTTGCGGCGCGCCACCTCCCCCATGAGGGGGGAGGAGATGAAAGAGGCGCCGCCGTCGCCTCCCGCACCCCCTCGCTGTGTCCTTCGTGGCTCTTCTTCGCTGTGGTCTCTGTGATGAACCCTGGACCGTCGGCTCCGTCACGCCCTACGTGCCTTTCCCCCCTTCCTGACTCAGGCTAGGAACGGAGCATGAACGCGTATCTCATTGCCTTTGTCGCCGCTTCGGTGGTCGCTGTCATCGCCCTGGCCTGGGCCGTGATGGAGCGCCGCCGGGCCGCTGCCGCCGAAACCCGGAACTGGGAGCTGCGCGAGCGGCATGCCGAGACCGAGGCCCGTATGCGGCTGTTCGAGGATCAGGCGGCGGCCAATGCCGAATATCTCCGCGCCCAGGCCGCGCAGTCGGCCGGGGCCGTGGCCGAGGAGCTGCTGAAGCGCACCGACGAGACCTTCCGCAATCGCGAGCTGCTGGCCCGCGAGCGGATGGAGGCCCAGCTGAAGCCGGTGGCCGACACCCTGGCCAAATTCCAGGAGCATGTGACGGCGCTGGAGAAGACGCGGTCGGAGGAGACCGGCGGGCTGAAGGAACAGCTGGCGGCCCTGATGACGGCGTCGTCGGCCACGCGGGATGAGGCGCGCAAGCTGACCGAGGCCCTGCGCGGCAACACCGGACGGCGCGGGCGCTGGGGCGAGCAGACCTGTCGCAATGTGCTGGAGGCCGCCGGCATGGCGGGCCGGTTCGATTTCGAGGAGCAGACCTCGAATGCTGACGAGGCGGGCCGCCAGCAACGGCCGGACTTTGTCGTGCGCCTGCCCGGCGGCGGCATGTTCGTGATTGACGCCAAGGTGCCGCTGGCCTTTGCCGATCAAGGCGAGGGCGATGAGGAACAACGCCAGCAGGCCGCATCCCTGCGCACCGCGGCCAGTATGAAGACCCATATGCGCCAGCTGGCCTCCAAGGCCTATCAGGACCAGTTCCAGCCCAGCCCCGACTTTGTCGCCATGTTCGTGCCGGGCGATGCCTTTCTGGCGGCGGCCCTGGATCATGAGCCCGAGCTGATGACCCAGGCCATGGCCTCGCGCGTGGTCATCGTCACCCCCACCACCCTGTTCGCCCTGTGCAAGGCAGTCGCCTACGGCTGGCGCGCCGAGGAGCAGACGAAGAACGCCGAGGACGTCGCCCGGCTGGGCAAGGAGCTGTACAAGCGACTGTCGGTGATGGGCGGGCACGCCGCCGCCGTCGGCCGCGCCCTCGACACCGCCGTGGGCAAGTACAACCAGTTCGTCGGCTCGCTGGAAAGCCAGGTCATGGTGTCGGCCCGCCGGTTCGAGGATCTGCACGTCGATCATGAGGGCAAGGAGCTGCCGGACCTTCCGCCGGTCGAGGCCTCGCCCCGCGCGCTCAGCCGGCCGGAACTGCTGAAAGCCCCGGACTCCGGCGTTTCACAGGGTTAAGACAAGCCTTGCAGACTTTTTGACAAGGTCGCTTGACAACGGGGCGGGCTGATGTAAAACACCCTTGTCAAATCGATGAGGGGTTCCGCCGTGCCTGACCAACCAATCCGAAAGCGCCGCCGCCTGGGCTACCTCGGCATGCTGGGCCTCTGCGCCGTTCTGGGGCTGGTGGTCGGTTTCGCCTCCGCTCTGATCGACATCTTTGGCGGAGCGGCCACGGACGTGCTGCAAACCGGGCTGCTGACCGTGTGCATGGCGATCGTCTTCTGGATCTGCGTCGTCTGGTGGCGCGGGGCCGATGAAGCGGTGCGCGAGGCCCACAAATGGGCCTGGTACTGGGGCGGATCGGCCGGGATTGTCGTCGTCGCCATCGTGCTGGGCCTGGGCGCATGGGAGGTCATCGACCTCGTGCCTGCAGACTTTTCGGGCGACCCCTCGGACCTGGTCATGACCGGCGCAGGCCTGACGCTGGGGGTCCAGATGACCGGCTATCTGATCGCCTGGGCGGCCTGGTGGCTGCGGCACCGGTGAGGGCATCATGAACAATCGCCTCAAGGTGCTGCGCGCCGAGCGTAACTGGAGCCAGGCCGAACTGGCCGACCGGCTGGGGGTCTCGCGCCAGACCGTCAATGCGCTGGAAACCGGCCGTTACGACCCCTCGCTGCCGCTGGCCTTCAAGATCGCCCGCGTCTTTGAACAACCCATTGAATCCATCTTTCTGGAGGACTGAGCCATGATCACTGAAGAGCGCAATCTCCATCCGGCCCTGAAGATCGGCGGATTGATCCTGCTGGCCCTGATCGGGGCGGCCGTCGGCGCCGCAACGGCCCGCTTCATCGATGCCTCGGCCCTGCCCGCCGACGACGCGCTGAACCTGTTCGTCGGTGTGGTGCTGATCGGCATGGGTGTGGTGATGGGCGGCATCATGGCCCTGCGTCCCGCCAATGTGCCCAAGGGCTGCGGACTGCTGCAGATTCTGGTGCTGACCCTGGCCGGTATTGTCCTGATCGTACCGATCTATGGGTCGAACTGGGTGTCGGCCGAGGTCTCTCTCGCCATCGTCCTCGGCCTGCTGGCCATCCAGACCGTCGCCAATGTCATGATGTTCCGGCAAGCCGACGAAATGCTGCGGCGGGTGATAGTCGAGACGGGCTCGCTGGCCTTCTGGATCCTGCAGCTGGCGCTGTTCGTCTATGCCGCGTCCGAGCGACTGGGCCTGGTGGAAGGCATCACCGCCTGGGGCATGATCGGCATCATGATGGCCGTCTACATGGTCGCCTCGGCCGTGGCCGGCGCCCGGCGCGGCCTTAAATAGCCCTCCACCTTCCCTTCAACCCGCCTTTTTGACTTCCCCTCCGATCGTGAAAGGATCGACCCATGACCACGCTTGATACCCTGAAGACCTCGACCCTCGCCTTTGGCCGCCGCCTGATGGGCACGGCCGCCGCTGCCGCCCTGGGCCTTGGCCTTGGCCTCGCCGTCATTGCCGGTGCACCCGCTCCGGTTATGGCCCAGGACGCGACAGCCCAGACGGGCAAGCCCGCCCTGTGGGTGCTGCGCGATGCGGACTCGACCATCTATCTGTTCGGCACGGTTCACCTGCTGCGGCCCGAGACCGTCTGGAACTCGCCGGTCGTCAATCAGGCCTTCGACAGCGCGGACCAGGTCTGGTTCGAGATCGAGAACCCCGACGATCAGGCTGCGGCCCTTCCGCTGGTCCAGCGCTATGGCATCGATCTGGAAACGCCGCTGTCCAGCCGCCTGAACGCTACCGAGCAGAGCCAGCTGAACACGGCGGCCGAGGCCATGGGCCTGACCGGACCTGCGTTCGAGCCGATGCGGCCGTGGCTCGCGGCGCTGACCCTGTCGATGGCCCCGCTGACCAAGGCCGGCTACGACCCGGAGTCGGGTGTCGAGCTGGTGCTGCGCGCCCGCGCTCTCGAAGCCGGCAAGCCGATCGACGGTCTGGAGACGATCGAAGAGCAGCTGCAGATCCTGGCCGGCATGTCCGAGGATGCCCAGATGGCCTTCCTGCGCTCGGTGCTGAGCGACTATGAGAATGCCACGATCGAGCTGGACCGTCTGGTCGATGCCTGGGCCGCGGGCGATGTCGAAACGCTGGAAGACATCGGTGTTACCCAGATGCGGTCCGAGGGCGAGGAATTCTACCAGAACCTGCTGGTCAAGCGGAACGCCAACTGGGCCGGCCAGATCGACACCCTGATGGACGGCGAGGGCGTGGTCTTCATCGCTGTCGGCGCGGCCCACCTGGCCGGCGATGACAGCGTCCAGGCCCTGCTGGAACAGCGCGGCTTTACGGTCGAACGCGTCCAGTAGTCCTGACGCGTCCGCGATAGACAAGCGCCCGATCCGGTTCGCCGGGTCGGGCGTTTTCGTGTCAGGTGCGGCGGGTGAACAGGGCGCGGGTCAGGCAGGAAAAGACCAGCCGCCCGCCCTCGTCCAGCAGGTCGTGCTGGGCGATGACAATGCCCTTGTCGTCGCCGACCGGGTCCTTGCCCATGACGGTCATGCGGCCGCGCAGCAGCTCACCGGCCGGCGGGTCGCGCATATAGCGCAGGCCGTCGACGGCCAGCACCTTGGTCTGGGCCCAGTGGCTGGACTTTTCCGAGAACAGCCGCGTCCACAGGGCATAGACCATGGCCGGCGGCGCGCCCGCCTCGACCGGCCAGCGGGGGGCAAAGGTGGTGACGAAACTGGTCAGGGCCTCCGTGTCCACGGTGCAGGCACCCAGCGGTATGACCTGGCCCACCGACAGATCCTCGAAACAGACCCGGAAGGGGTCGGACGCCTCGGTTTCGCTCATCGGGACCCTGATTTTTCTGACGCCGGGCGCTACGGCTCTTCGGAGACACGCACCAGCAGTTTGCCGTCATGATCGCCGGTGAACAAGCGGTTGAGCGACTGGACGGCGCCCTCAAGCCCGTGATCGACGTGGACCTTCCACTTGACCCGGCCGTCGGCCAGCCAGGGCCCGACCTCGGCCACCATCTCGCGCGCACGCGGGGCATAGTCGAGCACCAAGAAGCCGCGCACCTCCAGCCGATGGGTGATGATCCGCGAGAAGTTCGGCGAGGGCGGCATGCGCGTGGCGTTATAGGCCGAGATCAGACCGCAGACGGCCATGCGGGCATGGGTGTTCAGCCGGTTCCAGACGGCGATCATGATGTCGCCCCCTACATTCTCGAAATTCAGGTCGATGCCGTCCGGGGCCAGCCGGTCCAGGGCCTCGCCGACGTCCTCATTCTTGTAGTCGATGGAGGCGTCGAAGCCGAGTTCCTCGGTCAGCCAGCGTCCCTTGTCGGCACCGCCGGCGATGCCGATCACGCGGGCGCCCTTCTGTTTGGCAATCTGGCCGGCGATCGAGCCGACGGCGCCGGCGGCGGCCGAAATGACCATGGTCTGGCCCGGCTCGGGTCGCAGGACGTCGGTCACGCCCGCCCAGGCGGTCAGGCCCGTCATGCCCAGCACCGACAGATTGGCCGTCAGCGGCAGGCCCGGGAAGCGATGCACCGGGCGCAGCTGGCTGTCGGGCACCACGGCATAGTCGGCCCAGCCGCCCGACATGGGCATGACCAGATCGCCTTCCTTGAAGCGGTCTGACCGGGTTGCCTCGACCACGCCCAGCGTCAGGCCGCGCATGACATCGCCCAGACCCACGGGCGGCAGATAGCCCTCGGAGTCGTTCATCCAGGTGCGGTTGGTCGGGTCCAGCGACAGATAGATCGTGCGGACCAGCACCTCGCCCTCACCGGGCTCGGCGACGGGGCTTTCGACCAGCTCAAGGTCGCCGTCCTGGATCAGGCCCTGCGGCCGGCGGCGGAGTACCCATTGGCGATTGGTGCGCGTCATGATCGACCTCCTGATGTCGCTCTCTGCGTTTTCTTTATGAACCGACATCATGGCCGAGGGGCACAGCTTGTCGAGGGGCAGGGCCGAATATGGGCACAAAAAAGTGAAGGCGGACCGCAAACGGTCCGCCTTCAAGGCATCATCGAGATGAGGCGCGGAGGCAGCTGACCGGAGTGATCCGGTCATTGTCGGGGGGGCGTCGCTGCCTCCGCATATCCAGAATGCGGAGCGAAGACCCCGGTTCCCGCGCCGGGTGAAAAATTCGTCAACCGATCTCGCGGCGGCCGGGGTGGAAGAACAGGGCCTGGCTGATGGCGGCCTTGACCGTCTCGGGCTGGAACGGCTTGGTGATCAGGAAGGTCGGCTCGGGCCGCTCCCCGGTCAGCAGACGCTCGGGGAAGGCGGTGATGAAGATCACCGGCACGTCGATGGCCTTCAGGATGTCCTTGACCGCATCGATTCCGGACGAACCGTCGGCCAGCTGGATGTCGGCCAGCACCAGACCCGGCTTGTGCCGCGAAACGGCATCGACGGCCTCGTCGTGGGTGGTGGCGGTCGCGGTGACGCGGTGCCCCAGATCCTTGACCAGATTTTCGATGTCGGCCGAGATGATGGCCTCGTCCTCGATGATCAGCACATCGGTGGCCAGCTCGGCATCGATGTCAGACTGGGCTTCGCTGATGAGCGACTCCACCGACGGCACGTCGGATCCGAGGATCTGTGCCGTCTCGGAGGGGGTGAAGCCCTCCAGCGCGGTCAGCAGGAAGGCCTGACGCGAGCGCGGCGAAATGCGCATCAGCCGCCGGGAGGCCTCGTCGCCGCCCTCGGATTCGGGGCGACCCTCCAGCCGAGCACCGGTCGAGGCCCAGATGGTGTGAAAGACGTGATAGAGCGCCACCCGCGGGGTCATGTCCTGTGACAGTTGCTGCTCGCCGGCCGCGAGGGCCTCCAGCGCGACCCGCACATAGTTGTCGCCGGTGGTCTGATCGCCGGTGAGGGCGCGGGCGTAACGGCGAACATACGGAAGGTGAGGGGCCAACCTGGCAAGCAGACTCATGGAGCTATCATTCCCGACTGATGATTCCGCGGCCGGGACAAACCGGTCTGCGGGGTGGTGACAAGCAGGCAAAACGCCGCTTAACAGCCAAGGTTCCGTATGCCCGTTCGCTTCATTTCAGGAAATCGCCCGAGCGACGGAACCCGAAGCACCAACTGACGTTAATGACGACCGGCATTCAAGGGGCAGACAGCCGTTCATGACTGAAAAATCCAAAACCGGCCAACCGATCGAGGACCTCGGGTCCGAAGATCTGGAGGAGGCACGGCTTCGCCAGCAGGCCATCGGGGTCAAGCTGCGGCACATATTCGACGAGGTGGTCAATGAACCGGTCCCCGACGAATTTCTCGACATCCTGCGCCGCGCGGACAGCCGCGCGTCTGGCGAAGGTGTCGAATGAAGAGTACTGCCCCCAAACCCCCTTCGACCGATGACAAGGCGTTCAAGCTGGAGCTGGTCGCGCTGATCCCGCATCTGCGCGCCTTTGCCCGGACGCTGACGGGCGACGCCACGGCGGCCGACGATCTGGCGCAGGACGCCATGGTCAAGGCGTGGGACGCCCGGGCCAGCTTCCAGATGGGCACCAATATGAAGGCCTGGACCTTCATGATCCTTCGCAACCAGTTCTATTCCGACAAGCGCCGGTCCTGGCGCCAGTCGCAGCTGGACCAGGAAGCGGCCGAACGGACGCTGGTGGCCGTCGACAATCCCGAAGCCCCCGTGGCTCTCGACGAGTTGCGGCTGGCGCTGGCCTCCCTGCCGGAAGAGCAGCGCGAGGCGCTGATCCTCGTCGGTGCTGGCGGCTTTGCCTATGAAGAAGCGGCTGCCATCTGTGACTGCGCCGTCGGCACGGTCAAAAGCCGTGTCAGTCGCGCCCGCAAGGCCCTGCTCGCGGTTCTGGAAAGCGGTGGCTATGACCGCGACGGCAAGGCCGCCGGCGATGCCATGGCCTCCATCCTGGGCGCCGCGGACCGTCTGAGCGGCGGCTACAGCACCTAGGATGGGACGGCTGGGCCGGGCGCTTGGCCGTCATCTGGGCCGTTCCTTCGGCCGCCCGGGCGGGCGTGGGCTGAAGCGAGCCAGGTTTCAGGGAATCCGGTTCCGCCTTGGCATGGCCATGGCACTCGCCCTGGCGCCGTTTCTGGTGCTGATCGCCTTTCAGGTTGATGCCAATTTCAGGGAACAGGCCGAGGAGCGCAGGGTCGATCTGCAACTGGCCGCCGAGCGCAGCGCCGTGGCCGCCCGCACCCGGCTTGAAGGGGCCTCCAGCCTGTTGCAGGCCCTCCGCTTCGAAGGCAGCTCTCCCTTCTGCGAAGAGCGGCTGGGTGCGCTTCTGGAGGGGCTGGACGGCTATTCCACCCTCGTCCGCTATACGGCCAACGGCGAGGTCGTCTGCAGTGCGGGGGAATTGCGCCGCATCGACGTCACCGAACGCGCCTGGTTCATCCGCCTCCGCGCCGGCAGCGACTGGGTTGTGTCGCGGGCCCAACGCGACTTTCCGGCGCTGGTGACAGGGTTGCGGGTCGAGCGCCCGATGGGACGCTTCGACGGCGCCATGGCCGCTGTCATCCCGCTTGAATCCCTGCAGCCCGACACGCGCGACCCGGCCCTTCCGGAGGGGTCGGAGGCGGCGCTGGTGGACAGCGAAGGTCAGATTCTGGTGGCCACCGACCCTGAGGCGTTCGACATGGAGGCGGGCGGCAGACTGGCGAAGTGGTTCCAGGATATGCGGGCCGGCGACGCCCGTGTCCTCGAGGCCCGCGACGGCGGGGGCGAGCGGCGCGCCTATGCGGGTTCGGCCATGTCGGGCCAGGACGTCTATGTGCTGCTGGCCGCACCCTCGCCCGGCCTGCTGTCCTGGGCGCGCCTGAATCCGATCGGTTCGATCCTGTTGCCGCTGGCGGCCTGGATGACGGCCTTTGTCGCCGTGATCCTTGTCGCCGAGCGCGTGGTCGTCCGCTGGCTCGACTATCTGGAGCGCATCGCCGCCCTCTACACCCGGGGCCGTTTCACGGTCCGTCCCGTGCAGGCCGTCAATGCCCCGACCGAGATCCGGGTCTTGGCCGAGACACTGGACGGCCTGGCCGAGGCCGTCTCCATCCGCGACCAGTCCCTGCTGGACAGTCTGGCGGAAAAAGACGTGCTGATGCGCGAGATCCACCACCGGGTGAAGAACAACCTTCAGATCATTTCGTCGTTGCTCAGCCTGCAGCAGCGGGCGCTGAGCGACGACGCAGCCAAGATGGCGCTGGGTGATACGCGCCAGCGGATTTCGGCGCTCGCCCTGATCTATCGGACTCTCTACCAGAGCGACGACATCCGCCACGCCGATGCGGCGGTCTTCCTGCACGATCTGGTCGGGCAGCTGGTTGCCAGCGAGGCCGGCCGGGGCCCTGCCGTCAGCAGCCGGGTCGAGGCCGACAGTCTGGTCATGGACCCCGACAAACTGGCCCCCATGGCGCTGTGGCTGGTCGAGGCGATCTCGAACGCGCTGAAGCACGCCCTCGCGGGCAGGGGCGGCACCCTGATCGTCCGCTTTACCGTCGATGGCGAGACCAGCGTGCTGGAGGTCGAGGACGACGGCCCCGGCCTGTCGGAAACCGATCCCATGGGCGTGGGCCGCACCCTGATGACCGCCTTTGCCAGACAGCTGCGCGGGTCGACAGAGGTGCTGGCGGCCGCGCCGCGCGGCACCCGTGTCCGCATGACCTTCGTCACCCCCAGCGTCTGACACCAAGGGCGGGAACCCGCCTGCGCGTGCGGAGTTATTGAGGGCGTAACCGTCCGCGCCTCGCGGCGCCCCGAAACCAAGGACCGATCCCATGCGCAAGATTTTCATTCTGGTCGCCGCCGCCGCCGCCCTGACCACCGCCGCCTGCAACACCATCGCCGGTGCCGGTCGTGACACCCAGGCCGCTGGCAGCGCCGTTGAAGAAGCAGCGGAAGACGCCGCCAACTAACCCACAGAACAGCCACGCCGCGTAGGGCCCGCAAGGGCTCGGCGTGAAGGTCGGACCCCACCGGTATCCCCCCCCCACCGGTGGGGTCTGCCATTTCTCGACCCTGAATGCCCGGCACAGCAGTGTGTCGGGCATTCTTGCGTCTGGCCACAACCCCTTTAAGCATGGCCGTAAGGGAGGGCCTCGTCAGAAGGTCCGGCACATCAGGGGAGGACGGCATGGGGGCCGACCAGACGACCATCGGCGACCGGCCCGATCAGGGTCCAGGTCTGCGCACCGTCGTGACCGCGTCCGCCGCGGGCACGGCCTTCGAATGGTACGACTTCTTCATCTTCGCCTCGCTGACGGCGGTCATCGCCAACAAATTCTACGCCAATGTGGGCGAGGCCACGGCCTATATCCTGACGCTGCTGCTGTTCGGGGTCGGCTTTGTCGTCCGGCCGCTGGGGGCGCTGGTGTTCGGCTGGTTCGGCGACCGGACCGGGCGCAAGACCACCTTTCTGGTGACCATCACCCTGATGGGGGTGGCGACCGTCGCCATCGGCCTGCTGCCCACCTATGACCAGATCGGCATAGCGGCGCCGCTGCTTCTGCTGGTGCTGCGCATCGCCCAGGGATTTGCGCTCGGCGGCGAGTACGGGGGCGCCGCGATCTTTGTGGCCGAGCACGCCCCGAACGAGAAGCGCGGCTATCTGACCGGCTGGATCCAGACGACGGCGGCGTTCGGCCTGATCGGGGCGCTGGGGGTGATCATCCTGACCCGCATGATGGTCGGCGTCGACGCCTTCAACGACTGGGGCTGGCGAATCCCCTTCCTGCTGTCCTTCTTCCTTCTGGTGGTGTCCCTCTGGATCCGGCTGAAGCTCAACGAAAGCCCGGCCTTCAAGCGCATGGAGGCCGAGGGCGGCGAGCGGCGGGCCCCCTATCGCGAGGCCTTCGGCACCTGGAAGAACGGCAAATTCGTGCTGCTGGCGCTGTTCGGCATCATGATCGCCCAGGGCGCAGTCTGGTACTGCGGCTATTTCTACAGCCGCTTCTTCATGGAGCGGGTGCTGAAGGTCGAGGTCGGCACGGTCGACCAGATCCTGCTGATCATCACCCTGGCCTCGGCCTTCCTCTATGTCTTCTTTGGCTGGTTGTCGGACCGGATCGGGCGCAAGCCCGTCATGCTGTTCGGCATGATCCTGGCGCTGGTGGCCTTCTTCCCCGGCTTCCATGCCCTGACGCGGGCTGCCAATCCGGCGCTGGCCGAGGCCCAGGCCTCTGCCCCGGTGACGGTCGTGGCGGATCGCAGCGAGTGTGCCATCCAGTTCGATCCCGTCGGCAAGACCGCCTTTGCCAGCTCCTGCGATCTGGCCAAGTCGGTGCTGTCGAATGCGGGCGTCAGCTATGAGAATGTGTCGGCGCCCGCGGGCACCCTGGCCCAGGTGCGGATCGGCGATGTCGTCATCCCCTCGGTCGAAGGACGCGGTCTGACCGGCGAGGCGCTGGCGGCGGCGCGTTCCGATGTCGAGACACGCGTGAAGGCGGCGCTGGTCGAGGCGGGCTATCCGGCCAGGGCCGATCCGGCGCGGATCAACATGCCGCTGGTGATCGGTATCCTGATGATCTTTATCGTGGCGGCGACGGCGCTCTATGGTCCGCAGGCGGCGGCGCTGGTCGAGCTGTTCCCCACGCGGGTCCGCTATACGGCGATGAGCCTGCCCTATCATATCGGCACGGGCTGGATCGGCGGCCTGCTGCCGGCGGCCAGTTTCGCCCTGGTGGCCTGGTCGGGGAATATCTACTTCGGTCTGTGGTATTCGGTGGTCTTCACCCTGATCGCTGTGATCGTCAGCCTGATCTGGTTGCCCGAGACGAAGGGCCGCGATCTGGATACCATCGGCGACTGAGGCGTTTTCGCGCCCATCTCCTCCCCCGAGTGAAAGGTCCTCCCATGTCCCATTCCGCCCGCGACGCCGGTCTGAAACTGCTGCGCGAGCACGCCTTCATCGACGGCAAGGCGGCGAAGGGCAGCGGAGCGACGATCACGGTCGATGATCCGGCGACGGGCGAGACGATCGGCACCGTCCCCGATCTCGGCAAGGTCGAGACGGAACAGGCGATCGCCGCAGCGGATCGTGCCTTTGACGACTGGTCCGGCAAACGCCCGGAGGAGCGCGCGGCCTTCCTGCGTGAGTGGGCGCGCCTGATCGACGACAATGCCGAGGGTCTGGCCGGTCTGATGGCGCTGGAAAACGGCAAGCCGCTGGAGGAGGCCAAGGGCGAGGTCGCCTACGCCAATGGCTTTCTGAAATGGTTCGCGGGCGAGGCCGAACGGATGCTGGGCGAGACCCAGGACAGCCCGCTGGGCCATGTCATCCTGACCTTCCGCAAGGCCGTCGGCCCCTGCGCCCTGATCACGCCGTGGAATTTCCCGGCCGCCATGCTGACGCGCAAGCTGGGGCCCGCCTTTGCCGCGGGCTGTACCGCCGTGGTCAAGCCGGCCAGCCAGACGCCCTTTACCGCCATCGCCCTGGTCGAACTGGCCCATCAGGCGGGCCTGCCCAAAGGGGTGCTCAATCTGGTGACGGGGGATGCGGCCACCATCGGCGGCGTGCTGACCGCCTCGCCCGTGATCCGCAAGCTCAGCTTCACCGGCTCTACCCCCGTCGGCCGCAAGCTGGCCGAGCAGTGCGCCCCGACCCTGAAACGTGTGTCGATGGAACTGGGCGGCGCCGCCCCGCTGATCGTGTTCGCTGACGCCGATGTCGATCAGGCCGTGGCCGAGACCATCAAGGGCAAGTTCCGAAACTCGGGCCAGACCTGCGTCTGTCCGAACCGCATCTATGTCGAGCGGTCCGTGGCCCGCGACTATGCCGACCGGCTGGCGGCCGAGGTGTCAAAGCTCAAGGTCGGCAATGCCTTTGACGACGGGGTCAAGGTCGGCCCGCTGATCGAGGACAAGGGCGTCGACAAGGTCGAGGACCATGTCGCCAAGGTGAAGGCGGCGGGCGGAGAGGTGCTGACCGGGGGCGAACGCCACGATCTGGGCGGGCGGTTCTTTACGCCGACCGTGACCTTCGGCGGCGACGACGCCCTGTTCCGCGAGGAAGAGACCTTTGGCCCGCTGGTGCCCGTGTTTGCCTTCGACACCGAGGAGGAGGCGCTGGACAAGGCCAATGACAGCGACCTGGGCCTGGCCTCCTATCTGTTCACGCGCGACCTCGACCGGGCCATCCGCATCGGCCGACGCATCGAGGCGGGCATGTGCGGCATCAACACCGGCCTGATGTCGACCCCGGTCGCCCCGTTCGGCGGCGTCAAACAGTCCGGCTATGGCCGCGAGGGCTCGACCCACGGCATCGACGACTATCTGGACATCAAGACCCTGACGCTCAAGCTGGGCTAGGTCTCCAACTCAGCCTTCACCTCGGCCAGAAAGCCCACGGCCCGGCGCGCATAGTCGCCGATCCAGCGGTCGTGCACGGCCTTGATCGGCAGGGGGTTGAGGTGGTTCCAGCGCTCGCGGCCCCGGCGCTCCACCATCACCAGATCGGCGGCCTCCAGCACCTTGAGATGCTGCATCACCGTGCAACGATCCAGAGGCGCCAGCGCCTCGCACAATGCCCCCGTGGTCAGCGGTGCGTCCTTCAGATGGTCCAGCAACTGACGTCGCGTCCCCGACGCCAGCGCGCGAAACACCCGGTCCTGATTCGACTCACTTGACATGTTATAAGGTTATAACATTAATGCGGGCAGGCAAGGCATGGGAGGATGTCATGGAGCTGCAGTTCAAGGTCTCGACGCGGATCGCCCGACCGGTCGAGGAGGTGTTCGAGGCGGTGGCCGATCCGGCGCGGCTGTCCAGATATTTCACCACCGGCGGGGCCGTCGGGCGGCTGGAGACCGGCAAGACGGTCCAGTGGGATTTTGCCGACTTTCCCGGTGCCTTTCCGGTCGAGGTGGTCGAGGTCGAGACCAACCGCCGCATCGTCATTCGCTGGGGGGCCAACGACAAATCCCCGCCGGACGGCCAGCCCTATGAGACGACGACGACCTTTACCTTTTCCTCCCTCGAGGATGGTCGCACCCTGGTGACGGTCGAGGAGAGCGGCTGGCCCGAGACCGAGACCGGCGTGAAGGCCGCCTTCGGCAACTGTCAGGGCTGGAGCCAGATGCTGGCCGCGCTCAAGGCCTGGGTCGAGCACGGCATCAACCTGCGCGAGGGCATGTACGTCTGACGGGTCAGACCGGCAGCGCGCCCCGTTTGACCACGGTACGCATGGCGACGCTGGACGAGACGCGGGTGACGCCGGGGATGCGGGTCAGCTCGTGCGAGTGGACCCGCTCCAGATCGTCGACATCGCGCACCACGAGCCGGAGCAGATAGTCCGAGCCGCCGGTCATCAGATAGCATTCGACCACCTCGGGCACGGTGGCGACGGCGGTCTCGAAGGCGGTCAGGGCCGCCTCGGCCTGGGACGACAGGGTGACGGTGACGAACACGCTGATCGGCAGGCCCACGGCGCGCTCATTGATGATGGCGGCATAGCGGCTGATGACGCCTTCGGTCTCCAGCGCCCGTAATCGCCTGAGACAGGCGCTCTCGGACAGGTTCACCGTCCGGGCCAGATCGGCGTTGGAAATGCGGCCGTTCTCCTGCAGGGCGCGGAGCATCTTGCGATCAATGGCATCAAGGGTGACAGCAGAAACGGTCTTCATTGGGCGTCCATAAGCAAGGTTCTGCGACTTTACGCCGTTCACCCAGCAAAATGAACAGGAACCTGCGCCGCCGCCCCCGCTAGATTGCGCGCCGAACCGGGCCGGAAGGGCCCGCCTGCCACACAGAGGAAAACGGTCATGCGCGTCGGTGTCCCCCAGGAAATCAAAAAGAACGAACACCGGATCGGCCTGACGCCGACGGCGGTGCGCGAATATGTGGCGCACGGCCATACGGTGCTGGTCCAGACCGGTGCAGGCGATGGCGCCGGCTTCACCGACGCCGAATACAAGCTGGCGGGCGCGAAGATCGCTCCGGACGCCAAAACCGTCTTCGCCGACAGCGACATGATCGTGAAGGTCAAGGAGCCGCAGAAGGTCGAGTGGGAAATGCTGCGCGAGGACCAGATCCTCTACACCTATCTGCACCTGGCGCCCGATCCCGAGCAGACCAAGGGCCTGCTGGCCTCGAAATGCGCGGCCATCGCCTATGAGACCGTCACCGACCGCAACGGCGGCCTGCCGTTGTTGGCGCCGATGTCGGAAGTCGCCGGCCGGATCGCCGTCTTCTCGGCCGCCGAGACCCTGCTGAAGCACAACGGCGGCATGGGCCTGCTGTTCTGCGGCGTGCCCGGCGTGGCCCCGGCCCGTGTGGCGGTGCTGGGCGGCGGCGTGGTCGGCTTCAACTCGGCCCGGATGGCGCTGGGTCTGGGCGCCGAGGTCGTGGTGCTGGAACGCTCCATCCCCCGCATGCGCGAGATCGATGAACTGACCGACGGCCGGGTCATCACCCGCTATTCCTCCATCAACGCCATCGAGGAAGAAATCGTCAAGGCCGATGTGGTGATCGGTGCGGTGCTGGTGCACGGCGCGGCTGCGCCCAAACTGGTCAAGCGCGAGCACCTGAAGCAGATGAAGAACGGCTCGGTGCTGGTCGACGTCGCCATCGACCAGGGCGGCTGTTTCGAAACCTCGCGCGCCACGACCCACGAAGACCCGACCTATGAGATCGACGGCGTGGTCCACTATTGCGTCGCCAACATGCCGGGCGCCGCGCCGCGCACGTCCTCGGAAGCCCTGAACAACGCCACCCTGCCGTTCGGCCTGGCGCTGGCCAACCACGGGCTCGACGCGCTGAAGAAAGACCCGCACCTGGCGCGCGGCCTGAACGTGCTGGGCGGTCAGATCACCTATCCCGCCGTGGCCGAGGCCATGGGCATGGAATGGACCGACCCGTACGGCGTCTGGGAGAAGTAGGCCTCTAGACGCGGATCGAGACGGCGGGGCCCGATGCGGCCCTGTCGATCTCGCGCTCCAGTTCGGCCTGGTCGCGATCGGCGGCCTTCCAGTCCTCTTCCGTCGGCGGGTTGAGCGCGGTGATGGCCTCGCCCCGAATGTCCTGACGGGCCTTCTTCAGGCCCGCGACAATGCGTTTGACCTCTTCGAAGAAGCCATGGTCGGCCATGGCATCCTCCTCGCGCAGGCCGAGGTGCTTGAGCTGCGCGTCCAGGCTCGTGGTGTCGATGCCGGCCTCCGCTGCGGCATCCCGGGCCTCCAGCGCGTCAGCGGCCTGTTTACGGATCAGGGCGAGGTCGCCGGTCGAGACGTTGCGCCCGCCCGCCTCGGCATAGGCCTTGACCGCCCCCTTCATTTCCCGCGCCAGCTCTGCCGCCAATTTCAGGGCTGTCTTCGGGTCGATCTTCGCCATCAGCTTGAGCGCGTCCATGCGCGCCTTGACCCGCTCCAGCCGCTTCCAGGCCAGATTCCGGGCCTGTTCCTTGCCTGAGCTCGCCTTGATTTCGGGGCGCTTTTCCACCGCGTCGGCAGCGTTGGTCGCACCGGGCGATGCGGGCGAAGCCGCAGGCCCGGCCCGGGCAAGCCGCAGGGCCGGGGAGGGGGCTTCGGGCAGTCGGAAGGCGGTCGAGATCATTCTGATCCCCTGTGTCGGACGGGCGGAGACTGGCAGCCACCGCTTTCAATCCGCTTAAAGACGCCTGTAATTTGCCGCCCTCATGGGCCATAAGCCCGGCATGAAGTTCCTCGACCAGGCCAAGATCTATATTCGCGCGGGCAACGGCGGGGCGGGCTCCGTCTCGTTCCGGCGCGAGAAATTCATCCCGAACGGCGGGCCCGACGGCGGTGACGGCGGGCGCGGTGGCGATGTCTGGATCGAGGCGGTCGAGGGGCTGAACACCCTGATCGACTATCGCTATCAGCAGCATTTCAAGGCCCAGACCGGCCACCACGGCCAGGGCCGCCAGATGCACGGCGGCAAGGGCGAGGATGTGGTGCTCAAGGTTCCGGTCGGCACCCAGGTGCTGGACGAGGACAAGGAGACCGTCCTGCTCGACATGGACACGGTCGGCATGCGCGAGCGGTTGCTGCGCGGCGGCAACGGCGGCTGGGGCAATGTGCGCTTCAAGGGGCCGGTCAATCAGGCGCCGCGCCACGCCAATCCGGGCCAGGAGGGCGGCGAACGCTGGATCTGGCTGCGGCTGAAGCTGATCGCCGACATCGGTCTGGCCGGCCTGCCCAACGCCGGCAAGTCGACCTTCCTCGCCGCGGCCTCGGCCGCGCGGCCCAAGATCGCCGACTACCCGTTCACGACCCTGACCCCCAATCTGGGCGTGGTCGACCTCAGCCCCAGCGAACGGTTCGTGATCGCCGACATTCCCGGCCTGATCGAGGGGGCGAGCGAGGGCGCGGGACTGGGTACGCGGTTCCTGGGCCACGTCGAGCGCTCCGCCAGTCTGATCCATCTGATCGACGGCACCCAGGACGATGTGGTCGCCGCGTACCGGACCATCCGCCATGAGCTGGATGCCTATGGGGAAGGGCTGGAGGACAAGGTCGAACTGGTGGCGCTGAACAAGATCGACGCCCTGTCACCCGAGTTGCGCGCCGAGAAAACAGCAGAGCTTGCAACCGTTATCGGCAAAGAGCCGTTCCTTGTGTCAGGTGTGTCCGGAGAGGGCGTGCCCGAACTGCTGCGTGCGGCCTGGGCAGAGGTCCGCCGGACGCGCGGCGAAATCGAGATCGAGGACGACGGCGCCTATGCGCCCCCCACGACGGAGGATTGGACACCTTGACCAAGAAACGGCCTCTCCAGGCCGCGACGACCATTGCCGCAGCGGACCGGATCGTTCTGAAGATCGGCTCGGCCCTGCTGGTAGACCGCAAGACCAATACGGTGGACATGGAGCGCCTCAAGGGGCTGGCCGCCGACATCGCCGACTGGAAGGAAGAGGGCAAGCAGGTGCTGGTCGTCTCGTCCGGGGCGGTGGCGCTGGGACGCCGGCGCCTTGGCTCGCGCGCCCGCGGCGGGGGGCTGGAAAAGAAGCAGGCCTCGGCCGCTGCCGGCCAGTCCATGCTGATGCACGCCTGGGAGTCGGTATTCGACCCCTATGACATCGTCACCGCCCAGATCCTGCTGACGCGCGACGACACCGAGGTCCGCCGACGCTGGCTGAACGCGCGCGCAACCGTCGGCGCCCTGCTGGACATGGGCGCCGTGCCGATCGTCAACGAGAACGACACCATCGTCACCGACCAGATCCGCTACGGCGACAACGACCGGCTGGCCGCCCGGGTGGCCCAGTTGATCAGCGCCGACCTGCTGATCCTGCTGTCGGACGTGGACGGGGTCTATACCGCCGACCCGCGCCAGAACCCGGACGCCGAACACATCCCCTTCATCCAGGAACTGACGCCCGAGATCGAGGCCATGGCCACCGGCGCCAATGCCGCGGCGGGTGTCGGGACGGGCGGCATGGCGACCAAGCTGATGGCGGCCCGCATTGCCGGCGAGGCCGGGTGCGCGACCCTGATCGCCGCCGGGCGGGCCAAGAAGCGCGGCGCCCAGACGATCGAGGAGGGGCGCAAATGCACGCTGATCGCCCCCTCGACCACCGTCCGTGCGGCCTACAAGCAGTGGATCGGCGGCTCCCTGGCCGTGCGCGGACAGGTCGTTATCGACGCCGGCTGTCTGAAGGCGCTGGGGCGCGGCAAGTCGCTGCTGGCCGCCGGGGTCGTGACCGCCAACGGCAGTTTTGAAAAGGGTGATCCGGTCGAGGTGCTGGACGAGACCGGGGCCGAGGTCGCCCGGGGTCTGGTCCGCTATGACGCCGCCGATGTCCTGACCATCGCGGGCCTCCGCTCGCCCCAGATCAAGGCGGCGCTGGGCTATGCCGGCGGCCCGGTGGTGATCCACGCCGACGACCTGGCCCTGCGCTGACACACCTTCATTGAGCCCGAATACCCCCGTCGGGGGTTGAAACAGACGGAGACGGCCCGACCTTAGAGGAATGACCATGACCCAGACTGCGGAGATCGCACCCGACCGCCCGACCGATTCCACCCTCGAAGCCGACATGCTGGCGCTCGGCCGAAAGGCCCGCGCCGCCGCCCGCGACCTGGGCCTCGCTTCGCCAGAGACGCGGACGCGCGCCATTGCCGGCATGGCAAAGGCCCTGAAAGCCCGCTCGGCCAAGGTGCTGGAGGCCAATGCCGCCGACCTCGAGGCCGCGAAAGCCAAGGGTATGGCCCCGGCCATGATGGACCGGCTGGCGCTCGACGAAAAACGTCTGGACGGTGTCATCGCCGCCCTCGAAAAGATCGCCGCCATCCCCGATCCGGTCGGCGTCGAGACCGCTCGCTGGACGCCGGACAACGGTCTGGATATCGCCCGGGTGCGCACCCCCATCGGCGTCCTGGCCATCATCTACGAAAGCCGCCCGAATGTGACCGCCGATGCGGCGGCCCTCGCCGTGCGAGCGGGGAATGCCGTCATCCTGCGGGGTGGATCGGAATGCCTGCGGTCAAACCTGGCCATCCATGCGGCGCTGGCCGAGGGCCTCAAGGATGCGGGCCTCAGCCCCGACTGTGTGCAGATTGTCACCACCCGTGACCGCGCGGCGGTCGGCCATATCCTGCAGGGGCTGGACGGGTCCATCGACCTGTTGATCCCGCGCGGCGGGCGTTCGCTGGTCGAGCGGGTCCAGTCAGAGGCGCGCGTCGCCGTTCTGGGCCATCTGGAAGGCGTCAACCACGTCTATGTCGATGCCAGCGCCGATCCCGACATGGCCCGCGACGTCGTGGTCAATGCCAAGATGCGCCGCGTGTCGGTCTGCGGTGCAGCGGAAACCCTGCTGGTCGACAAGGCCGGGGCCGAGCGACTGCTGCCCGGCATCGCCGAAGCGCTCACGTCTGCGGGCTGCGAACTGCGGGCAGACCCCGGGGCGCGCAAGATCATCCCTGACGCGAACGAGGCGACCGACGCCGACTGGCCCACTGAATATCTCGCGGCCATTCTGGCGGTGAAGCTGGTCGATGGCGTCGACGGCGCGCTCGATCACATCGCCCGCTACGGCTCGGGCCACACCGAGGCGATCGTGGCCTCCGACGAGGGCGTGATCGAACGCTTCCTGGCGCAGGCCGACGCCGGCATCGTGCTGGCCAATGCCTCGACCCAGTATGCCGACGGCGGCGAGTTCGGCTTTGGCGGCGAGATCGGCATTTCCACCGACCGCCTGCACGCGCGCGGGCCTGTCGGCGCCGAACAGCTGACCAGTTTCAAATATGTCGTACGCGGCAAGGGCCACGCCCGGCCCTGACGGCGCGTCATTAGGTCGAGACAAGCGGAGGCGGGGGTGTTAGGGCACGCGTGAGCATAAGCCCTGCCGAGACCCGTCCTTGCGCTTTTTTCATGCTGGTCCTGCCCCCCGGACCGCCGGGCCCCGCCCCGGTGGGCTGAACGACGGGCTGCTGCTGTATCCCGGCATGCGGGTCGGCCTGTTCGGCGGCTCCTTCAATCCGGCCCATGACGGCCACGCCCATGTCGCCGAGACGGCGCTGCGTCGCCTGGGTCTGGACCGGGTCGTCTGGCTGGTCTCGCCCCAGAATCCGCTGAAGTCCGAGGCCGAGACCGCGCCCCTTGCCGAGCGCATGGCCTCGGCCCGGCAGTCGGCTGACCGGGCCGACGGATCGCCCCATATGGTCATTTCCGACTTCGAGTCCCGCGTCGGCACAACCCGTACCATCGACACGCTGAGGGCCCTGACCGCGCGCTATCCGGGCGTGAAATTCGTCTGGCTGATGGGATCGGACAATCTGGCCAGCTTTCATCGCTGGCGCGGCTGGACGGACCTGCTGTCGCTGATGCCGATGGCGGTCGTGGCCCGCCCGGGCAGCCTTCTGGAGAGCCGCTCGGCGCCCGCCGCCCTGCGCTATCGTCGCTTTCGTATCCAGGCGCATGAGGCCCTGACGCTGGCGGATCGGCAGGCCCCGGCCTGGGTCTATCTGACGGCGCCGCTCAACCGCACCTCCTCGACCGCCCTGCGCGCCGAGGCCGCGTCCGGGCGACAGTGACCGCCGGGCGGGGATGTGCTAGGCTTATGCCTGACCCTTTGTCGACTGGAGTATTCCGCTGACCCCCTCGCCCGCGCACGATGCGCATGCTGACGACACCCCCCACGTCGATTCCGACGGCCCGGACAGTGCTGACGCCCGATCCGCCGAGCTTCCGACCGGAAGCACCCCGCTCGAAACCGCCCTCCTGGCCAAGCTGGACGAGGACAAGGCGCAGGACATTGTCCTGATCGACCTCAAGGGCAAAAGCCCGATGTCCGACACCATGATCGTGGCGTCGGGCCGCTCGCACCGCCACGTCAGCGCCTTGGCCGACCACCTGCTGCGCACCCTCAAGGAACACGGCTTCGGCAAGGCCAAGGTCGAGGGTCTGCCCCATTGTGACTGGGTGCTGATCGACGCCGGGGATGTGATCGTCCACCTGTTCCGGCCCGAGGTGCGGACCTTCTACAACATCGAGAAGATCTGGGCCGTCGATGCGGCGCACCGGACCGCCCGCAACTAGGGTTTTGCCTGACGGGAGACCCGCTTCGTGAAGCTGTCGATCGTGGCCATCGGGCGGGCCGGACGAGGCCCCGAGGCGGACCTCGCCAGCGACTATGCCCTGCGCGCCGGCCGTACGGGTCGCGGCATCGGCCTGGGCCCCTGCGAGCTGATTGACGTCGAGACCAAAAAGCCCGGCCCCGGCCCGGAAGGCGTCGCCCTGCTGACGGCCACCACCGGCGCGCGCCTGATCGCCTGCGATGAACGCGGCAAGACCTATTCGTCGCGCGCCTTTGCCGATCTGATCCGTGACATCCGGGACGGCGGCGAGCGCCATCTGGCCTTTGTCATCGGCGGGGCCGACGGGCTGGACGAGATGGTGCGCGACGCCGCTTCCCTGACGCTGGCCTTCGGTCCCCAGACCTGGCCGCACGCCCTGGCCCGGGCCATGCTGGCCGAACAGATCTATCGCGCCACCACCCTGCTGGCGGGCACGCCCTATCACCGGGACTGAGGCAGATGGGTCGGATCCTGCTGATGGTCGTCCTGATGCTCGGCATGGTCGGACCCGTGTCCGGCCAGTCGATCCCGCGCCCCGATCCTGAAGCCGTCGTGCAGACCCAGGCTCAGTATCGTGACGCCGTGATCCGGGCGCGCCGGCTTGAGTCGGATGTGACCGCGCTGGATCGCCGCATCGCCGCCACCGAAGCCAGTCTGGAACGCCAGCCCGCGCCCGACGGCGACGAAACCGTCCTGCTGCAGCGTCGGCAGCTGGATGCCGCCGGCCGTCTCGAAGCCCGCGCCCTTGAGGAGCTGGCCCTCGCCAAGGGGCCGCTCACGCGGGTGCTGGGCGCCCTGCAGACCCTGACCCGGCATCCGCCGCCGCCGCTGGTCGTTCCCACGCAGGAGGCCGTCGATACCGTGCGTGCCGCCGTGCTGATGCAGGCGCTGGTCGAGCCCCTGACCGATCAGGTCGACCGGGCCGATCGCCGCCGCGCCGCCGTCGTCGCCGAGCGTCGCGCCATCGCCCTGCAAAGTGAGCGGCTGTTCGTCAGCGAGAGCCAGACGGGCGACCGACAGGCCACGCTGCAGTCGCGGCTGGTCTCGGACCGTGCCCGCCGCGCGACCCTCAGGGCCGAGGCCCGGCGGGCCGGCCGAGAGGTCGAGGCGCTGCAAGGCCGCCTCCGCGCCGCCGGGGCCCGGGTCCCCGACGTCCCGGTCAGCCAGACTCCCGCGCTCCGGCTGCCCAATGGACGCGACACCCTTCTGGCCCCGGTCGAGGGCGCGCCCATGGCCCGCTTCGGCAAGGGTTCGACCGGCTGGCAGTGGCGGGCGCCGGGGCAGGCGGTGGTCGCCCCGCTCGAGGCCGAGGTCATCCATGCGGGGCCGCTGGACGGCTGGGGGCTGGTGGTCATCCTTGACGCCGGGCCGGGGTGGCGGGTCGTGCTGTCGGGGCTGGCCACACTCGATATCGCCACCGGCGACCGGGTCCAGAGCGGTCAGCGGCTGGGTGCAGGGCATGACAGCCTGCCGGTCCTGCTGGAGTTGAGACGCGAGGAACTGGCCGTCGATCCCTCGCCCTGGCTGGACTGAACGCCGCCGGCCGGGCGAGCCTGACGCGGAATTTATACCGTAGCCGGGGTTTCGCCTCGATTTGGTCCTGTGTTCCACTATTTGATAAGGCCATTGACTGACCAGTGGGGCGACCCCGCGCTCGGGCCGGGTTCGGCCACAAGGAAAGACAAACGTATGCGTAGACTGTTGCTCGTCGGATGTGCGGCCTTGGCGCTCGGGGCAGGGGCTGCGGCCATGGCCCAGCAAAGCGTCCGCAACAACGAGACCTTCCGCATGCTGGAGCTGTTCGGCGATGTGCTCGCCGTGGTGAAGCAGGCCTATGTGGTGCCGGTCGACGATCGCAAGCTGATCGAAGCCTCGCTCAGCGGCATGATGACCGCGCTCGACCCCCATTCCAGCTATCTGGCTCCCGCCGGCTTCGGCGAGCTGCGCGAGCGGACCGAGGGGCAGTATTCGGGCGTCGGCCTGACCATCTCGGCCGAGGGGGGCTTCGTGAAGGTCATCTCGCCGATGGACGGCGGTCCCGCAGCCCGGGCCGGCGTCCAGGCCGGCGATGTCATCTCGTCCATCGAAGGCATGACGGCCGCGGGCCTGTCGGTCACCGAGGTCTCCGAGAAGCTGCGCGGCGCGGCCGGTACCGAGGTGCGGGTCACCTTCCTGCGCGACGGCTCCGACCCGCTCGAGGTCACCCTGACGCGCGAGATCATCAAGATCGAATCCGTCACCGGCCGGGTCGAGGGCGACTTCGGCTATGTCCGTATCTCGACCTTCAACGAGAATACGGGCCGCGAACTGAACGAGGTCATGGCCCGGCTGCAGTCCGAAAACCCCGGCATCAAGGGCTATGTCGTTGATCTGCGAAACAACGGCGGTGGCCTGCTGTCGGCGGCGATCGCAGTGTCGGACGCTTTCCTCGAGCGCGGCGAGATCGTCAGCCAGCGCGGCCGCAAGCCCGATCAGATCGAGCGCTATTCGGCCCGGCCCGGCGATCTGGCCAACGGCCTGCCGGTCGTGGTGCTGGTCAACTATGGCTCGGCCTCGGCCTCGGAAATCGTCGCCGGTGCGCTTCAGGATCACGAGCGGGCGACCGTCGTCGGCCTGACCAGCTTCGGCAAGGGGTCGGTCCAGACCGTGATCCCGCTGCGCGGCGGTGAGGACGGGGCCCTGTCGATCACCACGGCGCGCTATTACACGCCGTCCGGATCCTCGATCCAGAAGATCGGCATCGAGCCGGACCTCGAGGTTTCGCGCTCGTTCGCCGAAGCCGGCATCGTGGCGCGGTCGAACTTCATTTATTCCGAAGCCGCCTATTCCACGGCGCTGGACGCCTCGATCGGGGCCGAGCGCAAGGGGCCCCACGTGCCGTTCGAGGCGCCGGGCGAGGACTATCCGGAGGACACCGACTATCAGCTGGAGCGCGCCTATGACGTGCTGCGCGCGGGCGGCCGTCTCGACCAGCTGGCGGCCGCGCCGGAAGGCATCGTCGTCACGCTCCCGGGCACCGAGCCGACCGAAATGGCGGCCACGACCGACCCGGAATAGGGCACACGCCCGCCCGGGTCGGCATGGTGAATGCGGCGTTAGGGTTTCTTAACCGGCGCCGGGCATTCTGCGCCCAAATGGCCTGAACCGCATGGGCGGCCAGGCCGTGACGCCGTCCGGGTCCGCATGTCCGAGTCCAGTTTCGCCAAACGCCAGTCGCGTCTCGCCGCCAAGGCCGGGTCTCCGCCGCGCCGCGTCGACGTGGGCGCTGTCCGCAAACGGGCCGTCGCCTTCTTCCGCAAGCCGCCGGTGGCCGTGGCTTCGGCCGGTCTGCTGGTCCTGCTCAGCGCCGGACTGTTCATCGCCGTGCTGGGCGACCCGCGTGCGGGCCTGCCCTCGGCCCGCGTCGATCTGAAGCGCGAGGTCGTGGCCGAGCGCGTGCCGACCGGCATGGAGGCCTTTTCCATGGGGGCCGAGGATGCCTGGCTGACCCTCGGCGCCGACCCGGAGGCCCTGGGCACCGAGGCCGTCATCACCCTGCCCGACGGGGCCAGTGTCTCGGGCTCGGGCGAGGGGATCACCGCCCCGCGCATCGCCGCCACCACGCCCCTGCCCCGCGCGCCCATCGAGGGGCTGAGCCGCCCCGGCCCGGCCGGTCCCCTGCCGATCATCGCCACCGACGGCCGCACGCCCGCCGAAGCCTACGCCCGCCCGTTCCGCCCGAACGGCAAGCCGCGCGTGGCCCTGATCGTCGGCGGTCTGGGCCTGAATGCCACCACGACGCGGGCGGCGATCGAACGCCTGCCTGCGGAAATCACCCTAAGCTTTGTCCCCTATGCCGACGACCTGCAGGCCTGGATCGACCTGGCCCGCGCGCACGGGCATGAGGTGATGATCGAAATCCCGATGGAGCCGACCGGCTATCCCGACAATGACCCCGGTCCCTACACCCTGCTGGCCGACGGCGGGGCCGAGGACGTGGGCGGCAAGCTGCCGTGGCTGCTGGGTCGGGCAACCGGCTATTTCGGGGTGACCAACTATCTGGGCGACCGCTTCATGACCTCGGATGCGGCCTTCGGCGCCATGCTGGGCACGCTGCGCACCCATGGCCTGGCCTTCATCGACGATGGCCAGGCGCGTCGCCGCCCCGGTGCCTGGTCGCGCGCCACGGCCGACCGCGTGATCGACGAGACCCAGACTCCGGTGGCCATCATGGGCCAGCTGAACGCTATCGAGGCCATGGCCAAACAGCGGGGCGACGCGCTGGGCACCGGGTTCAGCTATCCGGTGACGGTCGAGGCCGTAGCCCGTTGGGCCGCCGGACTGGACGCACGGGGCCTGCAGCTGGCCCCCGCCAGCGCCATGACCCGCCGCCCGGGGCGCTAGGCCCTGTGAGCGAGCGCGACCTCTCCCTCTATCGCCCCAATGTCGGCGTCGTGGTCTTCCATGCCGAGGGCCGCGTCTGGCTGGGCCGCCGGATCGGCACGGCAGACCCGTGGAACTGGCAGTTCCCCCAGGGCGGCGTCGACGACGGTGAAGACCTCGAGGTCGCCGCCCGCCGCGAACTGTTCGAGGAAACCGGTATCCGTTCGGTCGAACTGCTGGGCCGGACCGAGGGCTGGATCGTCTATGACTTTCCGCCCGATGTGCTGAACGGCGCCATGAAGAAGCGCGGCAATATCGGCCAGAAGCAGGTGTGGTTCGCCTTCCGCTTCACCGGCACGGATGACGAGGTCGATCTGCAGGCCCACGGCGAGCAGGAGTTCGACGCCTGGCGCTGGGCCGACCTGTCCGAGGCGCCCGGCCTGATCGTGCCGTTCAAACGCGCCGTCTATGATCAGGTCTGCGCCGACTTCGCCCGGTTCGTGCGTCCCTGACGCAGAAACGGCGGCTCCCGGAGAAGCCGCCGCTTGGCAATCACACTGTCCTGAAGATCAGTCCGCGGCCACTTCCGCAGCGCGCTCGGCCAGGATGGTCAGGCCGGCGGGGGTCACGTCGGCGAACCCACCCTCGACCTGAAACTGGCGGCGGCTGGCGCCGTCCATGACGGTGACCACGCCTTCGCGCAGGGCCGTCATGAAGGGGGCGTGATCGGCCAGCACGCCGAAGTCACCCTCGACACCGGGCGCGTCCACCTGGTCCACGAGGCCCGCAAAGACCTCGCGTTCCGGCGACACGAGAGAGAAGGAGAGTTTGCCAGCCATGACTACGCCGCGTCCGCAGCCAGCTTCTGGGCCTTCTCGACGGCTTCCTCGATGGTGCCGACCATGTAGAAGGCGGCTTCGGGCAGGTGATCGTATTCACCGGCGACGATGCCCTTGAAGCTGCGGATGGTGTCTTCCAGCGAGACGAACTTGCCCGGCGCGTTGGTGAACTGCTCGGCCACGAAGAAGGGCTGCGACAGGAAGCGCTGGATCTTGCGGGCGCGCGAGACGACCAGCTTGTCCTCTTCCGACAGCTCATCCATGCCGAGGATGGCGATGATGTCCTTCAGGCCCTTGTACTGCTGCAGGACTTCCTGGACCGAACGGGCGACCTGGTAGTGTTCCTCGCCGATCACCAGCGGGTCCATGATCCGCGAGGTGGAGTCCAGCGGGTCCACGGCCGGGAAGATGGCCTGGGCGGCGATATCGCGGCTCAGAACGGTCGTGGCGTCCAGGTGGGCGAAGGAGGCGGCGGGCGCCGGGTCGGTCAGGTCGTCGGCGGGCACGTAGATGGCCTGAACCGAGGTGATCGAGCCCTTCTTGGTCGAGGTGATGCGCTCCTGCAGATTGCCCATCTCGGTGGCCAGCGTCGGCTGATAGCCCACGGCCGAGGGGATGCGGCCCAGCAGGGCGGACACTTCCGAACCGGCCTGCGTGAAGCGGAAGATGTTGTCGACGAACAGCAGCACGTCCTTGCCTTCCTCGTCGCGGAAGTACTCGGCCTGGGCCAGTCCGGTCAGGGCGACGCGGGCGCGGGCGCCGGGAGGCTCGTTCATCTGGCCGTAGACGAGGGCGCACTTGGAGCCTTCGGTCGAGCCACCGTTCTTGGCCGGGTCGACGTTCACGTTCGACTCGATCATCTCGTGATAAAGGTCGTTGCCTTCGCGGGTGCGCTCACCCACGCCGGCCAGAACCGAATAGCCGCCGTAGGCCTTGGCGATGTTGTTGATCAATTCCTGCATGGTCACGGTCTTGCCGACGCCGGCGCCGCCGAACAGGCCGATCTTGCCGCCCTTGGTGTAGGGGCACATCAGGTCGATGACCTTGATGCCCGTGACCAGGATTTCCGAGCTGGTCGACTGATCCTCGAAGCTGGGGGCCTCGCGGTGGATCGGGCGATACATGGTGGTCTTGATCGGGCCCTGTTCGTCGATCGGCGCGCCGACCACGTTCATGATCCGGCCGAGCGTGCCCGGGCCAACCGGGGCCTGGATGGAGCCGCCCGTGTCGCTGACGGCCTGGCCGCGGGTCAGACCCTCGGTGGTGTCCATCGAGATGGTGCGGACCATGTTCTCACCCAGGTGCTGGGCGACTTCGAGAACCAGGGTGAAGGGCTCGCCCGTTTTCTGGTCGACGTTCTGGGTTTCCAGCGCGTTCAGGATGGCCGGCAGTTGGCCTTCGAACTCCACGTCGACCACGGCGCCGATGACCTGGGCGATCTTGCCCGTGCCGGTTCCGGCAACGATCTTCGGCGCAGCCGTGGTGGCAGCGGCGCGCGGAGCGGCCGGCTTTTTGGCGGCGGGGGCCTTCTTGGCGGCGGGCTTCTTGGGGGCGGTGGTGTCGGTCATGGGTCGGTCCGTATCGGAAAGGGCGTTCAGGGGCAGATCAGAGGGCTTCCGCGCCCGCGATGATCTCGATCAGTTCGGTGGTGATCTGGGCCTGGCGCTTGCGGTTGTACTGCAGGGTCAGGCTGTTGATCAGGTCACCGGCGTTGCGGGTGGCGTTGTCCATGGCGCCCATCTGGGCCCCGAAGAAGCTGGCCTGGTTCTCGTACAGGGCGGCCAGGATCTGGGTGGTGATGTTGCGCGGCAGAAGCGTCTCGAGGATTTCCTCCTCCGAGGGCTCATACTCATAGACGGCGCCGTTCAGATTGACGGGCGGCGCGTCCTCGGCAACCTCGGCCGGGATCAGCTTCTTCGGCGTCGGCACCTGCGAGATGACCGACTGGAAGCGGCTGTAGAACAGCGTCACGACGTCGGCGCGGCCGGCCTCGAACTCTTCGGCGACCAGGTCGGCGATCGGCTCGGCAACCGGCAGGCCGATCACCTTGTGACCCCCCATTTCGAAGGTGTGCACCAGCTTGTCGCCGTACAGGCGGGCCAGACCGTCACGCGACTTCTTGCCGACGGCGATGATGCGCACATCCTTGCCGCCCTTGATCAGGGTGTTGATCCGCTCGCGCGCGGCGCGGATGACGTTCGAGTTGAAGCCCCCCGCCAGACCCTTGTCGCCGGTGGCGACGATGATCAGGTGCTTTTGCTCCGAGCCGGTGCCGGCCAGCAGCTTGGGCGCGTCGTCACCCGATACCCCGGCGGCCAGATTGGCGATCACCGAGGCCATCTTCTGCGCATAGGGACGGGCGCTTTCGGCCTGGTCCTGGGCACGCTTCAGCTTGGCCGCCGCGACCATGTTCAGGGCTTTCGTGATCTTCTGCGTGGACTTCACGCTTCCGATCCGATTGCGCATTTCCTTGAGGCTGGCCATTCGGCGTTCCTCTAGCTCCTAGCTGTGGCGGCGATCAGGCGAAGGTCTTGGCGAAGGATTCGATGGCGTCCTTCAGTTCGGCTTCCAGTTCCGGCGACAGGGCCTTCTTGGTGCGGATGGCGTCGAGGATGCCGGCATGTTTGGAGTGCATGCGCGCCAGCAGTTCGCGTTCGAAGCGACCGACGTCCGACACGGCGATAGCGTCCAGATAGCCGCGCGTCCCGGCGTAGATGGAGACGACCTGCTCCTCGACCGCCAGCGGCGAATACTGCGGCTGTTTCAGCAGCTCGGTCAGGCGCGCGCCGCGGGCCAGCAGCTTCTGGGTCGAGGCGTCCAGGTCCGAACCGAACTTGGCGAAGGCGGCCATTTCCCGGTACTGGGCCAGCTCGCCCTTGATGGAACCGGCCACCTGCTTCATCGCCTTGATCTGGGCCGAAGAGCCCACGCGCGACACCGAGATGCCGACGTTCACGGCCGGGCGAATGCCCTGGTAGAACAGGTCCGATTCCAGGAAGATCTGGCCGTCGGTGATCGAGATCACGTTCGTCGGAATATAGGCCGACACGTCGTTGGCCTGGGTTTCGATGATCGGCAGGGCGGTCATGGAGCCCGAGCCATAGTCGCTGTTCAGTTTGGCCGAACGCTCCAGCAGGCGGCTGTGCAGATAGAAGACGTCGCCCGGATAGGCTTCGCGGCCCGGCGGACGGCGCAGCAGCAGCGACATCTGGCGATAGGCAACGGCCTGCTTCGACAGGTCGTCATAGACGATCAGGGCGTGCATGCCGTTGTCGCGGAAGAACTCGCCCATGGCCGTGCCCGAGAACGGGGCCAGGAACTGCAGCGGGGCCGGCTCCGAGGCCGTGGCGGCGACGACGATGGTGTAGTCCAGGGCGCCGCGCTCCTCGAGCGTCTTGACGATCTGGGCGACGGTCGAGCGCTTCTGGCCGATGGCGACGTAGATGCAGTAAAGCTTCTCGCCTTCCGACGTCGCATTCGCGTTGACGTTCTTCTGGTTCAGGATGGTGTCGACGGCCACGGCGCTCTTGCCGACCTGACGGTCACCGATGATCAGCTCGCGCTGGCCACGACCGACCGGGATCAGGGTGTCGATGGCCTTCAGGCCGGTCTGCATCGGCTCGTGCACCGACTTGCGCGGGATGATGCCCGGCGCCTTCACGTCGACGCGGCGACGCTCGGTGAACTGGATCGGGCCCTTGCCGTCGATCGGCTCGCCCAGCGGGTTGACGACGCGGCCCAGCAGGCCCTTGCCGACCGGCACATCCACGATCTCGCCCAGACGGCGGACTTCGTCGCCCTCGGCGATTTCATTGTCCTGACCGAAGATAACGGCGCCGACGTTGTCGACTTCCAGATTCAGGGCCATGCCCTTCACGCCGGCCTTGGGGAATTCGATCATCTCGCCGGCCTGGACATTGTCCAGACCGTGGATGCGCGCGATGCCGTCGCCGACCGACAGCACCTGGCCGACGTCCGAGACATCGGCTTCCACGCCGAAAGCGGCGATCTGCGACTTGAGGATGGCCGAAATCTCGGCGGCGCGGATGTCCATGTGGGGCTCTTCTTGGCTTAACGTTCAGTCTGTGGGGCGGAGCGGAAGGGGCTTGTCAGCCTATCCGGCCCGTTTGAGGGCGAATTTCATCTGGTCGAGCTTGGTCTTCAGCGAGGCGTCGTACAGGCGCGAGCCGACCTTGACCTTCAGGCCGCCCAGCAGGGCCGGATCGACGCGGGCTTCCAGCTCGGGATCCTTGCCCAGCGCCTTGCGCAGCGAGGCCTTGATGGCGTTCATCTGCGCCGCATCCAGCGGCGCGGCGGACACAACCTCGGCCGAGACCAGTCCGGTGCGGATGGCGTACAGTTTGTCGAAGCCGGCGATCACGGCGGTCAGGTCGCCTGACCGGCCGTTCTGGGCCAGCAGCCCCAGGAATTTTCGCGTCAGGCTGTTGAAGCCCGCCTTGTCGGCGATGGCGGTCAGACCCTTGACCTGATCCTCATTGCTGATCACCGGCGAGGTGGCCAGCCGGCGCAGGTCCGCGCTCTCGCCCCAGGCCTTGCGCAGCGACTTCAGATCGGCGCGAACGGCGTCCAGCGCCCCGCCTTCATCGGCGAGGTCGAAAAGGGCCTGCGCGTAACGTGCGCCGACAGTCGTAGTCCTGAAATCGTCAGCCACTCGTCAAGGTCCGCGATCAAAAAGCGTTTGGGTCGCAACCGGCGGTGACGGATCACCCCGATCAAAGGCTTGAAATGCTTGAAAAAAGCACAACGGGTCCCTGTCTTGCGACAGAGGTCCCGGTTCAGCCGGGCGCCTGATAGCACGGGGTCTTCCCCCCCGCAACCGAGGCGGTGCGCCACAGGCGGGCGGCTTGTCGCAGGCCCGGGAGTCTCTATAGATCGGCGAAACCCTCCTCTCCGGACCGAGACCTCATGTTCGACAGCATCACGCCCCTTCTTTCCGATCCCGCGGCCTGGGCGGCCCTCGTCACCCTGATCGTCATGGAAGTGGTGCTGGGGATCGACAATCTGATCTTCATCTCGATCCTGTCGAACAAGCTGCCCGAGCATCAGCGGTCGCGCGTGCGCCGCATCGGCATCGGTCTGGCCCTGGTCATGCGCCTCGGCCTGCTGTCGATCATCGCCTGGCTGGTCGGTCTGGTTCAGCCGGTGATCAGCGCCTGGGGCTTCGATTTCTCGTGGAAGGACCTGATCCTGATCGCCGGGGGCCTGTTCCTGGTGTGGAAGGCGACCAAGGAAATCCACCACACGGTCGATCCGACCCCCACCCACGACATGCTGGACAAGAAGGATGTCGTCATCGCCAATGCCGGGGCGGCCATCTTCCAGATCATCCTGCTGGACCTGGTCTTCTCGATCGATTCGATCCTGACCGCGGTCGGCATGACCGAGCACCTGCCGATCATGGTGGTGGCCGTGCTGGTCGCCGTCGCCGTCATGCTGCTGGCCGCCGATCCGCTGGCCAACTTCATCAACAAGAACCCGACCGTTGTCATGCTGGCCCTCGGCTTCCTGCTGATGATCGGGATGGTGCTGATCGCCGACGGCTTCGGCGTCCATGTGCCCAAGGGCTATATCTATGCGGCCATGGCCTTCTCAGCCGGGGTCGAGGCGCTCAACATGCTGTCGCGAGGGTCTGCGGCCAAACGCACGGCGGCCGAGGATGCCGCCCAGGCCCGGGCCGAGGCCAATGCCGCCGAACAGCGCGCCGTCGCCGCCGAGGCCCGCGCTGCCGCTGAGGCCGGCACGCCGACCTAGAGAAAGCTGTAGGGGTCCACGTCGACCGACAGTCGCACCGAGGACGGCAGCTTGACCCGCGCCAGCCAGGCCCGGAGGAAGGCCTGGATATCCACATCCCGGTCGGCCCGGACCAGCAGCCGCTTGCGCCGACGACCCCGCACCATCGCCAGCGGCGCATCGGCCGGGCCATAGACCTCCAGCCGCTCGGCATTGGGGATGGCCCCGGCCAGCAGCTGGGCGGCCTTTTCGACGGCATCTGCCTTGTCGCCCGACAGGATCAGCGCCGCCAGCCGCCCGAACGGCGGCAGGGCGGCCATCCGGCGCTCTTCGGACTCAGTGGCCAGGAAGCTGTCGCGGTCGCCCGCCGCCAGCGCCTGCAGCACCGGATGTTCGGGCGTCCAGGTCTGCAGCAGGGCCCGACCCGGCCGCTCGGCCCGCCCGGCCCGGCCCGTGGCCTGCATCAGCAGCTGAAAGGTCCGCTCGGCCGCGCGCAGGTCGCCGCCCCTCAGCCCCAGGTCGGCGTCGACTACCCCGACGAGGGTGAGGTTGGGAAAGTTGTGACCCTTGGCCGCCGCCTGGGTGGCGACCAGAATGTCGATCTCGCCGCGCTCCATGGCCTCGACCAGATCGCGGGCCGAGCGCCCGTCCGGCGTGGTGTCGGACGAAAAGATCGCCGTGCGCGCCTCGGGGAACAGGCTGCGGACCTCTTCCTCGACCCGCTCCACGCCCGGGCCGACCGGCACCAGACTGTCCTTCGCTCCGCACGACGGGCAGGCCTCGGGCTTCGGCATGGAAAAGCCGGTCAGGTGACACACCAGCCGCCCGGTATAGCGGTGCTCGACCAGCCATGAATCCGTGTCCGGCGCCGTCATCCGGTGCCCACAGGCCCGGCACAGCACCACGGGGGCATAACCGCGCCGGTTCAGGAACAGCAGGGTCTGCTCGCCGCGCGCCAGCGTTTCGGCCATGGCGGCACGCAGGGGCGGGCTCAGCCAGGTCTGCGGCTCGGGCGGATTGGCCCGCAGGTCCAGGAGGGTGATGTCGGGCAGCACCGCCGTCCCGTGCCGCGCCGTCAGCCTCAGCTCGCGATACCGCCCTTGCCGGGCATTGCCCAGCGTCTCCAGCGAGGGGGTGGCCGAGGCCAGCACCACGGCGGCGCTCTCGAACCGCGCCCGGGCCACGGCCAGATCCCGCCCCTGATAGATCAGGCCGTCCTCCTGCTTGTACGAGCCGTCGTGTTCCTCATCGACGACGATCAGCCGCAGATTCGGGAAGGGCAGGAACAGGGCCGAGCGCGCGCCCACCACGATGCGACAGTGGCCCGAGGCCACGGCATCCCACACCTGTCGCCGACGCGGCCCGGTCAGGCCCGAGTGCCATTCGGCCGGGGCTGCCCCGAACCGGGTGGTGATGCGCGCGATGACCGCCTGGGTCAGGGCGATCTCGGGCAACAGGATCAGCGCCTGCGCCTGCGCGTCCCCCTCCAGCAGCCGGGCCACCGCCTCCAGATAGGCCTCGGTCTTGCCCGAGCCCGTCACCCCGTCCAGCAGGAAGGCGACGAAATCCCCCGACAGGGCCGCCTGACCGATCTGGCCGGCGGCCTCGGCCTGGTCCGGATTCAGCTCGACCCGCGCATGATGGGGATCCGGTGCCGCAAACGGATTGCCGGTTTCGGCGACCCGGGCGGTGATCACCCCCTCGTCCACCAGCCCCTTCACCACACCCGCCGAGACGCCCGCCGCCCGTCCCAGCTCCGCAGCGCTGGCGACCGCCGGCCCGTCGTCGAGGGCCTGCAGAACGGCCGCCCGGGCCGGGGTCAGACGCACAGGGGCCTTGCCCGCTACCCGGTGCAGGCGCAGGGGCGGCCTGGGCGGCGCATGGCGCAGGGCCTTCAGCGACAGGGCCGCCATCTCGCCGGGCGGCGACAGGGTCCAGCGCGCGGCCCATTCCAGAAAATCGAGCGTCGCCGGGGGCAGGTCGGGCAGGTCCAGCCGGGCGACGATGTGCTTCAGCCGCCGGTTGGTTGCCGGAATCTCGCGGACCTCGGACACGACGCCCGTCATCTGCCGCGGCCCCAGCGGCACGGTGACCAGATCGCCGCGCGCCACCGTCATGTCGTCCGGCACGACATAGTCGAACGCCTCGTCGACCGGCAGGGGAATCAGCACGGCGGCGACTTTCACCCGCGCGCCCCGTGGTCTAGAACTCCCGGCATGAAACTGTTTCTCGATACCGCTGACGTCGCCGTCATCAAGGACATGCTGCCCACCGGAATGGTGGACGGCGTGACCACCAATCCGTCCCTGATCGCCAAGTCTGGTCGCAACATCGCTGAGGTCATCGCCGAGATTTGCGCCCTCGTCGAGGGGCCCATTTCGGCCGAGGCCGTCGCCACCGACTTCGAGACCATGGTCAAGGAGGGTGAAAAGCTGGCCGGCATCGCCCCGAACGTGGTGGTCAAGCTGCCCCTGACCTGGGACGGACTGCGCGCCACGCGGGCCTTTTCGGACAAGGGTATCCGCACCAATGTGACCCTGTGCTTCTCGGCCGCCCAGGCCATGCTGGCGGCCAAGGCGGGGGCAAGCTTCATCTCGCCCTTCGTCGGGCGGCTGGAGGATCACGGCGCTGACGGCATCGGCCTGCTGGAAGAAATCCGTACCCTCTACGACATCCACGGGTTCGAGACCGAAGTGCTGGCCGCCTCGCTGCGAAACCCCGCCCACGTCTCGGCCGCGGCCCTGGCCGGGGCCGATGCGGCGACCCTGCCCGCCGACACCTTCAAGGCGCTGGTCAAGCACCCGTTAACCGACAAGGGTCTTGATGCCTTCCTGGCCGACTGGGGCAAGACCGGCCAGAGCATTCTGTAAGACGGCGCGCCGGTTGCCCGGTCGAGTGCGCCGAACCGGGGCCAACCGTGACCGAGACCGCCGACCTGTTCCATGACGACCCTGCGGACGAGGGCCCCCGCTGGCCCGAGGTGCGCGCCTGGCTGCAGAGCCATGCCGCGACCCTGGTCGAGGACCGCGCCCTCTTGCAGGAACTGGGTCTGCGCCCCCACGGCCCCAATGTCGTGGACTTTGGCGCCGCCGCCCTGTCCCGGGTCGAGGCCGTCGCCGCGCGCGAGGCTGGGGCCCGCAAGGCCATAGAGGGCGTCGCCCGTGCCAATTTCGCCGCCCAGGCCCAGACCCATGTCGCCGTCCTCGACCTGATGGAGGCCCGCAACCCCTCCGACCTCGCCCGCCGTCTGGATGCCGCAGCCCAGGCCCGGTTTGGCCTGGCTGGCGCGTCGATCGTTCTGGAAAAGCCCGGCGGGATTCCGTTCGGCTGGCGCGCGCTCGAGCCCGGCGGCGTCGACGGCCTTCTGGGCCGCAACGGCCTGCATCGGCTGGGCACGGGCGGGCAGGGGCTGGGCCTGTTTGGCGCCGCCGAGGACGAGGTCCGCTCGGTCGCCCTGGTCCGCATGGCCCCGCATGTCGGCCCCAACGGTACCACCCGCCCCGGCCTGTGTGCCTTCGGCTCGCCCGATCCCGAGGGTTTCACGCCCGAAATGGGCTGCGAACTGGCGGCCTTCCTCACCCGGGTGATCGAACGCATGGCCGAGCGATGGCCGATCCTCAGTTGACCCTTCCGCAACCCGGCTCTCCCGCAGCCGTCGCGCTCGACGCCTGGCTGCACCATCTGGCGCATGAGCGCCGCCTGTCGCCCCGCACGCTGGAGGCCTATGGCCATGCGGGACGTCGCTATCTAGCCTTCATGGCCGGGCACCGGGGCGGGGCCCTGACGGTCGGCGATCTGGCCGGGATCACAGCCTCCGACCTGCGCGCCCATCTGGCTGAGCGGCGATCTGGCGCCCACCCCCTGTCGGCCCGCTCGCTCAGCCAGGCCCTGTCGGCCATCCGCGCTTTTCACGGCTTTCTGGAACGGCGGCTGGGCATCGAGGCTCCGGAACTGGCGCTGGTGCGGGGTCCGCGCATCAAGCCGGGCCTGCCGCGCGCCCTGCAGATCGATCAGGCTCTGGAGCTGATGGAGGCCACCGGCGACGACGCCGAGACCCCGCCATGGGAGGCCGCCCGCGACCGGGCCGTGCTGATGCTGCTGTACGGCTGTGGCCTGCGCATCTCCGAGGCCCTCAGCCTGACCGATGCCGATGTGCCGATGAGCGAGACCCTGCGCATCACCGGCAAGGGCACCAAGACCCGGATCGTGCCGGTCCTGCCCCAGGTCTCCGAGGCCGTGGCCGCCTACCGCGACCTCCGCCCCTGGGTCGAGGGGCCGGACCATGCCCTGTTCCTCGCCAGACGCGGCGGCAAGCTCAGCCCGCGTCAGGTGCAGGCGGCCGTCCAGACCCTGCGCCGCCGCCTCGGCCTGCCCGAGACCACCACGCCCCACGCTCTCCGCCACAGCTTTGCCACCCATCTGCTGGGCGCCGGCGCCGACCTGCGCAGCCTGCAGGACCTGCTGGGCCACGCCAGCCTCTCGACCACCCAGAAATACACCGCCGTCGACGCCGCCCGCCTCATGGGCGTCTATTCATCCGCCCATCCGAGGGGGTAAGGTCCGGCCAGCCCGGCGTCAGACCGGGCATGGGGCAGGGAGATATCGGTGACCGGTCTGGATCGGCGGACCCTCATTCTGTCAGCGGCGGGGCTGGCCATGGCCGGTCCGGCGCTGGCGACGCCGACGGTTCCGGACCCCGAACCGCGGCTGCTGACCAATATCCTGACCCGCGTGGCGGCTGAGGTCGAGCTGAACGGCAGCAACCGCTATCCGCTGGTGCTCGACACCGGCGCCGGGCGAACCGTCCTTGCCGACACGGTGGTGCGCGATCTGAACCTGCCCGCGGGCCCGCCCGTGTTGGTCCATGCCATCACCTCGGCCGAGGTTCTGCCGACGGCCCGGCTGGCACAGCTGGATTTTGCCGGACGGCGCTTCAACGATCTGGTCTGTCCGGTGGTCAGCCGCGAACTGCTGGCGGCGGATGGCCTGCTGGGGCTGGACGTGCTGTCGCGCTACCGGCTGACCCTTGATCTGGCCCGGCGGCGGGTGTCGATGCGGCCCTCGGGCAGCGACGTCTTTGAGGGCAGTCCGGCCTTCGCCTCGCCGTCGCGGCTGACCCGCGAGGGCGTCCGCGCCGAGATCGGCCGCTTTGGCCAGCTTATCCTTCCGACAGCCCGGGCCGGGGGCGTGACCCTGTCGGCGTTCATCGATACGGGCGCCCAGTATTCGATCGGCAATCTGGCGCTGCTGGAGGCCCTCAGCGCTGGACGGGCCGAAGAACCCGCACGCGATGTCGAGGTCTATGGCGTGACCGGCCAGGTCCTGACCGCCGGCGAGCGCGAGGTGCGCGGCCTCGAGATCGCCAATCGCGACCTTGGCCCCACGTCCCTGCTGTTTGCCGATCTGCACGCCTTTGAGGCGCTGGACCTGATCGCGGCGCCGGCCCTGCTGATCGGGGCCGACATCCTGTACCGCTTTCGCCGCGTCGAGCTGGACTATGGCCGCCAGCGCATGACCCTCAGCGGCCTCAGGCCGCCCCTGTCCGTCCGTTAGGCCTGCATGGTCCAGCCTTCGACGCCCATGGCGGCCTGACGCACGGCCTCCGAGCGGGTCGGGTGGGCGTGGCAGGTGCGGGCGATGTCCTCTGACGAGCCCCCGAAGGCCATGGCCATGGCGGCTTCGTGGATCATCTCGCCGGCCTGCGGGCCCATGATGTGGACGCCCAGAACCTTGTCGGTCTCGGCATCGGCCAGCACCTTGGCATAGCCGTCGGTCTCGTGATTGATCTTGGCGCGGCTGTTGGCGGTGAAGGGGAATTTGCCGACCTTGTAGGTCACGCCCGCGGCCTTCAGCTGATCCTCGGTCTGGCCGACCCAGGCCACTTCGGGGCTGGTGTAGACCACGCCCGGCACCAGGTTGTAGTCGACGTGCCCGGCCTTGCCGGCGATGGTCTCGATGGCCGCGACCGCGTCTTCCTCGGCCTTGTGGGCCAGCATCGGGCCATGGGTTACATCGCCAACCACCCAGATGCCGTCGGTGCCGGTCCGGAAGTGGTCATTGTCGAGGAAGCCGCGCTTGTCGGTCGACAGGCCGACGGTCTCCAGCCCCAGACCTTCGGTGTAGGGGCGGCGACCGATCGCGACCAGCACCACATCGCCCTTCAGCGTCTCGGCCTCGCCGCCCTTGGCCGGTTCGACCGTCAGCTCGACGCCGGATTTCGAGGTCTTGGCGCCGGTGACCTTGGCGCCCAGCTTGAACTTCATGCCCTGCTTGGTCAGCACGCGCTGGAAGGCGGTGGCGACATCGCTGTCCACGCCCGGGGTGATGCGGTCCAGATATTCAACCACGGTCACCTCCGCGCCCAGACGCCGCCAGACCGAGCCCAGCTCCAGCCCGATGATGCCGGCCCCGACCACGATCATCTTCTCGGGCACCTTGTCCAGCGCCAGCGCGCCGGTGGAATCGACCACCTTGCCGGCCTCGAAGGTCACGCCGGGCAGGGGGGTGGGCTCGGAGCCCGTGGCGATCACGACATTGGCCGTGTTCAGCGTGGTGCTCGTGCCGTCGGCGGCCTCGACCTCGACCACGCCCTTGCCCTTCAGCCGGCCGCGGCCCTTGATCCAGTCCACCTTGTTCTTCTTGAACAGGAATTCGATGCCCTTGGTCAGGGCGGTCACGCTTTCCTGCTTCTGCTTCATCATCTGGCCGAGGTTCAGCGTCGGCGAGACCTCGATGCCCAGCCCGGCGAATTCGCGCCCGGCGGCTTCATACATTTCAGAGGCGTGCAGCAGGGCCTTGGAGGGCATGCAGCCGACGTTCAGGCAGGTGCCGCCCAGGGTCTCGCGCATTTCGATGCAGGCGACCTTCAGCCCCAGCTGGCCGGCGCGGATGGCGGCATTATAGCCCCCGGGGCCCCCGCCGATGATGACGACGTCATAGGGGGTGTCGGATGCGGAAGCCTGGGCCATGGGTGTCCTCGGTCGGGTCGGAAACGCGGCAGACGGCCGGGGAGGGCCGCGCCAGATCGGTCGATCGCCGGTCTAGCGCCCCTGACGCGGGAATCAACCGGCAAGACCGATGTGGGGTCGACAGCCTCAGATCGAAAGCTGGCCCGGCGTCCTTTTGCGGCGGCGCGCCCTGGTGACGACCACGATCAGGATGCCGATCACCACCAGCGCCCCCAGAACCAGCCAGGTCGGGTCAACGCCCAGATCCGCGCCCAGACCCCCCGGCGCCGCGGCGGGACCGCCTTCGGTGATGGTCGACTGCATGGAGGGCGCATTCGGATCAATCTTGCCGCCGGGGTCACTGCCGCCCCCGAAGCCGCCCCGGTCAATCGCCAGTCGCAGCACGGCATCGGCCATGAAGCCGAGGAAATAGGCGACGGCGGCCCGGGGATTTCCGGACCCCAGCAGGGCGGCGGCGACCAGATACAGCACCACCGCGCCGACCCACAGGGCGATCACCGGCAGGTCGAGACCGACCTGGGCCTCGGCCCCGGCCCGGGTTGTGGCGGCATCCATGCCCGCACCTTCCAGGAAGGGCGACAGGAACGGCCAAGCCAGCCATCCGGCATAGGCCAGCACCGCCAGAACGAGCACGATACGCAGGAGCTTCATGGGATGTCCTTTCGCATGACGGCGTTAACCCTACACCGGAACGCGGAAATCGCCGAGAGGCGCCGACTTGACCCCGGTCGCGGGATGGCGTTGGCATGGCGCGAACTTTCCGGGAGTCCTGTGATGCGTCTGATCCTGTCCGCCGTAGCCGTTCTGGCCCTCGCCGCCTGTTCGCCCGAGGCCGAGGCCCCGCCGCCGGTCGAGCCGTCGGCGCCGGCGCTGGAACTGGGCGGGGTGCCGCTGGACCAGCCCCTGCGGGTGACCGGCACCGAACCCTTCTGGGGCGTGGATGTCACGGCCGATGCCCTGGTCTATTCCGGCGTCGATCGGCCGGAGCGGCGGGCCACCCACGACGGGGTCGAGCTGATGGGCACCGTGGCCAGCTGGCGTGGGACCACCCCGGACGGCGCGCCCATGGACCTGATCCTGATGGCGACCGAGTGCTCGGACGGCATGAGCGACCGGACCTATCCGCTGACGGCCCGTCTCGAGGTCGGGGGCGAGACCCTGAACGGCTGTGCGGCGACGGTCTCCGCCTTCGAAAGCGCCGGCGAGTCGGGCCTCGTGGTCGACGCCCCGGCAGACGGCACGGCCGACCCGGCCTCTTAACGGTTCTCACATCGGCGGTATGGCAGGGTTTCGGCCATGACCGCCACACCCCCCACCGTGCCCGGCCCGACCGACCTGCGTCCCCTGACGGCGCTGCGCTTTCTGGCTGCGGCCTGGGTGGTCGTCTATGCCTTTTGGCCCGACCTCGACGTCGGCGTCCTGCCCCATGCGGTGGCCAAGGGCTATCTGGGGGTCGAGGTCTTCTTCGTCCTGTCGGGCTTCATCCTGTGCCACGTCTATCTTGAGGCATTCGGCACGCGCCGGTCCGACTATGGCGGCTTCCTGTGGGCCCGGCTGGCGCGGGTCTATCCGCTGCACCTGTTCACCTTGTTCGGCGTAATGGCGCTGGGGCTGGCGGCCACGGTCGCGGGCATGTCGCTCAGCGCCAGTGTGCTCGACTGGGCCTCGCTGCCTGCCAATCTGGCCATGGTCCACGCCTGGGGGCTGGCGCCCGAGGCGGCCTTCAACCATCCCTCCTGGTCGATCTCGGCAGAATGGTTCGCCTATCTAACCTTCCCCGTCTTTGCCGCCATCGCCTGGCGGATGCGCGACCGGCCGTGGATCGCCGTGGCCGTCACCGCAGCCTTCATTCCGGCGATCTATCTGGTGTTCCAGGCGCTGGCCGGCTTCCCCCTGACTCAGGCCACCATCCAGTGGGGCGCACTGCGGATCGTGCCGTGCTTCGCCTATGGCTGCGCCCTCTATCTGCTGTATCGCCGCGCGCCGATGGTTCGGCCGGCAGCCATCGCCACCGTCTCCGCCCTCGCGCTCGCGGCGACTGCGGCCTTCAACGCCCCCGACGCCCTGATCGTCGTGCTGGCAGGGGTGATGATCCTCGGTCTGGCAGGCATCCCGAACGGCCGCGCGGGCCTCATGGCCTCGGCCCCCGCCGTCTATCTGGGGGAGATCAGCTACTCGGTTTACATGGTCTGCATTCCGGTCAAGCTGGTCGCGGTCAATGTCGCTGCCCGCCTGACCGGCGCGGGTGAAGCAGGCCTGTGGTGGCCGGTGTGGCTGGCGCTGGTGCTGATGGTGCCGGTGGTGGCCGCAGGCACCTATCATCTGGTCGAAAGACCGGCGCGTGGCTGGTTGCGCGCCCGCAGACCCGGCCGAACGCGGGCCGCTTCGCCCACAGGCAATTCGCCTGTTGAGGGGTTTCAGGCGCCGAAAACTATCGTATAGGCCGAAGCAGTCTCAACAGCGCACAGTGCTCCGCATGCTGAAACGCCTCTCCGCCCTCTTGGTTGCCGCCACCCTTGGTCTCAGCCTGTTCGCCGTCTCTCCCGGACGGACCCAGGACGTCTACTGGCAGTGTGTCACCTTCGTGCGGTTGGCGTCGGGCATCGACATTTACGGCGACGCCTGGACCTGGTGGCGTCAGGGGACGCAACAATTCCGCACCGGCGACCGGCCTGAAACCGGCGCTGTTCTGGTCTTCCAGCCCCACGGCCGCATGACCCGCGGTCACGTCGCCATGGTCTCCGAAGTGCTGACCGACCGCGTGATCCGCGTCACCCACGCCAACTGGGGCGGCAGCCGTGGCAAGATCGAGGAGAACGTCACCGTGGTGGACGTTTCCGACGCCGGCGACTGGAGTGCGGTCAAGGTCTGGTACGCCCCGATCAACGACCTCGGCTCCAGCGTCTATCCGATCTACGGCTTTGTTTACAAAGAGCCGCTGACCAGCGCGGCCCCCCTGCGTCAGGCCGCCTTGCCGGAGACCGCTGCGGAGTTCGGCTTCGGCCAGCCGTGAGGCCGGCATGACCCGACCCATCACCTATGCCGGCTATCTGGCGCTGGATGACCTTCTGGCCTGCCAGCACCCGCTGTCGGACCAGCATGACGAAATGCTGTTCGTCATCATCCACCAGACCAAGGAACTGTGGCTCAAGCAGATCCTGCACGAACTGGCTCTGGCCCAGCAGCTGGTGCGCGCCGGGGATCTGGTCCCCGCCTACAAGAGCATGGCCCGGATCAGCCGCATCCAGGCCGTGATGACCCAGAGCTGGGATATCCTGGCCACCCTGACCCCCGCCGACTATCTGCGCTTTCGCGGCGTGCTGGGCACCAGTTCGGGCTTCCAGAGCGACCAGTTCCGCCGGGTCGAGGCCATGCTGGGCCTCAAGGACGCCCGCTTCCTCGCCCACCACGAGGACCGGCCCGGCGCCCACGCCGCCCTGAAGGCCGCGATCGAGGCGCCCAGCCTCTATGACGACGCCCTGCATCAACTGGCCCGCGCCGGGTTCGACCTGCCGCCCGAGGTGCTGGAGCGCGACATCAGCGCCCCCTACGAACCCCATCCGGCGGTCGAGGCCGCCTGGCTGACGGTCTATCGCGAGTCCGAACGCTATTGGGCCCTCTATCAGCTGGCCGAGAAGCTGGTCGATCTGGACGATGCCCTGCTGACCTGGCGGCACAAGCATGTGGTCACGGTCGAGCGCATCATCGGCCGCAAGACCGGCACCGGCGGCACCGATGGCGTCGGCTATCTGACCGAGACGCTCAAGCGCCGCTGCTTCCCCGAGCTCTGGTCCCTTCGCACCCGTTTGTGATCCGCGTCGGGCAACCCGCCGACCGCTCCGCGCATTTTCCCTTCAAGGGAGAGGTGTTGGAACAGGAGGTCACCATGGCCCGTCTGGATATCACCGAGGCAGACCATAGCCGTCACGGGCACGACATCGGTGTGCTCAATCGTCTGATCGAGGTCACCTTCGACAGCGCCAAAGGCTACCGAGATGCCGCTCGCGACAGCCACGATCCCGGTCGCAAACTGGCCTATGGACGCCGGGCCGAACAGCGCGACGCCGTCGTCGAATCCCTCAAGGACGCCTTGCGCGACCTCGGCGGCCAGCCCGGGGACAGCGGCTCCCTGCTGGGCAAGGCGCACCGGGCCTTCATGGATGTCAAACACGCCCTGTTGCGCGATGATGACACCCTCGACGGGTCGATCCGCAACGGCGAATCCTGGCTGATCGATAACTATGAGGTCGCGCTCAACGACCCCGACCTCGGGGACGCCACGCGTGAGATCATCCGCCGTGCGTTCGACGTCATCGACCCGCACCCCGGTGACCGGGAGGAGCATCTTTTGCCGCCCGAGGATGGTCCCCGGACGGCCGTTTGACAGCCCACGGAAAAGGGCTCCGGCCTTAACCGGAGCCCTCTGCAATCAGACAGCGTCTCATGGCTCGTCGTCGCCGACGACGCCCGTAAAGCCGCCGTCGGCATCGTAGGCAGCAGCGTGCGGCGTGCGATAGGCTGGGATATCCCTGAACGGCGTCGCCTCGAAAGGGGCCGGCCCTACTGGTCGGTGAGGGAGTCGCGGTAAATGGCGACGATGGTGTCGGGGTCGCTGTTCAGTTCGCTATCGGCAGGGATGGTGCCGTTGCACGCGAGTTCCATGATGATGGCAGAGGCCGCTTCCGGGTTGACCGCTTCCCAGTCCTTATCATCATCGAGCGCCCCCACGAGGCCGCCATCGGCATTATAGGCTGCAAAAACCGGGGTCTTGTAGGTCGCGTCACGGCAGTTGAACTGATAGCGCATGTCCAGCCGTGCAAACCCGGTCTCGGCCAGGGTTGAGGGGTTGGAACCGGTGATCACGGTGACACTGGCCATATTGCCCGACTTCTGGACCGTGCCCGTCGCCGTAAAGACCAGCGCGTCTCGGCCGAAGCTGATCAGATGGTAGGGGCCGGTGAAGGCTGGGGCGTCCTGCGCCTGCGCGGAGGACAGACCAAGCGTCGCGGCGGCGACAGCGGCGGTTGCGAGGGTCAGGGCGAGGCGCATGGATATCTCCTTGGGGGGCACAGCGGTGACGATACTCGTGTCTGGCCCATCAGCAAGGCCCCGGACCGCCCGCGTCAGATTGCGTCATGTGCCGGGGACGGCACAGCAAAAAGGCCCCGGATTGCTCCGGGGCCTTTCGCGTCCTTGCGGACCTGTGTCTTACGCTTCGGCTTCGGGGGTCTCGGCCTTGCCGGTTTCCGGCACGGAGGCGCCCTTGGCCGGACGCACCGTCTGGCGCTCGGCGATCCGGGCCGACTTGCCGCGACGATCGCGCAGATAATAGAGCTTGGCGCGCCGCACGACGCCGCGACGCTTGACCTCGATGGATTCGATGTTCGGCGACAGGATCGGGAATTTCCGCTCCACACCCTCGCCGAAGCTGATCTTGCGGACCGTGAAGGTCTCGTTCACGCCGCCACCCGAGCGGGCGATGCAGACGCCTTCAAAGGCCTGAACGCGTTCGCGCTCGCCTTCCTTGATCCGCACATTGACGCGCAGGGTGTCGCCGGGCTGGAAAACCGGGATCTCACGGGCTTCGAGCAGGCGGGCTTTTTCTTCGGCAGCAAGCTGCTGGACGATATTCATGGTCACTCTCCGTCGGGCTTTGCGCCCTTTAGCTGTCAATTGGCGGGGCTGGCCCGCAGGGTCGTCTTTGCGAGGCCTCAGCCTCGCGGGGTCGTCTTGTCCGTAAAGGCGGCCCACAGATCGGGACGCCGCTCACGGGTGGTCTTCTCCCTTTGCTCCTCGCGCCACCGTGCGACCTTTTGATGGTCACCCGACAGCAGGACCTCGGGAATGTCGTGCCCCTCGAACGTCCGCGGTCGCGTGTACTGCGGATGCTCCAGAAGCCCGTCCTCGAAACTCTCGCTTTCCAGACTGGCCGCCTGGCCGAGGACGCCGGGCAACAGTCTTACGCACGCCTCGATCGCCACCATCGCCGCCGCCTCGCCACCGGCCAGGACCGCGTCGCCGACGGCGACCTCCTCGAACCCGCGCGCGTCGAGCACACGCTGGTCCACCCCCTCGAACCGGCCGCACAGCACGACAAGACCGTCGGCTGTGGCCCAATCCTTCACACGCGCCTGGGTCAGGGGCCGACCCCGGGCACTCATGTACAGAAGGGGTCGTTTGGGGCCATCCAGACTGTCGAGAGCCCGGGCGACCACATCGGCCTTCAGCACAGCTCCGGGCCCGCCACCCGCAGGGGTGTCGTCCAGGAAGCCGCGCCTATCGTCGCTAAAGGCCCGGATGTCAACCGTTTCAAGGCTCCAGAGCCCCCGCTCACGCCACGCCGTCCCGATCAGCGACACGCCAAGCGGCCCCGGAAACGCCTCCGGAAACATGGACAGAACGGTAACGGGCCAGGGCATCAGCCGCCCCGCATCCCGCTGATGGTGCGGTTGGGGGCGATGTCTTCGGCGGAGGTGATCAGGTGGATCAGGGCGGGTACGCCCCGTCCGCGGGCCTCCCGCCGCGCCGTCTCCAGCGCGCCGGCAAAATCCTCGGTGGTCTCGCAACGCACCCCGAAGGCGCCGAACGCCTCGGCCCATTTGACGAAGTCGGGGTTCTTGAGATCGGTGGCGATCACCCGTTCGGCGCCGGGGTAATGCCCCTCCTGGTGCATGCGGATGGTGCCGTATGTCGAGTTGTCGACCACGATCACCACGGGGTTCAGCCCGTGCTGGACGGCGGTGGCCATCTCCTGACCCGTCATCATGAAGTCGCCGTCGCCGGCCACGCAGACCACTTCGTGGTCCGGGTGGACCGCCTTGGCCGCCAGCGCCGCCGGCCAGCCATAGCCCATGGCGCCGGACGTCGGGGCCAGCTGGGTCCGGCAGGCCCGATGCCGGTAAAACCGGTGCAGCCAGGCGGCGAAGTTTCCGGCCCCGTTGGTGATGATGGCGTCGGCGGGCATGACCTCGCCCAGATGCTTCATGCACTGGCTCATATTGACCGCGCCGGTCACCTCTACCGGGGTCGAAAAGGCCTCGAAATCCGCATGGGCGGCGTCGCCCAGATCGTGCCAGGTGCGGCCCGGTTCCAGCTGCGACAGGGCCAGCGCCGCCAGACTGTTGTCCGCCACAGCCGACGTCAGCGTCGGCCAGACCCGGCCCAGCTCCTCGGGCCCCGGGTGCAGATGCACCAGCACACGGGCCGTGTGGTCCCGATCGAACAGGGTGTAGCCCTGCGTCGGGTTCTCGCCCAGCCGCGCGCCGATGGCGATGATCAGGTCGGCGTTCTTCGCCCGCGCCATCAGCTTCGGATTACAGCCCAGCCCCAGATCGCCCGCATAGTTCGGCCGGTCGTTGGCGATGATGTCCTTCCTGCGGAAGGAGCCCGTAATCGGCAGGCCCAGCGCCTCGGACCAGGCGGCCAGCGCATGCGCCGCCTCATGCGTCCAGCCCGAGCCGCCGACGATCAGCAGCGGCCGTGCCGCCTTGGCCAGCCGGCCCTCGATCTCGCGGGCAATCGCGGGGTCCAGCGCCGCGCGGGCCGGGGTCACGGGCCGGACCGGAGCCGGACCGCCGTCGTCGTGCAGGATGTCTTCGGGCAGGGCGATGACCACCGGCCCCATCCGTCCCTGCAGCGCCGTGGCGATGCCGCGCTCGACGATCTCGACCGTGCGCGCCGGGGTCTCGATCTCGGTCGCCCATTTGGCCAGGCCACCGAACACCTCGCGGTAGTCGACCTCCTGAAACGCGCCGCGCCCCCGGTCCGTCAGCGCGATCTGGCCGACGAACAGGATCATCGGCGTGGAGTCCTGATGCGCCGTATGCACCCCGATCGAGGCGTGGGTGGCGCCCGGCCCGCGCGTGACCATGCAGACGCCGGGCTTGCCGGTCAGCTTGCCATAGGCCTCGGCCATATTGGCGGCGCCCGCCTCATGCCGACAGGTGATCACCCGGATCTGGTCGCGCACATCGGCCAAGGCGTCGAGAACCGCCAGATAGCTCTCGCCCGGCACGCAAAAGACGGTGTCGATGCCGTTGGCGACCAGGGTCTGGACCAGCCGGTGGGCGGCGCTGGTGCGGGCGGTGTGTGCGGTGTGGCTCATGCCCTTTCTGCTAGCAGATCAGGCCATGCCTTGACCATTGGCCCGCATGCAACCTGCCAGAGGCATCGGCGTTTGAGCTTGACCATAACGGAGCTTGACCATGCGCAAGATCATCACCCTCGCCCTTATCGCCTCGGCCCTCGCCGTCTCGGCCTGCAACACCATCTCCGGCATCGGCCGCGATGTCGAAGCGGTCGGCGACGCCGTCACCACCACGGCTGAAGAAGCGAAAAACTAGGCTTCAGCCTCGTAATCAACCCGGTCGAGGTACAGTCCCTCGGCCGGGGCCACGGGCCCGCAGGCGGCCCGGTCGCGCGCCTCCAGCACCCGCGCCACGTCCTCGACGGCCCAGCGGCCCAGCCCGACCTGCACCAGGGTGCCGGTCATGGAGCGCACCTGCCGATGCAGGAAGCTGCGCGCCGCAAACACCAGCTGCACCTCCTCGCCGACCCGCTCGACCCGGGCCACGTCCAGCGTCTTTTCCGGCGAGGCCGACTGGCAGTTCACATCGCGAAACGTCGTAAAGTCGTGCAGACCGACCAGCGCCTGCGCCGCGCGGTCCATGGCCTCGGCATCCAGCGGCTGTTTCACATGCCAGACCCGTTTGCGGTCCAGCGCCGGCGGCGCCGGGCGATTGAGGATCCGGTACAGATAGCCCCGCCCCGTCGCCGAAAACCGCGCATGCCAGTCGTCCGAGACCTTGCGACAGTCCAGCACCGCGACCGGCTCGTGGATCATATGGGCGTTCATGGCATTCATGACCGTCCGCTCCGGCCAGTCGCGCGCCAGATCCACATGCACCGCCTGGGCCGTGGCATGGACGCCCGTATCGGTCCGCCCGGCCGCCGCAATCCGCAGCCTCTCGCCGCTGAAGGCCAGGATGGCGCGCTCCAGCGTCCCCTGCACCGTCGGCAGGTCGGCCTGGGCCTGAAAGCCGCAATAGCCCGAGCCGTCATATTCCACCGTCAGCCGGTAGCGGGGCATGGTTGTCTCCCCTACCGCTCGCCGCGCGGCGGCTCGCTGCTTGAGGGGAGGGTTGTTCCAACGGGAATGGCAAAGCCGCGCAGCATCTCTTCCGCGCTCTGGGCCGCCTTGCCGGGGCGCTGCACCCGTTCCAGCCGCACCGCGCCGTGTCCGCAAGCGATGGTCAGGGCGTCATCCAGAACCGCGCCGGGCGCGCCGGACCCCTCGGCCAACCCCGACATCAGCGCCTTGATGCGCACCGGCCCGTCGTCGCCTGCCACCTCGAACCAGGCCCCGGGAAAGGGCGACAGGCCGCGGATATGGGCATCCACCTCGGCCGCCGGACGGGTCCAGTCGATGCGGGCCTCGGCCGGGGTGAGCTTTCTGGCATAGGTGGGTTCGCCGACCTGTTCGACCGGCTGGCCGCCGCCGCGCTCCAGCGCCGCCAGCGCCCGGGGCCACAGCCCGGCGCCGATGTGCGCCATCCGCTCCGACAGAGTCGCCGCCGTATCGCGCGGACTGATGCCCAGCCGCTCCGACAGCAGCACCGGCCCCTCGTCCAGCCCTTCGGACATCTGCATGATCTGCACGCCGGTCTCGGCATCGCCCGCCATGATCGCCCGCTGGATCGGCGCCGCCCCCCGCCAGCGCGGCAGCAGCGACCCGTGCAGGTTCAGACAGCCCAGCCGCGGCGCCTCCAGCACCTCCGGCTTCAGAATCTGGCCATAGGCGACCACACAGGCGGCATCCAGATCGAGGCTGCGGAAGGTGTCGATCGCCTCGGCCGCCTTCATCGAACTCGGCGTGAACACCGGCAGGCCCAGGGTCTCGGCGAATTCCTGAACGGGGGAGGGGGTCAGCTTCATGCCCCGCCCGCGCGGCTTCGGCGGCTGCGAATAGACGGCCACCACCTCATGACCGGACGCCACCAGCTCGGCCAGCGAGGGCACCGCAAACGCGGGCGTTCCCATAAAGGCCAAACGCATGGGTATTACTCCCAGCGTGTCGAAACGCCGCCGCCCTCGTCCCATTCGCCGCCGGTGTCGAGCGGCGAGTCAAAGTCCAGCAGCCGGTCGATGATCACCCCTGCAATCACGCCCAGGGCGCCCACGGCCAGCAGGGTCGCGACACTGCCGATGCCGATTTTCTCCGACCGGGTCAGGCGCCGCCGCCCGCTGGGATCGACGATCCGGTCGCGCGAGCGCTTCAGCGGGGTGCGTTTCGGGGCGCGTCGGGTCATCAGGCAGCCATCCGGGCGAGCTTCTTGACCTTGGCCACGGCCCGCTCGCGCTTGAGCCGCGACAGATGGTCGATGAACAGCACCCCGTTCAGGTGGTCCATCTCGTGCTGGATGCAGACGGCATACAGGCCGTCGACCTCTTCCTCGACGCTCTTGCCGTTGTAGTCGAGATAGCGGATGCGGGCCCGTGCCGGGCGCTGGACCTCATCGAAATATTCGGGAATCGACAGGCAACCCTCTTCGTAGGGGGCGGTCTCCTCCGAGGTCCAAAGCACCTCCGGATTGACGAAACAGCGTGGATTCTTGCGGTCCGCGTCCTCGGCGTCTTCGGCCACATCGGGCTTGTCGGCCAGGTCCATGACGATCACCCGGCGCAGCTCGCCAATCTGCACCGCCGCCAGCCCGATGCCCGGCGCGTCGTACATGGTCTCCAGCATGTCATCCATCAGGGCGCGCAGCTCATCGGTCACCGGTCCCTCGACCGGCTCGGACACGCGCTTCAGGACCGCCAGATCGGCGGCATTGTCGATGGTCAGGATACGTCGAATGGCCATGGGGTCGAGGTAGGCGCGATACCCCGAAAGGTCAAGATTTCGGCCCGGGCCCCGACCCGCCGTAGAGGCCATTGTAACGATTATGCGAAATACTGTGGCGCATGAGTTCTGCGGCCCTGCCCTTCCAGTTCTTCGATGCCGTGGCCTCGCACGAGCGGTTCGCGTCCGGCCGCCCGGGCGGCCTGCGCCTCATCCTCCGCTTCGGAAGTCTGCAGGGGGTTATGCTGCAGCAGCGCGATCTGCGCGGTGTGGACCTGACCGGCTGCACCCTCAAGAGCGGCCGTCTCGCCGCCGCCCGCCTCGATGAGGCGACCCTCTATTGCTGCGATCTCAGGCGAGCCGACCTGCGGGCGGCCAACCTCACCAATGCCGATCTACGGGGAGTCAGCCTCGAGGCGGCCAACCTCTACGGGGCCTGCCTCGACGGGACCGATTTCCGCGATGCGCGCCTCGCCAAGGTGCAGGCCGATGGCCTGTTCAAGGTCTGGAGCGCCGACCCGGCGCGCGAACGACACCGCTTCGGCATGGACGGCGAGGTCCGGCTGGGGGTCGACTTTCGTCATGCCTCCATGAAACGGGCACGACTGGGCGGGGCCCGGCTCCAGGGCGCGGACTTCAGCGGCGCCAATCTGACCGGGGCCTCGCTCGACGCCGCCGTCCTCGAGGGCGCCGTGTTCAAAGACACCATCCTGACCGGCGTCAATCTGGAGCGGGTCCATATCGACCCTGCGGAGCTGGCCGGATGCGTGCGCGATCCCGATGCCGTAGCCCTCACCCGATCCGCGCCCCTCCGCGAGGCCCTCGACCGGTTCGAGGTCTGGGTCGTGGCGGGCAGGGGCCATGGCGCGGAAGAGGATTTCGCCGGCGAGGACCTGCGCACGCTGGGCGACGCCCTGTCCGGCCGCAAGCTGGCGGGTCTCGCGGCGCCCGGGGTCCGGGCCATCGACGTCCGCTTCGCCGACAGTCTGCTGGCCGGGGCCAATTTCAGGGATGCCGACCTGCGGAGCGCGGACTTCCGCAATTGCGATCTGCGCGGGGTGAATTTCCGGGGTGCCCGGTTGGGATTCGCGGACTTCCGCGGCGCCAACCTCCGCCCGCTGGTCATGCGTGACGGGCGGCGTCTCGAGACTGACTTTGACGGCGCGGCCCTGCTGGGCGCAGCCTTCGATGAAGGCACCCCGATCCGGAAGACCGTGGTCCAGCCTGAGACGGTCGCCGTCTAGACCGGCACATCCGGCAACGGCCGTGGCCTCAGATCATCCCCGATCGCCACATAGGTGAAAATGCCCTCCGTCACGCGCTCCGACCGCGCATGGGCTTGGTTGCGGGGCCGTTTCCACGCCTCCACCTTGACCCGGATCGAGCTGCGCCCGGTCGAGACGATCTCGGCATAGATCGACACCTCATCGCCGACCGACACCGGCTTGTGAAACACCATCGCGTCCAGGGCGATGGTCACGCAGCGCCCCTGTGCCCGCTCGAACGCCGGGGTCGCCCCCGACAGGTCCATATGCGCCAGCAGCCAGCCGCCAAAGATATCCCCCTCGGGGTTGGTGTCCGCCGGCATGGCAATCACCCGCCCGACAGGCCGGCCGGTGGGAAGGTCAGGCACGGGCTCGCTCATGCCGGGGATCCATCCAGAGAGAAAGGGAAATGGCGCACCCGAGAGGATTCGAACCTCTGACCCCTGCCTTCGGAGGGCAGTACTCTATCCAGCTGAGCTACGGGTGCGGACCAAGGAGGGGGTGCTTACAGGATCGCGCGGCGGGCCTCAATCCCAAAGCGGCGGCATCGGGGGGCGGCCCTGCGGTTTGGTCTTGGCGCGCAGGCGCTACGGGCTTAAGCCTTGGCGCGAACCCTGTGGAGTGATCCAGCATGCGTATTCCGGCCCTCGGCCTTGTTGCCGCCCTCGTCCTGCTGGTCGCTGCCTGCGCCAGCGTTGCGCCGCGCGGCCCGGACGGCGAGGCGGCCCTCAACACCATCGCCGAGGACTATGTCCACCTGATCCTCGAAATCGGCGAGCATGAGCCGGGCTATGTCGATGCGTATTACGGACCGGAAGAATGGCCGGCCGAGGCCAAGGCCGATCTGCGGCCCGTCCCGGAACTGACCCGGGCCGCCGAGGCCCTGCTGGTCGAGATCGAGGCGGTGCCGGATGCGGGGCTGTCGCCCGAGCTGCGCCAGCGCAAGGCATATCTCAGTGCCCACGTCTCGGCGGCCCATGCCCGGCTGCGCATGATCGCCGGCGAAAAGATGGGCTTTGCCGACGAGGCCGAGGCCCTGTTCGGCATCCGGCCCGAGCTGCGGCCGCTGGAAAGCTTCGATCCCGTGCTGGCGCGGCTGGACGCCCTGCTGCCGGGCGAGGGCTCGCTGAATGCCCGGCTGGGCGCCTTCCGGGGCGGCACCGCCATCCCGCGCGACCGGCAGGAAGTGGTCATCGCGGCCGCCATCGCCGAGTGCAAGGCCCGCACCGAAGCCCATATCGACCTGCCCGAGGGCGAGAACTTCACCCTCGAATTCGTCACCGACAAACCCTGGTCCGGCTACAACTGGTACCAGGGCCAGTCGCAAAGCCTGATCCAGATCAATGTCGACCAGCCGATCTCGATCGAACGGGCCATCGATCTCGGCTGCCACGAGGGCTACCCCGGCCACCACGTCTACAACATGCTGCTGGAAAAGACCTTTGTCCGCGAAAAGGGCTGGGTCGAGATGAGCGTCTATCCGCTCTACAGCCCGATGAGCCTGATCGCCGAGGGCAGCGCCAACTATGGCATCGACCTGGCCTTCCCGGGCGAGACGCGCGGCGACTGGGAGCGCGAGGTCCTGTATCCTCTGGCCGGTCTCAACCCCCAGAAGGTCGAGCTGCAGACCGCCATCCTCGACATCACCCGCGAGCTGGCCCGCGCCGAATACACCATCGCCGATGACTATCTGTCGGGCCGCGCCGACCGCGAGACCACCATCCAGCGGCTGATCAAATACGGCATGCACAGCCGCGGTTCGGCCGAGCGCCGCATCCGCTTCATCGACACCTACCGCAGCTACATCATCAACTACAGCCTGGGCCGCGACATGGTGCAGGACTGGGTCGAGGCCCAGGGCCCCGACCACTGGACCACCATGGAACGCCTGCTGGGCAGCCAGATCCTGCCCACCGATTTGCTCTGACGGGGGCTGACTCGTGAAGGGTGAGTCCTAAATCGTGAGTGGCGGATCACACCGCCGCCCCTGGATCCTCACCACTCACTCTTCACCGGTCACTGCGCCAGCATGCCACCGTCGATCTTGAACTCGCTGCCGGTCACGAATTTAGACTCGTCCGAGGCCAGATAGACCACGCACCAGGCCACATCGTCCGGCTCGCCGATCCGCTTCATCGGAATGCCGCGCGTCAGCCGCTCGTGCGCCTTGGCCTCGTCACCGCCGGCCATGGCGATGAACGGGTCGAGGATCGGCGTCTTGATGAACACCGGGTGGACCGAATTGCAGCGCACATTCCAGTTCTGCTTGGCGGCCTCGAGCGCAATGGTCTTGGTGTACATCCAGACGGCGGCCTTGGTGGCGTTATAGGCGCCCATCCCCGGCGCGGCGGCCAGTCCCGCCACCGACGAGATATTGATGATCGAGGCGGGCGCAGAGGCCCGCAGATGCGGCATCGCATGCTTGCAGCCCAGCATGATGCTCTCGATATTGACCGCCTGGACCTTGCGCCAGTTCTCCAGCGTATCGGCCTCGGCATAGGCCATCTCGCCGCCGATCCCGGCGTTGTTGATCAGCACCGACAGCCCGCCCATGTCCTCGGTGGCCTCGGCCACCACGCGGACCCAGTCCTCCTCGCGCGCCACATCGTGGGTAAAGGCGAACACCCGGCCGGGATGATCGGCCAGCAGCCGGTCGCGCAGCGCCTCGACCGCCGCCGTGTCCAGATCGGTCAGGGCCACCGAGGCGCCTTCTTCCAGCAGCCGCAGTGCCATCGCCTGGCCCAGGCCGCCCGCAGCGCCCGTGATCAGGACGCCCTTGCCCTTGACGCGATCGGTCATGCGCGGGCTCCCATGGCGGTGGCGACCTCATTCATGAAGCGGGCCAGATCGACATCCTTGTCGGTTACCCCGTCGGCGTCATGGGTGGTCAGCCGCACCTCGACCCGGTCGTACACATTGAACCATTCGGGGTGGTGGTCGCGCTTGTCGGCCCTCAGGGCGACCCGCGTCATGAAGCCGAAGGCCGCATTGAAGTCGGCAAAGCGAAAGGTCTTCTGGATGGCGTCGCCCTCGCCGGGATCAACAGCCCATCCGTCGAGGCTCTGGATGGCCTTCTCGGCCCCGATCTTTGCGGTCATCTGCGCGTCTCCCCTGGTGCGTTCCCCTCCCTATAGACCGGTCAGGGACCCGTCTGGAAGGCGGGAACGAATGGCCAAGCTTTATCGTTGAGCCGAAACTGAGGAGGCACCCATGGACGCGTTCACCGACAATCTCTGGCTGGCGACGCTGCGGCCGGTCGATCAGAAGCGGCTGGCCCCGCATCTGCACGAACGACCGTTCGATCCGGGCCTGATGCTGTATGATATCGGCGAGGCGGTGGACGCCGTCTGGTTTCCCATGCACGGCGTCGTGTCCCTGATGACGGTGGTCGGCGAGGACCGCGCCGTCGAAACGGCCGCCATTGGGCGCGAGGGTCTGGTCGGGGTCACTTGCGGACCGATGAACGGTCGGGCCGCGACCCGCGCCGTCTGCCAGATCGAGGGCGTAGCCGCCTGTTGCTCCGCCGAGGTCTTCGCCGACCTTTTGCACCAGAGCGAGCCGATGCGCGTGGCCCTGTCACGCTTCACCGAAGGTCTGATGGCCCAGGTCCAGCAATCGGCGGCCTGCAATGCCCAGCACCGGCTGGACCAGCGCCTCGCCCGCTGGCTGCTGACCACCCACGACCGGACCGACAACGACCGGCTGGAGCTGACCCAGGCCGATGTCGCCGACATGCTGGGCGTCCGCCGCGCCACCGTCAGCGAAGTCAGTGCCGAACTGGAAGGCCGGGGCCTGATCCGGCGGGGGCGTGGCTGGGTCCGGGTGACGGACCGCAAGGCGCTCGAGTCCGCAGCCTGCGGCTGCTACGGCCTGATGCGCGGCGTCATGACCGACCTCGGCCTGCCCCAGACGGTCGAGGCCTGACGGGCAGCCTCTTGCCACAGCCGGAATTGTGGCCACTGTTGCAGCTTGGTCCGGGGAGGGCACGGGACGATGACCGCGACGGAGGCGACACCGGATCCTGACGGGCTGCGCCAGCAGTCACGCCCCGGTCGCTGGCGGCGCTGGATGCCGCGCGCAATCTTCGAAAGTCTGCTGATTGTCTTTTCGGTGTTCCTGGCGCTCGGCTTGAACAATTGGGCGGAAGACCGCCGGGAGTCCGAGCGACTGGCCGAGATGCGGACCTATCTGGTTCAGGAAATCCGTCAGAACCGCGATGCCCTGGCCAGTGATCACTGGTTGCCGCATCACACGCGCCTTCGGGACGCGGTGATGGCGGTGGCCCTGTCGAATCCAACCCGTGATGAAGTCCGGCAGCTCATGGGTGCCCTGTTCGACACCGGGATACACACGGGGGCGACCCGTGATCCGGTCTGGCAGGCGATACAGGCCAGCGGTCTCCTCACCGAGATGGATGCCGAGGAGCTGTTGCTGGTGTCAAATGTCTACCGCGGTCAGGCCAGCCTTGAGCGCGTCGACCAGCAGATGGTCGGTGTGGTCGCTCCACTGCTGCAGAGCGTCGAGACAGGAGAGGGGATGAACGCCACCCTGATGACACTCGGGCTGCTACTTTCCGACGTCGTCGCGCTCGAAGGGACCCTGATCCAGCGCTATGATGCCGCTCTGGCGGTCATGGACCCCGGCGGCGAGGCCGCGACCACAGCGACCGGTGACGCCGCTTCACCGACAGGCTAAACCGCGCGACATGAGCACTGCCGACCCCTCCGATCAGACCACCTCACCCTTCGGTTATCGCGACATGCCGCGCGACGAAAAGGTGCGCCGGGTACGCGGGGTGTTCGACAGTGTCGCGCCGTCCTACGACCGGATGAACGACCTGATGAGCGGCGGCGTCCACCGTCTGTGGAAGGACGCGGCCGCCGCCCGCCTGAATCCGCAACCGGGCGAGGTGATCCTCGATGTCGCCGGCGGCACGGGCGATCTGGCGCTCCGCTATGCGAAGCTGGCCCGCAAGGCCGCCGCGCGCCGGGGCGGGGAGCCCGCAACCGTGCTGGTGCTCGACTATAACGCCGAGATGATCGCCGCCGGCCGGGCGCGTGAGGCCGGGGCCCGCGAGGCCGCCCCCGAGCTGACCTGGATGGTCGGCGACGCCCTGTCGTTGCCGCTGCCGGATGCCTCGGTCGATGCCTATTCGATCGGCTTCGGCATCCGCAATGTTGCCCGCGTTGAGGAGGCCCTCGCCGAAGCCCGCCGCGTGCTGAAGCCCGGGGGTCGCTTCCTGTGTCTCGAGTTTTCCCATCCGACGAGCGAGGCGCTGTCGAAGGCCTATGACGCCTGGTCCTTCACCATGATCCCGCGCATCGGCGGCTGGGTCGCCGGGGACCGCGACAGCTACCAGTATCTGGTCGAAAGCATCCGCCGTTTTCCCGACCAGCATACCTTCAAGGCCATGATCGATCAGGCCGGCTTTTCCAACGTCAGCGTCACCAATCTGTCGGGCGGGATCGCCGCGCTGCACCACGCCTGGGCGATCTGACCCTGGCCCGCGTCTTCCGACAGCCCCCCGCACCGCCCCGGACCCTGCCGGTGCGTCACCCCGTGGCGGCGGCCCTGCGCCTGATCGGCTGGGGCTGGATCCTGATCCGGCACGACGCCCTGATGCCGCGCGAGATCACCCCCCTGCTTCCGCCCTGGCTGAGGCCGCTGGCGGGCCTGCTGCATCTGTTCTCGGGGCGGGAAGCCCGCACCGGCCGTCCCGGCGAGCGTCTGGGCCGGGCCTTCGAGCGGCTGGGACCGGCCGCCATCAAACTGGGCCAGGTGCTGGCCACCCGCGCCGACATCTTCGGTACGCAGTTCGCCCTCGACCTCGGGCGGCTCAAGGACCGCCTGCCGCCCTTTCCGCTGGACCAGGCCAGGGTCGAGATCGAACAGGCGCTGGGCCGTCCGGTCGAGAGCCTGTTTGCCGACCTGCAGCCGGCCATCGCCGCCGCCTCGCTGGCCCAGGCCCACGCCGCCCACCTGCACGACGGCCGCAAGGTCGCCGTCAAGGTGCTGCGCCCGGGCGTCGAGGGCCGTGTCGCCCGGGGGCTGGACGCCCTGCGCCTCGCCGCCCGCCTGGCCGAACGGTTCGTGGGGCTCGCCCGACGGCTGGAGCCGCAGGCCTTTGTCGAGACCATTGCCCGCTCCATGGAACTGGAACTGGACATGCGCCTCGAGGCCGCAGCCGCCTCGGAAATGGCCGAGGTCATGCAAAAGAGCGAGTCGGACGGCGTCGTCCTGATGACCGCGCCCGAGGTGGTCTGGGACGGGGTCGGCAAGCGCGTGCTGACGCTGGAATGGGCCGAGGGCATGGCCATGACCGATCCGGCCTGCCGCGAACAGCCGGGGCTGGACACTGACGCCCTGGCCGACAATGTCGTGCGGGCCTTCCTGATCCAGGCGCTGGACCACGGCACCTTCCACGCCGACCTGCACGAGGGCAATCTGTTCGCCTCCGCGCCGGCGCGGCTGGTGGCAGTCGACTTCGGCATCGTCGGCCGGCTGGGCAAGGAGGAGCGTCGCTATCTGGCCGAGATCCTGTGGGGCTTCCTCAGCCGCGACTATGACCGCATCGCCCGGGTCCATTTCGAGGCCGGCTATGTGCCCCCCAGCCATTCGGTCGAGGCCTTTGCCCAGGCGTTGCGCGCCGTGGGCGAGCCTGTGATCGGCAAGCAGGCGTCGCAGGTCTCCATGGGCCGTCTGCTGGGCCAGCTGTTCGAGATCACCGCCCTGTTCGACATGCGGCTGCGTCCCGAGCTGATCCTGCTGCAAAAGACCATGGTCTCGGTCGAGGGCGTGGCTCGCCGGCTGAACCCTGACCACGACCTGTGGGCCGCCGCCCGCCCGGTAGTCGAACGCTGGATCCGCCGCGAGCTCGGCCCCCAGGCCCAGGTCCGCGATGCCCTTGAGGAGGTCGTCACCGGCCTGCGCGCCCTGTCGCAACGTATCCGCCGCGATGCCGACGACACGGCCGCAGCCCCGGTCGTGGTCGTGCCCCGCGCCTCGCCCTGGCCGATGGTGATCGGCCTTGCCGCGCTTGCCATGGCGACGGCTGCCCTTGTTCTGTCGCTTTGACGGGTCAATTGTAGCGTCGACACCTGTACCGCCACAGCCGGAGGCAAGGCATGCGTACCTTTTCGAAAACCCTGGGTCTGGGGCTGGGCCTTGCCCTGGCCGTCAGCCTGACCTCGGGTTCGGCCCTCGCCCAGGACACCGGCGCACCGGCCTCCGACACGGCGGCGGCCAGCCTGCCCAACGCCTTTGACGGCACACGGCGCACCGCTCCCCCGGTCGCTGCCCAGGAAACGCCGACGGCCGAGGCCCCCGACGTCGCCCGCGGCCGCGAGACCCTCGAGGCCCTGATCGCGGACGCCCAGGACGGTTCGCTGGACTTCTCGGCCTTCAGCGACGACATAACCACCCGCCTGCGCCCGGTCGAAGGCGATCTGACCGGAGTGATCCAGAGCTTCGGTCCGCTGGAAACCATCGCCTATGTCGGCCGTCAGGGCGGCGCCGACCTGTTCGAAGTCCGGTTCGACAGCATCCTGACCCAGTGGGTGATCGGCTTTGACGCGGATGACCGGATCGCGGTCCTGCTGTTCCGCGAGGCCCCTCCGGCCGAGGCCGCCCCGGCCCCGGCTTCCGGAAGCTAGTCCCCGACCGGCCGACCGCGACCGCTCTTGATCTGCGCCCGCCGGGTCTTTGCCTGCAGGCGGCGTTCCTTGGATGCCCGCGTCGGTCGCGTCGCAATCCGCGGCCGCGGCGGCGTCGTCACCGAATCGATCAGCGCATGCAGGCGATCGATGGCATCCTGACGGTTGCGCTCCTGGGTGCGGAACCGGGTCGCCGTCATCACAAGAATCCCGTCCAGTGTCAGCCGCCGCCCCGCCGCCTTCAGCAGCCGCGCCCTGACGCCCTCGGGCAGGCTCGGCGACCGCGCGGCGTCAAACCGCAGTTCGGCCGCGGTCGCCACCTTGTTGACGTTCTGCCCCCCCGGCCCGCCGGCGCGAAAGAACCGGAACTCAAGCTCGTTTTCGCCGATACGGATCATCCGCCCAGTCTAGCGCGCCCGATCCGCGCGGACTATGGTCCGCCCGACCGCCGGGTCCCGCGGGTGTAGCTCAATGGTAGAGCAGCAGCTTCCCAAGCTGACGACGAGGGTTCGATTCCCTTCACCCGCTCCATCGTCCGTCGTTTCCGACACACGGTGACGGAGCCGCGACACTGACTCCGCGTTCGGAGCAATCTTCGCGATTCATACGCGGCATTGTCATCAAGCCGCGCGGGCTGGCGAGGGCGGGTACGGGGTAAGACCGTCCGCAATCGGAGCGGACGTCACTTGTCCGTCTCCTGAAGATTTCTGGGACCCGCTTCGGGTCGGCGGGGCGAGTGTCGGTGATCCGCAGCGTATCCATCCTTCAGGTCTGGCCGTCTGGCTGGCCCGTCTTCGGGGCGGGTCGGTCCTCGGATGCCGTGCGTCCGCGCGGGGCGGGCCTGCGCCGGGGTGTCGAGCTGGCGATCGCCGCCCTGATCCTGATCCAGCTCGTGCGGCTGGTGTTGCTGTTCATGGCCCCCAACGCCGGGGCACAGGCGGCCGAGGCCGTGACCGCACCGGACACCGGCGTCCTGTCGCGGTTCGATGCCTTTTTCCATACGGGCGAGCGCAGCAGTCTGGCCGAGCTCACCCATGCCGGCAGCGAGCAGCTGCGCCTGTTCGGCGTGCGGGCCGGGGCCGGGGGCGGCGGCTCGGCCATTCTCGGCCTGCCGGACGGCACCCAGCTGTCGGTCGGGGTCGGCGAGGAGGTTCTGCCCGGACTGGTGCTGCGCGCGGTCGCCCAGGATCATGTGACGGTGGCGCGGGGCACCTCGGTCAGCCGCATCGATTTCGGCGAGGTGCCGGTCGGGGCCGCCTCCGTTCCCCCGCCGCCCACGACGCCGCAGGTGGTGGCGCCGCCGCGCCCGGCTCCGGCGGCTGCCGGGGCGGCGGTCATCGATCCCGCCCGCCTGATGGCCGAGGCGGGTCTTCGTCCCCGTATGCACGGCCTGTCGATCAACGGCTTTACCGTCACCGCGCGGGGCCAGAGCGCCGACCTGCAGGCCGCCGGTCTTCGCGCCGGCGATGTGATCCTGTCCGTCAACGGCATCGCCCTCGATGGCCCGTCGGCCATCAACCGCCTGCGTACCGATCTGGCCGAAGCGCCACAGGCCGTCATCCGTTTCGAGCGCGACGGCGCCCCCCAGACCACCACCGTAAGGACCCGCCCGTGATCCGGTCGTCATCGAGACTCCTCGGCCGTCTGGCCGCCCTGATGCTTGCGGCACTTGTCGTGCAGGCTGTGCTGCCGGCGACGGAGGCTCGGGCGCAGGAGCGCCAGATCCTGAATGTGCAGGGTGCTGACATCCGCGCCTTCATTCAGGACATCGCCCGCTCGACCGGGCGCACCTTCATCGTCGACCCCTCGGTGACCGGCACGGTGACCGTGACCAGCGACCGGCCCCTGACCCCGGCCGAGACCTATGAGGTGTTTCTGTCGACCCTGCGGGCCAATGGTCTGGTGGTCATCCCGACGTCGTCCGGCGCCTACCGCATCGCCCCGGCGCAGGGGGCGGCGCAGGGCCCGGCGACGGTCGGCTCGGAACGGTTTGCGACCGAAGTCTTCCAGCTGCACCACATCGACGCCGCCTCGGCCGCCGAGACCATCCGACCGCTGGTCGGGCCGCAGGGTCAGGTGCTGGCCAACCCCAACAGCAACACCGTGGTCGTCGCCGACTTTGCCGACAATCTGGCCCGCGTCCGGGCCCTGATCGCCCGTATCGACGTCGACAGCACCGACATTGTCGTGGTCACGCTGGAGAATTCCTCGGCGCGCGAGATCGCCGCCGTGCTGGACGAGGTGCTGGCCCCGGTCGGCGGTCAGGCCGGACAGGGTCTGGTCAAGGTGACGGCGGTCGAAAGCTCCAACTCCATCGTGCTGCGCGGCGAACCCGCGGCCTTGGTGCGGGTGCAGTCGCTGATCTTCGACCTGGACCAGCGGGCCCTGACCTCGGACGATGTGCGGGTCATCTTCCTCGAGCATGTCGACGCCGAACAGCTGCTGCCCGTGCTACAGCAGATCGTCGGCCAGACGGTCACGCCGTCGTCGGCGGCCGGCGAGACACCGGCCGAAGGCGGCGAGGCTGTGACGGCATCCGCCGCCCCCGGGCAGCGGGCCACCATCGCCCGCTATCCCGGCGCCAATGCCCTGGTCATTTCGGCCCCGCCCGAGACCCAGCGCATGCTCGGGGACGTCATCGCCCAGCTGGACCGGCGCCGTCAGCAGGTGCTGATTGAGGCCATCGTCGTCGAACTGTCCGACAATGCTGTGCGCGAACTGGGCGTCCAGTGGCTGCTGGCGGGCGAGGACGGCAATCCCATTCTGGCGACCAACTATTCCGACCGGGCCGCGCCCCTGCTGTCGATCGGCGGCGCGCTGGCCGGTCGCGATCTGGACGAGGATGACCCCCTTCGCGATGACCTGGCGAGCGCCGCCCTGAATGGCCTGCTGGGGGCCAATGGCTTCATCGGCGGCGGCGGCGGGCGGATCGGCGATGCCCTGTTCGGCTTCATCATCAATGCCGCCAAGACGGACTCGGGCTCGAACCTGCTGCAGACGCCCTCGCTGATGACCCTCGACAATGAGGAGGCCACCATCCTCGTCGGTCAGGAAGTGCCGATCACGACCGGCGAGACCCTGCTGAACGGCAATGACAATCCCTTCCGCACAACCCAGCGTCAGGACATCGGCGTCAAGCTGGTGGTCCGGCCCCAGATCAATGCCGGCGGTTCGGTGACCCTGTTCATCCGTCAGGAGGTGTCGAGCATCAACGGCATCCTGACCGCCAATGCCGGCGACCTGATCCTCGACAAGCGCGAGCTGGAGACGACGCTGGTGGTGGATGACGGCGACATCGCTGTGGCCGGGGGCCTGCTGGACCAGAATGATCGCATTTCGGTGGACCGCGTGCCCTATCTGTCGGACGTGCCGCTGATCGGCGGACTGTTCCGCTCCGAAAGCCGCCAGCGCGGGCGCACCAATCTGATGATCTTCATCCGCCCGACCATCATCCGCAGCCCGGCCGATGCCCAGCGCCTGACGGCCGACCGCTGGGGCTATATGCGTCAGGAGCAGCTGCGCGTCGCCCCGGGTCAGGAGCCCAGCCTCGACGAGCTGATGCGCGACTATATCCGCACCCAGCCGCCGGTGCCGCCCCAGTATCTGGAGACGGCGCCGGTCGCCCCGGTCGACGGCGACGCCCTGCCGCCCGTCCAGCCGCCGGTTCAGCCCTGATCCCATGACGATGCTGGCCGACCCCACCCTCAGCTATGCCTTTGCCAAGCGCCACGGCGTGGTGGTGATGGCGCGCGGCGACGTGGCGGTCGTGGCCTTGCGCGAGGGGGCTGATCCGCTGGCGCTGGTCGAGGCCCGGCGCGTGCTGGGGTGTCCGCTTGAGGTTCAGCCGGCGAGCCGCAGCGCCTTCGACCGCCTGCTGTCCGAGACCTATGCCGGCGATCCGGTGACGGGGTCGAACGGCGGCGACGATCTGGCCCTGCCCGGTGGACTCGACAGTCTGGTCGACGAGATTCCGGCTGCCGCCGATTTGCTGGACACCACCGATGATGCCCCGGTCATCCGCCTGATCAACGGCCTGATCGCCGAGGCGGTGCGCGCGGGGGCCTCGGATATCCACCTCGAGCCCTATGAGCAGGCGCTGGTCGTGCGGATGCGCGTCGATGGCGTGCTGAAGGAGGCCCTCAGCCTCAGCCCGCGTCTGGCCCCCGTGGTGGTGTCGCGCATCAAGGTGATGGCGCGGCTCGACATCGCTGAAAAGCGCATCCCGCAGGACGGCCGCATCCCGCTGGCGCTGGGCGGCAAGACGCTGGATGTGCGCGTCTCGACCCTGCCGTCGCGGGCGGGCGAGCGGGTCGTGCTGCGTATCCTCGACAAGGATCAGGCGGGTCTGGGCCTGCGCGATCTGGGCATGGATGAGGCCACGCTCGAGGCCTATCACGCGGCCCTGGCCGAGCCGAACGGCATCCTGCTGGTCACCGGCCCGACCGGCTCGGGCAAGACCACCACCCTCTATGCCGGGCTGTCGCTGCTGAACACGGGCACGCGCAACATCCTGACGGTCGAGGACCCGGTCGAATATGCGGTCGAGGGCGTCGGCCAGACCCAGGTCAATGCCAAGGTCGGCATGACCTTTGCCGCAGGTCTGCGCGCCATCCTGCGTCAGGACCCCGACGTGGTCATGGTCGGCGAGATCCGCGACGTCGAGACCGCCTCGATCGCGGTCCAGGCGGCCCTGACCGGCCACCTCGTGCTGTCGACCGTGCACACCAATGATGCCGCCGGCGCCGTCACCCGCCTGCGCGACATGGGGGTCGAGCCCTTCCTGCTGGCCTCGACGCTGCGGCTGATCATGGCCCAGCGGCTGGTGCGGCGGCTGTGCCCCCACTGCCATACGCCCGAGATGGCCGATGCGGCGACCGCGCGGCTGGTCGGCATCGCGGCGGGCCAGACGGTCTGGCGGCCCACGGGCTGCGACCACTGCAACCAGTCCGGCTATGTCGGGCGGGTCGGCCTGTATGAGACGATCCGGGTCACCGACACCCTGCGCCGGCTGATCACCACGGGCGCCGACGAGGCCGCCATGAACGCCGAGGCGCTCGGAGATGGCCGTACCCTGGCCGGTCAGGCCCGCGCGCTGGTGCTGGAGGGCACGACCTCGGTCGAGGAGGCGCTGCGCGTCACCCGCACCCGGTCCGAGGACCTGCCGGCGATCGAGGCGGTGGCCTGATGCCCCGCTTCGACTATGTGGCCGTGGACGGCGGTGGGCGCACGGTCCGGGGCAGTCTGGACGCTGCCGATCTCGAGGCCGCCCGCGATCAGGTGGGTCGCAAACAGCTGATGCCGCTGGAGGTCCAGCCCGGGCGCGGCCTGTCGCGCACCGACACCGCAAAGACCCCCGGCGGGACGAAGCTGGACGCCCGGGCCCTGGCGCTGGCCACGCGGCAACTGGCCACCCTGATCTCGGTCGTGCCGGTCGAGGAGGCCGTGCGCACCCTCGCCCTGCAGGCCGAAAAGCCGAAGGTGCGCCGCTGTCTGGAGGCCGTGCATCAGGGGGTGGTCGAGGGCCGCCGCCTGTCCGAGGCCATGGCCGAACAGGGCCGCGCCTTTCCGCCGCTGTACCGCGCCATGGTCGCGGCGGGCGAATCCTCGGGCGCGCTGCAGCCGATCCTCGAGCGGCTGGCCGACGGGCTGGAGCGCGAGCAGGAGGTGCGTGGCAAGGTCATCACCGCCCTCGTCTATCCGGCGGCGCTGGCGATCGTGGCGCTGGCCGTGATCACCGCCCTGATGACCTTTGTCGTGCCCAAGGTGGTCGATCAGTTCTCCAGCATGAATCAGGACCTGCCCCTGCTGACCCAGGGGGTGATCGCCGTCTCCCATGCCATGCGCGACTGGGGGCTGACTTTTTTCTTGTTGATGGTCTGTCTGGGCGCGATCACGGGGCTGGCGCTGCGGCGTCCGGCCCTCAGGCTCAAGGCCGATACCCTGCTGCTGCGTCTGCCGATCACCGGCCGACTGACGCGCGACCTGCATGCCGCGCGCATGGCCCGCACCCTGTCGACCATGATCTCCTCGGGCCTTCCGGTGCTGGAAGGGCTGAACCTGACCGCCCGCACCGTCTCGAACACCCGGCTGGCCGCCGCCACCCGCGTCATGGCCGATGTGGTGCGCGAGGGCGGCTCACTGTCGGGCGCCATGCGCCGCGCCGATGTGTTCCCGCCGCTGCTGGTGCATATGACCGCCTCGGGCGAGGGGGCCGGGCGGCTGGAGCCCCTGCTGGACCGCGCCGCCGACTATCTGGAACGCGAGTTCGCCACCTTTACCGCCGTGATGCTCAGCCTGCTGGAGCCCGGCATCATCATCGTCATGGGCGGGGTGGTGGCCGTCATCGTCCTGTCGATCCTTCTTCCGATCCTTCAGATCAACACCCTGGCCATGGGATGACATCATGACCCACACCTCCAACCGCACCCGCCCTCAAGCAGCGAGCGACCGCGTCGCGAGCGTCAGGGCAGAACAGCGCCCTCAAGCAGCGAGCGACCGCGTCGCGAGCGGTAGGGCAAGGCAAAAAAGAGCGGGGTTCACCCTTGTCGAGATGATGGTCACCATCGTCATCATCGGCCTGCTGGCAACGGTGGTCGTCATCAACGTCCTGCCCAGTCAGGACAAGGCCATGGTCGGCAAGGCCCGGGCCGATCTGGCGACGCTGGAAAATGCGCTGGAGCAATACCGGCTGGACATGCTGACCTTCCCGACGACGGGCGAGGGGCTGTCGGCCCTGACCGCCGTGCCGTCCGCCTCGCCGCGCGCCGACCGCTATCGCACGGGTGGCTACATCCGTCGCCTGCCGGAAGACCCGTGGGGCAACCCTTATCAGTACCGTCGCGAGAGCGAGCATGGTCAGACCTTCGACGTCTTCTCGTACGGTGCCGACGGCAAGCCGGGAGGCGAGGGCAATGACGCCGACATCGGCAACTGGCAGGGCTGATCGCGCCCGCAGGGCGGGCTTCACCCTCGTCGAGATGATGGTGACGGTCGCCGTCATCGGGCTGGCGGCGACCGCTGTGGTTCTGGCCGCGCCTGATCCGACCCCCCGCCTGCCGGTCGAGGCCGAGCGTCTGGCGGCGCGACTGGTGCGCGCGCGCGAAGAGGCCATCCTGACCAACCGGCCGGTCGCGGTCGACATCGGCGCCGAGGGCTATGGCTTTCGCGTGCGGGCCGAGGACGGCTGGACGCCGCTGACCGAGGGCCCGTTCGAGCGTATGGCGTGGGAGGACGGCACCCGGGTTGAATCGGCCGGCGGGGTCGAAGCGGTGATGTTCGACCCGGTCGGTCTGGCCGAGCCGGCGCGGCTGTCGCTCAGCCGGGACCGCGCGCGGGCCACGGTCACGGTCGATCTGGCCGGAGAGGTGCGTCTGGATGACTAGGCGCGCGAACAGGCGGGCGGGGTTCACCCTGATCGAGATGATGGTGGCGCTGGCGGTCTTCAGCCTGGCGACCCTGGCCCTGCTGCGCATGACGACCGAGAACACCCGAACGGCCGGTGAGCTGGAGACGCGGACCCTGGCTGGCATCGTCGCCGACAACCTGGCGGTCGAGACTCTGGTGGCGGTCGATCCGCCCGCGCCCGGCGAAACGGCGGGCGAGACCGATCTGGGCGGACGTCGCTGGATGTGGCGCCGGATTGTCAGCGGCACGGGCGATCCGGCCCTGCTGCGCATCGAGGTGCGGGTGTCCGACGACGGGGTCTGGACTTCGGCCGAGGCTGTCCTGTTCCGGGCGGTGTCGTGATGGGCAGACGGACCCGCGCCGGCTTCACCCTGACCGAGGTGCTGATCGCCCTGACGATCTTTGCCCTGATCGCGGCGGCAGGCACGGCCGTGATGGGGGTGTCGATCGACAGCCGCTTTGCGGTCAGGGCGGCCTCCGAGCGGCTGGCCGAGGTGCAGCGCATGCGGGCCCTGCTGAAGGCCGATGTCAGTCAGGCCGTGGCGCGACCGCTGGCGGGCGGCGACGGGATTGTGCCGCTGCGCACCCGGGCTGCGGTCGGGGCTGACCCGACGCTGGTGCTGGCCCTGACCCGCACAGGGGCCGGCATCGGGCTGGACGAGGACGGATCGGGCCTGATCGGCATCGAATATCATCTGGTCGAGGACCGGCTGGAGCGCCGTGTGCGCCCCCATCCCGATGCCCCGGGACCTGGCGTGGTCCAGGTCGTCGCCACCGGCGTAGCCGTGGCCGAGGCCTCCTTCGTCTCGCTGGGGGTGGACACGCCGGTGTTCGAACCGCGCATCCGCCAGACCATGCCCGACGCCGTGCGCCTGCGTCTGACGCTGGAGACCTATGGTTCGCTGGACCAGCTGCTGCTGATCGGGAGCGGGCGATGACCCGGCATCGCCGCGACCGCAAGGGTATGGCCCTGCTGACCGTGCTGCTGATGGTGACCGTCATGGCCGCCATCGCCGTGGCCCTGCTGGACGATGTGCGCTTCTCCACGCGTCGGGCCTCCAACCTCGCCTCCGTGGGTCAGGCCCAGTGGTATGCGCTGGGCGCAGAGGCTCTGGCGAGGAAGCGCATCGAGCGCCTGATCCGGCAGGCGGGACCGGTCACCCCGACCGAGCCGGACTGGAACGGGCGTCCCTTTGCCTTTCCGATCGAGGCCGGGCAGATCCAGGCCGTGGTCCGTGACGGTCAGGCCTGTTTCAATCTGAACAGCGTCGTCTCGGGCATCGACGGCGCCTACGTCGCCCGACCGCGCGGCGCCGAACAGCTGGTCGCGCTGGGCCGCGCCCTCGGCGTCGACGAAGGCCGCATGCGCGCCGTCGCCGAGGCCTTGACCGACTGGATCGACAGCGACCAGACGCCCCTGCCGCGCGGGGCCGAGACCGCCGCCTATGCGGGACGTGAGACGCCGCTGCGCACCCCGGGCGCCCTGTTGCTGGAGCCCGGCGAACTGCGTCTGATCCGGGGCGTGGATGCCGAGGTCTATGGTCGGTTGCGGCCCTTCGTCTGCGCCCTGCCGACGTCCGACCTGTCGCCGATCAATCCGAACACCCTGAGCGTCGATGACGCGCCCCTGCTGGTCATGCTGTCCGAAGGGCGGCTCAACCCGGCCCGCGCCCGCGCCGCCATCGCCGCCCGTCCGCGCGGCGGCTGGCGCGACATCGGCGCCTTCTGGAGCCAGCCGGCCATGGCCGAGGCGACGCCCGCCTCGGAGGTCTATGACCAGCTGACCCTGACGACGCGCTATTTCGCCTTTCGCAGCGACGTCGATTTTGCCGGGGCGCGGGTGACGCGCACCGCCCTGTTCCGAACCCTTCCTGACGGCCGTGTCGAAACGGTCGTCCATCGCTGGACCGCCGAACGATGAGCCGAACCCGCCTTGTGCTGATCCCCGCCGAGGGCAGCGATCCCGCCCCCTTCCTGATGCTCGACGCCGACGGACGGCTGCTGGAGCGCGGGCATCTGTCGGCCGAGGCTCCGGCCCTGCCCGGCGTGCGGATGCGGACCGTCGCCGTGGTGCCCGGCGCCGATGTGCTGGTCCGGTGGCTGACCCTGCCGGCCGGTCGTCCGGTGCAGCAGAGGGCCGCCGCCCTGTGGGCGCTGCGCGAAGATCTGGCGGTCGATCCGGCCGGTATGCGGGTGGCGCTGGGGCCTCTCGAGGCGGACGGGGCGCGGCTGGTCGCGGCAGTCTCCGAGGGCCGGCTGGCGGCCTGGACCGACGCCCTCGCCCGGCTGGGGCTGACGGCCGACGCCCTCGTCCCCGACAGTCTGGTGCCGGCCGAGCCGGAGATGGCCGACGCGGTCAACACCATCACCTTCGGCCCGACCGTGGCGTTGAGGGGCCAGCGGCTGGCGGTCTCGGTCCAGCCGGATCTGGCGCCGGTCATTGCGGGTGAGCGGCGTCTGGTGCCGGTCGAGACCGAGGCCGGGGTCGAGGCCCGGCTGATCGCCACGGCGCTCACCCCGCCGGTCGATCTGGGCGGCAGCGAACGGCGGACGACGGCGGGCGAGGGCTGGAAGGCCTGGCGTCTGGCGGCGGCCCTCGCGCTGGCCCTGCTGGTCTCGCCGCTGGTGCTGACGGCGGCGGCGGCGATCCGCGACGACATGGCCGCCAGTCGCCTGCGCGAGGATGCCGAGGCCCGGGCGCGGGCCCTGTTCCCCGACATGGCGACCGATGCCGATCCGCTGGCCGAGGCCGAGCGGCGTCTGGCCCTGACCCCGCCGCCGGGCGGGGTGGCGGTGGTCGCCGCCGTGCTGTTCCAGGCGCTGGAAGGGGTGCCGGGGGCGGAGCTGGACAGCCTGACCGCCGATCCGGTCTCGGGGGTCAGGGCGACGGTCAGCTATACGGCGTTTCAGGATCTGGAGGCGATCCGGAACGGGGTCGAGGCGCTGGGCCTGAGCATGGTCGAGGAGGCGACACTGGAGGAGGGCGACCGCATCGCCAGCGACATCCTCGTGGGAGTGGGGGCATGAGGGCGGTGACGGACTGGCTGGCAGGGCGGACCCCGCGCGAGCGCTGGATGCTGATCGGGCTGGCGGTGGTGGCGGGCGGTATCCTCGTCTTTTACGGCGTGGTTCAGCCGCTGTACGGCTGGCGGGAGGCGGCGGCGGAGCGGCGGGTCGAGGCGACCGAGGCCACCCGGCTGATCGCGGCGGCGGAGGCCCGCATCCGGCCCGGTGCCACCTCGGACCCGGCGCGGCTGGCCGAGGTGGCCGGTCCGCTGGCCGAGGCGCAGGGCCTGATCGTCGAGCTGTCGCCCGGTGACGACGGCGGTCTGGCCTTTGCCGCGCAACAGGCCCCCACAGCGGCCCTGTTCGGCTGGCTGGCCGCACTGGAAGACCAGCACGGCATCGAGGCGGTCGCGATCAGCGTCACGGAAAACGCCGATGCGACGCTGCAGGCTCAGGGCCTGCTGGTGGCCTATCCCGCCCGGTAGACCACCTCGCCGTCGACGATGGTCAGCACGGCCCTGGCGTTCGGCAGGTCGGCCTCGGGCGCGGTCATCAGGTCGATGTCAAAGGCGGTGAAGTCGGCACGCTTGCCTTCTTCGATCGTGCCCAGCTCGTCCTCGCGGAAGGACGCATAGGCCGGCCACAGGGTGAACATGTGCAGGGCCGTCATCCGGTCGACGGCCTCGTCCGGGCGCCAGTCGGGGCCCTGAAAGCCCGTCAGGTCGCGGCGGGCCACAGCGGCATAGAACTCAATCGCCGGATCGCCGCGCTCGACCGGAGCATCGGAACCCCCGACCACCACGACGCCGAGGTCCACGAGGCTGTGCCAGGCATAGGCGCCGTCGAGGCGGGCATCGCCGAGGCGAGCCGGGGCGAAATGCAGGTCGCCGATGGCGTGGCTGGGCTGCATGGAGGCGATGATCGGCAGGTCCACGAACCAGCGGTAATCCTGTGGCCTGAGGATCTGCGCGTGCTCGATCCGCCAGCGCACATCCTCGCCGTTCGGACGCTCGGAGGCCGGCACCGCCTCCAGCGCCTCGGCGTACCAGTCGGCGACGGAGGCATTGCCCCGGTCGCCGATGGCGTGGGTGGCGATCTGGATGCCCGAGCGCAGGGCGGCCTCATAGACGGGCACGGCCGCCGCGCCGTCGATCTGCATCAGGCCGGTGGTGTCGGGCCGGTCGGCATAGGGTTCGAACAGGGCCGCCCCGCGCGAACCCAGCGCCCCGTCGGCATACATCTTGACCGCCCGGGTGATGACCCGGCCGTCCGCGACCGAGCGCGGGCCCGAGGCGAACAGGGCGGCGGCGCCGTCGGGGGTGACGCTGTTGTAGACGCGGATACTGGCCTCGCCCTCTCCCGCCATCGTCTCCAGCAGCGGCACATCCCCCCAGGGCGCGCTCATGAAATGGATGCCGGTCCAGCCATAGCGGGCATAGACGGCAAAGCCCGCGCGATACATCTCGCGCCGCGTGGCCTCGGTCGGCGGCGGGATCAGGCCCGCGACCAGCCCCTCGGCCGCATCGACCAGCAGGCCCGTGGGCTGGCCGTTTTCATCCTTGAGGATCTCGCCGCCCGCCGGGGCGACGGTGTCGGCATCAATGCCCGCTGCGGCCAGAGCCGCCGAGGAGGCCACCACCGCATGGCCATCGGCCCGGCCCAGCAGCACGATCCGCCCCGGCGCCGCCGCATCCAGATCGGCGGCGGTCAGGAACCGCCCCTCGGGCCAGTGGGTCTCAATCCAGCCGCGCCCGAGGATCGGCCCCTCGGGGTTGGCCTCGGCCCAGGCCTCCAGCCGCACCATGGCCTCATCGACCGAGGCCGAGCCCTCGAGGTTCAGCGTCATCTCGCGCGCGCCGATGCCGTCCAGATGGGCGTGGCCGTCGGTAAAGCCGGGGAACAGCGCCGCGCCGTCCAGGTCAATGACCGGCACCCCCGCATGATCGGGCAGGCCCGACTCGGCCCCGACGAAGACGATCCGCCCGTCGCGCACCAGCACCACCTCGGCCGAGGGGGCGGCCACCACCCCCGTATGGATCGGCCCGCCCCGGATCAGCATGTCCTGGGCCAGGGCCGCGCCGGGCACCGCCAGCAGCAGGGCGGAGACGAGAGCGGACAGGGGGAGCAAAGGGCGCATGGTCACCTCACGGGATCGGGACCTCCGGGGTGCAACCGTTGCCGCGTCAGGTCAAGTCGCCGCGCTCCCTCGCCCCCTCGGCCCGCCTCACCGGGACCGGCACATGCGACGCCACGCCGGGCGGCAGGTTGTGGTCCTCGCGCCAGGCCTCGCGGTTGGCCGACAGCACCAGCTCGTCGATCCACCACAGCGGCAACAGCCTGCCGTCCTCGTGCCACAACGACAGGTCCAGCCCGCGCCCGGCGATATAGGCCCGGTCCGCCGCCACCACGCCCTCGCCCAGATGCTCCGCCCGCCAGTGCAGCACAAAGGCCAGATGCCAGATCGGCGTGCCCTCCAGCGACCCGCCCGTCATCGCCTTGCACAGCTGTTCGGCCAGCACCTGCGTCTCCAGCCGCTGATGCTCGAACCGCGCCAGCGCCGCCTCCGCATGCCGGTCCCAGCCCTCCACAGGCTCCGGCCGGGGATCGGCGGGCTTCCGACGGCTCCATCCTTCGGAGGCCCGCCGCCGCCACAGGTTCGCCAGCCCCACATCATAGCGCCGCGCCAGCGAGGCCCCGGTCTCCCCCGCCTCCCACGCCCGCCGCACCTCGGCCCAGGTGTCGTCCGAACGGATTTTCGGCCCGCGCGGAGTCAGCGGCTCGTCGTCGAAATAGTCCATGACCCCGGAGGCTAGGCGACAGGTGCGTCAGGAGCGGACGTGGGGCGTGCCAACCGCTCCCAAGTCCCTGATCAAAAACCATATTGTCACACACGCAAAGGTTCATTAGCGTCGCCATACGGGAACAAGCCCGGGGGAGGGACAAGATGCAGAAGATCAAGATGATGGTGCTCGCCTGCGCGGCGAGCGGCCTGACGGCGTGCGGCGGCGCGGCGGGCTATCAAAGCCTCGATGCCGGACTGCCGGGCGCGACCATCCAGCTGAACAAGAGCTATGGCGGCACGGGCGCGGGCTCTGCCGCCAACCAGTTTTATGCCTTCGCCCATGACGAGGACTGCGACAGTTCCCAGATGGCGGCCTCCTTCACCTGGACCACGGGCGATCAGGCCAGTCTGCGCGTCCCGGCCGATCAGCCGATCATCGTCTGGGCGGCGACTGTCTATCTCCAGACCACCGGCGTCTCCATGGTCAACGGTAATCCGGCGCCGAACGTCGGCCAGAACGGCTGTTTCAATAATCTGCAGTTCACGCCCCGCGACGGTCACACCTACGATGTGCGTCAGGCCAGCACGCGCACCTCGGGCGAATGCGCGCTCCAGATCGTCGACCTCGGCACCCATGCGCCGCCGCCCGATCTGCAACTGCAGAAATACGAAAAGTGCCGCGAGGCCGAGGGCTGATCCGAATCGGGGCCGCCCTGTCCGGCGGCCCCGATCCGCTGACGCCCCGCGCGGAGGGTTTTCCGGGAGCTTGCGTCGGGTGGCCGTGTTCGGGCCTTACCGCAGCGCCCCCGGCGGGCAGGAGGCGCCGGCGGCGCCTTCCCTGGACCGGCCGGGTATCCCCCCCGACCCTTACCCCGCTCCATCCGCTCCCGCCGCCGCATCGAACGCCGGCCGAGCGCCCTCCCCCGCGACGGGACAGGGGGATGATGGCATGGGCTCGAGCCAGGGCGAGCAAAACGGTGCGAGAAACGCGAGGGCCGTTGAAAGGGCAGGGGAAATGGGGGGCAGGGCGCGTAGTTGAGGGTGTTGGGTGAGCGCGCCCGGCCATGTGTAATCGACCGAATGTTCGGGCCAACCGCGGCGAAGCCGAGAACGCACCGTGACTGTCGTACCACTCAATCCGCTCAATCTGGCGGGCGTGGGTGGCCGGATAGGAGTCAGCCCTTGCCGCAAGCCCCGTGTGCTCTTGCAACATGAAGCAGGTCGAACGATAGCCGCGCTTCAGACTGGTACATGGAGCTTCCCAAGTACGTCCGCAGGCGCGCAGAAATAGAAATCGAAGAATTCGTCCTGCGTTTCGCCATCGTAAATATGGTCTGTCCACCTCGATGCGATCACTGAATTTTCACCACCATGTAACGCACACAGTTCTTGGCAGAGGCAAAATGCTTCCCAAGAAAAGTTTATTACGTCTGTTGCCGGAGGGCCTGAGAAAGGCCTTTTTCCGTACTGAAATGGGTTATCGAACACATTAGCAATGCTGACGCGACGAAGGGGCGAAATATTGAACGGCAGTTCATCGCGACCGTATATGATCGAATTTCTTGGCGATGAGATGGTTGAGTAATCAAGCTTTCTGGCATTTGACAGGTAGCGACTTAAAGATTCTGGTCTCGTAACGGCAGCAGAAATCTGCTTATATGTAGAAAATATACCCTGATGCTCCCATTTCTTGTCAACAAATATCACTCGTGATGACAAAGAGAGATCGGTTACCTTCTTGCTTAGAGCCTTTACGATATGTGGTTGTGCTAAGGCTGGAAATAAATCAATCAAACACTGACGTCGCTTAGGCCCTGATATGAAATCGTAATGAATAACGCCCATCATTGCGCAACAGGCGCGCGTATAAAACAGCGCGGCGTTATAAAAATTTAGCAATGACATGTCAGGATTGCCGCTTCGGAACATCAGCATTCCTGTTCCAAAACATTTAGATCCACGCGCTAAGAATTTTGCAGCTGTGTCGGCGACATAGATCGGAAGGCTGGGAATATTGACGTAGAAAAACGAATCAGATGACGGGACCAGGGGGCCCGCAAGCGCGAACTCTAGATCGGCGTCTCCGACGTCAAAATCTGGGTCTGGGCCAACCCTGTCATCGAAATCGGCAACTAGCGATGACAGCCTGCGCTGACCAATCGCCGCGATTGCTGTCTTATTTGTTACCTCGGTCACAGGGGAATTTGTTCATCAGTGCCATCAGTGGCATCTAGGCTTTCTGTAAAAGTCGCCAATAGGGCGGCAGCTGCCTGTGTCTCTGCTTTGTTTCCGGATCCGAGTTGTCGCCACAGTTCAAAATCGAAATCTGCCACAAGTTTAAAAGTTGATGAAAAATTATCTGTAGTCAATGACTTGTGAGTTTGAAGTGTATAGTTAAAAAACTGCTCGAAGCAGTTCATCATCGCGCCAAACCCGACAGTCTGGAAAAATATGTTCCCAGTGCTCTTCCACTCGCTCCAAAAAACTTCCTTTATTGCAGCGTAGTAGTTAGACATGACTTTGGACTGACGCTCAAATGTGAACAGTCGTATGATGCCCTTTTCGGGATGAACAAACGGGCTCACCTTCCTCACGAAGTTAGTTGATGAAAGCTGACCTTTTCGCGGGGCATCTATTATGGCAATGCGGTCGAAAAATGGAGAGTCGGTGTCTTTCCTCAAGGCATCACCAATCTCATGAGCTCTCTGCTTGGCAAGCTCAGAGGGGTCATTTTTTGCCAAATGGGGTAGCAAATCCATAAACAGAGATGTCGGTACGTTCTTGGCCTCGCGATTTATGGTGACAAACTGTCGAATTTGCTCGTCATCTGTAATATCTAAAAAGGCGACGACAGGAAGATGCAAGTCTTCTGCGCCTTCTTGATGTGATTTGTGAGCACCCGCGAGGCGGTGTTGTCCGTCAATGACCCAGCCTACATTATTCCCCTTGGGAATAAGCAGTTTTTCTCCGTCATATTTCGCCTTGTCGAGGGCAACGATTATGGCGCCCGGAATCGCATTTCCTTCGGCTATGTATCGCTTAACAGCGTTTACGCGCGCATTATTCAATATGCGCTGATACCCCTCCTTACTATCGGGATTTCTACGGTCGATCGAAAGGAACGTCCAGAGATCTGACGCTGGCATCGCAAACAAATAGAGGGTGGACTTACCCTGCTTCAGCGGTATTGCGTCAATCTTATAGCCGATGCTCTTTCCGGCCTTGGGCGTTTTCTCGTTTATTGGTTTCTTCATGTTCCGCCTGTGGGTTACGAGCTTATGCTGCCATCTCGGGAGTCTCGTCCTCTGGAGAAAGTTCTTGCGGTGCTAGAAAGTGATCGGGACGCTGCGCCACTGCCATCCTAGCATCAGGCGTCGAAACCGGTTCATCAGGGCGAACTTTCAGCGTCCCGGCCTTTGCCCTCTCGACGCGAGACTTGGCTATTTCGACGTAGGTGGCTTCGATGTCGCAACCCACGAAACTTCTTCCTAGAAGCACCGAGGCCACCGCAGTGCTACCCGAACCCATGTACGGATCGAGGACTGTGCCTCCGGTCGGGCAGAGCGCCTGGATAAGCCTCGAGGCTAAAGCCACTGGAAACTGGCAGGGGTGCTCGGTCTTCTCGATATGGTTGGCTTTGACGTTGGGAATCTCCCAGACGTCTCCGGGATTCTTCCCCAACGGGTTCCCGCTGTACTCGCCCTTGTGCGGGCCTCGATAATGGCGTTTGCCTGGGTATTTCTGAGGTACTCGAACGTCGTCCAAATTAAATTTGGGCGTCTCGGATAGGCTATACCACAGTATAGTTTCGTGCCGTCCACTAAAACGTCTAGTGCAATGCTCGCCGTGACCGAAGGTCCAGATTATTCTGTTCCTAAGTGTGAAAGACTTGTGCTTCGAGAAGACGTTCTGGATGCACCAATCCAATGGCAAAATATCACCGTCGTCAACGTGATAACCCACTTGCCAGCAAATGCTTCCGCCAGGCTTGAGGACCCGCTTTAACGGTCTCATGAGCTTGGCGATCTCAGCTTGAAAATCGTCGCGAGACGTCGATCGGTCGTAAGCCTTACCGATAAAATACGGCGGCGAGGTTACAACCAGATCAACCGATCTTGGCTTGAGGGTCGCCAGAACGTCGAAGCAGTCAGCGTGGTCCAGTCGGACGGTAGTGGTCATATCCCTGCTTAGATCCATAGTGGGCGTCCGTCCAGTGTGCCAGATGGGGGGGCATAGATCTAGCCGCCGTACCGTTGGCGACCGAGAGACCGCTTCTTCTGCCTAGCCTGCCTCAGGTGTTTTGCCCTCCTCCCCCTACAACCGCCCCTTCCGGAACGCCTCCGCCTTCTCCGCCGCAGCCTCTGCCCGCCACCGCTTCGGGGCCGTCTTGTCGACCTCCTCGCCCACGCCGGTCAGCATTTCGTTGGCGAACTCCAGGTCGAGGGCCTTCATCTTCTTGATCTCGTCGCGGAGGCGGGCGGCGTCCTCGAACTCGAGGTTGGCGGCGGCCTCGCGCATCTTTGACTCCATGTCCTTGAGGGCGGCCTGGAAGTTGGAGCCGGTGAAGGGTTTGGCCTCTTCCTTGAGGCCGGGGGCGGTCAGGCGGTCCATCTGGCGGCTCTCATAGGGGCTGGCCAGGATCTCCTTGATGTCGCGCTTGACGCTTTCGGGGGTGATGCCGTGGGCGGTGTTGTATTCGACCTGTTTGGCTCGCCTACGGTTGGTCTCGGCGATGGCGCGCTCCATCGAGCCGGTGGTCTTGTCGGCATAGAGGATGACGCGGCCGTCGACGTTGCGGGCCGCGCGGCCGATGGTCTGGATCAGGGAGGTTTCGGAGCGGAGGAAGCCCTCCTTGTCCGCATCCAGAATGGCGACCAGGCCGCATTCGGGGATGTCGAGCCCCTCGCGCAGCAGGTTGATGCCGATCAGCACGTCAAAGGCGCCGAGGCGGAGGTCGCGCAGGATCTCGATGCGCTCAAGCGTGTCGACGTCGGAGTGCATATAGCGGACGCGGACGCCCTGCTCGTGCATGTACTCCGTCAGGTCCTCGGCCATCTTCTTGGTCAGGACCGTGACGAGGGAGCGGTAGCCGGCGCGGGCGGTGGCCTTGACCTCGTCAATGACGTCATCGACCTGGTTGCGGGTGGGGTCGCTGACGGGGCGGATCTCGACCGGCGGGTCGATCAGGCCGGTGGGGCGGATGACCTGTTCGGTAAAGACGCCGCCGGTCTGGGCCATTTCCCACGGGCCGGGGGTGGCGCTGACGTGGACCGTCTGCGGGCGCATGGCGTCCCACTCCTCGAACTTGAGCGGGCGGTTGTCGATGCAGGAGGGCAGGCGGAAGCCGTATTCCGCGAGCACGGACTTCCTCTTGTAGTCGCCGCGGAACATGCCGTTGATCTGGCCGATGGTGACGTGGCTTTCGTCGACGAACAGCAGGGCGTTGTCGGGGATGTATTCGAAGAAGGTGGGCGGGGGCTCGCCCGGGCTGCGGCCGGTCAGCCAGCGGCTGTAGTTCTCGATGCCGGCACAGGCGCCGGTGGCCTCCATCATCTCGAGGTCGAAGCGGGTGCGCTGTTCCAGCCGCTGGGCCTCCAGCAGCTTGCCGTTCTCGTTCATCCAGTCGAGCGTCTCCTTCAGCTCGGCCTTGATGCCGTCGATGGCCTGTTTCAGCGTCGGGCGGGGGGTGACGTAGTGGCTGGCGGCATAGACGGTGATGGTGTCGAGGTCGGCGGTCTTCTTGCCGGTCAGGGGGTCGAACTCGTGGATGGCCTCGATCTCGTCGCCGAACAGGCTGAGGCGCCAGGCGCGGTCCTCCAGGTGGACGGGGAAGATCTCGATGGTGTCGCCGCGTTTGCGGAACATGCCGCGCTCGAACGTCAGGTCGTTGCGCTTGTACTGGAGCGCGATCAGGTCGGCGCGCAGCTTGGCCTCGTCGATCTGGTCGCCGACGTTCAGGGTGAAGGTCATGGCCGTATAGGTCTCGACCGAGCCGATGCCGTAGATACAGCTGACCGAGGCCACCACGATCACATCGTCCCGCTCCAGAATGGCCCGCGTCGCCGCATGCCGCATCCGGTCGATCTGCTCGTTTATCGAGCTGTCCTTCTCGATGTAAGTGTCTGTTCTTGGGACATAAGCTTCCGGTTGGTAATAGTCGTAGTAGCTGACGAAATATTCGACCGCATTGTCGGGGAAGAAGCTCTTGAACTCGCTGTACAGCTGGGCGGCGAGGGTCTTGTTGGGGGCCAGGATCAGGGCCGGGCGCTGGGTCTGCTCGATGACCTTGGCCATGGTGAAGGTCTTGCCCGAGCCGGTCACGCCCAGCAGCACCTGATCGCGCTCGCCCTCGGCCGCCTGTTCGACCAGGTCGGCGATGGCGGCGGGCTGGTCCCCGGCGGGGGTGTATCTGGTCTCCAGCCGGAAGGGGCGCGAGACCTTGTCCGTCGGCCGCGAGGGCCGGTGCGGCACCCAGTCGGCCGGCGCGCCGGGGGCCTCTTCGGGCGTCAGGCGCGGCCCGGTGACCGGCGCGAACATGGGGGGCGCGCCGGAAAAGGCCGCCGGGGCCTCGGACACACCGGAAGCAGAACGGGACGAGCGGGGAGAACGGGCCATGAACAGCAAGGTAGTGCGCGGAGGGGCGCGCGGCTAGGGGGCGGTGAGGCCGCCGAATCCCGCTACCCTCCCGCCCCATGAAACACACACGACTGATACGAGGCCTGAGCGTTCTGGCCCTGGGCCTGCTGGTGCTGGCGTCGTGCGGGCGGGCCAATCCGCCGCCGCCGGGGTGGGGGGATCGGGGGTCGGTCAGCCAGCCGCCGGTCAATGCGCCGGTCAGTGTGCGGCTGGCGTCGGGGCTGATCGATCAGCGGCCGGATCGCGGCATGCGCGAGCGGGTGGATGCGGCGGGGGCGGACCTGGCGGTCTGTCGGGCCG
>Ga0208179_1000041_pt1 | contig 164584 bp, 151 predicted proteins | sample Malvired_Geostar_FD_184238 | JGI IMG/M metagenome (GOLD analysis project Ga0208179, IMG submission 184238) | Marine viral communities from the Global Malaspina Expedition - Malaspina viral metaG DeepMed_Geostar (SPAdes) (version 2) | ecosystem: Environmental > Aquatic > Marine > Oceanic...
GATGGCGGAGCCGCCGCCGGCGCTGGCGCCGTCGGGCAGGGTGATCAGGGCTTCGCCGGCGATGGGCCCGCCTTCGTCATCCAGCGCGAAGCCGGGCGCGGTCAGATCCTGGTACAGGCCGAGGGTGTCGAGGGTGAAGGCCTCCATTCCGGTGGGCGGGGCGTCGGCGTCCGCGGCGGCGGCGTCCGGACGGTCTAGGGAGGCGCGGGCCGAGGGGCTGCCCGCCGTGGGGTCGCCAAGCACCGCCACAAACAGGGCCCCGGCGCCGAGCATCAGGATCAGGGCCGCGACCACGGCGACCACCGGGCGGCGCAGGAAGGCCAGCACGCCGGACAGGCGCGAGCCCGCGCTGGGGCGGGGGGCCGTTCCGGCGTTGGCGGCCAGGGCGGACTGACGTTTGGCGAACATGCGCGGGCCTGCGGACTCGGCTGGGCGGACTTGGGAGCCCCATGGTCGCAGACCCCCGGTTAAGAAAGCCTAACGGGCCGTTCACCATGACGCGCCGTCGGCTCAGTCCAGCTTCAGCGCCTCGGCGAGCATGCGGGCCTCGGCCGCGCGGCTGGAGCCGGCGCGCCAGGCCACCACGATCTCGCGCCGGGGCGCGCCCGCGCCGGACGTGGAGATGGGCCGGGTGACGACCCCCGAGCCCTGGGTCAGACCCGCGGTGACGGCCATGCGCGGCAGGAAGCTGACTCCCAGCCCGGCGTCGATCATCTGCACCAGGGTGTGCAGGGAGCTGGCGGCGAACACGTCGTCGCCGCGCGGGGCGTCGATGTCGAAGGCGGCCAGGGCCTGGTCGCGCAGGCAGTGCCCATCCTCCAGCAGGATCAGGTCCGAGGCCTCGAGATCGCCCGCCTCGAGGGTTTCGGCCAGGGCCAGGGGGTGGCCGGCGGGGGCGGCGGCCAGAATTTCGTCGTCGCCGATGCGGGCGTGGTCGATGCCGGCCGCCTCATAGGGCAGGGCGATCACCGCTGCGTCCAGATGCCCCGCCTTCAGACCGGCGATCAGCCGCGGGGTCAGGTCCTCGCGCAGGAACAGGCGCAGGGCCGGGTGTCTGGCTTTCAGCCGGGGCAGGGTGGCGGGCAGAAGAAAGGGGGCGATGGTGGGGATGACGCCGAGGCGGAAGCGGCCGGACAGGGGCTTTCCCGCGTTGCGGGCGGCCTCCACCAGATCCTCGGTGCGGGCCAGCACGTCCTCGGCCCGCTTGACGGCCTCCGCGCCGACGGCGGTCAGCTGGACCGCGCCGCGGGTGCGCTCGACCACGGGCGATCCCAGCACCTTTTCAAGTTCCTGGACCCCGGCGGACAAGGCAGGCTGACTTACGTGCGCCGCCTCGGCCGCTCGGCTGAACGAGCCGTGCTCGGCGAGCAGTTTCAGATACTGGAGCTGGCGCAGGGTGGGAAGCATGGCGGCGGCATAGGCTCTTTCTATAAAAAGATCAAAAGCCATCGTGCCCATTTATGCCGTGGCGATATTCGTCCTATGCGGGCCATAGGAAAAACTTATGGTCTTGTTGTGGCGCGAAAGTTTGACTTTGTGCGCCGCAAGGTCCATCTCGCACCTGCGGTCGTCACCTCCCCCGACGATCAATCGAAACAAAAGCAACGGAGAAACGCGATGCTCGGCGTCGGCGCAAAACTGCCTGAATTCAAGCTGGTCGGCGTAAAGCCCGGCTTCAACAATCACGAAGAAAACGGTGTCTCGGCGTTCGAGCCGATCACCCAGGACAGCTTCGAGGGCAAGTGGAAGGTGATCTTCTTCTACCCCAAGGACTTCACCTTCGTGTGCCCCACCGAGATCGCGGAATTCGCCAAGCTGGCCCGCGATTTCGAGGATCGTGACACGGTGGTCCTGGGCGGCTCGACCGACAACGAGTTCGTCAAGCTGGCCTGGCGTCGCGACCACGCCGATCTGGACAAGCTGCCGATCTGGTCCTTCGCCGACAACGGCGGCAAGTTCGCCCGCGACCTGGGCGTGCTGAACGAAGACGAGGGCGTGGCCCTGCGCGCCACCTTCGTGGTGGACCCGCACAACGTCGTGCAACACGTCTATGTCACCAACCTGAACGTTGGCCGCGCCCCGGCCGACACCCTGCGCGTGGTGGACGCCCTGCAGACCGACGAGCTGTGCGCCTGCAACCGCCCGGTGGGTGGTGAGACGCTCGCCGCGTAAAAGACGGCAAACCGAGCTGAGGAAGGCGGCGGCGCGTGTGTCGCCGCCTTTTTCGCGGCTCGCTCTTATTTTAAGGGCGCTACCGCTCGACGCGCGGCGTCTCGCTGCTTGAGCGCGTTGGCGCAGTCCCCAGTAATCGTCGGGGCTCAAGCAGCGAGGGAGCGCGTCCCGAGCGTTAGCCCCAGAATGATGCGGCTCAAGCAGCGAGCGCCCGCGGCGCGAGCGGTAGCCGCTTTCCGAAGGAAACCTCAACAATGTCCATCGACGCCCTGCGCGACCTGATGCCGTCCTACGCCAAGGACATCTCACTGAACCTCAGCTCCCTGGCCAATGAGACCCTGCTGAACGACCAGCAGAAGTGGGGCACGTTCCTGGCCTGCGCCCACGCGGTGGGTTCGGCGCCGGTGGTCCGGGCGACCGAGGCGCTGGTCGCCGACAAGCTGACCCCCGAAGCCGCCGACGCGGCGCGCGCCGCCGCCGCCATCATGGGCATGAACAACATCTATTACCGCTCGCTGCACCTGATGAAGAACAGCGAGTACCAGACCCTGCCGGCGCGGCTGCGCATGAACGTCATCGCCAACCCGGGCGTGGAGAAGCTGGACTTCGAACTGTGGTCGGCGGCGGTGTCGGCCATCAACGGCTGCGGCGCCTGTCTGGACGCCCACGAGGGCGAGCTGAAGAAGCACGGCGTGGCCAACACCCAGGTCCAGGCCGCCCTGCGCATCGCCTCGGTGATGAATGCGGCCGGGCGGGTCGCGACCGCCGAAGCCGCGCGCGCCTGATCTGGTCCCTGGCGGAGGCGGGTCGCCCGTCTCCGCCGCAGGCCGTCAGGCCGCGTCGAAGGTCAGGGGCGCGCCCCAGAACTGGCTGACCAGCGCCGACTGCGGGCCAGGCGTGCCGGTGGTCAGGAAGGTGCGGCGGCCCGAATTCCCGATGTCGTAGTCCGGGTGGCGGGCGAAATACCGCTCCAGCGAGTCGGCCACGGCGGTGGGCTGATGGATCAGCTCCACCCCCTCGGGCAGGGCGCCCTTGAACACCTCGGCCACGATTTCATAGTGCGTGCAGCCCAGCACGGCCTTGTCCGGATGGCGGCCGACGCGACGGCGCAGGGCGTCCACGTGATCGCGCACCACCACCTCCAGCTCCTCGGCCGGCGCGCCCAGCTCGATAAGGCCGGCAAGGCCGGGGCAGGGCTCGGTGAAGACGGCGATGTCCTCGCGGCGCTTGTCGATCTCGATTTCATAGACCCGGCTCATGGCCGTGGCGGCGGTGCAGAACACGCCGGTGACGGCGATGGCCTCGATCTTCTCGTCGCGGGGCTCGGCCTCATAGCTCCAGGGCAGTCCGGTGGCCGCCTCGATGGTGGGCACGATGATGCCCAGCACATTGACCGGACGGCCCAGCCGCTCGCGCTCGCCGGGAATCCAGGTCTGCTGCAGGCGGCGCAGGGCGATGGCGGAGGCGGTGTTGCAGGCGAGAACCACCACACTGGCGCCCGCGTCGAACAGGCGGCGGCAGCCCTCGCGGGTCAGGTCGACGATCTCCTCGCCGCCGCGCCCCCCGTAGGGGGCATGGGCCTGATCCGCCAGATAGATGAAATCGGCGCTCGAAAAGCGGTTCACCAGTTCACGGTGAACGGTCAGCCCGCCCACGCCGGAATCGAATACACCAATGGCCATGGGCCGGCTTTAGCCGGATTTCCCCCGGCCGAACAGACTTGCAGCGAGGCTGGGGGCGTCCCATTACAGACGTTCAGGTGACCGTCAGGCGCGGGCTGATACTGTGCCGGTCACGAAAGGCCGCGAAAGGCGCGTGTTTTGCGCCGGACGGCCGGAAATAACGGGAGTTCTCATGAACAGACGGCAGATGATCCTCACCAGCGCGGGCGTGCTCGCGGTCACGGCCTGCGCCACCGCGCCCGCCGCCTACGGCCCGACCGAGACCGTGATGACCGGCAACCCGCTGGCTGACCCGTGGCCGGGCCCGTACCAGGGCGTGCCGCCGTGGGATCAGGTGACGCCGGACCTGCTGCGCGACGCCCTGAACAAGGGCATTGAACAGATGCGCGCCGAGGTGGCCGCGGTGGTGAACAACCCCGAGCCCGCCACCTTCGAGAACACCATCCTGCCCATGGAGCGCGGCGGTCAGCACATCCAGCGCGCCGGCTCCATCTTCGGCGTGATGGTCGGCAACATCGGCTCGGCCGACTATCAGGCCCTGAACCGCGAGATGTCGCCGATCCTGTCGGCCGCCGGCGACGAGATCACCTTCAACGAGGCGCTGTTCCAGCGCATCCGCGCCGTGCACGAGGGCGCCGAGGCCGCGGGCCTGACGGCCGAGCAGCGGCGCGTGGTCGAGCGCGAGTACGAGGGTCTGGTGCGCAACGGCGCCGCCCTGGATGCGGCGGGCAAGGAAGAGCTGGGCCGCATCAACCAGGGCCTGTCCACCGCCTTCACCGACTTCCAGCAGAAAGTCGTGGCGGACGAGCAGCTGTTCACCCACATCGCCGACGACTCCGGCGTGGCGGGCCTGCCGGACTCCAACAAGTCGGCCGCGGCCGAGGCGGCCAGCAGCCGGGATCTGTCCGGCTATGTGATCGTCAACACCCGCTCGGCCGTGGATCCGTTCCTGACCTTCGCCGACGACCGCGGCATGCGCGAGCAGATCTGGCGCAAGTTCGTGAATCGCGGCGACAACGGCGACGCCAACGACACCAATGCGACCATCGCCGAGATCCTGCGCCTGCGCGCCGCGCGCGCGCGCCTGCTGGGCTTCGAGACCCACGCCCACTGGCGCATGCAAGACACCATGGCCAAGACGCCCGAGGCGGCCATGGAGCTGATGATGCGGGTCTGGCCGCCAGCCGTCGCCCGCGTCGGCGAGGAAGTGGCCGAGATGACCCGCATGGCCGGTCACGAGATCGAGCCGTGGGACTACCTCTATTACCTGGAGAAGGTCCGCAAGGAGCGCTACGACCTCGATCAGAACGACCTGAAGCCCTATTTCGAGCTCAACTCGATGAAGCAGGGCGCCTTCTACATGGCCGAGCGCCTGTACGGCATGGTGTTCACGCCGCTGCCGGACGGCACGGTGCCGGTGTTCCACCCGGACGTGAAGGTGTTCGAGGTCACCGACAAGGACTCCGGCGAGCACATCGGTCTGTTCTATTCGGACGACTTCGCCCGGTCGGGCAAGCGTTCGGGCGCCTGGATGACCACCTACCGCAGCCACTCGACCCTCGATGGCGAGCGCAATGTGCTGGCGTCCAACAACAACAACTTCATCAAGGCGCCGGCGGGTGAGCCCCTGCTGATCTCGCTGGACGACACCCAGACCCTGTTCCACGAGTTCGGCCACGCCATCCACTATCTGCTGTCGACGGTGAACTACCCCAGCCTGGGCGGCACGCCCCGCGACTTCGTGGAATACCCGTCCCAGGTGCACGAGAAGTGGGTGCTGACCCGCCCGATCCTGGACCAGTTCGCCCGTCACCACGAAACCGGCCAGGCCATGCCGCAGGCCCTGCTGGACAAGATCGAGGAGTCCTCGACCTTCGCCGAGGGCTACCACACGGTCAGCTATCTCTCGTCGGCGCTGGTGGACATGGACCTGCACAACCGGGCCACGGCCGTCACCGATCCGGACGCTTTCGAGCGCGAGGCGCTGGATCGCATCGGCATGCCGCGCCAGATCGTGATGCGGCACCGTCTGCCCCAGTTCAACCACCTGTTCACGTCCGACGCCTACTCGGCCGGGTACTACTCCTACCTGTGGTCCGAGGTGATGGACGCCGACACCTGGGCGGCGTTCACGGAGGCGGGCGATCCGTTCGATCCGGAAACGGCGCGGCGGTTCAAGGAGATCATCCTGGCGCCGGGCAACACCACGGACCGGGCCGAGGCCTATCGCCAGTTCCGCGGCCGCGACCCCGACGTGACGGCGCTGCTGCGCACCCGGGGTTTCCCTACGAACTAGACGCGTTTCATTCGCAAAAATCAGGCCCGCCGGAGCGATCCGGCGGGCCTTTTTTCGCCGTGCACGCCCTTCTGTCGGGCGCCAGACAGACAGCTTGGCCGGAACCACCTATGGGTGAGTCTCGGGTGCGCAGCGGGCTGTGCTAGGGGCGTCGGTGCATATCTACACATTCATGTTTATGGACGCGGCCGGGGTTTCGGCCATGCTGGAATTTGACGACTGCGCCGATGATGAAGCGGCGCGTCGCCGGGCGCTCGAATTGCTCGCGTCTGCGCCCCAGCGCCAAGGCGTGGAGTTCTGGATTTCCGGGGGGAAGCCCATGACCGTCACCAATGCCGATCTGTCGGCTTCGAGTCAGGTCATGCGGATATGCTGATGAATCAGAAACTCACAGCCAACCGCTTGCTCGGGGCGCTGGGTGAGGCTGACCGAATTGCGATCTCGCCCTTTGTGACCCGCGAGGCCATGGTCAGCGGGCATCTGTTCTACGATCCCGGCGACACTGTTCAACACCTCTATTTTGTCGAAAGCGGCGTCATCTCGCTCATGACGCTGCTCCGCGAGGGCGACGCGGTTGAGTGCGGCATGGTGGGGCGCGAGGGGGTGCTTGGCGCCGGACCGGCGCTTGCCGGTCTGCCGATCTATACCCGCGCCATCTGTCAGGTGTCGGGCTTGACCCTGAAGATCGGGGTCGAGGACTTTCTGGGCCTCGTGGACGCGCGGCCCGCGTTCCGGCGCGCCCTGATCCAGTATCTGGAAGGCCTGTCTAACCAGGCCCAGCAGTCGGTGGCCTGCCGCGCCTGGCACCGGGCCGAGGCGCGGTTCTGCCGCTGGCTGGTGGCGGCCTGCGACCAGGCCGGGCGCGACGAGATTGACCTGACCCAGGAATTCCTCGCCCAGATGCTGGCGGTCCAGCGCACCACCGTCAGCCAGATCGCCGGCGAGATGCAGGCGCTGGGCCTGATCCAGCAGAAGCGCGGCCGCATCGCCATCCTCGATCGCCCTGGCACCGAGGCTCGCGCCTGCGAGTGCCTGGACGCCAGCCGCGCCCGCTGGAACGACGTCTGGCCGCTGCCGCGGGCCTAGACCGAAATCGGCTCAGCTGGACGCAGTCCAACTGAGCCCAGATTTCGGTCCAGTTTGATGCGAGAGCCTGATTCACGGCATCGGCGGAATCGCGAAGCGATTCCACCTCAACCGATCAGGCTCCAGGCCTCAGCCGCTGTTCCGCAGCCCGGCCGCCACGCCGTTGATGGTCAGCAGGATGCCCTCACGCACGCGGGGATCGTCGTCGCCGGCCCGGCGGCGGCGGATCAGCTCGATCTGCACGTGGTTCAGCGGCTCCACATAGGGCATGCGCAGGCTGATCAGGCGGTCCAGCTCGGGCTGGCCGCCCAGCAGATCATCATGGCCGGTGATGGCCAGCACCGCGTCGCGGGTGCGGTCGTGCTCCGACTGGATGGCGCCGAACACCCGCATGGCCAGCGCCTTGTCGGGCACCAGAGAGGCGTAGCGGCGGGCGATGGACATGTCCGCCTTGGCCAGCACCATCTCAAGGTTCTGCACCAGGGTTTTGAAGAAGGGCCAGTCCGCCGCCATGGCGCGCAGCTCTTCCATATCGGCCGCCTTCACCGCCGAACCAAAGCCGAACCAGCCGGGCAGCATGACCCGCGACTGGGCCCAGCTGAACACCCAGGGGATGGCGCGCAGGTCCTCGATGGCGGTGGAGGTGGAGCGGGAGGCCGGGCGCGAGCCGATCTTCAGGTCGGCGATCTCGGCGATGGGGGTGGCGGCGCGGAAATAGTCCACGAAGCCGGGGGTGTCATAGACCACGGCCCGGTAGGCGGCCATGGAGGCGCGCGAGAGGGTTTGCATGGTCTCGCCGTGGCGCCCCGTCAGGCTGTCGTCGGCGGGCGGACGGAGGGAGTTCAGCAGCACCCCGCAGGTCAGGGCGTCCAGATTGCGGGCCGCCACCTCCGGCTCGCCGTACTTGTTGGCGATGACCTCGCCCTGTTCGGTGATGCGGATGCGTCCCGCCACGGTGCCCTGGGGCTGGGCCAGCACGCCCGCGAAGGATGAACCGCCCCCCCGGCCGACGGTGCCGCCCCGGCCGTGGAACAGCTGCAGCTTCAGCCCTGCCGCCTGGGTCACGTCCAGCAGGGCGCGGGAGGCCTCGTGCAGCTCCCAGGTCGAGGTCAGATAGGACCCGTCCTTGTTGGAGTCCGAGTAGCCGATCATCACTTCCTGCACGCCGCGCGCCCGGGCGACGGCGCGGGCGGACGGTTCGGCAAGGAGGCGCTCCAGCGTCGGTTGCGAGGCGCGCAGATCCTCGATGGTCTCGAACAGGGGCGCGGCCTGGATGGGGCATTCCTCCGGCGCCTCGGGGCGGTACAGGCCCACCTCCTTGAGCAGCAGATAGACCTCCAGCATATCCGAGGCCGAGGTTGTCTTGGATACGATGTGGGTGCGCACGGCGTCGGGGCCGTAGAGCCGCAGGGCCTCGCCCGCAGCGGCCAGAATGGCCCGTTCCTTGAGGGTTTCCTCTTCATAGTCCGCATACGGAGAGAACAGCGGACGGGCGGACTCCAGCTCGGCGGCCAGCAGGGCCAGCCGGCCCTCCTCGTCCAGCGCCAGATAGTCGTCGCAGACCCCGGCCACCTTGAGCAGGTCGGCCACCACGCGCTCGTGCACGTCGGAGTTCTGGCGCAGGTCCACCGTGGCCATGTGGAAGCCGAACACGTCCACGGTGGTGATCAGGCGGTTGAGGGAGTCGTCGGCGAAGACCGCGCCGTGATTTTCGGTCAGGGAGGCGTGCAGCACCTGAAGATCGGCGCGGAAACCGGCGGGGCCTTCATACGGCGGGGCCTCGAAGCGGGCGGGGCGCGGCGCCGGCCCGCGGGTCAGCAGCGGGAAGGTGGCCGACAGCCGGGCGTAGATATGGCTGAGCGCCTTGCGGTAGGGCTCGTCGGCGCGGTGGTCGGAGGTGTCGCCGGACCCCTCGGCCAGGGCCTTCATCTCGGGGCTGATGCGGGCCAGGGCGCCGGACAGGCTGAGCTCGGCCCCCAGCGCGTGCACCTGATCCATGTAGTGGGCCAGCACGGCGCGGGACTGGGTGCGGAAGGCGGCGCTGAGCACCTCGGCGTTGACGTTGGGATTGCCGTCGCGGTCGCCGCCGACCCAGCTGCCGATCTTCAGGAAGGGCTTGAGATCGGGCGCCTCCAGCAGGTCGCGCCAGGCGTGCAGCCGCTCGGGCGCCACGTTCAGGAACACCCGCTCCAGGAAGGACACCACGGTGTTGATCTCGTCCTGCACCACCAGCCGGCTCTGGCGCACCAGCCGGGTGGCCCACAGGATGACGATCTGGCGGCGCAGGCCCGCGTTGCGCTGCTCGATGTCGCAGGCAGCCCCGCCCTTGTCGCAGGCGTCCAGCAGATCGCTGACCCCGGCGATGCGGTCGATGACGCTCTTGCGGCGCACCTCCGACGGGTGGGCGGTCAGCACCGGCGAGATCAGGGCCTGGGATAGCAGCTCGCGGATCTCGCCCACGCCCACCCCCTGATCGGACAGGCGCTTGAGGGCCCCGGCGGGCGTGTCCGGCCGGGCGGCGGCCTCGGCCTGGTCCAGGGCGCGGCGCTTGCCGGCCCGATCCTCGGCGATGTTGGCCAGCAGCGAGAAGGCCGCGAAGCCATGGGCCAGACCCACCGCCTGATCCAGATCGATGTCCTTGAGCAGGGCCTCCAGCGCCTCGGCGTCGCCGTCGTCGTCGCGGTGGTAGGCGACGGAGGCCTGACGCACCGCCTCGATGCGGTCGAACAGCGCCTGGCCCCCTTCGTCGCGGATGACCTCGCCGAGCATCGCGCCCAGAAGGCGGATTTCGTCACGCAAGGTCTCGTCGGCGGCGTTGGGCGTCATGATGTATCCTGAAAACTCGGGGAGGCGCACAGTCTGACCCCAAAGGGGGGCCGGTGGCGATAGAACCAGCGTGTTTTTTGCTCGCCTGAAACGGTTTGTGCGCGTGATCGATCCCGATTCGACAAATGGCGGGAAATCGCGCATAAGCCGCCGCTTCCGGCGCAAGTGAACCTTCGCGTCTCCACCATCACGACCCCGATCCCGCGCTCAAGCAGCGAGGCTCCGCGAGCCGAGCGATAGCGCAAAGGATGGACGAGGATGGCGAGAACCCTCTGCCGACGTGATCGTCGCCAGAGGCCGTTTCTCTATGGAGCCTGGTTCATCGCCAAACGAGGTTTGTGAATGTTCGAGGCTCTGAACGAGCGACTGACAGGCGTCTTCGACCGGATCACCGGTCGCGGCGCCCTGTCCGAAAAGGACATCGCCGAGGCCATGCGCGAGGTGCGCGTGGCCCTGCTCGAGGCCGACGTGGCCCTGCCCGTGGTCAAGGACTTCATCGCCTTCGCCTCGGAGCGGGCGCAGGGCGAGGACGTGATCCGCTCGGTCAAGCCGGCCGACCAGGTCATCAAGATCGTCCACGACGGCCTGATCGAGATGCTGGGCGGCGAAGAGCCGGTTCCGCTGAACCTGAACGCCACGCCGCCGGCCGTCATCCTGATGAGCGGCCTGCAGGGCTCCGGCAAGACCACGACGTCTGCCAAGCTGGCGCTGAAGCTGACCAGGACCGAGCGCAAGAAGGTCATGATGGCCTCGCTGGACACCCGGCGTCCGGCGGCCATGGAGCAGCTGGAAACCCTCGGCAAACAGATCGATGTGGCCACCCTGCCCATCGTCAAGGGCGAGAACGCGGTCCAGATCACCCGGCGCGCCCTTCAGGCGGCGAAGCTGCAGGGCTTCGACGTCCTGATCCTGGATACGGCCGGACGCACCACCCTGGACGAGGCCATGATGGCCGAGGCGGCCGAGGTCGCGGCGATCTCGAAGCCCGTCGAGACCATTCTGGTCGCCGACAGCCTGACCGGTCAGGACGCGGTGCGCACCGCCCGGGCGTTCCACGAGCGCCTGCCCCTGACCGGCCTGATCCTGACCCGCGCCGACGGCGATGGCCGTGGCGGCGCCATGCTGTCCATGCGCGCCGTCACCGGCCTGCCGATCAAATATCTGGGCGCCGGCGAGAAGGTCGATGCGCTGGAGGTGTTCGACGCCCGCCGCGTGGCCGGACGCATTCTGGGCCAGGGCGACATCGTGGCCCTGGTGGAGAAGGCTTCCGAGGAGCTGGACCAGGTCAAGGCCGAGAAGATGGCCAAAAAGCTGGCCAAGGGTCAGTTCGATCTGGACGATCTGGCGAGCCAGCTGGCGCAGATGAAGCGCATGGGCGGGCTGCAGGGCATCATGGGCATGCTGCCCGGCGCCGCCAAGATGAAGGCCCAGATGGCCAATGCGAACATCGACGACAAGATGATCTCGCGTCAGGAAGCCATCATCAGCTCCATGACCAAGGCCGAGCGCAAGAAGCCGGACGTGCTGAACGCCAGCCGCAAGCGCCGCATCGCCGCGGGCGCCGGGGTCGAGGTCCAGGAGATCAACCGTCTGCTGAAACAGCACCGTCAGATGGCCGACGCCGTCAAGGCGCTGTCCAAGGGCGGCGGCAAGAACCTGCAGAAGATGGCCGCCATGATGGGCATGGGCGGCGGCCAGGACATGGCGCGGCTGCAGGCCATGGGCGGGGGCAAGCTGCCGCCTCCCGACCCCGAGAAACTGAAATCGATGCTGCCGGGCCTGGGTGCGCCCGGCGGCCCCGACCTTCCCCCCGGCGGGCTTCCCGGCCTTCCCGGATTCCCTCCGAAGAAATAACGACTTCTAACGAAAGAGACTGAAAATGCTGAAGATTCGTCTGAGCCGCGGCGGCGCCAAGAAGCGTCCCTACTACCACATCGTGGTGGCTGACTCCCATTCGCCGCGCGACGGCAAGTTCATCGAGCGCGTGGGCAGCTACAACCCCATGCTGCCCAAGGATCACGCCGAGCCCCGCGTGAAGCTGAAGGCCGACCGCATTTCGGAATGGCTCAAGAAGGGCGCCCAGCCCACCGACCGCGTGGCCCGCTTCCTGAGCCAGGACGAGGCTCTGGCCGGTCAGGTCAAGTGGACCCAGGGCAACAACCCGAACAAGGCGCAGCCGGGCAAGAAGGCCCAGGAGCGCGCCGCGGAGCGCGCCCAGCGCGAAACCGACCGCGCCGAGGCCGAAGCCGCCGCCAAGGAAGAGGCCAAGGCCGCTGCTGAAGCCGCCGCCGCCGCGCCCAAGGAAGAAGAAGCCCCGGCCGCTGAAGAGCCCGCCGCCGAGGCCCCTGCTGCTGAAGAGGCCGCGCCGGCCGAAGACGCGGCCCCGGCTGAAGCCGCCGCTGAAGAGGCTCCGGCCGCCGAGGAAGCCCCCGCCGCCGAAGAGGCGACCGAGGAAAAGAGCGAGGCTTAATCGGCCGCCCCTCCCCGGCGCAGGCCGGGGTCCGGAAAAGTCAGGAGCAGCGTTTCCCACCGAGGCGCTGCTCCTTTCCGTTTCCGGCGGGCGCCCTACGATCTGGATCCCGGCTTTCGCCGGGGTGAGCGGAGTTCTGGATGATGTCCGACGCAAAACTCATCCTCGTGGGCCAGGTGGCCGGAGGCTTCGGGGTCCGGGGGGAGGTGCGGGTGACCGCCTTCACCGCCGATCCGCTGGCGCTGAAGGCCTACGGCCCGCTGCTGCGCGCCGACGGCTCGGTCGGCCTGACCCTGACCACGGCCCGCGCCGCCAAGGGGGCGGTGATCGGCCGGGCGAAGGAGATCGAGACGAAGGAACAGGCGGACGCCCTGCGCGGCCTGAAGCTGTTCGTCCCGCGCGAGCGTTTCCCCGCGCCCGACGAGGATGAGGTCTATGTCACCGACCTGATCGGGCTGGAGGCGCGGGCCCCGGACGGGCGCGTGCTGGGGCGCATCAAGGCGGTGCAGAATTTCGGCGCCTCGGACATGCTGGAGATCACGCCGGCGGAGGGCGGCCAGACCTGGTACCTGCCCTTCACCCTCGAGGCGACGCCCGAACTGCATATCGCCGACGGCTGGATCCTGGCGGTGCGCCCGACCGAGGTGGGCGAGCGCGAGCCGGACTGATCAGGCTACGTCCGCGAGAAAGCCCAGGATGGCGTCGCGCGCCGCCGGTTCGTCCAGCATGGGGGCGTGGCCGACGCCGGGGATCTCCACGAATTTCATGTGCGGGGCGGCCTCGCGCATGCGGGCGGCGATATCGGGGCTGAGCAGATCCGACGTGGCGCCCCGCACCAGCATGAGCTTGCGGCCTTCGGCCAGATTGCGGAAGGCGGGCCACAGGTCGGGGACCAGGGCGTCCTTGCCCGCCGCACGCATGGGCGCGGCGATGTCGGGATCGTAGTCCAGCGCCGGAACCCCGTCCGGGCCCTCGCGGAAGACGCGCCGCGCGAACGCCATCCAGTCGTCCGGGCCGTAGTGGGGCAGGGCCGCGCCGTTGGTGCGCCGGGCGTAGTCGGCGGCGTCGTCCCAGCTGCGGATCTCCACCGTCTGGCCGGTGTAGGACGCGATGCGGGCGAGACCCTCGGGGGCCACTTCCGGCCCGATGTCGTTCAGAATGGCGGCGGCGACCCGTTCGGGCGCCGCTGCGGTCAGGGCCATGGTGATCAGACCGCCCATGGAGGTGCCCAGGAACACCGCCCGTCCGACGCTCGCCTGATCCATCAGGGCCAGAACGTCTTTCGCATAGACCGGCGGTTGATAGGTCATGGGGTCGGTCGCGCGGTCCGACCGCCCGCGCCCGCGCACGTCCAGCGCCAGCACGCGGCGGCCTGTGGCGGCGATCAGGGGCGCGATGCTTCCGAAATCGGCGCTGTTGCGGGTCAGGCCGTGGATGGCGATCACCGGCAGGCGCGCCGGCCCCTCGGCGCCCGCATAGTCGCGGGCGTAGAGGCTCAGCTCATCGGAGGTCCAGCGGCGGTCGGTGAAGATCATGGGGCGCTCCCTGTTCGGGGGCCGACCCTAATTCATCGACAGCGGAATTAAAGACCCGAACCGGCAGGGCCGTGGACATGGCCCCCACCTCCTGGGCGCGGGACCGGGGCATGACCAGCACGCCGCTGGGGGTGGAGACCACCACCACATCGGTCATGCCGATGACCGCCACCGGGGCGCCGCCGCCGCTCCAGACCAGACAGCCGGAGGACTCCACCACCGTGGCGGATCCCTGCAGATGGTTGTCGGCCGGGTCGCGGCCCGCGGCGGACCACAGGGCGTTCCAGCAGCCCACGTCGCGCCAGCCCACGTCGCAGGCGATCATGGCCAGCCGGTCGCTGTGCTCGATCACCGCCCGGTCCAGCGAAAGCGCCGGACCGGGGGCGGCGGCCAGCGCAACGCGCGATCCGCGTCTCCGGGCGCCCGACCATGCGGCTTCAGCGCGGGCGGCGACCTCTGGAGCATGGCGGGCGATCTGGTCCTGGAAGGCGGCCGGATGGCCCAGGAACAGGCCCATGTTCCAGCCCCAGCCGCCCTCGGCGATCATGGCGATTGCGGTCTCCAGCCCGGGTTTCTCGATGAACCGCTCGATATGATGCAGGCCGCCGGGCAGGGACGGGCCCCGCTGCATGTAGCCGTAGCCCGTCTCGGGAAACGCCGGTCGGGCCGAGAACAGGACCAGGTCGTCGCCCGCGCCCCCGGCGGCGGTCATGACGGCGGCCCGAAAGCCCCCGGCGTCCGTGATGTGATGGTCGGCGGGGGCGATCAGGACCGTGGCGTCCGGCGCGATCTCCGCGGCCGCCCGGACCGCGCAGGCGGTGGCCACGGCCGTACCGCCGGGCCCGGCCTCCACCAGCACCATGGACGGGCGCACGCCGATAGCGCGAAGTTGGGCCCGCACCAGATCCTCGTGCGCCGCGGCGCAGACGATGACGGGCGCGAGGAACGGGGCGGCGGGCGAGGGCGCCAGACGGCGCACCGTGGCCTGCAACAGGGTTTCGTCGCCCGCGAGCAGATGGAACGGCTTGGGCCGCTCTGCGGTGGACAGGGGCCACAGGCGCGAACCGGACCCGCCGCACAGGATCACCGGCAGGACGCTGTGGTCCATCCTTCAGCCCTCCCCAGACTGCCCGGCGGCACCCTAGAGAAAAAGGTTAACGCGTAGCAAGCGGCAACCGGAGTTGAGCGGCCGGACGTGGCGCGCGAGGCTCTGGCTTGTTAGGAGGCGCCCAGACGTTTCAGCCGCGAAGGCCAGACCATGCCCCAGTCCGTTCCCCAGACCCTCAAGGCCGGCGTCGCCGGCGCCGGCGTCATGGGCCGCAACCACGCCCGCGTCCTTGCCGAGCTCCGCGACGTGGACCTGACCACCATCCTGGATCCCGACGCCGTGACGGGACAGGGCGTGGCCGACCTGTACGGCGCCGACGCCGTAACTGTCGCCGAGGCCTTTGTGGACGCGGGGCTGGACTGCGCGGTGGTGGCGACGCCCAACCGCTTCCACGCCGACCTGGGCGTGGCCCTGCTGGAAAAGGGCGTCCACGTGCTGGTGGAGAAGCCCATCGCCCCGACCGTGGCGGACGCCCAGCGGATGATCGACGCGGCGAAGGCCAACGGCCGCGTGCTGATGGTCGGCCATGTGGAGCGCTTCAATCCGGCGGTGGAGACCGTGCGCCGGGCCATCGCCGACGAGGACGTCATCTCCATCCAGGTGACGCGTGTGGGGCCCTTCCCGCCGCGCATGGGCGAGGTGGGCGTGGTCATCGACCTGGCGGTCCACGACATCGACATCATCCGCCACCTGACGGGCTCGGAGATCATCGAGGTCCAGCCCCAGCTGGCCCGCACCCGCGCCGAGCGCGAGGACACCGCCCTGCTTCAGTTCCGGCTGGAGAACGGGGTCATCGCCCATATCACAACCAACTGGCTGACCCCCTACAAGACCCGCACCCTGCAGGTGGCCACCCGCGGCAAATTCGTGGTGGCGGATCTGATCACCCGCCAGGTGACCGAGTATTTCGGCCAGCAGGCCGACGGCTCCTATTCAACCCGCATGCTGAACAGCTGGCCCGCCGAGCCCCTGAAGATGGAGCTGGAGGCCTTCGTGCACGCCATCCGCACCGGCGAGCCTCCGGCCGTCACCGGCCAGGACGGGCTGAAGAATCTGGAAGTGGCGTTGAGGTGTCTCGGCGAGGGGTGAGCCTCACCCCACCATCTGCATCCCCAGCCATTCGGCGATGAGGGCGGGCTTGTCGCCGCCGTCGATCTCGACGGTGACCTCGTGCTTCAGCAGCCAGCGTCCGCCCCCCTTGTCGTCGGCCGCCAGCAGTTTGAACCGGGCGCGGACCCGCGACCCGGACGGCACCGGGGCGAGGAAGCGGACCTTGTCGAATCCATAGTTGACGCCCATCACCACGCCCTCCAGCGGGGCCACGCCGTCGAAGGACATGCGCGACAGCAGCGACAGGGTCAGGAAGCCGTGGGCGATGGTTCCGCCGAAGGGCGTGGCTTTCGCGGCTTCCGGGTCCACGTGGATGAACTGGCGGTCCTCGGTGATGTCGGCGAAGGCGTCGATCCGGGCCTGATCCACCGTGATCCAGTCCGAAACGCCCACTTCGGCGCCGATCAGGCCGGACAGGGCGGACGGGGCGATGGGGGTCATGGCGTGTCTCCGGGAAAACGGTTCTCGATAATGGCGGAATAAAGCGCCGGGTCTACATTGCCGCCGGTGAGCAAGACGACGGTGGTGCGGTCGTCGGCCGGAATCCGGCCCGCCAGAAGCGCCGCCAGCGACACCGCCCCGCCGGGTTCCACCACCAGTTTCAGCCAGCGAAAGGCGAAACGCATGGCCTCGGCCACCTCGGCGTCGGTGACGATCAGGGAATCCTGAACCCGGCGCTGATTGATGGGGAAGGTCAGTTCGCCCGGCATGGGCGCCATCAGGGCGTCGCAGATGGAGGGGGTCGCCTCGCCGTGGGTGGCCCGGGCGCCCTGGGCCAGGGAGCGGCCGTGGTCGTCGAAGCCTGCGGGCTCCACCACCACCACCCGGGTCTCCGGGCTGCGGGCTTCCATGACAAGGTTGATTCCCGCCAGCAGTCCGCCGCCCGAGGCGCCGCACAACAGTTGATTCACCGGCCCTGCGGCCATGGCCCCGGCCTGATCCAGAATCTCCAGCGCCGTGGTCCCCTGTCCCTCGATGACGAAGGGGTCGTCGAAGGGCGGCACCAGCACGGCGCCCCGCTCGCGGGCGATCCCGGCGCCGATGGCCTCGCGGCTTTCGGTCCAGCGGTCGTAGAGCCGGACCTCGCCGCCGAAGGCCCGAACCCCCTCCACCTTAACGGCGGGAGAATCGGACGGCATGACGATCAGGGCGCGGGTTCCCACCGCGCGGGCGGCCGCCGCGACCCCCTGGGCGTGGTTGCCCGAGGAATAAGCCACGACGCCCCGGGCCTTCTCGTCTTCGGTCAGGCGGCTGATGCGGTTGTAGGCGCCGCGGAACTTGAAGCTGCCGGCGACCTGCAGGGTCTCGGCCTTCAGCAGCACCCGTCCGCCCACCCGGTCGTTCAGGGCGGGATGCTCGATCAGGGGCGTGCGCACGGCGGCGGGAGCGATCTGGCGGGCGGCGTCCAGAACGCCTTCGTAGGATGCAGCGGAATCGGCCATGAACCTCACTTAGCGTAACGCAGCGATCATCGCTAAGGTGGTTCGCATGAGCGGACTGATCCTCGCCATCGACCAGGGCACCACCTCCACCCGCGCCATCGCCTTCGAGGGCGCAGTGGAGGATGCGGTGCGGCCCGTGGCCGTCAGCCAGATCGAGCTGGCGCAACATTTTCCGCACTCCGGCTGGGTCGAGCACGACGCCGCCGAGATCTGGCGCGCCACCCTGCAGACCTGCCGCGAGGTGATCCGCAAGGCGGGGGGCGCGGCGCGGTTTTCCGCCATCGGCATCACCAACCAGCGCGAGACCGCCGTGCTGTGGGACCGCAAGACCGGCGAGCCGCTGCACCGGGCCGTGGTCTGGCAGGATCGGCGTACCGCCGACGTGGCCGCGGGCCTGCGCGAGGCGGGCCATGAGGCCACGGTGCAGGCGGCCACGGGACTGGTGCTGGACCCCTATTTCTCGGCCACCAAATTCGCCTGGCTGCTGGACGCTGTGCCCGGCGCCCGCGACCGCGCCGAAGCGGGCGAGCTGTGTCTGGGCACCATTGACGCCTGGCTGATCTGGAACCTGACCGGCGGGCGCAGCTTCGTCACCGACGCATCCAACGCCTCGCGCACCCTGCTGATGGACCTGAAGACGGTGCAGTGGCGCGATGACCTGTGCGACCTGTTCCGGGTTCCGGCCGCGGCCCTGCCGGAGATCCGCGGCTGCGCCGAGGTGCTGGGCGAAAGCGAGCCCACTCTGTTCGGCCACCCCCTGCCCATCGCCGGATGCGCGGGCGACCAGCAGGCGGCGCTGGTGGGCCACGGGGCGCTGGAGGCGGGCGAGGCCAAGATCACCTACGGCACCGGGGCCTTTCTGGTGGTCAATACGGGCGAGGCGCCGGTGGCCTCCACCAATCGACTGTTGACGACCCTGGGCTACCGGGTCGGCGGTCGCACCGCCTATGCGCTGGAAGGCGCGATCTTTTCGGCCGGCTCGACGATCCAGTGGCTGCGGGACCAGATGGGGCTGATCGGCGCCTCGCGGGATTCCGAAGGGGTGGCCCAGTCCCTGAGCGACAACGGCGGAGTCTATCTGGTGCCCGGATTCACGGGGCTGGGGGCGCCGTGGTGGAATGCGGAGGCGCGCGGGGCCATCACCGGACTGTCGCGCGGGACCGGCCCGGCCCATGTGGTGCGGGCCGGGCTGGAGTCCCTCGCCTATCAGACCCGCGATCTGCTGGACGCCCTGGCCGCCGACGGCTCGCCGCGCCCGGCGGTGCTGAAGGTGGACGGCGGGGTCACCGCCAACGCCTTCGCCATGCAGTTCGTCGCCGACATTTGCGAGGTGACGGTGGAGCGTCCCGCCTTTCAGGAAATGACCGCCCTGGGCGCCGCGCGGCTGGCGGCGCTGGGCTGCGGCCTGACCCCCGAGCTGCCCCGCGCCTCGGGCGAGGCCCCCGCCTGCTGGACGCCCCGCATGAAGCCCGAGGACCGCGACCGCCTCCTGACCGGCTGGAACAAGGCGGTTCGCGCCGCCATCGCCGCCGCCTGAGCCAAGAAAAGAAGAAGAGACTATGGAAACGCCCGACCCCCAGGCCGCCTTCGCCGGCACCCGCCCCGTCGATCCCCGCCACGCCTTCGACACAGCCGCGCTGGAGCGCTGGATGGCCGAGCATGTGGCGGACTACGCCGGGCCGCTGAGCGTCAATCAGTTCAAGGGCGGGCAGTCGAACCCGACCTATGAGCTGGTCACGCCGGGACGGACCTATGTGCTGCGGCGCAAGCCGCCGGGGAATTTGCTGCCCTCGGCCCACGCGGTGGATCGGGAGTTCCGGGTCATCTCGGCCCTGGCCCGACAGGGCTTTCCGGTCGCCCGGGCTTACGCCCTGTGCGAGGACGCGGGCGTCATCGGCTCCATGTTCTATGTGATGGACAAGGTGGACGGCCGCATCCTGTGGGACCTGAAGCTGCCGGGGATGGAGCCGGACCAGCGCCGGGCGATCTATGAGGCCCAGACGGATACGCTGGCCCGGCTGCACGCCATCGATCCGGAAGCGGCGGGCCTCGGCGACTACGGCCGGCCCGGCAACTACTTCGCCCGGCAGGTCGGGCGGTGGTCCAAGCAGTATGCGGCGTCGGAGACCGAGGCCATTCCCGCCATGGACCGGCTGATGGCCTTCCTGCCCGACAGCCTGCCGCCGGAAGGGCCGACGCGGATCGTCCACGGCGACTGGCGGCTGGACAACATGATCCTGGCGCCGGACCGACCCGAGGTTCTGGCGGTGCTGGACTGGGAGCTGTCGACCCTGGGCGATCCCATGGCGGACCTGTCCTACTACCTGATCGGCTGGGTCATTCCCGCCAGCCAGCGCAACGGCGTGGGCGGCGCGGACCTGAAGGCGCTGGGCATTCCCACGGTTGAGGAGACCGTAGACCGCTATGCGGCGACGACCGGCATGCGGCCCGACAATCTGGACTGGCTGATGGCCTACAACCTCTTCCGGCTGGCGGCCATCTGTCAGGGCATCGCCGGGCGGGTGCGCGACGGCACCGCCTCAAGCCCCCAGGCGGTGGCCACGGCGGCGCAGGTGCACCCCCTGTCGGATGCCGCCTGGGGCTTTGCGCAGAAGGCCGGAGCCTGAGTCTTTCTCGCGCGTTGTCTTGATTATCGCCCCAATTCCGCGTTAGCCCGCGCATCCCTGAGCGCCGCCCCGGCTGCGCCGCACGCAGCACTGGACATTCCCGCTCCGCATGAGAGATCTCAAACAAACCGGCTTTACCGACCGCATCGCGGCCCAGCAGGCCCGCAAGAAGGCGCTTCTGGAAGGCTTCAAGCCCAAGCCCGCGCAGCCGGACCCCGAGTTCGACAAGCTGGCCGCCAAGCGCGCCGCCGAGAAGGAAGCCATCCGGGCCCAGCACGAGGCGGAAAAGGCCGAGAAGAAGCGTCTGGCCGCCGAGAAGTCCGCCGCCCGCGAGGCGGAGGCCCAGGAAGCCCAGGAAGCCGTGGACGCCGAGCGCCGCGGCGCCCGCAAGGAACGCAAGGCCCTGACCAAGGCCGAACAGAAGGCGGCCCGCGACGCCCGCTACGCGCGCCGCAAGGCCGGCCGTTAGGCCCCCAGGCCCTCGAGACATCTGGCCAGGCTTCATCCGCCACATTATCTGTGGCGGATGAACGCGCTCACATCCCGCACCGTCGCCCGTCTGCACCCCGCCCGGCGGGATGACATCGGCGACCTGATCACCCGTCGCCCCCTGCCGGGACCGGACCTGCCTCAGGTCGATCCGTTCCTGTTCCTGAACCATCACGGGCCCCAGACCTACGCCCCGAACAACCGGGGCCTGCCGTTCGGGCCGCACCCCCACCGGGGCTTCGAGACCGTCACCTTCATTCTGGACGGCGAGCTGTCTCACGCGGACAGCGGCGGCGGCGAGAGCATCATCGGGCCGGGCGGAGTGCAGTGGATGACGGCCGGCTCGGGCCTGATCCACGCCGAATTGTCCCCCGCCAGCTTCAAGCGCGACGGCGGGCCCATGGAGATCCTGCAGCTGTGGGTGAACCTGCCGTCACGGCTGAAGATGACGGCGCCCAACTATGTGGGGCTGCAGGCCGCCGACATTCCCAAGGTCGCGCTGGACGACGGCCGGGTGACGGTCGAGGCGGTCTCTGGCCGCTGGGCAGAAACCGAAGCGCCGATCCAGTCGCTGATCGACATCCAGATGGCGGTGGTGCGCCTGAAGGCGGGCGGGACGTTCGAGGCGCCCGTCGCCCGGGGCCGGAACGTGTTTCTCTATGTGGTCCGTGGCGACGTGACTGTCGGGGGCTCCCCGGTCGCCGCATGGACCCTCGCCGCGCTGAACGATGACGGCGAGGCGGTGGTCATTGAGGCCTCAAGCGACGCGGTGGTCCTGCTGGGCCATGCGGCGCCCATCGGCGAACCGGTCTTCGCCCACGGGCCGTTCGTGATGAACACCCGTGAAGAGATCATCCAGGCGGTGCAGGACTATCAGGCCGGGCGCTTCGGCCCGCCGCCGCCGGTCTGAGGCGCCCGCCTTCCTGACGGATCAGTCGGGCGTGCGCGCCAGCCAGTCGTCGATCTGGGTCACGGCCTCGCGGGTGCGGCGATGGCGGGCGCTGCTGTCTTCCGGATCGACGGGCGGCGGCGCGGACTCCACATAGGGCGTCGGCGGCTGGCGGGCGGCCTCCAGCTCGCGCAGGGTCAGCCGGGTCTCGGCATCCAGACGGCGAGCCGTGTCTGCGCGGGCGTCCGCCTGAAGGCGAAGACTGTCCATCCGGGCCTGATGCCGCTCGACCTGATAGCGGTGGGGATCAGCCCCGTAGGGCGCGACCTGGGCCGCCGCCCCGGTGGCGGTCAGCAGGCCGATCAGGATCAGTCCGGTCAGGGTGCGCATGGCTGCAAGATGCGGCGTATCCGCCCGCTCGCCAAGCGTGGCCGCAACTCCTGGCCGTCTCCCGGGTTGGTCAGGCTCATGCGAGCAACCACAAGGAGGACCGCACCATGGCCCAGACACTGACCGGCAAGACCATCGCCATCCTGGCCACCGACGGCTTTGAACAGGTCGAGCTGACCGAGCCCATGAAGGCGCTGAAGGACGCGGGCGCGACGGTGGAGATCGTGTCGCCGAAACAGGGCGAGATTCAAGGGTTCAACCACTTCGACAAGGGCGACACATTCAAGGTCGACCGCGCCGTCAGCGCGGCGGACGCCTCGGCCTACGCCGGCCTGATGCTGCCGGGCGGGGCCCACAACCCGGACAATCTTCGCATCGACGAGGACGCCCTGAAGTTCGTGCGCGCCTTCTTCGACGCCGGCAAGCCGGTGGCCGCCATCTGCCACGCGCCGTGGATCCTGATCGACGCCGGCGTGGCTGAAGGCCGCAAGATGACCAGCTACAAGACCATTCGCACGGACCTGCGCAACGCCGGGGCCGAAGTGGTGGATGAGGAGGTCGTGGTGGACGAAGGCCTCGTCACCAGCCGCAACCCCGACGACCTGCCCGCCTTCTGCGCCAAGATGATCGAGGAGTTCGCCGAAGGCCGTCACGAGGGTCAGGCCGAGGCGACGCAGAACGCTGACCGACCCGTCGCCCACTGACGGACCTGCGGCTCACGGTCGAGAGCACTTGAAGATATAAGGATATCTTTATATGGCTGACGCTCCCTCGAATACCGGAGCCTCGCCCGTGAGCCGCACCTCCTTCGTCTTCACCTCGGAAAGCGTGTCCGAAGGCCACCCCGACAAGGTGTCCGACCGCATCTCCGACACCATCGTCGACCTGTTCATGGCCAGGGATCCCGAGGCCCGGGTGGCCTGCGAGACCCTGACCACCACCAACCGCGTGGTTCTGGCCGGCGAAATCCGCGGCAAGGGCATCTGGGAGAACGGGGCCTGGGCCCCGGGCATCGAGGCCGAGATCGAGGACGCCGTGCGCGCCGCGGTCAAGGATATCGGCTATGAGCAGGACGGCTTCCACTGGAAGACGTTCGCGTTCTCCAACTATCTGCATGGTCAGTCCGCCGACATCGCCGTGGGCGTCGACGCCGCCGACGGCAAGGACGAGGGGGCGGGTGATCAGGGCATCATGTTCGGCTACGCCTCCAACGAGACGCCCGAGCTGATGCCCGCCACCCTGGCCTACAGCCACCGCATCCTGAAGCGCCTGGCCGAGCTGCGCCACGGCGGCGAGAAGCGTCTGGAGCCCGACGCCAAGAGCCAGGTCAGCCTGTACTACGAGAACGGCGTCCCGGTGCGCGCCACCGCCATTGTCGTCTCGACCCAGCACGCCAGGGGCATGACCCAGGCCGACGTGGCCGCCCTGGTCAAGCCGGTGGTGGCCGAGGTGCTGCCCGAGGGCTTCATCACCGCCGAGACCGTCTGGCACATCAATCCCACGGGCGTGTTCGAAATCGGCGGGCCGGACGGCGACGCCGGCCTGACCGGCCGCAAGATCATCGTCGACACCTACGGCGGCGCCTCGCCCCATGGCGGCGGCGCCTTCTCCGGCAAGGATTGCACCAAGGTGGACCGCTCGGCCGCCTACGCCGCCCGCTACCTGGCCAAGAACGTGGTGGCCGCCGGGCTGGCCGATCGCTGCACCATCCAGCTCAGCTACGCTATCGGCGTGGCCAAGCCCCAGTCGGTCCACGTGGATCTGCACGGCACCGGCAAGATCGCTGAAGAGGTGCTGGAGCGCGAGCTGCCCGCCATGATCGGCGGCGCCACGCCCCGCGCCATCCGCGAGCATCTGGGTCTTAACCGGCCCATCTACGCCCGCACCGCCGCCTACGGCCACTTCGGCCGCGAGCCGGACGCCGACGGCGGCTTCAGCTGGGAGCGCACCGATCTGGGCGACAAGCTGAAGGCGCTGGCCTGAGTCTATAGCGCCGCGAAGGTGTCGCAGGCGGCGGGGTCGCCCGAGTCATAGCCCCGCCGCAGCCACTCCATGCGCTGGGCCGAGGTGCCGTGGGTGAAGCTCTCCGGGCTGGCGCGGCCGCCGGACAGCCGGTCGTCGCCGATGGCCGAGGCGGCGGTCATGCCCTCTTCCAGACTGCCCGCCTCCAGCGCCACCTCGCCGCCTGAGACGGCGGCGGCGTTGGCGGCCCAGACGCCCGCATAGCAGTCGGCCTGAAGCTCCAGCGCTACGGAATAGCGGTTCGCTTCGCCCTCGGAGCGGGCCCGGCTCTGGGCCTGACGCACCTGATCCGAAGCGCCCGTGAGGGTCTGGACATGGTGGCCGATCTCATGGGCGATGACATAGGCCTTGGCGAAATCGCCGCCGGCCCCCAGCTGCTCGCTCATTACCCGCCAAAAGCCCAGATCCAGATACACCGTCCGGTCCGCCGGGCAGTAGAACGGCCCCATGGCGGCCTGGCCGTAGCCGCAGCCGTCGGTGGACGTGCCCTGTTCGTAAAGGACGAAGCCGGGCGCCTGATACCCCTGCATCTGCGCGGCCCACACGTCGTTGACGTTGGTCCCGATGACGTCGACGAACTGGCCGGCCTCGTCCTCGGGCGTGCCGACCTCGCCGCGCTCGGCTTGACCCACGCCGCCCAGCTGGCCGGCCACCTGGGTGGTGATCTGTGGGTCGATGCCGAACACCAGATAGCCAATGATCCCCAGCACGGCCACGCCGATGCCGCCGCCGGCGACCCCAGCGCCCATGCCGCGCCGGTCCTCGATCCCGCCGCCTCGCCGTCCGCCTCTCCAGCGCATGTGACGCCTCCCCTCCTGCCGATGCCGTTCAAGCTATGCCGGAACGCCGCACGGAGGGAAGGGATGCTTCAGCGCGGTGATCCGGCCCGACGGCGTTGAAACGCGGCCCTCGCAATGAAACTCATCCCCAGGTTCCTCCCCATGAAATCCATGGCGACACACCAGATGTAGGGGTTTCGGAAAAAGTGATCGCAATATAGCCCTGTTTCGGCTTGGCGCCGGGCGGGCGGACCATCATGGTGAAGGCCGCTGCATCGTCCGAGTCGAATTCGAGAACACCATGAACGCCATCACCCCGATCCGTTCCGACCTGCCCGGTCTGCTGACCGCCTCGGCCGCCTACAAGCCGTTCCGCTATCCGTGGGCGTTCGACATGTGGAAAAAGCAGCAGCAGGTCCACTGGATGCCCGAAGAGGTGCCGCTGGGCGAGGACTGCAAGGACTGGGCGACCAAGCTGGACGACGGCGAGCGTAACCTGCTGACCCAGATTTTCCGCTTCTTCACCCAGGCGGATATCGAGGTGCAGGACAACTACATGGAACGCTACGGCCGGGTCTTCAAACCGACCGAAGTGAAGATGATGCTGGCCTCCTTCGCCAATATGGAGACCATCCACATCGCCGCCTACGCCCTGCTGCTCGAGACCATCGGCATGCCCGAGAGCGAATTCGGCGCCTTCATGGAATACGAGGCCATGAAGGACAAGCACGACTACATGGGCCAGTTCGGGGTGGACACCGACGCCGACGTGGCGCGCACCCTGGCCATGTTCGGGGGCTTTTCCGAAGGGCTGCAGCTGTTCGCCAGCTTCGCCATGCTGATGAACTTCCCGCGCTTCAACAAGATGAAGGGCATGGGCCAGATCGTCAGCTGGTCGGTGCGCGACGAGAGCCTGCACTGCGAGGGCATCATCAAGCTGTACCACGCCTTCAACCACGAGACCGGCGCGGTGACCAAGGCCGTGGCCGACGACATCGTCGACTGCTGCAGGACCGTGGTGGACATGGAGGACAAGTTCATCGACCTGGCCTTCGAGACCGGGCCGGTGCAGGGCATGACCCCGGACGACATCAAGCAGTACATCCGCTTCATCGCCGACTGGCGCCTGCGCCAGCTCAAGCTGCCGGAGGTCTACGGCGCGACCGAGAACCCGCTGCCGTGGCTGCAGTCCATGCTGTCGGGTGTCGAGCACGCCAACTTCTTCGAGGCGCGCGCCACCGAATACTCCAAGGCGGCCACCAAGGGCGCCTGGCACGGCGCCGAAGGCGTCTGGGACTCCTTCGACGCCCTGATGAAGAAGCGCACCGAAGGGGCGGAGGTCTAGGCCCGCTCCAGCCGGGCGACGAAGAAGCCGTCCAGGCCGCCATGCTCCGCCCACATGGACGGCAGGATGCGCAGCCAGCCCTCCCTGGCCAGGGCTTCGGCCGGCGCGCCCACGGCGGCGGGGTCGGCGGGCGCCAGGCTGAAGTCGGCGTGGCGGCGCAGGAAGGCGATGATCTGGCTCTCGCCCTCCTCGCGCTCCAGCGAACAGACGCAATAGACCAGCCGTCCGCCCGGCTTCACCCGCGCGGCGGCGGCGTCCAGCAGGCGGTGCTGTACGTCCGCCAGATCGGCCACGTCGGCGGGCCGGGTGCGGCGCAGGGCCTCGGGATTGCGGCGATAGGTGCCGGTGGCGGTGCAGGGCGCATCCAGCAGCACGGCGTCGAAAGTCCGGGCGTCGTCCCAGTCCTCGGCCGGTATCGCGATCGCCTCGGCGGTCAGGCCCGTGCGTTCCAGATTCTGGATCAGGCGGCGCAGGCGCGACTCTGATCGATCCAGCGCCGTGACCTCGGCGCCTGCCGCGGCCAGTTGCAGGGTCTTGCCCCCCGGCGCCGCGCACATGTCCAGCGCGCTCTCACCCGGCTTCACGTCCAGCAGGCGGGCCGGTACGGCGGCGGCGGCGTCCTGGATCCACCAGCTTCCGTCGGCGAAGCCCGGCCATTCGGCGATGTCGCCGCGCCGGGTGGTGCGTACCGAGCCGCCGGCCAGCACCACGCCCTCCAGCGCTTCGGCCAGGGCCGGGGCTTCCGCGTCGGGCTTCAGGCTCAGGTCGGTGCCGGGCTCGGCCCGCCCCGCCTCGGCCAGGGCGATGAGGGTGTCCACGCCATAGGCCGCGCGCCAGCGCGCGGCGATCCAGTCGGGCAGATTGGCTTCGGCGGCGGTCTTGTCCGGCCCGTCCCGACCGATGCCGCGCAGCACGGCATTGACCAGACCCTTGTAGGGCCGTGTCTTGACGTCCCGCTCGGCCAGCTTCACGGCCGAGGAGACGGCGGCGAAGTCCGGCGTGTTCAGCACCATGGTCTGGGCCAGGGCCACGCGCAGGATGGTGCGCACCGCCAGCGGCGGGCCCTTCTTCAGGCGGCGATCCAGGATGGCGTCGATCTCGCCGAGACGGCGCAGGGCCGCCATGGCCACGGCGCGGGCGAAAGCGCGATCCTGGGGCGATAGCCCCTTCAGCTCGCGGAAGTTCAGCGCTTCGTCCATGCCGCCGCGCCGCTCCAGCGCCGCGTTCAGCAGCACGCCCGCGGCGATGCGGGCCTCGATCCCGGCCTCGTTCGTGTCGTTCAAACCGTCACCTGCGTGCCCATCTCGACCACGCGGCCGGCGGGGATGTGGAAAAAGTCCGTGGGATTGGCCGCGTTGCGCATCATGAACACGTACAGCTTGTCCTGCCAGTTTGGCATGTTCTTGCCCGGCGCGGGCGCCACGGAGCGACGGCCCAGGAAGAAGCTGGTCGACATGATGTCGAACTTCAGCCCCTGCTTGCGGCAAACCCCCAGCGCCTTGGGCACATTGGGACTTTCCATGAAGCCGTAGTTGATGGTCAGGCGCTTGAAGTCATCGTTGATGACCTCGATCTCGACGCGCTTGTCCTGGGAGACGCGCGGCCGGTCCAGGGTGCGCACGGTCAGGATGATGTTCTTCTCATGCAGCACCTTGTTGTGCTTGAGGTTGTGCATCAGGGCGACCGGGGCGACGCTGGGGTCCGAGGTCAGGAAGATGGCGGTGCCCGGCGCGCGGTGCGGCGGACGGGCGCTGAGCATCTCGATCAGGTCGGCCATGGGCAGGCTGTCCTTGCGCGCCTTCTCGGTCAGCAGGCGCGTGCCGCGGGTCCAGGTCCACATGATCATGACGATGACCGCGCCGATCACCAGCGGCGCCCAGGCGCCCTGCGGGATCTTCAGCAGGTTCGACCCGAAGAAGCTGATGTCGATGATCAGGAACGGGATCAGGGCCAGGATGCTGATCAGAAGGCTGCGCTTCCACATGAAGCGCAGGACGAAGAAGGCCAGCAGGGTGTCCACCAGCATCGCCCCGGTGACCGCCACGCCATAGGCGCCTGCCAGCTGCGACGAGGTGGGGAACAGGGCCAGCAGCAGCAGCACGCCCGCCAGCATCATCATGTTGACCGAGGGCACGAAGATCTGTCCGGCCTGGGTTTCCGAGGTGCGACGGATGTTCATGCGCGGCAGCAGACCCAGCTGCACCGCCTGCTGGGTCAGGGAGAAGGCGCCGGTGATCACCGCCTGGCTGGCGATGATGGTGGCCAGGGTCGCCATGATCAGGACGGGCCAGTAGAGCGCCTGGGGCGCCATCTCCCAGAACAGGTTCTCGATGGCGGCCGGCCGCGACAGGGCCAGGGCGCCCTGACCCAGATAGTTCAGCATCAGGCAGGGCAGGACGAAGGCCATCCAGCCCAGCCGGATGGGGGCCTTCCCGAAGTGGCCCATGTCCGTATAGAGCGCCTCGGCGCCGGTGACGGCCAGGAAGACGCTGCCCAGCACCACGAAGCCCAGGAACCCGTTGTCGATCAGGAACAGGATGCCGTAGTGCGGCGACAGTCCCCGCAGGATCGAGGGGTCGTCGAAGATGTGCATGATCCCCAGACCCGCCAGGATCAGGAACCAGGCGGCGGTGATGGGCCCGAACGCCTTGGCCAGACCGGCGGTGCCGCGCGACTGGACCATGAACAGGGCGATGAGGATGCCGGCGGTGACGGGCAGGACGAAGGGGGTCAGGGCCCGGCCGACGCCCGGCGCCTCGCGCAGCCCCTCCACGGCCGACAGCACCGACACCGCGGGTGTCAGCACCCCGTCCGCATAGAACAGCGCCGCGCCGCACAGGCCGAGGAAAAACACCAGCTTGAGCCGGCGTCCGATAGCGCGCTGGGCCAGAGCCATCAGGGCCAGGGTGCCGCCCTCGCCCTTGTTGTCCACCCGCATCAGGAAGACCACGTATTTGATGGTGACCACCAGGATCAGGGCCCAGAAGATCAGCGACAGCACGCCCAGCACGGCCAGTTCGGCGGTGCCGCCGCTGCGCGAATGGGTCAGGGCTTCGCGCATGGCGTAAAGCGGGCTGGTGCCGATATCGCCGAACACCACGCCGATGGCGCCGATGGTCAGACCCAGCACCGGGCCGCGGACATGACCGTGGGCGGTCGCGGTCTCGGAAGCGCCATCTGGCGTGGGCGAAGCGGCGGGTGACGCGCCGTTTTCGCCGGGAGCAGTCCCAGCCATTCGTGATCCTCCGGCGTCGCGGCGGCGACAGCCATCAAAGCGGCGGGGCTTTACGCCCTTTCCCGGAGGGGTTCAATCGCGCTCTCCCATTATTTGTTGCGTTGCACAACCGCTCTGGTTTGTGAAAAGCGGCTTTGCATCCTATCTCTCAGGGTTGGAGCCGGACCCATGTCAGACAGCCAGAGATTTCCCGTCGCCGCCCACACCCTGGCCTATCTGGCCCACAAGGGGGCGTTCGATGCGACCGCAGCGGCGCCCTCGTCGGTGCTGGCGGCCTCCGTCCCTACCAATCCGGTGGTCATCCGACGGGTGACGGCCATGCTGGCCCGGGCCGGGCTGATCGCCACGCGACCCGGCGCCAACGGGGGCGCCTGGCTGACACGGCCCCCCGAAACCATCACCCTGGACATGGTGCTCAAGGCCGTGAACGGCTGCGCCCATCTGGGCTCGCCGCCCGCGGGCGCCAAGGGTTGCCCGGTGGGCGAACACATCCCCCGTCAGGTGGCCAAGGCCCTGACGGCGGCCGAGGACGCGGCCGCCCACGCCCTGTCGCGCATCACCATCGCCGACCTGCTGGCCGACAATCCCGCCTCCCTGTCCACCATCCGGCTGCCCGCCGCGTGAGCACGCCGGCGCCGCGTCCCCTGATGCTCATCACCGGCGCGTCTGCGGGCCTGGGCGAGGGGTTCGCGCGTCTCTATGCGGCCCATGGGTGGGACCTGGTCCTGACCGCACGCCGGGCAGGCCGGCTGGAAGCCCTGGCCGCCGAGCTTCACGCGCGCCACGGCTGTCAGGTGATCACGATTCCGCTCGATCTCGCCGAGGCCGGCGCCGCCGATCGTCTGGTGGACGCGGTGGAGGCCCGGGGGCGTCACGTGGACGGTCTGCTCAACAATGCGGGCTACAGCCTGACCGGCGGCTTCCTGAGCCTGTCGCCGGTCCAGCACGCGGGGATGCTGGCGGTGATGGCCGCCGTCCCCGTCGCCCTGTCGCGTCGGGTGGCGCCGGGCATGGCGGCGCGTGGCTTCGGCCGCATCCTGAACGTGGCGTCCCTGGCCGGTTTCCTGCCCGCCACCGGCGGCGACACCCTGTATGGCCCGCTCAAGAGCTTCCTGATCAAGGCGTCCCAGGGCCTGCATCTGGAACTGAAGGGAACCGGCGTGCACGTCACCGCCCTGTGCCCCGGCTACACCCTCACCGAGTTCCACGACGCCAACGGGTCGCGCGCCGCCGTCAGCACAGCCTATCCCCGCTGGATGTGGATGGAGGCCGAGCCTGTTATTCGCGCGGGCTACGAGGCCTGTGAGGCGAACCGTCCGGTGTCGATCCCCGGCGCCTTCAACCGCTTCATGTCCGTTGCGGCCCGGATCACGCCGACGGGCTGGGCCCTGACGATGGCGGGCCGGCACGCGCGGCGACTCGGGCGGATGAAGTCAGACACGCCGGCCTGACCGGTCAGGCCCGCCCGCCCTGGGCCGACAGCATGGCTGCGTCGACCCCGATGCCTGCCAGCGCCCGGCTCCACTTCGTCGCATGGTCGGCGTCGAACAGCAGATCTTCGCTGGGCTCGGCCGTCAGCCAGACGTTTTCGGCCAGTTCGTCCTCCAGCTGGCCCTCGCCCCACCCGGCATAGCCCAGAACCAGCACAGAGCGGCCGGGCCGCGCCTCGGGGCGGGTCATGGCGACCAGGGCCTCACGGGTGGCGGTGATGGCCAGCCCCTCGCCCGCAGGGAGGGAGGCGTCCGGGGCGGTCCAGTCGCTGGTGTGCAGCACGAAGCCCCGCTCGCGATCCACCGGCCCGCCCATCAGCACCGCCTGATCCGGGGCCCGCTCGACGCCATCCATCTCCAGCTTCTGCAGGATGGTCTTGAGCCGCAGGCCCGGCGCGGGCCGATCCAGCCGCAGGCCCATGGCGTGGTCCGCCTGATGGGCGCAGATCAGGATGACGGCGTGCTCGAAGCGCGGATCGCCGATGCCGGGCATGGCCACCAGCAGCTTGCCCGCAAGGGACTGGAATTCCGACATGACGCCATCATCGGGGCCGTGCCCGCCCGATGCAAGGGAGCTCACGGCTCCAGCTCGATGTCCCAGTAGAGATAGTCCAGCCAGCTCTGGTGCAGATAGTTGGGCGGGAAACGGCGACCCAGGTCCTGCAGCTGCCAGCTGTTGGGCCGGAAGGGATTGCGGCGGATGGGCATGTCCGCCTGACGCGGCGTGCGCCCGCCCTTGCGAAGATTGCAGGGCGCGCAGGCGGCCACGATGTTCTCCCAGCTGGTGGTCCCGCCCTGCGAGCGCGGCAGCACATGGTCGAAGGTCAGGTCGGAGCCGGAGCCGCAGTACTGGCAGACGAAGCCGTCGCGCAGAAACACGTTGAAGCGGGTGAAGGCCGGCTGGCGGTCCTGGTCGATATAGCTTTTCAGCGAGACGACACTGGGCAGCCGGAACGCCAGCGAGGGACTGCGCACCACCTTGTCGTAGGTGGAGACCACGTCCACCCGTTCCTGAAATACAGCCTTGACCACTTCCTGCCACGGCCACACGGACAGGGGGTAGTAGGACAGCGGTCGGAAGTCGGCGTTCAGCACCAGGGCCGGAAAGCCTGACGGCGGGCGGGAGAGGACCTGCATCAGGCCCCTCCCGCGCGAATCACGGAGAGGTTCGAGGCGACGGGACTGAAGACACGCCCTCCTTCACGCTCGGAACATCTGACCCTATCTCTGATTCGATGACGCCGCCATGACCCCCGGGTCACGGTTTGCGGAAGACGCCGAAGCGGATCAGAGGGCCTCGACCTCCGCGTCCGTCAGGGCGCGGCTCACGCGGACCCGACAGCGTTCGGCGGGCCCGCCCAGCGGCCGCACGATCAGGTCCGCATGGTCGCCCACGCAGAGGCTCGAGCCGCCGCCGAGGGTGTCGATCACCACCTCATTGGCCCAGTCGATCTCGGCGCAAAAGCCGACCGCCGTCAGTTCATAGGCCTCACGGCCGGCGCGCACGATGACGGACTCCTCGGAGCCGCTGCTGAACGAGCGGACCTGGCTGACGAACATGCATTGACGGCTCGCGCCGTCAGAGACACCTGGCGTCGGCGCGCAGGCGGCTGCCGCCAGGCTGGCGGCGGACACGGCGGTGAGGATGGCGATGCGCATGAAGGTCTCCCATAATCCCGATGACCCCCCTGAGCCCGCGCAGCATATCACCGGTTTGCTGTGGCGTGATCACGACCCCGTGAGCGCTGCGCGGATGCCGGCGATCTTGGCGTCGGTTTCGGCCAGCTCCGCGGCGGGCTGGCTGTCGGCCACGATGCCCGCCCCGGCCAGGGTGCGGAAGCGCCAGCGCCCGTTGTCCTGATGCAGGGCCACGGTGCGGATCAGGACCGAAGCCTCCAGCGACCCGTCGAACCCGGCCACGAACAGACTGCCGCACCAGGGGCCGCGCGCGGGTTCGTGGCGTGCGATGACCTGCATGGCCTGGTGCTTGGGCGCGCCGGTTATGGAGCCCGGGGGGAAGGTTGCCGCCATGACATCCGCGGGGCCCTTGTCGGGGGCCAGCCGGCCCTGAACCGTGGACACCAGATGATGGACATTGGCGAAGGTCTCGAGGCGAAACAGGTCCGGAACCGTGACGCTGCCGGGCGCGCAGACCCGCGACAGGTCGTTGCGCATCAGATCCACGATCATCAGGTTCTCGGCCCGGTCCTTGGTGCTGGCCAGCAGTTCGGCCTTCAGCGCCGCGTCCTCCTGCGGGGTCGCGCCGCGCGGGCGCGTGCCCTTGATGGGGCGGGCGGTGATCCGGCCCTCGCGCACGCTGAGAAAGGACTCCGGCGAGTTGGACGTCAGCACATGGTCGCCCAGCTCCCAGAAGGCCGCGTAGGGCGCCGGGCTGTCGGCGGCCAGCCGCGCGAACAGATCGAAAGGCTCCACGCCGTCGGCCAGCGCGCCCGTCCAGGCGCGGGCGATGTTGGCCTGAAAGATCTCCCCCGCCGCGATGCGCCCGACCACGTCGGCCACGGCGTCGCGGTAGGCGTCGCCGGAGCGTTCCGGGGTGAGGCTGTCCGCCAGAGGGCGAGGCGTCGGATCGGGCGCGCGGGCCCCGGCCAGCCAGCGCAAGGCACGGTCCGCGGTACGGGACGCGCCTTCGGCCTCCTCGCCCCGCCCTGCGGCGATCACGCGTCGGCGGTGATGATCGAAGGCGAGGACCGCGTCATGGCGGGCCAGGGTCAGGCCGGGCCAGTCCTGATCGTCGCCGCCCAGCGCCGCCTTCGGCGCGCCCAGATCGTAGCTGGCCAGTCCCACCACCCCGCCGGTGAACGGCGGCGCATCCGGTGAAAGCGCCGCCCGCTCGCCGAGCAGCGCCCCGATGTGGCCGAAGGGGGCGGGATCGCCCTGAAGCCATCGCTCGACCCGCGTCGGTTCGGCGGCGACATACGACCAGCGCCCGTTGGCGCCGCCGTCTGACAGCAGGATCAGCCGCCCCGCGACGCCGTCCAGCCCCGCAGCCACGTGCAACGGGTCAACCCAGTCCCGCTCGATCAGGGCCAGCGACGGAGCCGCCATGGGTCAGGCCGACAGCCGTTCGCCGATACGGTCGCGCAGGGCCGTGTCCACGCCGAGGGCCTGTTCCAGATAGCTGTCGATGGAGCCGTGGGCCTCGACCATGGCTTCGATGGCGGCGTCCAGATAGGCGGGCTCGACGCCAAGGAAGGCCACCACGGCCGCGTGGGAGGCCGGGCGTCCGGTCCAGGTCTCGAGCTGTTTCGCCACCGCCGGGGCGCGGCCGTCCAGATCCACCGCGTGGTTGGTCAGCAGATAGTCCTCCATCATCTCGTCGTGGCCGACGCCGAGCAGATGATGAGTCAGGGCGGCCAGCAGGCCGGTGCGGTCCTTGCCGGCGGCGCAGTGGATCAGCACCGGTCCGTCGCTGTCGCCCAGGGCGCGGAAATAGCGGCTGAACAGGTCCAGATGGGCGGCCTCGAACGGCAGGCGGCGATAGGTCCGCATCATGAAGTCCCGGCCGCCTTCCTCCGTCAGGGGCGAGGTCTTCAGAAAGGTGATGTGCGGGGCCTCGCCGTCATCGGTCTGGTCCCATTCGATCACCCGGCCCGAGAATCCGGACGGCCGTTTCGAGGGCTGTGCCTGGCGCTCGGACACCCGCCGCAGGTCGACGACGGTGGCCAGGTTCAACGCCGCCAGCCGCGCCACGTCTGCCTCGCTGGCCCGGGCCTGATGCCCGGCGCGGAACAGGGTCCCGCTGCGCACCCGCCGTCCGGCGGCGGTGGCGTAGTCTCCGTAGTCTCGGAAATTCTCGACGGCGTCGAAGCGGTGGAGGCGGGAGGAGGTCATGCCTCTGTCTATAGGCGCCCTATCGCTGCTCCACCAGTCGGGCCATGGCGTCCAGATAGTCCACGAAGGCCTTGCGCCCCGCATCGGTCAGGCGCGCGCGGGTCAGGGGGCGGCGGCCCTGAAAGCTCTTGATCACCTCCACGAAGCCGGCGTCCTCGAGCTTTCTCAGGTGCACCGACAGATTGCCGTCGGTGACCTGCAGCCGGGTCTTCAGCTCGTTGAAGTCGGCCATGTCCGCGCCGGACAGATAGGCCATGATCCCCAGACGCACCCGTCCGTGAATGACCTCGTCGATGTCCGCGATCTGGAAATCGTCCGCCATGGCTCAGACCACGTCCGAGGGTTCCTGGCGCATCAGGGCCAGGCCGGGGAGCAGGGCGACGAAGACCATCAGGCCTGCGAACACGAGATAGCCCCAGGTGCTGTCGGCGAACACGCCCAGCAGCACCGCGCCGCCATAGGCGATCAGGGCCACCCCCTTCATCCAGCCGGCCCCCGACATGGCGCCCGCCACCATCCAGGCCGAGCCATAGGCCGCGAACACCACGATGGGCATGGCCCGCATGAGCGTCCAGTCGCCGGAGCTGAACCCGACGGCCATGAAGGCGACCCACATGGCGAAGATGCCGAAGCCCACCGCCGACCAGGCGGCGCCCACGGCCTTGTTGCCCGGCGAATAGAAGCCGGGCTTGGTCTGCTGGCGCCGGATCAGAAGAGTCAGGGCCACGGTGAAGGCGGCGCCGGCGGCGAGCCACAGCCAGAGCTGGGCCATGGGGTCGACCACGAGCACGTCGGTCACGATGGCCCACTGACCCAGGCTGGCCAGGCCGAAGATCAGGGCGGCGGCGACCATGATGGGTCCGCTGAGCAGGGGCGCGTGACGCCCTTCGTCGGCGAGGCCGCGCATATAGGCGATGTCGTCGTGGATGGACTTGCTGTGGTCGTCGGTCATGGGTCTCTCCCTTGGATCAACCGACCCTACCACTCAACTTTAATATGTAAAGTGCTTTCTCATGGTCTCCCTCCGGTCTTCGGTGCAAGCCCGCGTCATGGCCCTGAACTTCAACCACATCGCCTATGAGGCGCTGGACGTGTGCAACGCCGTGTCGTGGGCGGCGGTGCGCGACGCCGTGGCGGCGGCGGGGCTGGCGCCCGGCGCGCGGGCGCTGGACCTGGGGACCGGCAACGCCGCCGTCGCCATCGGCCTGGCGCGCGATTTCGGATTCACTGTGCGGGCGGTGGAACGCGATCCGGTGATGGCCGATCTGGCGGCCCGGCGCATCGCCGCGGCCGGGCAAGGGCAGCGGGTCGAGTTGCTGGTGCAGGATTCCAGCGAGGTTCTGGACCGGCCGCCCCTGCCGGACCTGCTGACGGTGCTGGGGGCCACGGACGCCGCGGCGCCTGGCCTGCGCGATCCGGTGGCGGTGTTCGCCCGGTTGAAGGACGCCGTGGCCCCCGGCGGGTTTCTGCTCTGGGGCGAACCGTTCTGGAAGGCGGAGCCCAGCGCGCCGCTGCGCCAGATCGTCGAGATCACCAACAGCTACCAGACCGACGCGGGGTGGCGCGCAGCGGCCGAACAGGCGGGATGGCGCGTCGTCCATGCCCGGCACAGCACGGACGGGGAATGGCGCACCTACGTGGATGCCATGGACGCCGCCGTCCGCGTCTGGGCCGCCGCCCATCCCGAGGCCCCGGAGGCCCCGCGCCTGATCGCCCGCGCCGACATGCAGAAGGCCATGTTCGAGGCCGAAGGCTTCCGCGTCTTCGGCTTCGGGTTGTATCTCTTAAGTGCGCTACCGCTCGCGTCGCGGACGCTCGCTACTTGAGCGCATATTTGTGCGCTATCGCTCGCTACTTGAGCGCGGGAGCGAGCGCGCGTCGAACCAGAATAGATCAGCCAGCGCCCTCAAGCCGCGAGCGTCCGCGACGCGAGCATAGGGCCTCTATCTGAAAGGCGGCTCGTCGAAGGCGCGGAGCTTGCGGGAGTGCAGGCCGACCCCTTCCTGACGCAGCAGGGCCACCGCCTCGATGCCGATCTGCAGGTGCTCGGAGATGGAGCCCTCGTAGAACCGGTTGGCCTGTCCCGGCAGCTTGATCTCCCCGTGCAGGGGCTTGTCGGAGACGCACAGCAGGGTGCCGTAGGGCACGCGGAAGCGATAGCCCTGGGCGGCGATGGTGGCGCTCTCCATGTCGATGGCCACGGCCCGGCTCTGGTTGAAGCGCAGGGCCGAGCGGGAATAGCGAAGCTCCCAATTGCGGTCGTCGGTGGTGACCACCGTGCCGGTGCGCAGCCGCCGCTTCACCTGTTCGCCCGGCATGCCCGAGACCGACTTGGTGGCGTCGTACAGGGCGCGCTGCACCTCGGCGATGGAGGGGATGGGGATGTCCGGCGGCAGCACCGCGTCCAGTACGTGGTCGTCGCGCAGATAGGCGTGGGCCAGCACATAGTCGCCGATGGCCTGGCTGGCGCGCAGGCCGCCGCAGTGGCCGATCATCAGCCAGGCGTGGGGCCGGGTGACGGCCAGATGGTCGGTGATGGTCTTGGCGTTGGAGGGCCCCACCCCGATGTTGACCAGGGTCACGCCGCGCCAGCCGGGCGCGGTCAGGTGCCAGGCCGGCATCTGGTGGCGACGCCAGGCGCCGTCGGACAGGGCGGCGTCGGCGTCCGGATCGTCCCGGGTCACCACCACGCCGCCGGCGCAGGACAGGGTCTCATAGGGGCTGTCGGGGTCGGCCAGCTGGGCGCAGGCCCAGCGCACGAACTCGTCCACATAGCGGTGGTAGTTGGTGAACAGGATGAAGGACTGCACATCATCCACCGGGGTGCCTGTGTAGTGCTTCAGCCGCGCCAGCGAGAAGTCCGTCCGCAGCCCGTCGAAGTGGGACAGGGGAAAGGCGCCTGAGGCCGGGTCGAACAGGCCGTCGGCGATCTCGTCGCCGATATGAGCCAGCTCGGTGGTGGGGAAATACCGCGCGATGGCCGAGGTCATGCTGCGGTCCAGCGTCACGCCCGAGCCGTCCATCACATAGGGGAACGGGATCTCCTGACGGGACGCCGTCACCTCGAAGGTCGCGCCGTAGTCGGCTTCAAGCAGCTCAAGCTGTTCGCGGATATAGGAGCGGAACAGGTCGGGCCGGGTGATGGTGGCGGCGTAGTCGCCCGTTCGCGACAGGCGGGCGAAGGCGCGAGGCTCCAGATCGCCGGGCCGCTCGCCGCGCCAGCTGACCCTCAGCTCGGGATAGGCGAACAGGCCCTCTGCGCGGGCGTCCGGATCGGGCAGGGCGCCGCTGTCGAGGAACGCTTTGACGGCGTCACGCAGATTGCGGACGGAGCGGGAATAGAGGTCTTGCAGGCGGTCCAGCGCCGCCTCGATGGTCATGGGTTCGGTCATGACCCAGTCTAGCGGGCAAGCGTGACGATGGCGAGACTCACCGCTACATCGCCCCGGCCCGGGCCAGTATGTCGAGAACGGCCTCGTCGTCGGCGTGGGTGCGGCGCAAGGCCTGTCCGTCCGCCTCAAGGGCGTCGCAGCGGTCCCCGGACAGCGCCGCCTCGATCTGCGCCGCGCGCCCGGCGTCATAGCCTTCCTCGCCGGCCCAGTGTTCGCAGGTCATGCGCCGCTGGACCCAGGCGAAGACATCGGCCGGAACCCGCTCCGCCAGCCCCGTGAGGGCGTCGTTCACCTGCACCCCGGTCAACGCCAGGCGGTCGTCGCGGATCTCGAAATCCAGATAGGCCTCGCCGCCGGTGGGGCAGCAGTTGGCGTCGCTGGTGCGCCAGAGCGCCGTGTCCGCCATCAGGGCTTCGTAGGCGAAATTGACGCCCTTCCACACCTCCAGCCCCTGCGGCAACCGGGCGTCCAGATCGTCCCGCCAGCTGAAATTATCGATCTGGTGCAAGGGCCTTTCGGCGTCGTCCGCCAGACGGAAGATCACGTCGGCGTTGTGCGCCCCGGTGCCGCCGTGCACGCCGGGGACCGCCACGTGCGCGACGCCGCCCTCGCCCCCATCCCCGGCCCATTCGGGCTGGCCATAAATGTATCCGGCGTAATCCCAGGCGACGGGCCGCAGGGCGACCCCGTCAGGCTCAAGTTGAAGCAGGACGAAACCGCCCCCCACGCCGTTCGCCTCGGTGACGCCGCGCTGGAGCTGCCAGTACAGGGTCGGGCCGTCGCGCCGGGCCACATAGCCCCCGGACACGGTGTGGCAGTCGCTCAGGGCTATGGGGACACACCCATCAGCCAGTGCGGCGGGCGTGGTGCGCAGCGCCCGGGCGGCGCGATCGCGCGCGGCCCGCTCGCCCAGCTCGCCAATGCGGGCCGCCACGCCTTCGGGGCTCTGATCGCCGTATTCAAGCCAGTCCGCCTGCTCGCGGTCCAGGGACAAGGGAACCGGACTGACGGCGCGCGCCGCCGCCAGGGCGGTGTTCACCTCCGAGGCCGCCGGCTGTGTCTGTGCGCCGCCGGCGCCCATCGCCAGCACGGCTGCGGCAGCGATCCCCGTGATCCACGTCTTCATATCCAGCGCCCCCGATCTCCACTTGGCCATTCCGCTTTAAAACGGCCGCTGGCGCAAGCTGACGATCAGGTCAGCGCCCCATTCAGGAACGCCGCCATGTCGTCCAGAACCGGCGCCTTGCGCCGGAACAGGGGCGAGAAGGTCGCGATCAGATCGGCGTGGTTCAGGCCCTCGTAGAGGCGCAGGGTCGAGGGGGCGCCCAGGGCCGTCAGCCGGGCGTGCAGGATCTCGGAGTCCTCGGCGTGGACCGTGACATCCTCGGTCCCGTGGGCCAGCCAGACGGGCGGGGCGTCGGCGCGGGCGAAGGTGACCGGTTGGGTCAGGGTCGGATCCGGGGTGCGGCCGAAGGCGTTGCGGCTGGCGGCCACGTCGAAGGGCAAAAAGTCGTAGGGCCCGGCCAGACCCGCCGCGGCTTTGATCAGGTCCGGCCGGTCCACCGCCGCCATGTAGCGCGGGTCCAGGGTGATCATCATGGCCAGGTGCGCGCCCGCCGAATGGCCGCTGACCGCCAGCCGCGCCGGGTCGCCGCCGTACCGGACCGCGATGTCGGCGACCGCCGCCGTGGCCAGGGCCGCGTCCTCGATGAAGGCGGGGAAATGCACGTCCGGCGACAGGCGGTAGTCGGGCAGGGCCACCAGAAAGCCGCGCGCGGCCAGGGCCTGGGCCGCCCAGCCGTAGACGTCCCTCGATCCGGAATCCCAGCCGCCGCCGTAGAAAAACACCACCACGGGCAGGTCCGCGCCGTCGGCGGGGGCGAACAGATCGAAGCGCTGGCGGTCCTCGGACCCGTAGGCCAGCCCTTTGGCCACCCGGCCCGCGCCGCTGTCCCGGGGGCCCAGGGCGTTGAGGGCGCCCAGCGGCGAGCATCCGGCCATGAGGCCGGCCAAGGCAGGCATGAGGAATCCGCGTCGGGTCATGGGCGTCCGTGTCAAAGCTTCACGTCAGATACGCACGTCACCCGGCGCGGGTTGCGCGCCCGCGCCGCCCCTCCGGACGACGGCGGCGCCGGATCAACGGGCCTGACTGATCAGGGCGCCGCAGTTGGCGTCCTCGGCCAGCCCCGGCTCGATCAGGCCCAGCACGCCCGCGACCGGTGCCACCAGCGCCCCGATGGCGGCGATGAGGCCCACCTGCCCGGCGATGGCGGCCTCGTCCACCCCCACCGAGGGCGACCGGATCGGGCCCGATATGGTGACGGGCGACCACACGCGCAGCAGGCGGGGCTTCTTGCTCTCGCCGTCGATGCGGATGTCGAGCCGCTCGTTTCTCAGGTTGAGGGTGCCCTGGCCCTGAGCCAGCACCACGTCGGTGTCGATGATGAAGGTGGAGGCCGTGCCCACGCCGTCTCGCACATCGAAACTGGCCACCGCGCAGCGAATGGGCGTGGTGCGCTGGTCGCCGGACAGCAGCAGGCGCAGGCCCCGGCCCACATTGATGCCCAGCAGTTCGGCGAAGGCCTCGCGCATCTGGCCCTGCGGGACCACCACCGTGATGGTCCCGCGCGACCGGGCGGCGAAGTCTGCGACGGAGGCCCCTGGGCCCTGCAGCTGAACACGGCCCAGGGCGCGCCCTGTGACCGTCGGCTGGCCGTCGCGGGCGGGAATGACGGCCTCCAGCGGATAGCCCGCCAGCCGGATATCCACGGTGGACTGCGGAACCTCGCCGGTGGCGTCGATGCGCGCCGTGCCGTTCAGCTCGCCCTGTGCAAAGGCGAAGGCGATGGGATCGAGACCCAGGATCCCGTTCTCCAGCGAGGCGCCCAGGCTGACGGCGGTGACGGCCAGCTCGTTGCGCTTGACCTCGTCGGCGCGGAAGTCCAGCCGCCCGTCCATGGTGCGCAGACGTTCCGTCCGCAGCGGGGCGTCGGGCAGAAGCCGGGCCTGGGCGCGCATGACGCCGGCGCGGGCCCGTTGCTCGGGGGAGGCGGTTTCGGTCGGGTCCGGCGGCGCGCCCAGCACGGCGAACAGGTCGTCCAGATCCAGCGAGCGGCTGCGCAGGTCCGCCTCCACCCGCAGACGGTCGTCGACCCGGTCCACGCTGACATCGCCGGAAAGGTCGCTGTCGCCCACCTGCCCGGTCACGTCATTGAAGGTCCACAGGCTGTCGTCGCGGGCCAGATCGCCCTCGAGGCTGTAGGGCGGCGTGTTGGGCGTCACCACCCCGGTGATCAGATACAGGTTCGCCAGATCGGGCCCCGACAGGCTGAGGTCGGCGGTGAAATGGCTGAGATCGAACGGGCGCGTGATCTGGCCGTCGGCGCTCAGCTCGCTGCCCGCGCCGGTCAGTTCCGCCCGGAAGCGCCATGGCCGGTCGCGGCGCAACTGGACGAAAGGCTGGCCCAGCACGCGAAGGGTCAGGGGCTGGCCGTTCAGGGCGCCTTCGCCCTCCAGCCGGAAGCCGGAGCGTTCGTCCCCGTCGCCCACGCCCTCGGCCAGTTCGCGGGCGTCGATGGCCGCGTCGAGGGTCAGGCCGCGTCCCCGCTCGTCCACCCGCACCCGTCCGTCGCGGATCAGCAGGCGTTCGATCAGGGGCAGGCGCGTGGGCTCGTCCGGGCCGGTGTCGTCCATGACCCAGCTGCGGCGGCCGTCCTCGTGGACGATGAGCACGATTTCCGGCTCGATCACCACGGCGCGGGTCAACTCAAGCTGACCGGCCAGCAGCCGGGTCAGCCGCGCCGAGCCTTCGAAACGGGCCACGCTCAGGGTGTCATCGTCATCGGCCCACTCCGGTCCGCCGATGCGCAGGCCCTCGACCGCCACGGACGGCGTCCAGCTGAACAGGGTCACGGCCAGATCGCCGTCGATGCTGATGTCGCGCTCGTACCTTGCCGAGGCCCAGCGGCCTATGGGCCCGCGCAGAGCGTTCCAGTCGAAGAGGGCGAGGGTCAGGACGACGGCCAGCACCAGCACGCCCGCAACGGCGCCGGAGATCGCCTCGGCCCGGCCCGGGCGACGCCATGCGCGCCAGACGGGGTCATGGTCGGCGACCCAGACGCGGCCGGTGTCGAAGCGAGTGCGCCCGGACGTCAAAAGCCGACGACCGCGTGACGCGGCGTCGGCTCTGAGGTGGTTCCAGTCAGGAAATTTCACGGCGTGTTCCCGGGCATGACGAGCGGGAACGCTTCACCGTTGGTTTGGTGGCGGGAAAAGTGGTCAGGCGGCCAGTTCGGCCTGGTCCTCACGCAGCATTTCCGCGACGCGCAGCAGGAAGTCCCGGCGGCGCTCCAGCGCTTCGACGTCGTCGGGGCCGATGCGGCCGTGACGCACGTGGGTGCGTTCGGATTCAGAGATCAGGCGCTCGGCCACGGCGGCCTGGTGGCCGGGGGTCTTGCGACGGTCCATGAGTTCGGCGTGAGACTTCAGTTCGCGGACACGGCGCGTCAGCGCCTCCTCCACGTCCTGGCCGCCGTCGGCGCGGGCGGCCATGGCGGCGAAATCGCGCACGTAGAGTTGAACGAAGCCTTCTTCGACCATCGTTTGTCCTTTCCAGTCTGACGCCGGTCCTTGCGGAGAAACGCCGGTCGCGCGGCCGCCCTTGGGAACAGGGCGCGCGCAGGCGGCGAAAAGGGCCGGGGATGCGAGGCGATCGAAAGCAGACCGCGTGGGTGTCACCCTCTTAGCACACCCCTGTGGAAAAAGCCATTTTGTTGATCGGTGCGTGAATTCGCCTTCATCTGCATCCGGCGCCGGGGGCGGGGGCCTCCTGATGGCATGAAGCCGCTCGCCGCCCTCCTCATGTTGATCGTCGCCAGCTGCGCCGGCGCGGTTCCCGCCATGGCCGCCGTCGAGGCCCGGCCGGTTCCTGTGGCTTCCGACGCGCCGCCGTCCGCCCTATAGACGGGCCCTGAACAGGAGGGCTTTCCATGCGCCGTCATTCCATCATCGGCCTCGTTGCCGCGGTCGCCCTGTCGGCCTGCGCCTCTGAAACGGACCTTGTCGGGGGAGACCTGCCCCGGCTGGAGCGGCCGTCGGAGGTGCTGTTCTGGAGCCAGGCCGAGCGGGAGGCCGGGTTCCGCGCCATGGACCGGATCACCCCGCACCGGACGGTGGCGGCGGGCGGCGACGTTCGCGCCCTGCCGCCGGGCGCGCCGCTGGATCTGGAGGTGGACGCCTTCATGGAGGCCGAGAAGGTCGCGGGCCTGCTGGTGCTTCAGGACGGCCGCGTGCGGCTGGAGCGGTACGGGCTGGGGTTCGGGCGGGAGGGGCGCTGGACGTCGTTCTCGGTGGCCAAGTCCCTGACCTCCACCCTGGTGGGCGCCGCCATCGCCGACGGCCACATCGAGAGCCTTGAGACGCCCATCATCCGCTATCTGCCGGAACTGGCGGGCGGGGCCTATGACGGGGTCACGGTGCGCCAGTTGCTGACCATGACCTCGGGCGCGGCCTGGAACGAGGATTACGGCGACGCCGACTCCGACGTGGCGCGCTTCTTCGAGCCGCGCGAGACGGGCGGCATGGACCCGACGCTGCATTACATGCGCGGTCTGGAGCGGGCCGCCGCGCCGGGGACCCGATGGCACTACAGCTCCGGCGAGACGAATCTGGTCGGCCTGCTGGTCACCCGGGCCACGGGCCGGACCCTGGCGGACTATCTGTCGGAAAAAATCTGGCGGCCCTACGGCATGGAGCAGAACGCAGCCTGGATGGTGGATGCCGCCGGACAGGAAGCCGCCGGCTGTTGCCTGATGGCGTCCCTCCGCGACTGGAGCCGGGTCGGGCAACTGGTGCTGGAGGACGGGGTTGTGGACGGCCGGTCCAGCTTTCCGGACGGCTGGTTCGACGAGGCCACCTCAAGGCAGGCCGATATCGGCGTTCCCGGCCTGGGCTACGGCTATCAGTGGTGGACCAACGACAACGGCACCTTCGCGGCGCGGGGCATCTTCGGGCAGATGATCCACATCGATCCCGAGCGCCGCGCGGTGGTGGTGATTCTGTCGGCCTGGCCTGTGGCCACGGGCGATGAGCGCTCGGCCGCCCGCAACGCTTTCCTGGCGCGGGTGACAGCCGCGCTGGATCAGTGATCTTGCAGGCGGCGCGGATCGGGGCTAGCGCCGGAGCATGAACCCGCTGGTCCTGATCCCCGCCCGCCTGGCGGCCGCGCGCCTGCCCAACAAGCCGCTCGCCGACATCGGCGGCAAGCCCATGATCGTGCGGGCCTGGGAGGCGGCCGCCGCCTCGGGCCTGCCCGTTGCGGTGGCGGCAGGCGACATCGAGATCGTGCAGGCTGTGGAGGCCGCCGGCGGCCGCGCCGTCCTGACCGATCCGGACCTGCCGTCGGGCTCGGACCGCATCCGGGCCGCGCTGGACGCCATCGATCCGGACGGCGCCCACGACATGGTCATAAACCTGCAGGGCGACATGCCCTTCGCCGATCCGGCCATCAGCCGCCTGTGCGTCGATCTGATGGCGCGCGAGCCGTCGTGCGACATCGCCACCCTCGTCGCGCCCGAGACCGGCCCTGAAGACCGCACCAATCCCGACGTGGTCAAGGCGGTGCTGGCGCTGGACCAGACCGGGCGCAGCGGCCGGGCGCTCTATTTCACCCGCTCGGTGCTTCATGGCGACGGCCCCGTGTGGCGCCATATCGGCGTCTACGGCTATCGCCGCGCCGCGCTGGAGGCGTTCTGCGCCGCGCCGCCCTCGCCGCTGGAGCGTCGGGAGCGGCTGGAGCAGCTGCGGGCGCTGGAGATGGGGTTGAGCATCTGGGCCGCGGTCATCGATGAAGCCCCGCTGTCGGTGGACAATCCGGCGGATCTGGAAGCGGCGCGAAAGCTGGCCTGAACCGGCCCTGATGGGCTATGGCCCGTGTCCATGAGCACGAGCACCGAAGACGGACGCGCGGATGACAAGGCCATGCTGGCCCGCGCCCGCGAGGTCATGGCCCTGAACATCGAGGCCCTCTCCGCCCTGAACGACAGCCTCGGCGCGCCGCTGGTGGAGGCCTGCCGCGTGATCCTCGGCCGGCCCGGCTACCTGGTGGTCACGGGCATGGGCAAGTCGGGCCACATCGGCGGCAAGATCGCCGCCACCCTGGCCTCCACCGGCACCAACGCCTTCTTCGTCCACCCGGCCGAGATGAGCCACGGCGACCTGGGCATGCTGCGCGACGACTGCACCCTGCTGGCTATCTCCTCGTCCGGGGAAAGCCGCGAGTTGCGCGATCCCCTGCTGTTCTGCCAGCGCCAGGGCATCCCGGTGATCGGGGTGACCCAGCGGGAGGGCAGCTTCCTGCACCGCATGTCCACCGTGCCGCTGGTGATGCCCCGGGTGGCCGAGGCTTGCCCCAACAATCTGGCCCCCACCACCTCGACCCTGATGACCCTGGCGCTGGGCGACGCCCTGGCCATGGTGCTGATGGACCAGCGCGGGTTCACCGCCGAGGACTTCGGGCAGAGGCACCCCGGCGGATCGCTGGGCATGCGGCTGCAGCGGGTCAGCGAATGGATGGGGGACAAGCGCGAGCCGCCCGTGACCCTGCCCGAGGGCGCAAGCTTCGCCGAGGTGGTCTCGGCCATCACAAAGGGGCGTCAGGGCTGCGTGGCTATCACGGCGCCAGACGGCCGCCTGATCGGCATGATCACCGACGGCGACGTGCGCCGGGCCTTCCTGCGCGACATCGCCAGCCTGAAGGCCGCCGACATCATGAGCCGTGACCCCATCACCGTGACGCCCGACGCGCGCATGAGCGAGATCATCGACCTGCTGGCCGCCAACAGGATTTCCAACATGTTCGTGGTGACGGACGGGCGACCGGTGGCGGTGGCCCACATCGCCGAGTTGATCCAGGCGGGGTACGTCAGCTGAGCCAGCCGTTCGATTTCGATGCGGTGGTGGTGGGCGCCGGCGCCGTGGGCCTGGCCTGCGGGCGGGCGCTGGCGAAGCGCGGCCTGACCGTGCTGGTGCTGGAGCGCGAGGCCGACATCGGTCAGGGCATCTCCTCGCGCAACTCCGAGGTGGTCCACGGCGGGCTCTACTATCCCACCGGCTCGCTGAAGGCGCGGTTCTGCGTGCAGGGCCGCCGGGCCCTGTGGCCCTATCTGGACAGCCGCAAGATCGACCACCGCAAGTGCGGCAAGCTGGTGGTGGCCACCGCGCCGGAAGAGGTCGGGCGGCTGGACGCCATTCTCGAACAGGCCCGCGCCAACGATGTGGAGGGCATGGCGCGGCTGAGCGTCGAGCAGGTCCGGGCGCTGGAGCCGGAGCTGGCCTGCCACGGCGCCCTGCTGTCGCCCGAAAGCGGGGTGTTCGACAGCCACGGCTACATGCTGGCCCTGAAGGGCGAGATCGAGGATGCGGGCGGATCGGTGGTGGCCGCCACCCCGTTCGAGGCGGCCGAACCGCTGCCGGACGGGGGCTTCCGGGTGCGCGCGGGCGGCGAGGCCGGGGCCGAATTGACAACCCGGCTTCTGGTCCTCTCAGCGGGTCTGGGCGCCCAGGACGCGGCAGCGCGGGTCGAGGGCTATCCAACCGACGCCATCCCCGCCCGGCATCTGGGCAAGGGGGTCTATTTCCGCCTGATGGGCAAGGCGCCGTTCGACCGACTGGTCTATCCGCCGCCCATCCCCGGCGCCCTGGGCACCCACTACCGCAAGGATCTGGGCGGGCAGGCGGTGTTCGGACCCGATCTGGCCTTCGTCGAAACCGAGGACTACGCCGTCGATCCCGCCCGCGCCGAGGCGTTCGAGGCGGTCATCCGGCGGTTCTGGCCGGGCTTGCCGCAGGACGCCCTGTCCCCGGACTACGCCGGCATCCGGCCCAAGCTGCACGGCCCGGGCGAACCCCAGGGCGACTTCCGGCTGGACGGGGCGGATGTGCACGGTCTGGACGGCCTGATGGCCCTGTTCGGCATCGAGAGCCCTGGTCTGACCAGTTCGCTGGCCATCGGCGAGGCGGTGGCGGACGCGCTGGAGTCCTAGCCGCGCGGGTGGGCCCGGGCGTAGGCGGCCATCAGGTGGTCCGCATTCACCGCCGCGTACTTCTGGGTGGTGGACAGGGAGGCGTGGCCCAGCAGTTCCTGAATCGACCGCAGATCGGCGCCCGCGCCCAGCAGGTGGGTGGCGAAGCTGTGGCGCAGGGCGTGGGGCGTGGCCGAGGCGGGCAGACCCAGCCGCCCGCGCAGCCGCTGGACTGTGGCCTGCACATGGCGGGGGCTCAGGGCCCCGCCCCGCCGGGCGCGGAACAGGGGCTCGTCCGGCGACAGAGGAAAGGGCGCGGCGGCCACATAGGCGTTCACCGCCTCGCGCACGGCCGGCAGCACCGGGACCAGCCGGGTCTTGCCGCCCTTGCCGATGATGCGCAGGGTCTCGGGGAGGGGCGCGTCGGCGCGGGTCAGGCTCAACCCCTCGGAAATGCGCAGGCCGCAGCCATACAGCAGGGTCAGCACCGCCCGGTCCCGCGCGGCCTCCCACGGCTGCAGATCAGTGTCGGTTTCCGGCTCGGCCATCAGGCCCCGCGCCTGATCCTCGCTGACCGGGCGGGGCAGGGACGGCCTGGCGCGCGGGCCCTTCACCAGGGCGATCTGGGGGGTGGGGACGCCGCAGCGCCGGTCGAGAAAATCATGCAGGCTGCGGATGCCCGCGAGCGTCTGGTTGAGGGACCGGGCTCCCAGCGGTCTGTCGCCCGAGCGCCGCTCCGCCAGATGGGCGCGCACCTCCGCCGCCGTCACCGTGCCCAGGTCGGCGATGGCCAGCGTCTCGCCCCGGTGCCGTCCCAGAAATCCGATGTAGCAGCGGCCGATGTGGCCATAGGCCTCCAGCGTGCGGGGCGACAGCCGCCGCTCGTGGGCCAGATGCTCCAGCCACGCGGTCAGGGCCTGATCAGCGGTCAGTTGAGAATGGGCCATCGCTCGGCCATGCGCTCCACCACCCGGGTCAGGAAGGACACCAGTTCGCAGCCCATGGCGGGGGTGAAGCCCTCGGGCTCCGGCGATCCGAAGGCGCACAGGGCCGGCCGGGACGGCGACCAGGGGGCCATGCGGATCAGGGCGACGCTGCGCACCTCCTCCTCGGCGCCGCCGAACAGGTCGAGGCCGTCGAAATTCGGGCCCAACCAGGCGAGGCCGTCGGCGCCCACCAGACCGTCCACGGCGCCCGCCTCCAGCACGCGCCAGCCGAACGGCACGCCGCCCGGCTTCTCCAGCGCGATAGCCGCGCCCGCCAGGCCGAATCGGGCCTGGGCCGCCGCGTCCAGCCGCCGGGCCAGATCGGAATGGTTGCGGGACTCCATCAGGTCCAGCACCGCCACATGGGTCTGGGTCTGGGCGGCGAAATTGGCGCGGGCCACCGCCTCGATCTGGCGTCGGGCGCCCGATTCCCGCTCGATCAGGGTTTCGAGACGCGTCAGGGCGGCGCGGCCGAACTCCACCACGTTCGGCCCCGTGCTCTTCAGGCCCAGCTCTTCCAGCAGGGCCCGGTCATGGGTCAGGAGATCGGTGTTGGCCTGGAGCCATGCGCGCACCTCGGGCCAGTGCAGGCCCGGTGCGGCGTCTGTCTCGATGGATTCCTGTGCGCCGCTCACGACGATCTCCGGCTGAAAGGAAGCCGGAGCCGGGACTACAGGATGGATTGTCCCGTCTTGCCCCAGTCGGCCAGGAATTGATCAAGACCCTTGTCGGTTAAGGGATGCTTGACCAGGGCCTTCAAAACGTCCGGCGGCAGGGTCGCGGCGTCGGCGCCGGCCAGGGCCGCGGCCGAGACATGGGCGGCATTGCGCAGGGACGCGGCGAGGATTTCGGTCTCGAAACCGTGCACGTCGTAGAGGACGCGGATTTCCTCCAGCAGGCCGATGCCGTCGGCGCCGTGATCCTCAAGTCGTCCCACGAAGGGCGAGATGAAGGTGGCGCCGGCCTTGGCCGCCAGCATGGCCTGGGCCGCCGAGAAGCACAGGGTGACGTTGGTCTTGACGCCCTTGTCGGTGAAGGCGCGGCACGCGCGCAGCCCGTCCCAGGTCAGGGGCAGCTTGACCACCACATTGTCGGCGATGGCGGCCAGCTTGTCGCCTTCCTTGACCATGGTCTCGAAGTCCACGGCCACGGCCTCGGCGGAAATAGGCCCCTCGACGAGGGCGCAAATCTCGGCGATGACCTCGGCGATGTTGCGACCGGATTTGGCGATCAGGGTGGGGTTCGTGGTGACGCCGTCCACCATGCCGGTGGGGACCATGTCCTTGATGACGGCGACGTCGGCTGTGTCGAGAAAGAGTTTCATGGATCGCCCTTTAGCGGATCATCGCGGCTTGTGCGAGCGTGCGGGATGATCCTCGCCGCCGTCCTGATTCCCCTGCCGGTGCCCGAAGCCTTTGATTACGAGGTTCGGGAGGGCCTGACGCTGGCGCCGGGCGACCATGTGGCGGTGCCGCTGGGCCCGCGGCTGGTGCGCGGGATCGTGTCCGAGGTGCGCGAGACGACCGGCTCCAACCGTCGGCTCAAGGCGGTGGACCATCGGCTGGATGACCCGCCCCTGCCGCCCGGAACCCTCGCCTTCGTGGAATGGGCCGCGCGCTGGACCCTGAGCCCGCCGGGAGAAATGGCGGCCATGGCGATCAAGGGCCTGCGCAGCCCGCCGCCCCGGCCCGAGCGCCGCGTGCGCCGGGTCGGCGATCGCGTCCCCGCCCGGGCCACTCCCGCCCGCGACGCTGTGCTGGCGGCGCTGGGCGAGCGGGCCATGACCGGGGCCGACCTGGCCCGGACGGCGGGCGTCTCGGCGGGCGTGGTCAAGGGCCTGACGGACGAGGGCGTGCTGGAGGTCATCGAAATCGCGGCTGAGGCCGGGTTCGACATGCCTGACCCGGACCATGCGCCCGCGACCCTGAATGCGGATCAGGGGGCCGCGGCCGATGTGCTGTCCGAGGCGGTGGCGACCCGCGCCTTCGCGCCGTTCCTGCTGGACGGGGTCACGGGCTCGGGCAAGACCGAGGCCTATCTGGAGGCCGTGGCCCGGTTGCTGAAGGCCGAGTCCGACGCCCAGATCCTGATCCTGCTGCCTGAAATCGCCCTGACCCAGGCGGTAATTGCGCGCATCGCCGATCGCTTCGGCGCCCTGCCGGCCGAATGGCATTCGGGCGTGCCCGGCCCGCGCCGTCGTCAGGTGTGGGAGGCCGTGGCCGCCGGGCGCTGCAACATTGTCGTGGGCGCGCGCTCGGCCCTGTTCTTGCCCTTCACCAAGCTGCGCCTGATCGTGGTGGACGAGGAGCACGACGGGTCGTTCAAGCAGGAGGAGGGCCTGATCTATCACGCCCGCGATCTGGCGGTGGCGCGCGCCCGGATCGAAAGTGCGGCGGTGGTTCTGGCCTCGGCCACCCCGTCGCTGGAGACCCTGACCAATGCGCGGCAGGGCCGCTACGGCTGGCTCAGGCTGTCGGCGCGGCACGGGGCGGCGGTGATGCCGTCCATCGCCCTGATCGACCTGCGGCAGGCCCCGCCCGACCCCCAGACCTGGCTGTCCCAGCCCCTGCGCGAGGCCATGGTCGAGACCCTCGGCCGGGGCGAGCAGGTGCTGCTGTTCCTGAACCGGCGGGGCTATGCGCCGGTGGTGCTGTGCCGCGCCTGCGGGCATCGGCTGACGGCGCCGGATACGGACTCGTGGCTGGTGGAGCATCGCTACACCGGGCGGCTGGTGTGCCACCTGACCGGCTTCTCCATGGCCAAGCCGAAGAGCTGCCCGGCCTGCGGGGCGGCGGACACCCTCGTGCCGGTGGGGCCCGGGGTCGAGCGGGTGGAGGAGGAGGTGCGCGGCCTGTTCCCCGATGCGCGCACGGCGGTGTTCAGCTCCGACACCGTGCCCGACGGCAAGAGCGCGCGGGCCCTGATCGAGACCATGGCCGAGGGCGGCATCGACATTCTGGTGGCCACCCAGGCGGCGGCCAAGGGACACAACTTCCCCCGCCTGACGCTGGTGGGGGTGGTGGACGCGGATCTCGGCCTGCGGGGCGGCGACCTGCGCGCGGCCGAGCGCACCTTCCAGTTGCTGACCCAGGCCACCGGCCGCGCCGGGCGCGCGGACCGGCCGGGCCGGGCCCTGCTGCAGACCTGGACCCCGGAGCATCCGGTGCTTCAGGCCCTGGCGGCGGGGGACCGGGAGGCGTTCATGCAGACCGAGATCGCCGAGCGCGAGGCCGCGTCCCTGCCGCCCCACGGCCGTCTGGCGGCGCTGATCCTGTCCGGCGAAAAGGCCGAGGCGGTGGAGAAGGCCGCCGCCGATCTGGCCGCCGCCATTCCCAATGCCGAGCGGCTGGAGGTCTACGGCCCCGCCGACGCCCCGCTGGCGCTGGTGCGCGGGCGACGAAGGAAACGGCTGCTGGTCCGGGCCGACCGGGACGTGGACCTTCAGGCCTTCCTGCGCGCCTGGCTGGCCCGGGTGAAGATTCCGTCCTCGGTGCGGCTGTCGGTGGACGTGGATCCCTACAGTTTCCTCTAGGGCTCGCCGGCGGCCCTCAGGGCTCGATCACCTCGATGTGGAACAGGGCCGGCCAGTATTTGCCGGTGACGAACAGGCGCCGATCCTGCCCGTCCCAGGCGATGCCGTTCAGAACGTCGGCGCCGGGCCGGTCCCCGGCGGGAAGCAGGCCGGTCAGGTCCACCCAGGCGGTCACCCGGCCGGTGCCCGGATCGATGCGGGCGATGCGGTCGCTGCCCCAGATGTTGGCCCAGACTTCCCCCTCGATCCATTCCAGCTCATTGAGGTTCGTCACGGGCTCGCCGTCATCGGTGACCCGCACCCGCCCCGTTTCGCCGAAGGTCTCGGGGTCGAGAAAGCGCAGCTCGGCCGTGCCGTCGCTCATGATCAGCCGGCGGTCGTCGCGGGTCAGGCCCCAGCCCTCGCCGGGATAGGTGAAGGCCGTCACCAGGGCGAAGCTGTCCAGGTCCCGGACGAAGCCGATGCCGTGACGCCACGTCAGGCTGATGAGGCGATCGCCCCAGTCCGCGAGACCCTCCCCGAAATACTGCGCCGGGATGGCCTCGCGCTTCAGCACTGCGCCGTCCTCCAGGCGGACCTGCCGCACGCCCGAGGCGCCGCGCTGGCCGGTGCTTTCGTACAAATGGCCGTCACGCCACAGCAGGCCCTGGGTGAAGGCGGTGCGGTCGTGGGGATAGCGCTCGATGACCCTGTAGCCCAGCACCGGCGCGGCCTGGGCCCAGGCCGGCCCGGCGAGACCGACCAGAAACAGCAGGACCAGCGAAGACAGGATCCTGGTCACCCGCCGCCCCCTTGCCGTCAGATGCCCGGATCGCCGCCCTGTGAGGCGGCCGCCGCGGCGGCCTTTCGCATTTGCGACCGGCGCTGCCACATGTTCAGGGCCTCGACCCCGGCGGAGAAGGCCATGGCCGCATAGATGTAGCCCTTGGGCACATGGGCGCCGAAGCCTTCGGCGATCAGCACCATGCCGATCATCAGCAGGAAGCCCAGCGCCAGCATGACCACGGTGGGGTTCTTGTGGATGAACTCGCCCAGCGGGTCGGCCGCCACCAGCATCACGCCGATGGCCACCAGCACCGCGATGACCATGATCGGCAGATGCTCGGTCATGCCCACGGCGGTCAGGATGGAGTCGATGGAGAACACCAGATCCAGCAGGATGATCTGGAAGATCGCCCCGCCGATGTTGCTGATGACCACGTCGGCCTTGTTCTTCTCGAGCAGATCGTCGCCGGGTGTGGGATCCACCGAGTGGTGGATTTCCTTGGTGGCTTTCCAGACCAGGAACAGGCCGCCCGCGATCAGGATCAGGTCCTTCCACGAGAAGGCGTTGCCGAACACGCTGAAGATCGGTGCGGTCAGGGTCACGATCCAGGCGATGGTCGACAGCAGGACCAGACGCATGACCAGGGCCAGCGAGATGCCGATGCGCCGCACCCGCGAGCGATGCTCGGCGGGCAGCTTGTTGGACAGGATCGAGATGAAGATCAGATTGTCGATCCCCAGCACCACCTCCATGACGATCAGCGTGATCAGGGCGGCCCAGGCGGCCGGATCGGCCAGCAGGGCAAGAAGGTAGGCGGGCAGGGTGTCCATCGGGGCTCGGGATTCCGGTCAGGCGCGGGGCGCGCTTTATGACCGCGAAATAGCAAGTGCAGGCAAACCCGGCTAGAGGAGGAAGGGAAGGAGCGATCCGTGATGCGGCGCAGCGCCTCGGTTGCGGGGCGCACCGGCCCATGCTAACAGGCGCCCGGCTTGCGCAAGGCGGGTTCGGAAGAGCTTCACCCTCGCGTGCTTTCACCAAGCAAATCAAGCCTTTGGTCGGGGCGCTCCTGCGTTCCGGCGACGACCCAAACGCTTTTATCCGGCGGACCATATAAGTGGCTGAAGATTTCAGATCGACGGAAGTCGGCGAACGCTACGCTCAGGCGTTGTTCGATCTCGCCAATGAAAACAAGCGGCTGGACGCCGTTCGCGCCGATCTGCGGAGCCTCCGGGCCGCCTGGATCGACAGCGCGGACCTGCGCCGTCTGGCCACTTCGCCGGTGATCCCGGTGGAGGACAAACAGAAGGGTCTGGAGGCCATCGCCGAAAAGGCGAAGTTCGAGCCGACCACGAAGAAATTCCTCGGCCTGCTGGCCGGCAACGGCCGCGCCGGCGATCTGACCGGCGCCGTCGCCGCCTTTGAGGCGTTGTACGCCCGGCACGCCGGCATCGTCGCGGCCGAGGTGATCTCGGCCATGGCGCTGGACGCCAGACAGGTTTCCGCGATCAAGGCGGCGCTGAAGAGCGCGCTTGGCCGCGACCCCGAAATGACCGCCCGGGTCGATCCGTCGATCCTGGGCGGGATCAAGGTCAAGGTGGGATCGAAGCTGTTCGACGCCTCGCTGAAGACCAAGCTCGACCAGATGAAGTTCGCCCTCCGCCGGGCCTGACCCTTACCGATCAACAAGACAACGGGCGGAAACGCCCGCCCAGGACGAAAACCGAAAGAGCCAGTCATGGACATCCGCGCCGCCGAAATCTCGGCCATCCTCAAGTCGCAGATCGCCAATTTCGGCGTCGAGGCCGATGTCTCCGACGTCGGCAGCGTGCTGTCGGTGGGCGACGGCATCGCCCGCATCCACGGTCTGGACAATGTCCAGGCCGGTGAAATGGTCGAGTTCACCAAGGCCGGGGTCAAGGGCATGGCCCTGAACCTGGAGCGCGACAACGTGGGCGCCGTGATCTTCGGCGCCGACGCCGAGATCGCCGAGGGCGACGAGGTCCGCCGCCTGGGCGAGATCGTGGACGTGCCGGTGGGCAAGGCCCTGCTGGGCCGCGTCGTGAACCCGCTGGGCGAGCCCATCGACGGCAAGGGCCCCATCAAGGGCGCCGCCGAGCGCCGCCGCGTGGACGTCAAGGCGCCGGGCATCATCCCCCGCAAGTCGGTGCATGAGCCCATGCAGACCGGCCTGAAGGCCATCGACACCCTGATCCCCGTCGGCCGCGGCCAGCGCGAGCTGATCATCGGCGATCGTCAGGTGGGCAAGACCGCCGTGGCCGTCGACACCATCCTGAACCAGAAGAACGTCAACAAGACCGACGACGAGAGCGCCAAGCTCTACTGCATCTACGTCGCCATCGGGCAGAAGCGCTCCACGGTCGCCCAGATCGTCAAAACCCTCGAGGAAGCCGGGGCGATGGAATACACCATCGTCGTGGCCGCCACGGCGTCCGAGCCCGCCCCGCTGCAGTTCCTGGCCCCGTTCTCCGGCACCGCCATGGGCGAGTTCTTCCGCGACAACGGCATGCACGCCCTGATCGTCTATGACGACCTGTCCAAGCAGGCCGTGGCCTATCGCCAGATGTCCCTGCTGCTGCGCCGCCCGCCGGGCCGCGAAGCCTATCCGGGCGACGTCTTCTATCTGCACAGCCGTCTGCTGGAGCGTTCGGCCAAGCTGAACGGCGACTACGGCTCGGGCTCGCTGACCGCCCTGCCGATCATCGAGACCCAGGCCAATGACGTGTCGGCCTACATCCCCACCAATGTGATCTCGATCACCGACGGCCAGATCTTCCTGGAATCGGACCTGTTCTACCAGGGCATCCGCCCGGCCGTGAACGTGGGCATCTCGGTGTCGCGGGTGGGCTCCTCGGCCCAGACCAAGGCCATGAAGAAGGTCGCCGGCACCATCAAGGGCGAGCTGGCCCAGTACCGGGAAATGGCCGCCTTCGCCAAGTTCGGTTCGGACCTGGACGCCTCGACCCAGAAGCTGCTGGCCCGCGGCGCCCGCCTGACCGAGCTGCTGAAGCAGCCCCAGTACTCGCCGCTGGCGATGGAGGAGCAGGTGGTCTCGGTCTACGCCGGCACCCGCGGCTACATCGACGGCATCGCCGTGGCCGACGTGGGCCGCTTCGAGCGCGAGCTGCTGGCGCGGGTCCATGCGAACCACGCCTCGCTGCTGGACGGCATTCGTACGAAGAAGGATCTGACGGCCGAGCTCGAAGCCGAGCTCAAGGACGTCCTCGCCGCCTTCGTGAAGACCTTCGCCTGACCGGCCGAACCCTTTAGGAGCTAGAGGAACGCCGCATGGCCAGCCTCAAGGAAATGCGCAATCGGATCGGAAGCGTGAAAGCCACGCAGAAGATCACGAAAGCCATGCAGATGGTCGCCGCGGCCAAGCTGAAGCGCGCCCAGGATCAGGCCGAGAGCGCCCGGCCCTATGCGCGCAAGATGGCTTCGGTCATCGCCAACCTGGCCGCGGGCGTTTCGGGCGAGGACGCCCCGAAACTGCTGGCCGGAACCGGCGCCGACCAGCGCCACCTGATCGTGGTGGCCACGGCGGACAAGGGTCTGGCCGGCGGCTTCTCCACCAATGTGGTCCGCGCCGCGCGTGAGCGGATTCGCGCCCTGATCGCCCAGGGCAAGGACGTGCAGATCATCGCCGTGGGCCGCAAGTCCCGCGATCAGCTGTCGCGCCTGTTCGCCGATCGCCTGAAGCACACCTTCGAGCTGAGCGATCACAAGACCATCGGCCTGGCCTCGGCCCAGCCGATCGCCGAAATGATCGCCGAGGCGTTCGAGAACGGCGAGGCCGACGTGGTCACCCTGTTCTACAGCCGCTTCCAGTCCGTGATCGCCCAGGTGCCGACGGCCAAAAAACTGATCCCGGCGGTGGTGGAGGGCGACGCCGCCCCCATCGACCTGAACGGCGCGGTCTATGAATACGAGCCCTCGGAAGAGGAAATCCTCGAGACCCTGCTGCCGCGCAACCTGACCACCCAGATCCTGGCCGCCCTGTACGAAAACCAGGCGGGCTTCTTCGGCTCGCAGATGGCGGCGATGGACAACGCCACGCGCAACGCCGGCGACCTCATCAACGCCCTGACCCTGCAGTACAACCGCAAGCGCCAGGCCCAGATCACCACCGAACTGATCGAGATCATCGCCGGCGCCGAAGCCCTCTGATCCCGACCGCACAGACACTCCGATACGGACCCCAGCCATGACCGACACCGTCGCCCCCAAGAAGCCCGCCGCCAAGAAGGCTCCCGCAGCCCGCAAGCCCGCCGCCGCCAAGGCGTCGGCTGCGCCCAACGCCGCTGTTTCCGGCGCCACCGGCCGCATCGCCCAGGTGATCGGCGCGGTTGTGGACGTGGAGTTCACCGGTCATCTGCCGGCGATCCTCAACGCCCTGGAAACCCGGAACGTGGACCAGAAGACGGGCGAGCCCTTCACCCTGGTTCTGGAAGTCGCCCAGCACCTGGGTGAGAACATGGTCCGCACCATCTCCATGGACACCACCGAGGGTCTGACCCGCGGCCAGCCCGTGACCGACACCGGCTCGTCCATCCAGGCCCCGGTCGGCCCCGGCACCCTGGGCCGGATCATGAACGTGGTGGGCGCGCCCATCGACGAACAGGGTCCGATCAAGACCACCGAATTCCGCCCGATCCACAAGGAGGCGCCCTCGTTCGAGGAGCAGTCCACCTCGTCGGAAATCCTGGTCACGGGCATCAAGGTCATCGACCTGATGTGCCCCTACACCAAGGGCGGCAAGATCGGCCTGTTCGGCGGCGCCGGCGTGGGCAAGACCGTGACCATGCAGGAGCTGATCAACAACATCGCCAAGGCCTACGGCGGTTATTCGGTTCTGGCCGGCGTGGGTGAGCGCACCCGCGAGGGCAACGACCTGTATCACGAGATGATCGAGTCCAACGTCAACGTGGACCCGGCCAAGAACGGCGGCTCCACCGAGGGCTCCAAGTGCGCCCTGGTGTACGGCCAGATGAACGAGCCTCCCGGCGCCCGCGCCCGGGTCGCCCTGACCGGCCTGTCCATCGCCGAGTACTTCCGCGACGAGGAAGGCAAGGACGTGCTGCTGTTCGTGGACAACATCTTCCGCTTCACCCAGGCCGGTTCGGAAGTGTCCGCCCTGCTGGGCCGCATCCCCTCGGCCGTGGGCTATCAGCCCACCCTGGCCACCGAGATGGGCAATCTGCAGGAGCGCATCACCTCCACCAAGAAGGGCTCGATCACCTCGGTGCAGGCCATCTACGTGCCCGCCGACGACCTGACCGACCCGGCGCCCGCCGCCTCCTTCGCCCACCTGGACGCCACCACGGTTCTCAACCGCGACATCGCCGCCCAGGCCATCTTCCCGGCCGTGGACCCGCTGGACTCCACCTCGCGGATCATGGACCCGCTGGTGATCGGCGAGGAGCACTACAACGTGGCCCGTTCGGTCCAGGAAGTGCTGCAGCAGTACAAGGGCCTGAAGGACATCATCGCCATCCTCGGCATGGATGAGCTGTCGGAAGAGGACAAGCTGGTCGTCTCGCGCGCCCGCAAGATCCAGCGTTTCCTGTCGCAGCCCTTCTTCGTGGCCGAGCAGTTCACCAACTCGCCCGGCAAGTTCGTGGAGCTGGCCGACACCATCCGCAGCTTCAAGGGCATCGTCGCCGGCGAATACGACCACCTGCCGGAAGCCGCCTTCTACATGGTCGGCGCCATCGAGGAAGCCGTCGAAAAGGCCAACAAGCTGGCCGCGGACGCGGCGTAGTCATGGCATCCAAACTCTCCTTCTCCCTTGTCTCGCCGGAACGCGAGGTCTTCTCCGGTCTGGTGGATCAGGTGGACGCGCCGGGCGTGGAGGGCGACTTCGGCGTCCTGCCGGCCCACGCGCCCTTCATGACCGCCCTGCGCGAGGGGGCCGTGACCATCCGTGACGGCGCCTCGGTGCGCCGGTTCGAGGTCAAGGGCGGTTTCGCCGACGTCAACGCCGCCGGCCTGACCATCCTGGCCGAGGAAGCCGCCGAGATCGCCGCAGGCTGATCAAGGGCTAGCCGACGATTTGAGGCTCCGCGTCCCGGCGACGCGGAGCCTTTTTCGTGCGCGCCGCCCGCGGTCCGGGCATTTGTCCGATAAATCGAAAAATATCCGCGCTTCGCCACCATGCGGTCATGACCCGTAAGGAAACAGTGGCTATATGAACCGCGACGCCCCTCCCCACGCGCAGACGTGCGCCCGGGCTTTGATGGGATGCGTCCGAAGGGACGAGAAGCGATACGATGGCGGACGATGCGGGCCGGCTGAACCAGGTCTTTGCCGAGACCTCCTTCCTTTACGGCGCCAACGCCGGGTTCATTGAAGAACTCCATGCGAAGTGGGCCGACAATCCCGCCTCGGTCTCGGGCGAATGGCGCGCCTTCTTCGATCAGCTGCGCGACCGCGCCGAGCTGGTGAAGGAAGCCGCTGGCGCCGGCTCGTGGGGCCGCAAGCCCGTCACCGAACCCACCGATGAACTGGGCGCCATGGACGGCCGCTGGCCCGCGCCCAAGGCCGATCCGAAAAAGCCCGGCGCCAAGGCTGCGCCCGCCGCCTCCGCGCCTGCCGCCGCCCCGTCCGTCACCGGCGACGAGATCCGCGCCGCGGCCCACGACTCCATCCGCGCCCTGATGCTGATCCGGGCCTACCGCATTCGCGGCCACCTGCAGGCCAATCTGGATCCGCTGGGCATCGAGCCGCCGATCCAGAACCCCGAGCTGACGCCCGAATTCTGGGGCTTCACCGAGGCCGACATGGATCGGCCGATCTTCATCGACAATGTGCTGGGGCTGGAGAGCTCCACCCTGCGCGAGATCATCGCCATCCTGCGCCGCACCTACTGCGGCAGTCTCGGCGTGCAGTACATGCATATCGCCGAGCCCGAGGAAAAGGCCTGGCTGCAGGAGCGCATCGAGGGCCGCGACAAGGAAGGCAATGATCGCGAGATCGCCTTCACCGCCAACGGCAAGCGCGCCATCCTGTCCAAGCTGATCGAGGCCGAGACCTTCGAGCGCTTCCTGCACAAGCGCTTCCCCGGCACCAAGCGCTTCGGCCTGGACGGCGGCGAGGCCATGGTCCCGGCGCTGGAGCAGGTCATCAAGCGCGGCGGCGCCATGGGCGTCGATGAAATCGTGCTGGGCATGGCCCACCGCGGTCGCCTCAACGTCCTGGCCGCCGTCATGGGCAAGCCCTACGAGGTCATCTTCCACGAGTTCCAGGGCGGCTCGTCCCTGCCGTCCGACATCGAGGGCTCGGGCGACGTCAAATACCACATGGGCGCCTCGTCGGACCGCGAGTTCGACGGCAACAAGGTGCACCTGTCGCTGACCGCCAACCCGTCGCACCTGGAGATCGTCAATCCGGTGGTGCTGGGCAAGGCGCGCGCCAAGCAGGCCCACGACATCCGCGACGCCAACGCCGGCAAGGCCGAGGCCGAATGGGCGCTGGACCGCTCCAAGGTCCTGCCCCTGCTGATCCACGGCGACGCGGCCTTCGCCGGCCAGGGCGTGGTGGCCGAATGCTTCGCCCTGATGGGGCTGAAGGGCTACCGCACCGGCGGCACCATCCACTTCATCATCAACAACCAGATCGGCTTCACCACCAGCCCGCGGAACAGCCGGTCCAGCCCCTATCCGTCGGACGTGGCCCTGATGGTCCAGGCGCCGATCTTCCACGTCAACGGGGACGATCCCGAGGCCGTGGTGTTCGCCGCCAAGGTGGCCGCCGAGTTCCGCCAGACCTTCAACAAGGACGTGGTGGTGGACATGTTCTGCTACCGCCGCTTCGGCCACAACGAGGGTGACGATCCGACCTTCACCCAGCCGCTGATGTACTCGAAGATCCGGGCCCAGCCGTCCACGCGCGAGATCTACACCCAGCGCCTGATCGAGGAGGGCGTGCTCACCCAGGCCGATGTGGACGCCGAGATCGAGGCGTTCGAGCAGTTCCTCGACAAGCAGTTCGAAGCCGGCAAGACCTACAAGGCCTCCAAGGCCGACTGGCTGGACGGCCAGTGGAAGGGTCTGGGCCTGCCCGAGGGGGACGAGCGCCGCGGCGAGACCGGCATCCCCACCGAAAAGCTGCGCGAACTGGGCCACCGCCTGACCACGGTTCCCAACGATGTGGACATCCACAAGACGCTGAAGCGCGTCATGGACGGCCGTCGCCAGATGATCGAGTCCGGCGAGAACATCGACTGGGCCACGGCCGAAAGCCTGGCCTTCGCCGGCCTGCTGGACGAGGGCTTCCCGGTTCGCCTGTCGGGCCAGGACTCGGTGCGCGGCACCTTCAGCCAGCGCCACTCGGGCGTCATCGACCAGACCACCGAGGACCGCTATGTCCCCCTCAACAACCTGCGTGAGGGCCAGGCCCAGTTCGAGGTCATCGATTCGGCCCTGTCCGAGGAAGCGGTGCTGGGCTTCGAGTACGGCTACGCCCTGTCGGACCCCAACACCCTGGTCCTGTGGGAGGCCCAGTTCGGCGACTTCGTAAACGGGGCGCAGGTGGTGATCGACCAGTTCATCACCTCGGGCGAGCGCAAATGGCTGCGCATGTGCGGCCTGACCATGCTGCTGCCGCACGGCTACGAAGGGCAGGGACCCGAGCACTCCTCGGCCCGTCTGGAGCGGTTCCTGCAGGCCTGCGCCGAGGACAACATCCAGGTGGCCAACTGCACCACCCCGGCCAACTATTTCCACATCCTGCGCCGCCAGATGCACCGGCCGTTCCGCAAGCCGCTGATCATCATGACGCCCAAGTCGCTGCTGCGTCACAAGAAGGCGGTCTCGCCGCTGCACGAACTGGCCGAGGGCTCGACCTTCCACCGGGTGCTGCACGACGACGCCCAGACCCGGCCCGACGTGGCCGGCGTCAAGCTCAAGGCCGACAAGGACATCCGCCGCGTCGTCCTGTGCTCGGGCAAGGTCTACTACGACCTGCTGGAGCGCCGCGAGAAGGACGTCCAGGAGGGCAAGGGCGGCGACGACGTCTATCTGATGCGTCTGGAGCAGTTCTACCCCTGGCCCATGAAGTCGCTGATGACCGAACTGGCCCGCTTCCCGAACGCCGACCTGGTCTGGTGTCAGGAAGAGCCCAAGAACATGGGCGGCTGGACCTTCGTGGATCCGTGGCTGGAGCTGACGCTGGAGAAACTGGACATCAAGGCCAAACGCGCCCGATATGTGGGCCGTCCCGCCTCGGCCTCCACGGCCGCCGGTCTGATGAGCCGGCACCTGAAGGAACTCGACGCCTTCCTGACCGAAGCCTTCGCCTGAACCGCACGCCCGCCTTCGCCTGAATGATCACGAAAGATACTGGACCTTCCCATGGCCGACATTCTCACCCCCACCCTCGGCGAATCCGTTTCCGAGGCGACCGTCGCCAAGTGGACAAAGAAGGCCGGCGACGCGGTGAAGAAGGACGAACTGCTGGTGGAGCTGGAGACCGACAAGGTCTCGCTGGAGGTGGTGGCCCCCGCCGACGGCGTGCTGGCTGAGATCTCCGCCGGCGAAGGCGACACGGTCACCGCCGGCGCCGTGCTGGGCAAGGTCACCGAGGGCGGCGCGGCCGCCCCGGCCAAGGATGCGCCCAAGGCCGAAAAGGCCGAAGCCAAGACTGAAGCGAAGCCCGCCAAGGCCGCCGCCGGCAAGACCGAAACCATCGACCTGACCACCCCCACCATGGGCGAGAGCGTGGCCGAGGGCACTATGGGGGCCTGGCTCAAGAAGGCCGGCGACGCGGTCAGGAAAGACGAGGTCCTGGTCGAGATCGAGACCGACAAGGTGGCCGTGGAGGTGTCCTCCCCCGCCGACGGCGTGCTGGCCGAGATCACCGCCGAACAGGGCGCCAGCGTCACCCCCGGTCAGGTGATCGGCAAGGTGGCCGCCGGTGAAGGCGCCGCCGCGTCCACGCCCGCGGCGCCCGCCGCCAACGCCGGCAGCGCCCAGGTTTCCGACAAGGGCGGCGACGCGCCCCACCTGTCGCCCTCGGTGCAGCGCATCGTCACCGAGAAGAATCTGGACCCCAAGGCCATCGACGGCTCGGGCAAGGACGGCCGCATCCTCAAGGGCGACGCCCTGGCCGCCGCCGATGCGCCGAAAGCCGCGCCCGCTGCGGCGCCGGCCCCCGCCGCCCCGGCCGCGCCCCGCGCCACGGGTCCGCGCGAGGAACGGGTCAAGATGACCCGCCTGCGCCAGACCATCGCCCGGCGCCTGAAGGAATCCCAGAACACCGCCGCCCAGCTGACCACCTTCAACGAGGTGGACATGACCGCGGTCATGGCCCTGCGGAGCGCCTACAAGGACAGCTTCGAGAAGCGCCACGGCGTCAAGCTGGGCTTCATGAGCCTGTTCGCCAAGGCGGTGGTCGCGGCCCTGAAGGAGATCCCGGCGGTCAACGCCGAGATCGACGGCACGGATATCATCTACAAGAACCACTATGACATCGGCGTGGCCGTGGGCACCGAGAAGGGCCTCGTGGTCCCTGTCCTGCGCGACGCCGACCAGCTGTCCCTGGCCGAGATCGAGAAGGGCATCGCCGCCCTGGGCAAGGCCGCCCGTGACGGCGACCTGACCCTGGACCAGCTGCAGGGCGGCACCTTCACCATCACCAACGGCGGCATCTACGGCTCGCTGATGTCGACCCCGATCCTGAACATGCCCCAGTCGGGCATCCTGGGCATGCACAACATCGTCCAGCGCCCGGTGGCGGTGAACGGCGAGGTGAAGATCCGCCCGATGATGTACCTGGCCCTCAGCTACGATCACCGCATCGTGGACGGCAAGGAAGCGGTGACCTTCCTGGTCCGCATCAAGGAGAACCTCGAGGATCCCCAGCGCTTCCTGCTGGACCTCTGATTCCGCGTCCGTCGCCTGCGGCGGACGTGCTATCCTGAGGCCATGTCCGTCGAGGTCGGCCGCTTTCATGATCTGCACGAGGCCGAGCTGGCCGCGGGCCTGCTGCGCTCGGCGGGCATTCGCGCCGAGGTGGCGGACCATCACCTGATCGGCATGGACCCGCTGATGCAGCGCGCCGTGGGCGGTCTGCGGGTCACGGTTCCCGACGACGAAGCCGCCGACGCCCGCGCCATTCTGGCCCGCGTGCAGGCCGGAGAGTTCATCTCGGACGAGCCCGACGACCTTCCGTCCGCCGCCGAAGGGCCCGCCCGCGACATGGGGCTGACGCTGGGCGTGCTGGCCGCGCCCTGGGCGGCGGCGGGCATGCTGGGCGCGCGGCGCAGCGTCTCGGCGCGCCGCCGTTACGCGCCCCTCGCCATCCTGTTGCTGGTCATTGTCCTCGTGGGTCTGTCGCTCCTGCTGCAGCGCCTGGCCTGACACGGCTTCGTCACCGGTTCGCCGTGATCGCGCGTTAGGGACGGTCATGGCCCGTCTCATCCTGACCCTTCTGATCCTCGCCTTCGCCGCGCCCGCCTCGGCCCAGAGCTTCCGGTCCGAGCGCATCGCCGTGACCGCGCGGGGCGCCGGGCCGGACGTGATCCTCATTCCGGGGCTGGCCTCCACCCCCGCCGTCTGGGACGCCACGGCGCGCGCGCTGGACGATCGCTACCGGGTGCATGTGGTGGCTGTGAACGGCTTCGGCGACACCGCGCCCGGGGCCAATGCGCGCGGCCCCCTGACCACCGCCATCGCCGACGAACTGCGTCGCTACATGGCCGAGCAGGGGCTGCGTCGCCCCGCCGTCATCGGCCACTCCATGGGCGGCCAGATCGCCCTGAAGATGGCCGCCGACGCGCCGGGCCGCGTCGGCCGGGTCATGGTGGTGGATTCCTCGCCCTTCTTTCCCTCCCTGATCAACGGCCGGGCCACCACCGCCGACGTAGCGCCCATCGCCGAGGTGGCGCGCACCGCCGTGCTGTTCCTCGGCGATCAGGTGCTGCGGCAACAGGCGGGCGCCGTGGGCGAGCAGCTGGGCGGCGCCGCGGACGCCGTGGTGGGCGCCATGGGCTGGCAGGGCGGGGACCGGCGGGTGCTGGCCCAGGGCATCTATGAGGTCATGACCACCGACCTGCGCGCCGACCTGGCCCGCGTCACCGCCCCGGTGACCGTGGTCTACGGCTGGAGCGAGTCCGCCGACAGCCCGCGGCATCAGGTGGATCAGGGATTCCGTCAGGGCTTCCTGCGCCTGCGCCGCGCCGCCCGCTTCGAGCGTATCGAGGGCGCCGAGCACATGGTCATGATCGACCGCCCGCGCGAATTCCTGGCCTCGGTGAACCGCTTCCTCGCGCCCTAGAACAGGTCGCCCTGCTTTGTCGGCGGCGACGGGGCCCTGGGCGTCGTCGTTTTGCGCGCAGGCCCTGAACCGCCGTCCACAACCGCGTCGCGGTCCCCGTCCGCGAACACCAGACGGACGGGCTGCCCCGGCTGCAGCGTGGCGGCGGAGCGCACCAGCGCCCCGTCCTCGGCGTGGACGCGGGCGAAGCCGCGCTTCAGCGGCCCGTCGGGATTCAGGCTTTCGTACAGGCGGCTGATACGCCCAAGCCGGTCCGCCTCGCGGGGGATGACCCGGCCCAGCGCCCCGGCCATGCGGGCGTCCAGACTGCTCAACCGCTCGGCCTGATGCCGGATGGGCCGCATCAGCAGGCCCGGCGTCAGGCGCGAGGCGGCGCGCACCAGTTCCCGCTCATGAATGGCCGCGTTGCGGCTCAGGCCCGAGGCGAGACGGCTCGAGGCATGGTCCAGCCGCTGCTGGGCCAGGGCGATCAGGTCCTCGGGCCGGGCGGGCAGGCCCCGCGCCGCCGCCCGCAGCCGCGTGCGCCGGTCCTCCAGCACCCGCGAGCCGCAGCGGAACAGCCGCCGCTCCATGTCCGCCACCGCCGCCTTCAGGTCCGCCAGCACCGGCGTCGCCATTTCGGCCGCCCCGGTGGGCGTCGGCGCACGGCGGTCCGAGACGAAGTCGATCAGGGTGGTGTCGGTCTCGTGCCCCACCGCCGAGATGATCGGCATGCGCGCCTCGGCCACCGCCCGGGCCAGGGCCTCGTCGTTGAAGGCCCACAGGTCCTCCACCGAGCCGCCGCCCCGCGCCACGATCAGCACGTCCGGGCGCGGGATCGGGCCGCCGGGCGTCATGGCGTCGAAGCCGCGCACCGCCGCCGCCACCTGGGCCGCGGCCGCATCCCCCTGCACCACGCAGGGCCAGACGATGACCCGGCAGGGCCAGCGTTCCGCGATCCTGTGCAGGATGTCGCGGATCACCGCGCCGGTGGGGCTGGTGATCACCCCCACCACCGCCGGGAAGGCCGGGATCGGCTGCTTTTTCGCCGGGTCGAACAGGCCCTCGCCATGCAGCTTCGCCTTCAGCCGCTCCAGCTGGGCCAGCAGAGCCCCGGCGCCGGCCGGCTCCATGCTGTCGATGACGATCTGATAGGACGACCGGGCCGGATAGCTGGTGATCTTGCCGGTGACGATGACCTCCAGCCCCGTCTCCGGCTGGACCTGCAGCCCGCGCACCACGCCTTTCCACACCACCCCGTCGATGGAGGAGCGGTCGTCCTTGAGCGTCAGATAGACGTGGCCGGACGCGTGGCGGTTCACCTTGGAGATCTCGCCGCGCAGCCGCACATGGCCGAACCGCTCCTCCAGCGTCCGCTTCAGCGCGAAGCTGAGCTCGGAGATCGACAGCGGCGGATTGTTGTCGCGGGGATCGGGGGCTGAATCGGCGTCCATGCCCCATGATAACGGCCCGCGCCCGAACGTCGATGGCGGCAGGGCCCGGATCTGAACCGAATTCGGTTCGACCCGTTGGCTACAGGAACCCGCACATGCTGGAGAATCCCATGACCGTACGTTTCGCCCTGTCCACCGTCGCCGCCGTCGCCCTGATGGGGGTCGCCGCCTGCGGAGACGGCCGTGATGACGACGTGGTCCGCGCGACCGACCCCGCCGCCGCCACCGAGCAGACCGCGGGGCCGGTCCCGGGCGACATGGCGGACAGCATCACCGCCCTCGGCATGAACCGTGACGAACTGGAGGACGCTGACCTGCGGTCCGCCGACGGCGCGGATCTGGGCGATGTGGAGGCGATCATCATCGATGCCGACAACGCCGTGACCGGCTTCGCCATCGACCTGGAAGGCGATGACCGGGACGTGGTCATCGCCCTGGATCAGGTGACCGCGCTCGGGACCGACGGCGCCCGCGACCTGCAGACCGCCCTGACGGCGGATCAGATGCGAGCCCTGCCCGCCTGGAACCGCGAGACCATGCGCGGCCCCGGGCCCCGGATGGCCGGAACCTCGGGCACCGGCATGTAAACCCCGTCCGCGCTTGACCGGTCGCGTCTGGCCGGTCATGTCGCGGGCATGAAAGTCCTTCTCGTCGGATCGGGCGGTCGCGAACACGCCCTGGCCTGGAAAATCCGCCAGTCGCCGCTGGTGACGTCGCTGGTCATCGCGCCGGGCAACCCGGGCATGGAGCGGCTGGGCGAACTCGCTCCGGTCAAGGCGGACGACGCCGACGGCCTGGCCGTCCTGGCCCGCGAGATCCGCGCCGATCTGGTGGTGGTGGGCCCCGAGATGGCCCTGGCCGCCGGGCTGGCCGACCGTCTGGCCGCGGCGGGCATCCCCTGTTTCGGCCCGACTGCGAAAGCGGCTCAGCTTGAGACCTCCAAGGCCTTCGCTAAGGACTTCCTCGAACGCCACGCCATCCCGACGGCGGGCTACGGCGTCTACGAGACCTTGGCCGACGCGAGACAGGCGCTGGACGCCTTCAAGCCGCCCTATGTGATCAAGGCCGACGGCCTGGCCGCGGGCAAGGGCGTGGCCATCAGCCCGGACCGCCGCGACGCGGAAGCCGAGATCGAACGCATGCTGGGCGGCCGCTTCGGCGCCGCGGGCGCGCGGGTGGTGATCGAGGAGTTCATGGACGGCGAGGAGGGGTCCCTGTTCGCCCTGTGCGACGGAACCCGCGCCGTGCTGCTGGGCGGCGCCCAGGATCACAAGCGCGCTTTCGACGGCGATCTGGGTCCAAACACCGGCGGCATGGGCGCCTATTCCCCCGCCCCGGTCTTCACCCCCGACTTCGTCCAGCAGGCCAATGACCGCGTGGTCAAGCCCACCATGGCGGGCATGGCCGCCGAGGGCGCGCCCTACCGGGGCGTGCTCTACGCCGGGCTGATGGCCACCGCGGACGGCCCGAAGGTGGTGGAGTTCAACGCCCGCTTCGGCGATCCGGAATGCCAGGTGCTGATGATGCGTCTGGCCGGGGACATCGTGCCCCATCTGCTGGCCTGCGCCCGGGGCGACGTGTCGAAGCTGCCGCCGCTGGAATTCCGGCCCGAGACGGTGATCTGCGTCGTCATGGCCGCCAAGGGCTATCCCGACAGCCCCCTGACCGGCTCGGTCATCCGCGGCGCCGATCAGGATTTCGGCCCCCACGTGCAGGTCTTCCACGCGGGCACCGCCCGCAACAGGGACGGGGCGCTGGTCGCCTCGGGCGGCCGGGTGCTGAACGTCTGCGCGCGCGGCGCCGATATCGCCCAGGCCCGCGAGCGCGCCTACGCCGCCATCAGCCGGATCGACTGGCCCGGCGGCTTCCACCGCGCCGACATCGGCTGGCGGGCGCTGGACCGGGACGACGGCTGACGGTTCGGCGCTTTCGTGCCAAAGCTGGCCCATGGCCGAGCCGCTGCCCGATCCGGAAGAGGACCTGTTCGACACGCCCGACGAGGCGGCCGACGAAGCTGCGACCCTGCGCGGATTGGCCGACTACGCCGCCGGTCGCGTCATCAACAATGAGGCCGTCATGCGCTGGGTGGAGTCGTGGAGCATGGACAATCCGCTTCCGAGACCCAAGTGCGGCGAATAGTCTGGTCTGACCAGACTGCGACAGACTAAGCCCTAAGCCCTAAGCCCTAAGCCCTAAGCCCTAAGCCCTAAGCCAGCGCGAACAGCAGCCGGCCCTCGCCCATGCGGTCGCGCACGGCCTGCAGGTCGGCGTGGGCCAGCGAGAAACAGCCGTACGACCGCCCCAGCTTGCCTTCACGCGCCAGGAATTCCGGCTCGGCGTAGTCGGCGCCGTGGACGATGATGGCCCGCTCGCGCGCGGCGGAGTTGGAGTACTCCAGCCCGTCCAGCAGCACATTGGGCCCCTGTTGCGGCCCCCAGTTCGGGCCCGCTGTCACGAATGAGCCCACCGACGACATGTGGGAATCCGGGACGTTGGAGAACTGCCGCGCGAAGCCGGAATGGGCCGGGTCCGAGCCGCGCCCGTGGCTGGTGCGGAACGCCTGCACCCCGCCGGACTCCAGATTGACCTCGTAAAGCCGCGTCTCGCCCGAGAAGCGCGTGAAATCCACCAGATACATGCGGTCCCGCGCGGGAATGCGGCGGTGGTGGATGTCCAGGGCCGCCATGGCCCGGCTCATCAGTTCGGGACGCACCTGGCCGGTGGGGTCCAGCGGCGGGCGGACCTGCACGGTCTGGATAGGCGGGGGCGCCAGATCGACGGCGGGCAACATCACTTGCTGAACCGGAGCCGCGCCGGTGGAGGCGCAGCCCGACAGCGCCATCGCGCCGCCGGCGGCCAGTCCGCCTGTGATCAATCCACGTCTTGATAGCCGCATGTGACGCCCTCGATGCGGTTTCAGCCCCGTGTTTCCATGTGTTTCACAACCCCGCGCCCCGGCGCAAGCGCGGCCTTGGCTTAAAAAGCGTCCCGCCTATGATGCCGGATGTCGGATCATCCTGTCCGGCGCGGGCGAGGGTGTGGCGATGAAGCGGTTCTGTATGGCGATGACGGCGGCGGCGATGGCGGCGTTTCCCGCCCTGGCCCAGCCCCCCCAAGGGACCGCGCAGCCGTCCCCGACCCTGACCTATGTCCATGCCGGGCGCTTGCTCGCTGACCCCGCCACCGGTCGCGTCCGTGAGAATCAAACCGTCGTGATCGCTGACGGTCAGGTGCGTGAAATCCGCGACGGCTTCGTGGGCGAAGGAAACGTGGTGGATCTGTCCGACCGGTTCGTGCTGCCCGGCCTGATCGACAGCCATGTGCACATCACCAGCCAGCAGGGCCCCAACAGCCGCATCGAGCGTTTCACCCGCAGCGCGGCGGACTCGGCCATGCAGGGCGCCGCCTACGCCCGCGTGACCCTGGAGGCCGGCTTCACCACCGTGGCCGATCTGGGCGGCATGAGCGAGGCCGTGGTGGCCCTGCGCAACGGCATCGCCGCCGGACACGTCCCCGGCCCGCGCCTGCTGGTCTCCGCCGGCGGCGTTACGCCCCACGGCGGCCACGGCGACGTCAACGGGGTGCGCGCGGATCTGGTGCCGCATCTGCGCTCGGGTGGGGTCTGCTCCGGCGCCGACGACTGCCGCCGGGCGGTGCGGGAACGGGTGCTGGCGGGCGCCGACATCATCAAGATCACCGCCACGGGCGGCGTGCTGTCCGACACCGCCGCGGGCCTGGGCCAGCAGTTCTCCAACGCCGAACTGGAAGCCATCGTCGAGACCGCCCACTTCATGGGCCGCACCGTCACCGCCCACGCCCACGGGACCGACGGCATCAACAGCTTCCTGGCGGCGGGCGGCGACTCCATCGAGCACGGCACCTATCTGGACGCCGAGTCCATCCGCATGATGCGGGCCAACGGCGCCTGGCTGGTGCCCACCCTGCTGGCGGGCGACTTCGTGGCCCGCGTGGCCTCGGGGCCGGATAATTTCCTGACCCCCAACCAGACCGCCAAGGCGCTGGAGGCCGGTCCCCTGATGCTGGACATGGCCCGCCGCGCCCACGAGGGCGGGGTGCGCATCGCCTTCGGCACCGACTCCGGCGTCTCGGCTCACGGCGACAACGCCCGGGAGTTCGCCCTGCTGGTGCGCGCGGGCCTGACGCCGCTGGAGGCTATCCAGGCCGCCACTGTCAACGCCGCCGAACACTTCCGCCTGCAGGATCAGATCGGCCGCCTGGCCCCCGGCATGGCGGCGGACCTGATCGCTGTGGAGGGCGACCCGCTCACCGACGTCACTGAACTGGAGCGGGTCCGGTTCGTCATGCGCGCGGGCCAGGTGCACAGGGACGAATGAACACCGCCGGCCTGATCGCTTGGATCGTCGGAGTGCTGGCCTGCAGCCTCGCGGCGCCGGCGCGGTCCGACGCTCTTGCCGACGCTCGGGAGGCAGTGAGGCAGATTGATCGCGCGACAATATGCCGTCTCGATCCGAAGACGGGCGATCTGCGCTACGTGGGTGCGACCGATGACCGGGCCCTCGCCTGCTTCCGGCGTCACGGGGCGGCGACCCGGCTGGTGGTGACATCCCCAGGCGGCGACGTCCTGAAGGCCATCGAGGCGTCAGCCTTGATCGCTGAAGCCGATTGGCAGGTCGTGGTCGTCGGGCTTTGCGCCTCGTCGTGCGCCAACTACTGGGTTCCGGCGGCAGAGAGCGTCGAGGTCCGACCCTATTCGGCGATCCTGCTGCACGGCGCGCCGACCAACGCCTGGCTCAGCGCGTCGGACCACACGCGCCGCCATCGCGATTTCGAGCGCCGCCATCGGGTCGGCCGCGCCTGGTTCAGCAACTGGAGCACCCTCGACATGCTGTGGACGGCGCGAGCCCGGGGCAATCGACCACGCATGACGATGGCGGACGAGGCGTTCATGCGCCTGCATGTGCCTCACACGCCGATTGTCGCTTTCTGGCAGCCCCGCACGGAACAGCAACGATGCGAACTGCTCGAGCTTCTGGACGGTCTGCTGCCCATGTCCATCTGGACCGCGCCCGGCTGATCACACCCCGAAAATCCACCAGATGGCGGCGCAGGTGGCGGCGCCGACGATGATCATCATGGGCACCCCGATCTTCAGGAAGTCGGTGAAGCGGTAGTCCCCCGCCGCATAGACCAGGGTGTTGGTCTGGTAGCCGATGGGCGTGGCGAAGCTGGCCGAGGCGGCGAACATCACCGCCACCAGAAGGGGTCGGGCGTCGATGCCCATCTGCTGGGCCAGGCCGATGGCGATGGGGGTCATGATCACCGCCACGGCGTTGTTGGTCACCATCTCGGTCAGGATGGTGGTCAGGAAATACAGGCACACCAGCACGACCAGCGGCGAGGCGTCCACCAGCAGGGGCGTGGCCCAGCCCACGATCAGATCCACGCTGCCGGCGTTCTGCAGGCCGATGCCGATGGCCAGCATGGCGAAGATCAGCACCAGCACGTCCCCGTCGATGGCGCCCCAGGCGTCTTCCGGGTCGATGCAGCGGGTCACCAGGATCACCGCCACGGCGATGATGGCGGCCCCGGCGATGGGGATGATCCCGAACGCCGCAGCCAGCACGGTTCCCGCCAGCGCCGCGATGGCGATGGGCGCCTTGCTGCGCCGGAACGGCTGGCTCTGGGTCGCGCCGACGCCGATGAGCGTGCGGTTCTCGCGCAGGTCCGGCACGGTCTCCGGCGGCGCGGCGATCAGCAGGGTGTCCGCGGCCCGCACGCGGGCCCCGCCCATGTCCGGACCGGGCAGGTGGTGGGGCCGCGACACGCCGAGGATTCTCAGCTTCAGCCGCGACAGCAGCGGGATCTCGGACAGCCGTCGACCGATGCCCGGATGGGTGGGGGCGATGGTGGCCTCGATGAAGGTGATCTCGTCGTCCTCGCTGTCGGGATTCTCCTCGCCCTCCTTGCGGGTCAGGACGATGCCGCCGGTGCGTCCGTTCATGCCCACGGTAAAGCCGGGAGCCCGGGCCAGGGCCTGGATTTCATGGGCCGGCGCCGACAGCAGGATGCGGTCGCCCTGGAGCAGCGCCTGATCGTTCAGGTCCTTGCGCAGGATGCGGCCGTCGCGCTTCAGGCCCACCACCTTCGTTTCGGACCGCTTCAGCAGATTGATCTCGCCCAGCTTGCGGCCGATGCGGTCGCTGCCGTCGCGCACCAGAAGTTCGGTCAGGAAGATGTGCGCGTCCGTTTCCCCGTCGTCGGTGTCATCCCGACGGGGCAGCAGGAACGGCCCCAGCACCGCCAGGGTCAGCACGCCGCTCAACACCGTGACCAGACCCACCCCGGTGATCTCGAAGATGCCGAAGGGCGTCATGCCCATGTCCCGCGCCACGCCGTCCACCAGCAGATTGGTGGAGGTGCCGATCAGGGTCAGGGTTCCCGACATGATCGACAGATAGGACAGGGGGATCAGCAGCCGCGTGGAGGCGATGGACAGGGCCTTGGCCAGCTTCTTGATCACCGGAATCAGGATGATCACCACCGGGGTGTTGTTCATGAAGGCGGGCGCGGTCAGGGCGCCGCCGAACACCCCCGCCGCCGTCAGGCGCGGCCGCTCCTGCGCCCCCCGCGTCACCAGCCCCAGCAGGGCCTCGATGGCGCCGGTCCGCACCAGGGCGCCGGACAGGATGAACATGGCGGCGATGGTCACCGGCGCCGGATTGGCCAGCACCGACAGGGCCGAGGTCAGGGGCAGGAAGCCCGTCAGCATCATGAAGGCGACCCCGCCCACGGCGATCACCGTCGGCGGCAGCCGCTCGCTGATAAAGGCCGCGAACAGCCCGACCAGAAAGGCCAGGCCGATCCAGGCGCTGTACGCGTCGATGAAGTTGGTGATGTCGTCCAAGGCAGCCCCTCTCGCCGGAAGGCTCCGGCTTCGCACGAAAGGCGCGGGCGCGCATCCGGTTCCGCGTTGACGCGCCCCCCGCGGGCGCCTACCCCCGAAGGCATGAACAGCCAGACCCTGCCCCACCCCATCGACGGCCTGCGCGCCGTGGCCGCCGACTATGACGTCCTGCTGTGCGACGTCTGGGGCGTGATCCACAATGGCCGCGAGCATTTCGCCCCGGCGCTGGACGCCCTGATCCGCTTCCGCGAGGGCGGCGGCAAGGTGGTGCTGATCTCCAATGCGCCGCGCCCGTCGCAGGCCGTGCTGTCGCAGCTGGACAGCCTGGGCGTGCCCCGCACCGCCTGGGACGCCTTCGTCACGTCCGGCGACGCCACCCGCGCCGAGCTGCGCCGCCGGGCGCCCGGGCCCGTCTGGGCCCTCGGGCCGGACCGGGACATGGCGCTGTACGAGGGCACCGGCGTGGCGGTGACCGACGGACCGGACGAGGCGGCGTTCATCTGCTGCACCGGCCTCTACGACGACACCTCCGAAGGGCCGCAGGACTATCGCGAGACCCTGTCGAAGGCCGCCGCGCGGGATCTGGAGATGGTCTGCGCCAACCCCGACCGGGTGGTGCAGCGGGGCGACCAGCTGATCTACTGCGCCGGCTCGCTGGCCGATCTCTATGAGGCCCTCGGCGGCCGGGTCAGCATGGCCGGCAAGCCCTTCGGCCCCATCTATGATCTGGCCATGAAGGAGGCCGAGACCCTGCTGGGCGCCAATGCCGACCGGTCCCGCGTCCTGTGCGTGGGCGACGGGGTGGTCACCGATGTCATGGGCGCCAACGGCCAGGCGCTGGACTGCCTGTTCGTGGCCGCCGGCATCCACGGGGCCACGGCGCAGGGGCCCGACGGCCGGGTCGATGCGGAAAAGGCGGCCGAGCTTCTGAGGGCCGAAACCACCTACGCCCGCTACACGATGCTGGACCTGGCCTGGTGAGGCTCGCCAAGCGAAGATTCCGGCGCTAGATCACCCCCATGACTGATAAAAAACTCGTGGGGGCTCACCCCTCCGGCGGCTACATCCTCGACGAACTGCACGTCGGCATGACCGCTGAAAAAACCGTCGAGATGACCGAGCAGCGCATCCAGCAGTTCGCCGACGCCTCGGACGACTTCAACCCCGTGCACATGGACGAGGCGTTCGCGTCGAAGACCGCCTATCGCGGCCGTATCGCCCACGGCCTGCTGTCGGCCTCGTTCGGCTCGGCCGTGGTGGGCACCATCCTGCCCGGCGCCGGGGCCATCTATCTGCACCAGAGCCTAGCCTTCGAGAAGCCGGTGCGCATCGGCGACAAGGTCACTGCCCGCGTCACCGTGGCCGCCGTCGATCTGGAGTCGGCGCGCGTGACCCTCAAGACCGAGGGCTACATCGGCGATGTCTTCATCATGGGCGGAGAGGCCATCGTTCGCGTGCCGCGCCGTCGCCGCCCGGCGAAGGACTGACTTGGCCGTCCGCCTGATCACCGACTGGCGGGCCCTGTCACCCGGCGACCGGGGCGCGGCGGTGGCGGTGGGCGCCTTCGACGGAGTCCACCGGGGCCACCAGGCGGTTATCGCCGAGGCGAAGGCGGCGGCCGATCGCCTGAACGCCCCGCTGGGCGTGGTCAGCTTCGACCCCCACCCTCGCCGCTTCTTCCAGCCCGACGCCGCGCCCTTCCGCCTGATGACGCCGGACCAGATGACGCGCGCCCTGGCGCCGCTGGGCGTGGACCGGCTCTATCTGCTGCCCTTCGACGCCGAGATGGCGGGCATGAGCGACCGGGAATTCGCCGACCGGGTGCTGCACGACGGTCTGGGGATCGTTCACGCAGCGGTGGGTTTCGACTTCACCTTCGGCAAGGGCCGCTCCGGCTCGCCGCAGGCGCTGGCCGAGTACGGCCGCGAGATGGGCTTCACGGTGTCGGCCGCCCAGCGGGTGGACGACGCCGACGGACTGAAGCTGTCGTCCAGCGCGGTGCGCGAGGCGCTCAAGGCCGGCGACATGGCCCGCGCCGCCGCCATCCTGGGCCGTCCCTTCTCCCTCCAGGCCGAGGTGATCCACGGGGACAAGCGCGGCCGCGAGATGGGGGTGCCCACCGCCAACATGGCGCTGGGCGACTACATGCGCCCGGCCTACGGGATCTACGCCACCCGCACCCGCCTGCCCGACGGCCGGGTGGTGGGCGGCGTGTCCAGCCTGGGCGTGCGGCCGATGTTCCGCACCGAGACGCCCATGCTGGAAGCCTGGCTGTTCGATTTCGACGGCGACCTCTACGGCCAGACGCTGGAAACCGAGCTGATCGCCTTCCTGCGCCCCGAACTGACCTTCGACGGCCTCGACGCCCTCAAGGCCCAGATCGACGCGGACGCGAAGGCGGCGCGGGCGGTTCTGGCGGCCTGAGCAGCCGCATTCAGGACGATTTCATCCCCCACCCTCCGGGGCGCCCTAGACTGCGGTCCGACGGGGCCGCGCCCGGGCGGGCTGAAGGGGGGTTTCAACAATTCAGACGATTCAGACACTGTTTTTTCGGGCCCGGAATCCGAACTCCCGGGGTCCGATTTCAACAATTCGGACAATTCAGACTGTGTTTTTTCCGCCCGGCGTCTGAAGTCCGGAACGGCCAAGGACGGCGAGGAAGCCCGCCTCATCCTCGAACCGCGCCCGCACCGGCCAGGCCGTCACCCGCCCGCGCCAGTCGGGCGGCAGGCGGACCCAGTCCTTCTCGGTGGTCACCAGCCCCGCGCCCTGATCCGCCGCCCGGGCCGCCAGGGCCTTCAGGTCGCCCTCGGCGAAGGCCGCATGGTCGGGGAAGGCGGCGAAGTCGACCAGCTCGCACCCGGCGGCGGTCAGGGCCCGCTCCACCTTCCACGGCTTGGCGATGCCGGCGAAGCCCAGCTGCGGCCCGGGAGGCGGCGCCGTGGCGGCCTCCAGCCGGGCGATGAACACCGGCTTGTCCTTGAATAAAATCAGCAATTCCTGATCCGCCTGCGGCAGATCAGCCGGCAGCAGGACCACCACCGCGTCGGCCCGCGCCAGCCCGGCCTGCAGCGGCTCGCGCATGGGCCCGGCCGGGAACACCGCCCCGTCGCCGAAGGGCCACTCGCCGCCGCGCGTCTCCCCGTCCACCACGATCAGGGACAGGGTCTTTTTCAAGGTCGGGTTCTGGTGGCCGTCGTCCATGACCACGACCGCCGCGCCCGCCGCCGCCGCCGCCCGCGCGCCTTCCGGCCGGTCCCTGGCCACCCACACCGGGGCCACGCCGGCCAGCAGCAGGGGCTCGTCGCCCACGTCCCCGGCGGCGTGCTCGGCGGGATTCACCCGCACCGGCCCCGCCAGCCGCCCGCCATAGCCCCGCGTCAGCCCGTGGGCCTCCACGCCCTGATCCCGCAGAAGGCGCAGCACCTCGCGCGCCACCGGCGTCTTGCCCGACCCGCCCACGGTCAGATTGCCCACCGAGATCACCGCCACCCCCGGATCCACCGGGACGGTCCGCGCCATGCGCCGCGCCGTCGCCCGGGCCCACAGCCAGGACAGGGGCTTCAGCAGGGTGCGAACCACCGGCGAGGGCGCGCTCTCGCGCACATACCACCAGCGCGGCGTGTTCAGTTTCATCGGGTCCTTCCCGCGGGCAGCAGGGGCGCCAGATGGGCCCACAGCCGGTCCAGTCCGGCGTCCGCCGCCTGGGCCGCGCGCCGCGCCCGCTCGCCCATGGCGCGCGCCGCGGCGGGGTCGGCCAGCAGGGGCGCGATCGCCGGCGCCAGCTGCTCGATCCTTTCGACCCGGGTCAGCCCGCCGCCCCGTTCCAGATCGGCCGCCACATCGGGCCAGTTGGCCATGTCCGGCCCGCAGACGGTGGGCTTGCCCAGCCGCGCGGGCTCCAGCGGATTGTGCCCCCCCGCCCCCGCATGGCCGATCACCGGCCCGAACGAGCCGCCCATGACCACCACGTCGGCGAGGGCCAGGAACAGGCCCATCTCGCCCAGGGTGTCGGCCAGATAGACGGTGGTGTCCGCCGCGATGGCCTCGCCCGCCGAGCGCACGGCGACCACCCGCCCCTCGGTTCTCAGGCTCTGGAACAGGCCGGGACCCCGCTCCGGGTGGCGCGGCATGAGGATCAGGAACGGCGCGTCCTCCAGCCCGTCCAGGGCCCGGGCGATGGCCCGCTCCTCGCCGGGATGGGTGCTGGCCGCCAGCACCACGGAGCGGTCGCCGATGGCGGCGCTCAGCTGTTCAAACGCGCCCTTGTCGTGCGCCAGCGGCCCGCCCGCCAGCTTCAGATTGGCGCGGCCCTGGACCCGGCCGCCCAGCCCCTCGAGGCGCGCGGCCGAGGCGTCGTCCTGGGTCAGGATCAGGTCGAAGGCCGACAGCAACGCCCGCGCCGCCCCCGGCAGCCGCCCCCAGCCCTGCGCCGTCCTTTCGGTGATGCGGGCGCTGATCAGGGCCAGCTTCACGCCCCGGGCCTGCGCCGCCCCGATCAGATTGGGCCACAGCTCGCTCTCCACCAGCACGCCCAGCGCGGGCCGCCAGTGATTCAGGAACCGGGCGGTCGCAAGGGGCCCGTCCACCGGCGCGTACTGATGAATGACGTCGGGCGGCAGACGCTCGGCCAGAAGCCGCGCCGAGGTCACGGTGCCCGAGGTCACCAGAATCGCCACCTCCGGCCGCTCGGCCCGAAGGCGCGCAATCACCGGCAGCAGGGACAGGCTCTCGCCCACGCTGACCCCATGCAGCCAGACCAGCGGCCCGGACGGGCGCGGGATCGACGGGCGGCCCAACCGCTCGTTGAGGCGGCCGGCGTCCTCCTTGCCCCGCCGGGCCCGGGCGCCCAGCAGGCGCGGCGCCAGCGGCTCCAGCCAGCCGGTGATCACCCCGTAGGTTTTCAGGAGCAGCGCCATCAGCCCTTCGCCAGGGCCTCGGCCCGCGTCTCCACGGCCGTCAGGCGCGCTGTCCACTCTTCGGTGACCGAGACCGGGTCCACGTCCCGGCCGATCTCGACCCGATCCCACACCATGGCGCCGCGCGCGAAGGGCAGGGGCAGGACCGCCTCGTCCCAGCTGTTCATCCGGATCGCCGGACGGCACGCCAGCCCCAGCAGCAGCACCGGGGCGCCGGACATGCGGGCCATGACCGCCAGCCCCTCGCCCATCTGCCGCGCCGGGCCGCGCGGTCCGTCCGGGGTCAGGGTCACCGCCCCGCCGGTCTTCAGCCACTTCAGGGCGTCGCGCAGGGCCTGGGAGCCGCCCTTGGCCTTCGCCGGGTCCTCCTTCTTCTGGGACGAGCCGCGAATGGCGGGAAAGCCCAGCCGCGCCACGGCGTCGGCGATGAACTGGCCGTCCGGCGACAGGGAGATGAGCGCGCGGACCGGCTGGCCCCGGTCATGATCCCAGGCGGCGGGCGCCAGGCCGATGCGCGAGTGCCAGAAGGCGATGATCACCGGCCCGCCCTGTTCCCAGACCGCCTCCACCAGCGCGCGATCCTCGCAGCGCCAGCGGATGGTGGCGAAGCACAGCCGCATCCAGCCGGCCATCAGGCGGCTGAGAAGACTCTGGAACCAGCGGTTGCGGATCGGCCTCACGCGCCCGCCTCCAGGGGCGCGCCGTCCAGGGACTGCTGGCGCGCCAGCCGCGCATACAGGCCCCCGCGGCCCACCAGATCGGCATGGGACCCTTCCTCGACCACCCGCCCGGCCTCGATCACATAGATGCGGTCGGCGTTCTGCACCGTGGACAGCCGGTGGGCGATCATCAGGGTGGCGCGGCCCTGCATCAGCCGCTCCAGCGCCGCCTGCACCAGCGCCTCGCTCTCGGTGTCCAGCGCGCTGGTGGCCTCGTCCAGCAGCAGGATCGGCGCGTCCTTCAGAAAGGCCCGGGCGATGGCGATGCGCTGGCGCTGGCCGCCGGACAGGCGCACCCCGGCCTCGCCCGCGCGGGTCCCGTATCCGTCGGGCAGGGCGGCGATGAACTCATGGGCGGCGGCCGCCTTCGCCGCCGCCTCGATCTCCTCCTGCGAGGCGTCGGGGCGGCTGTAGGCGATGTTGAAGCCGATGGTCTCGTCGAACAGGAACGGCTCCTGGGTCACCAGGGCGATGCGGTCGCGCAGGGTTTTCAGCGACAGGTCGCGCACGTCGATGCCGTTGACCCGCAGCGCCCCGCCCGTGACGTCGTAGAACCGGGGCAGCAGGCTCAGGATGGTGCTCTTGCCGCCGCCCGACGGCCCCACCAGCGCCACGGTCTCCCCCGGGCTGACCCGGATATCCACGCCGCTGAGGGTGGGGGCGGCGTCGGAATAGGCGAAGCTGACGCCCTCGAACCGGACCTCGCAGGGCCCCTCGGGCAAATCGACCGGCTCGGCAGCCTCGCGGATCTCGGGCTGGATGTCCAGGGCCTCGAACAGCCGCCTCGCCGCCGTCAGGCCCTCGGCCAGCATGGTCTGCAGATTGGTGATGTGGCGCAGGGACTGGGCCGCGGCCAGCAGGATGCCGATGAAGGCGGTGAACTCGCCCACGTTCATCTCGCCCTGCTGGGACCGCCAGCCGGCGTAGGTCAGAACGGCGGCCACCACGAACATGGCCACCATCTCGCTGGTGGGCCCCGAGAAGGCCTTGGCGTTGGCCCCCTTGATGACGAACCGCTGGCGCCGGGCGATGACCTCGCCCACCCGGGCGTCCTCCACGTCCTCGCGGTTCTCGATCTTGACCAGCCGCACCCCGTCCAGGTTCTCCATCAGGGCGGTGGACAGCACCGTGGTTTCGGCCATGGCGCCCACGGCGGCCTTGCGCGCCTTCTTCGAGAAACGCCGCAGCACCAGGTTCACCGCCGGCATGCCGCCCATCACCACCAGCGCCAGGATCGGATCGATCCACACCATGGAGATGATCAGGGCGACCAGGGTCAGGGCGTGCTGGGTGTAGTTCACCGTGCCCACGGTGAAGGCCTCGCGCACCAGATTGGCGTCGAACAGCACCGAGGAGACGAAACCGCCGGAATGCTGGGCGCGCAGACGGGCCAGATCGGCGCGGATCATGCGGGCGAACAACTGGCCCTGGATCTCGCCCACCACCCCGTGGCCCATCCGGTTGACCAGATTGGCCTGGCCGATGGCGGCCGCGGCGCGGATCACGCCGACCCCGGCGATGGCGGCCGGGATCATCCACAGGGCGTTGGGGTTCTGCTCCACGAACAGCCCGTTCACGGCCGGCTCCAGCAGCCTCAGGATCAGGGCGGTGGTGCCCGCCGTCACCGCCGCGCACAGCATGGCCAGGGCCAGCCGGCCCTTTCGGTCCGACAGGTAGTCACGCCAGATGCGCCCCAGCAGGGGTCGCAGCGGCTGTTTGTCCTCGGGCGGGGTCACGGTCATGGCTTCCGCTCCGACGTCAGGGTCGTGAAGTCAAGGCGTGGCCGCCTCAGCCCCAGGGGCCGCCGTGGGAGCCGGAGCCCCGGTCCGAACCGCCCTCGCGCGCCTGACGCTCCGCCTGTCGCCGTGTGGCCCACGTCCGGAACCAGCGCGTGGCCTGCCGCTCCCGCCGCCAGACCAGCATCCAGAAGGCGAGCAGGGTCAGAAGCGAGATGAGGCCGAACAGCTGTTGGCTGTCCAGGGTCTGTCCGAACATTGTCATGGCGCGATCCTACGCCTTCAGCGCGGCCTCGTCGCCCCGTTGATCGTTCCGCGGATCGATCATGCGGTGGGCGTGCAGGATGAAGTAGCGCATGTGGGCGTTGTCCACGGTCTGCTGCGCCTTGGCCTTCCACGCCTTGCGGGCTTCCTCGTAGTTGGGGAAGGCGCCGACGAAGTCGACCTGGGACAGGTCGCGGAACGCGGTCCCGTTCAGATCGCGCAGCTCGCCGCCGAAGACGATGTGCAGCAGCTGGTTGGTCTCGATTTCCTGAGGCATGGCTTATCCGTCCGTTGAATGGCGGCTGTTGTTGGCCAGCGGAATAGGCCGACAGCGCCGGATTATCAACGGATGCAGGGCCGGGGCGGCGCAGATCAGGCTGGCCTGTCGCGGATCGGCCCGGTTGAACCGCCAGGGCTGGCCGTGGTGGTCGCTGACCGTCGCCCCCGCCTCCGCCGCGATCAGGGCGCCGGCGGCTACGTCCCAGTCCCATTTGGGCGTCAGGGCCAGGGCGGCGTCGAAGGCGCCGGACGCCACCAGCGCCATGCGATAGGCCAGGGAGTTGCGGTTCTCCACCCGCATGGGCGGCCACGGCTCCGGCCACTTCGGGCTGTCCAGCAGGCCCGCGCCGGTCAGGATGGAGGCGTTCTCAAGGGTTGAGGTCTGCGCGGCGGCGATCCGCCCGCCGTTCAGGCGGGCCCCGCCGCCCTCGGTCGCCTCGAAGGTCTCGTTCAGGTCCGGGGCGTGGATCACCGCCGCCACCGGGCGGCCGTCCTCGACGATGGCCAGGGCCACGCTCCACCAGGGCTTGTTCTTCATGAAGGCCACGGTGCCGTCGATGGGGTCGACCACAAGGATGCGCCGCCGCGACAGCCGCTCCGGATTGTCCGCCGTCTCCTCGGACAGCCAGCCGTGATCGGGCCGCGCCGCCGTCAGCTGCTCCCGCAGCCATGCGTCCACGGCCATGTCCGCGTCGGTCACGGGCGAGCCGCCGGGCTTGGACTGGACCTTGAGGCCTTGCGCCCGGTAGCGCACGGCCAGGGCGCCGGCCTCGACCGCCGCGGCCCTCAGCAGGTCCAGGTCGGCGGCGCGCGTCATTTCCCGGCGATGGCCACCGCGTCGATGAGCAGCGACGGGCTGTTGAACGAGCCCCGGAATTCCAGGTCCGATCCGACCACCACCCGTCCGGCCAGCGCCAGCAGGTTGCCAGCCACGGTGATCTCGCTGACCGGCCAGGCCATCTCGCCGTCCTCGAACCAGAAGCCCGACACCCCGGCCGACCAGTCGCCGGTGTTGGGGTTCAGGGACGGGCCGAACATGGAGGTGACCAGAAGCCCGGTCTTCGCGTCCGTCATCAGGCCTTTCAGGTCGCGGGCGCCCGGCTCCAGATGCAGGTTGTGGCCCGAGACGCCGGACGGTCCCGCCAGACCGCGCGAGGCGTGGCCCGTGGTCTGCAGGCCCAGTTGCGACGCCGAGGCCGTGTTCAGAAGCCAGCCGTTGATCACGCCCTTCGAGATCAGTTCGCGCCGCTCCACCGCCACGCCCTCGTCGTCAAAGGGGGTGGAGCCCAGCCCGCGCGGCCGGAACGGATCGTCGATCAGGGTCACGGCGTCCGACAGGACCTGCTGCCCCAGATGGGTCTTCAGGAAGGACACGCCGCGGGTCACGGCGGTCCCCGCCATGGCCTGGACGAAGGGCGAGATCACCTGCGCCGCCAGACGGTTCTCGAAGATCACCGGGGCGGTGGTCGAGGCGATCTTGCGCGCGCCCAGCCGCGCCACGGCCCGCTGTCCGGCCAGGGCGCCGATGGTCTCGGCGTCCGGCAGATCAGACAGGTGGCGCACGGCGCGGTGTTCGCTGCCCCGCTCCTTGGTCCCGTCCCGGGCCGCGATGACGCCGACGCCGAGCGAATAGCTGCTGCCCCGGTGCGCCCCGTCGAAGCCGTGCGAGGTCACCAGCCGCCAGTCCCCGGCGGACCATGTGGCGCTGCCGCCCTCTGAGATGGACACGCCGGGCGTGGCCCGGGCCGCGTCTTCCGCCCGACGCGCGGCGGCTTCCAGCGCCTCGGCCGTGCATTCGGTGGGGTCGAACAGATCAAGGTCGGGGTGGGGGCCCTGGGCCAGCCGGTCTTGGGGCGCCAGATCCGCATAGGGATCCTCCGGCGCCAGCCGGGCCATGGCCACGGCGCGTTCCACAAGGCGGTCGCGGGTGGCGGGGGACAGGTCCGAGGCCGAGACCGTGGCCTGACGGCGACCCACGAACACCCGCAGGCCCAGATCGCGGGCCTCCTCGCGCTCCACCTCCTCCAACTCGCCGTTGCGCACGCCCAGCGACAGGGTGCGCCGGTCCGCGTGCACCGCCTCGGCGGCGTCGGCCCCGGCCTTCAGCGCGGCGGAGAGAATGTCGTTCAGGATGTCGGCGGTGGGGAGGGAAGCATCAGCCATGCCCCGATATGGCCGGTCGCCCGCCCGCCCGCAACCGGCGCCCTCAACCAGAGTCAGGGCACGGCGTAGGCGATCAGCACCACAGCCAGCACCAGCAGGGGCACATAGGTCAGCATCATGCCCGCAACCCGCGCCCGGGTGGCGCCCACCGAACGGGACAGGCCGAAGGCATGGACAAGCCGGCCCAGCAGGAACACGGCGCCCACCACATGCACCAGCCACGGGGTCACCCCCACCAGCGCCATCAGCGCCAGCCCGCCCATGGCCGCCGGCGCGTACTCCGCGGCGTTGCCGAAGGCCCGGGAGGCGGCCATCAGCTCCGGCGCCTCGCCGTCGCCGTAGCCGATGCGCAGGCGCTGGCGCTGGCGCACCACCAGCCCGGACAGGATGATCAGCAGCAGGACCAGCAGGCCGCCCCACAGGGCGGCGGCGCGGGCGGAGTCCTGAACGGCGGCGGTGAACAGGTCCATCAGCGGACCTCCCTTGCAATGGGGTACAGACGATAGCGGTCGTCATAGAAGGGCGTCCGCTCGTAGAACCAGGCCAGTCGCGCGTCGCCGTCGGCGGCGAATTCGGGGTCCGCGGCCAGCCGGGCCTCGAAGGCGGCGCGAAGCTCGGGGTCCGCGTCCAGCATGCGCTCGGCCAGCGGCGCGATGGCGTAGGCCTCGATGTACTCCACCCGGTTCAGGACTTCCGGGAACATGCCCCAGGCGAAGAAGCTCTCGGACGACTGGGGCTCCAGCGCCAGCACCACCAGATCACCCAGCGGCTGATCCGTCGGCACGCGCACCGATCCGGCGGGGAAGGTCCAGTCGCGGTCCTCCGCCGTCACCGTCTCCACAGTGATCGGCACGTGACCCTCGCTGGTGCGGCCCGAGACCCGCGGGTCTTCCAGGCGCAGCATCTGCACCGGAACCGTCCGCGGCGCGTCCAGCACCTCCATCCGCACCCCGTGCAGGCGCAGACGCTCGATCACGTCGGCGCGGTACGACGGCACCCAGTAGGCCTCGGGGCGCGTCAGGGTCAGGGTCGGGCGCGAGCCGTAGAACGGCATCATCCACGGCTCCGGGTCCGGCTGGCCCAGCCAGCGGATCTCCGACCGGCCCGACGCGGCGCTCTCCCAGGTTTCGTAGCGGATGCCCAGGAACTCGCGGGTCGCCACCGGCTCGGCGGTGGATTCAAAATTGGCCAGGATCTCGGACGGTCGCAGGGCCCGATCCTGCGTTGCCGCCACGCGCAGGGCGTCGCCCCGCTCGGCCAGCAACCGCATGGCCGTCTCCAGAAACACATAGGTCCCCAGCACGCGCTGGTCGTGGGGCTTCAGGCTGTGGTTCTCGATCAGGATGGTGGGCACATGAGCCGCCGAACCCCAGCCGTTGGAGAACCGCTCGCCCAGCCCGCCGTCCGACAGGCCCGCGCGCGGGTTGCGGTCGTCCACCGCGAAGACCAGCTCGCCGGGGATGTGGCCCTGCGCCTCAAGCGCCGCGTTCATGGCCGGCTTGAAGGCGTCGTCCAGCCATTGCGCCGTCGCCGGCGAGCGGGACCAGACCCCGTTCTCGCCGTTGTAGCCGTAGGTCACGTCGTACTGGTAGTCGATGCCGTCGGTGACGTGGATGTCCACATACAGGTCCGGCTGATAACGCTGGATCAGGCCCATGACCGCGCGCATCTCGGTCTGGTCCAGCTTCACGAAATCGCGGTTGAGGTTCTGGTTGGTGGCCGTGTGGCGCCAGCCCTGGATGCGCGGTCCGCGCTGGTTGGGGCGGGACCAGGCGCCCGCGCGCTCGTGGCCGTCCACGCTCAGGATCGGGATCAGGATCAGATTGACCCGGTCCAGCAGATCGTCGCGGCCGTACATGGCGATGTCGCGCAGCAGCATCATGCCCGCATCCTTGCCATCGATCTCGCCGGGATGGATGCCCGCCTGGGCCAGCAGCACCGGCTTGGACGGATCGAACGTCGCCCCGTCCTTCGAGGCGATCACCGCATAGATGGGCCGTCCCTCCGGCGAGGTTCCGAACTGTTCGATGCGGATCAGATCGGACGCTGCGTCCAGCCGGTCGAACCAGGCGCGGGTGTCGGCATAGGTGGGGCTGAAATCGTGCTCCGGGTCGGCCTCGAACGGCGTGACCCACGGGTCCGACGCGTCCCTCAGCAGCGACCGGCTGGCGCCGTCCCATGCGGGCGCAGGCGGCAGGAACTGCTGGTCCCACGGGGCGGCGTTTGGAACCGAAGGCGACTGGGACATGACAGGACTCGCAAACAGAAGGGCTGCGGCGCAGAGCCAGACAGTGGGACGCATGAGGCGCTCTCGAAGCTCCGGCGGCGCCGGACGGTGCCGCCTTCTAACGCTTCAAATCGCGAATGTCAGACCGCGTCGGCGTCCTTCTCGATCTTGTCGACCGGCTCGGCGGGCATGCCGGCCCGCGCCTTGTCGCACAGCTTCTTCAGCGCGGAGGTGATGGTGGAGCCATACAGCTGCCCCTGGACGTCGGAATAGCCTTCCGTGGTCAGCCGTCGCTTGATCTCGCCCACATTGGCGAATTCGCCGCTTTCGGCGAGTTGATAGGCGCGTTCGACGGTGGTGAGACGATAGTTCATTATCCAGATATAGTAACGCTTTGTGAGAATGCGAGGGGCGGACGCCCTACTTCCAGATCGGCGCGCCGTTTCCGGGCAGGCCCAGCCGGTCCCACATCTCGCTGACTCGCTTCACGACGTCCGCCTCCATGCGGATCTCCTCGCCCCATTCCCGCTTCGTCTCGGGCGGCAGCTTGTCGGTGGCGTCCAGACCGATCTTGGAGCCCAGCCCGCTCTCGGGCGAGGCGAAGTCCAGATAGTCGATGGGGGTGTTCTCGATCACGGTGATGTCGCGCGCCGGGTCCATCTTGGTGGACACCGCCCACATGACGTCCTTCCAGTCCCGCGCGTCTATGTCGTCGTCCACCACGATGATCCACTTGGTGTACATGAACTGGCGCAGATAGCTCCACACGCCCAGCATCACCCGCTTGGCGTGGCCCGGATAGGCCTTCTTCATGGAGACCACGGCGATGCGGTAGCTGCAGCCCTCCGGCGGCAGCCAGAAGTCGGTGATCTCGGGGAACTGGGCCTGCAGCAGGGGGATGAACACCTCGTTCAGCGCCTCGCCCAGCACCGACGGCTCGTCCGGCGGCCGGCCGGTGAAGGTGGTCAGATAGATGGGGTCGCGGCGCATGGTGATGGCCGTCACCTGAAACACCGGGAAGGTCTCCACCGAATTGTAATAGCCGGTGTGGTCGCCGTAGGGACCTTCCTCGGCGTGCTCGTCCAGCAGCACATGGCCCTCCAGCACGATCTCGGCCTGGGCCGGGACCATCAGGGGCACGGTCTTGCACGGGACCAGCTCGGCCTTGGCGCCGCGCATTAGCCCCGCGAACTGGTACTCGCTCAGGGTGTCGGGCACCGGCGTCACCGCCGCCAGAATGGTCCCCGGATCGGCGCCCAGAACCACGGCGGCGGGCAGGGGCTCGCGCTTTCCGGCCTTGCGGTGCCGGGCGTAGTGCTGCGCTCCGCCCCGGTGGGCCAGCCAGCGCATGATGGCCTTGTCCTTGCCCAGCACCTGCATGCGATAGATGCCGAGGTTGAAATCATCCTCGGCCGCGTCCGACGGTCCCTTGGTCACCACCAGCCCCCAGGTGATCAGGGGCGCCGGCTCGCCCGGCCAGCAGGTCTGGATCGGCAGCGTGGTCAGATCGATGTCGTCGCCCGTCAGCACCACCTCGTGCACCGGAGCCTTCTTCACGGTCTTCGGTCGCATGCCCATCACGGTGCGCGCCAGCGGCAGCATCTCCATGGCGTCGGACAGGCCGCGGGGCGGGGTCGGGTTCTTCAGGAACGCCAGCAGTTCGCCCACTTCGCGCAGTTCGGCGGCGGTGGTGCGCTGCTTCTTCTCCAGGGTGACGCCCATGGCCACCCGCTTCACCGTACCGAACAGATTGACCAGGCACGGGATGGGGCTGACCGAACCGTCAGGCATCAAAGGCTTTTCGAAGATCACCGCCGGGCCGCCGTTGCGCAGCAGGCGGGTTTGAATCTCGGTCATCTCCAGGACTGTCGACACGGGTTCGGACACCCGCACCAGCTCGCCCCGGGCTTCGAGCATTTCTATAAAATCGCGCAGGGATTTGTAGGCCATGGTTCGCTCCGGGAGACGCGAACGGCTTAAGCGCCCCGACGCGTCATGTCACGATGAGCGTCAGGCAAATCACGAGGCCGAGCACCATGCCCGCCACGGCGCCGATGCGCGCGGCCCGGCCATCCCCGGCGCCGTCCCGCCAGCCGGCGTCGAAGCCTCGCAGGAACAGGTCCCGTCTCCAGCGCATCAGTAGGCCCGCGTATCCGACACCAGCGCCCAGACCGGCAGCCGCAGATGCCGGGTCGCCGCGCCCAGCTGGACGGAGTCCAGATGCGCCCGCCCCGCCTCGATCAGGCGCATCTCCTCGGGCGGGATGTGCAGGGCTTGCGCCATGGCCTCCAGATCCACGCCGCGCTGGTCGCGCCAGCGTCTCAGCCGGGCGCCGACGGCCGCGTCGGCCGGATCGGCCCCGGGAAATCCGAGGACGGAGCCCATGGTCGAACCCTCCCTAAGGGTCTCGTTATTGTTGGGAGGTATCCTGATCCCATTCAAAGGCCGGATCAATCCAGTCGCCGATGCGCCCGCCCGGATGGGCCAGGCCATGGATGCGAGCCATCTCGTCGGCGGTCAGTTCGAAATCGAAGATGTCCAGATTCTCGGCCGCCCGCTTTTCGCTGGCGGTCTTGGGAATGGCGATGACGCCCTGCTGAATGATCCAGCGCAGGGTCACCTGTCCCGGCGTCTTGCCGTGGGCCTTGCCGATGTCGGCGATGACCGCGTCGTCGGCGATCTTGCCCTGGGCCAGCGGCGACCACGCCGTGATGGACGAGCCCAGGTCGCGCGCGGTCTCGATCAGGGTCTTCTGGGACAGATAGGGGTGGTACTCCACCTGATTGGTCGCCAGCGGCGCCTCGGACAGGGCGGCCGCCTCCCGGAACAGGGCCGAGGGGAAGTTGGACAGGCCGATGTTCTTGGCGAACCCCTGCGCGCGGGCGTCGTTCAGCGCCTTGATGGTCTCTTCCAGCGCCGGCTCGGGCTTGGGCCAGTGCAGCAGCAGCAGGTCCGGGACCTGGCCGAGGCGTTGGGCGCTGTCTTCCGCCTGGCGCTGCAGGTCGCCGTCGCGGAAGTTGGTGACCCAGATCTTGGTGGTCAGGAAGACGTCGTCGCGGGCCACGCCGGAGTCGGCGATGCCCTGACCCACGCCTTCCTCGTTCTTGTAGATGAAGGCCGTATCCACGTGGCGGTAGCCGATGCGCAGGGCCTCCGCCACCATCCGCCGGGCGTCCGCCGGCTCCAGCTGATAGGTCCCGAAGCCCAGGGCGGGAATCTCGATATCGGCGGTCCTGATGGTCTTCATGGCTGTGCTCCGGGGGTTCGTCAGCCTTCCAGTTAGGCGCCGCACGCCCCCGGCGAAAGGCGCGCCGGGGGTGGAATCATTCCCCGGGCGCGGGTAATTTGGCCTCCGGGAACATTCTTGAGCCCGTGACCGCTTTACAAGCGCGACGCCGGACGCCAAGACACTGTCCGAAACGCTTTCAAGTTCGCCCGCCACCTCTCCCTCAGCGCGGGCCCGACCGGAGACATCTGCGTATGGCGGCCAAGATCAAGCAACAGGGCGGCAAGGTTGAAGAGCTGAATTCGGACATGAACGTGACGCCGTTCGTGGACGTCATGCTCGTGCTGCTGATCATCTTCATGGTGGCCGCGCCCCTGGCGACCGTGTCCATCCGTCTGGACCTGCCGCCGGCCTCGCCGCCGCCTCCCGGCGAAGAGCTGAAGGAGCCGGTGTTCATCTCGATCCAGGACGACACGGCCCTGTACGTGGTGGATCAGGAAACCACCCTGGAAAACCTCATCCCCGCCCTGAACGCCGCCCTGGCCGTGCCGAACCCGCGCGAGGAGCGCGTCTTCGTCCGCGCCAACCCGGACGTGACCTACGACCGTTTCATGGAAGTCATGAACACGCTTCAGGCCAACGCCTACTACAAGGTCGGCCTGCTGAACGAAGACATCGAGTAGGCTTCAGGCCTCCGCTCCATACGACAAGGGCCGCGTCGCGAGACGCGGCCCTTTTCATTTGCGATCCGCAGACTTCAGTTCTTGAGGGCGGTCTGGTGACGAATCCGCTCCAGGCGCTCATGCTGGGCTTCGGTCATGCAGCGCGGCGTCGTCCAGCGCTCGCCGGCCGCTGAGGCCGCCAGCGCTTCCTCAGCGGTCACGAACACCGGCGCCTGTCCGTATTCGCGTTCGAACGACCGCCGGGTCGCCTCGTCCGTGGCGCAGACATAGGCCGCCCGTTCCAGACGCGCGTCCGCTTCATCGGCGGGCGCAGCCTGTTGCTGCTGGGCGACAACGGGGGTGGCAAGGGCGACGGCGACAGCCGCCACAAGGGGCATGAATGTACGCATAAGCATCTCCTCCAATCCCGAGATAACTCCGGGTTCGGAACAGACTGCGCCATTTCCCGCCGCTGTAAAGAGATCGCGACGTGAATGTTTTATGACGGACTGTAATAATCTTTGTGAATTTTATCTCGGACGCCGGGCCCGGTTAGCTAATCCCGAGGGCCGGTCCGAAGGCCAGCACTGTGGCCACAGCGCCCACTCCCACCGCCACGGCGGCCCCGGCGAGGAAGGCCACCGCCGTGCGCGCGCGCCGACGTCGCAGCCCGCCGGGCCTGACCTTGCGGACATAGACGAAGGGCGCCTTTTCGAAGGCCTCGGATCCGACGATATTGTGCTGGGACATGAACGCGCTCCCCTCTGAGTACAGGCCCCATGTGGGGACCTGCACACTCAAGACGGGCGGATACGACCATTTGATGGCGAACGCTGCTCGCCAAACCCTTGCGCCATCAAGGGTTTGTGTTTGTCAGCCGCAATAGACCAGCCGCCCGCTGTAGGCGCGATAATAGCCGCTGGCCGGATCGTATGAGCGGTAGGTGGCGCGGCACCAGTCCACCCGGCGGGGATCACGCCCCCCGGCCTGACCGTAGCCGGCGCCCGGATAGACCAGGTCCGGCCGCCCGTAGGCGCCCGGCCAGACATTGGCGCCCTGCACCGCCGAGGCGTAGCGTTGGTAGTCGTGCCGCCGGGCGTATCCCCGCCCGTATCCGGAATGCCCGTAACCGGCATGGCTGCGATTGTCGGCATGACGCGACCGCTGATCGCGCCAGGGTTCATGACAATCGGTGCGGTTGGCGTCCCAGTAGGCGTCACACCGGTAGTCGCCCGGCCGGTCTCGCTGATCCCACCAGGACGGCGCCCGCCAGTCCCGTTCGTATCCGCGGTTATAGTGCCCGTAGTGGCCGGACTGGGCCTGGGTCGGGGCGGCGGACATCACAGCCATTCCCGCGGCGGCGACGCAAATCATGGTTACTGGCGAAAGACGCGACATGGTGGGCTTCCTTTCACCGCCGCTGCGGCGCTGCTGTCCTATTCCAGAGTAACGCTCACGGCGCCCCGAGGTCCGGTCTGGACCCGGCGCATCAGAACCATGACGTCGCCCGACGCCTGACGCACCGGGGCGATGATGAACCAGCCGCCCTGCGGCAGGTCCTGAAAGCGGAACCGGCCCTGGGCGTCGCAGGTGGTGTCGCGCACATAGCCCCGATAATCGGCGCTGGCCTCGCCGACGCTGCGGGCGCGGACTTCCGACGCGGGCAGGGCGGCCCGGTCCAGAGATCCGTACAGGTTCAGGAACCGGTGGCGGGTGTAGGGCGTCTCCGGCGTCAGACCGATCGAGCCGGCGCAGTCATAGCCGGCCACCCGGCCGTCGATGGCCGACACGCCGGATTGGGCGGACCAGACGAAATCCGCCGCGCTGAAGCTGGTCGACAGGCCCCCGCTGGCCGGCATCGGGCCGGACGCGGGCGTCGGCGCGCAGGCGGCCAGCACGGCGGCGCCCAGAGCCGAAACGGCGGCGATCCTGACGAAACTGGCGGCTTGCATGGCGAAATCCTCTCGTGACGCGCGAACTGCACATGTCTTAACACACACAGCACGGTCAAGGTTGCGAGCCTCGCAGAAGTTGACGGCGAGAGTGCTTTTCGCCGGGTCCTGAAAACGATAAGCCTCGCCGCGCGGCAGGTCGCCGCCAACGAAAAGGTTCAGGAAGCCCCATGGCCGTCACCGTCGACGACATCCGCGCGGCCCGCGAGCGGATCGCGGGCCAGGTGGATCGCACCCCCGTCCGTCATTCCCGCCGCCTGTCCCAGCTGACAGGCGCCGACGTCTGGGTGAAATACGACAACCTGCACTTCACCGGCTCGTTCAAGGAGCGGGGCGCCCTGAACCGGCTGATGCAGCTGACCGGGGATGAGCGGAAGCGCGGCGTGGTCGCGGCGTCGGCCGGCAACCACGCCCAGGCCCTGGCCTACCACGGCGGCCGTCTCGGCGTGCCGGTGACCATCGTCATGCCCCACGGCACCCCCTTCGTGAAGGCCGACGGCACCCGCGCCCACGGCGCCACGGTGGTCATTGAGGGCGACGACTTTTCCGGCTCCAGCGCCCACGCCAAACAGCTGGTGGAGGACGAGGGCTATGTCTTCATCTCGGCCTTCGACGACGAGGGCGTGGTGGCGGGGCAGGGGGTCTGCGCGCTGGAGTTCCTCGAGGACGCGCCGGATCTGGACGCCCTGCTCATCCCCATCGGCGGCGGCGGCCTGATCGCCGGCTGCGCCATCGCCGCCAAGGCCGTCAAGCCGGACATCGAGATCATCGGGGTGGAGGCGGCCATGTACCCCTCGTTCTCCGCGCGCCGTAAGGGCGAGACCCCCAAATGCGGCGGCCAGACCATCGCCGAGGGCATCGCCATCAAGGCCGTGGGCGACATCACCTTCGCCCTTGCCGACCCGCTCGTGGACGACGTGCTGGTGGTGGACGAAGAGGACTTCGAGAAGGCCGTGGCCTTCTACGTCACCCTTGAGAAGACCGTGGCCGAGGGCGCCGGCGCCGGCGGTCTGGCGGCCCTGCTGCGCTACCCGGAGCGGTTCAAGGGCAAGAAGGTCGGCCTGGTCCTGTGCGGCGGCAACATCGACGCCCGCATGCTGGCGGTGGTGCTGAACCGCGAGATGGTGCGCGAGAAGCGTCTGGTGGTGTACCGCATCCTCGGCGACGACCGCCCGGGCATGCTGTCCAAAATGAGCGCCGTGATCGGCGGCGCCGGCGGCAACATCATCGACGTGGTGCACAATCGCCTGGCGCTGGACGTGCCGGCCAAGGGCGCGGAATTCGACATCATGGTGGAGACGCGCGACGCCCACCATGCGGATGTCATCAGAAAGGGACTTGAGGATGCCGGCTATGCGCTTCGGATGGGCTAGCCTCGCGGCCGCCGCCCTGCTTCTGGCGGCCTGCGGCGGGAACGACAGCGCCTCGGGCGGCGACGACGCCCGGTTGGCCGAAGCCGCCGCCTTCATGGCGGACAACGCCGACGCCGACGGCGTGGTGACGCTGGAGTCCGGCCTTCAGTACAAGGTGCTGACCCCCGCCCCGGAGGGCGCGCCCAGCCCGGACGGCAACGATCTGGTGCGCGTGCACTACGAGGGCTCGCTCACCGATGGCACGGTGTTTGACAGCTCGTTCGAGCGCGGCGCCCCCTATGTCACCACGCCCCAGCAGGTGGTGCCCGGCTGGACCGAGGCGCTGCAGCGCATGAAGGTGGGCGACGAGTGGCTGCTCTATGTGCCGCCCGAGCTGGGCTACGGCAGGCGCGGGTCCGGCGAGATCCCGCCCCACGCGGTGCTGGTGTTCCGCCTCCAGCTGCTGGACATGGCCGCCGCGCCCGGCGGCGGCGGCTCCGGGCGGGGCTGACCGGCGGGAGCCTGACGGCCCCTACAGGATGAACCGGCTCAGGTCGGCGTTCTTCGCCAGATCGCCGACCTTGTCGCGCACCATGTCGCCGTCGAAGGTCAGGGTCTGGCCCGACAGGTCCGACGCCTTGAAGCTGGTCTCCTCCAGCACCCGCTCGATCACGGTCACCAGACGCCGGGCGCCGATGTTCTCCACCGCGCCGTTGGCGGCCACCGCTGCGTCGGCCATGGCCTCGACGGCGTCCTCGGTGAACACCAGCGTCACGTCCTCGGCCGCCAGCAGGGCCTGGTTCTGACGGATCAGATTGGCCTCGGGCTCGGTCAGGATGCGCTTGAAGTCGTCGCGGGTCAGGGCCTTCAGCTCGACCCGGATCGGCAGGCGGCCCTGCAGCTCGGGCAGCAGGTCCGAAGGCTTGGCCACGTGGAACGCGCCCGAGGCGATGAACAGCACATGGTCGGACTTCACCGGCCCGTATTTGGTCGAGACCGTGGTGCCCTCGATCAGGGGCAGCAGGTCGCGCTGGACCCCTTCGCGGCTGACGTCCGCGCCGGAGCGGTCGGACTTCGCCGCCACCTTGTCGATCTCGTCGAGGAAGACGATGCCCTCGTTCTCGGCCAGCATCACCGCCTCGCGGGTCAGGCTGTCCTGATCCAGCAGCTTGTCGCTTTCCTCGGTGGTCAGCGGCGCCCAGGCGTCGCGGACCTTCAGCTTGACGGGCTTGGTCTTGCCGCCGCCCATCTTGCCCAGCATTTCCGACAGGTTCAGCACGCCCATCCCGGCCCCGCCGGGCAGGTCGATGTTCTGGAACGGCGAGGTGGTGTCGGCCAGCGCCAGCTCGATTTCCTTGTCGTCCATCTCGCCCGCGCGCAGCTTCTTCTTGAAGGAGTCGCGGGTGGCCGGCTGCGAGCCCGGCCCCACCAGGGCGTCCAGGATGCGGTCCTCTGCGGCGGCCTCGGCCTTGGCCTTCACGCCCGCCCGGCGGTCGTCGCGCACCATCACCAGGGCGGCCTCAACCAGATCGCGCATGATCTGGTCCACGTCGCGGCCCACATAGCCCACCTCGGTGAACTTGGTCGCCTCCACCTTCAGGAAGGGAGAGCCCGCCAGGCGGGCCAGACGCCGGGCGATCTCGGTCTTGCCCACGCCCGTGGGGCCGATCATCAGGATGTTCTTCGGCGTGATCTCGTCGCGAATGTCCTCGGGGGCGCGCTTGCGCCGCCAGCGGTTGCGCAGGGCCACGGCCACGGCGCGCTTGGCGTCCTGCTGGCCCACAATGAAGCGGTCGAGTTCGGAAACGATTTCGCGGGGAGAAAGGTCGGTCATGGCCTTCACATAGGCGCTGTGGAAGCGCAACGGGAGGGGTGATGCATCCAACCGCCCGCTGAACGGTTAAGCTGGCCGACAACGAACGCCGCCCATCTGGAGTCCCATGACCAAAACCGCTCGCTCCGCCCTCATTGAAATCCGCAATCCCACCCTGAAGGACGTGCCGCGCATCTACGACCTGGTCCAGCGCGTCTACGGCAACAGCGGCTACACCCGCGGCATGCTGCAGGGGCAGGTGGCGGCCTTCCCCGAGGGCCAGTTCATCGTGGAGTATGAGGGCGATCTGGTGGGCTACGCCGCCGGCTTCCAGATCGACGAGAAGACCGCCATGGCGCCCCACACCTGGGACGAGATCACCGGCGGCGGCTACGCCTCGCGCCATGATCCCAACGGCGAGTGGCTCTACGGCATGGAGGTGTGCGTCGATCCGGACGCGCGGCGCCTGCGCATCGGCCAGCGGCTGTACGACGCCCGGCGCGAGCTGTGCGAGCATCTGGAGCTCAAGGGCATCGTCTTCGGCGGCCGCATGCCCGGGCTGGACCGTCGCAAGAAGACCTTCCCCTCGCCCGAGGAATATCTGGACGCGGTGACGGCGCGAAAGGCCAAGGACCCGGTGGTGGCCTTCCACCTGCGGGCCGGCTTCGAGGCCATCGGGGTGCTGAAGGACTATCTGCCCGCTGACCGCCAGTCCATGGGCCACGCCACCCACATGATCTGGCGCAACCCCTATTACCTCGAAGAGAGCGGATCCAAGGGCGCGGTGTTCGCCTCCAAGGAAAACGTCCGCGTGGCCACGGTCCAGTTCCAGGCCCGGCGCGTGACCTCGTTCGAGGACTTCATGCACAACGTCGAATATTTTGTCGACGTGACCGCGGACTACCGGTCGGACTTCGTGGTGTTCCCCGAGCTGTTCACCCTGCAGCTGCTGGCGCTGGAAGAGAAGAAGCTCAACCCCGCCGAATCCATCGAGGCCCTGACCCGCTACACGCCCCGGTTCGTGGAGGAGATGTCGCAGCTGGCGATCAGCTACAACATCAACATCATCGGCGGCTCGCACCCCACCCGCACCGACGACGGCGAGATCCAGAATGTGGCGTACGTCTTCCTGCGCGACGGCTCGGTCCACGCCCAGGAGAAGATCCACCCCACGCCCAACGAGCGGCACTGGTGGAACATCAAGGGCGGCGACATGGTCCACGCCATCCCCACCGACTGCGGCCCGATCGGGGTGTTGATCTGCTACGACTCCGAGTTCCCCGAACTGGCCCGACGGCTGGTGGACGAGGGCGCGCGCCTGCTGTTCGTGCCCTTCTGCACCGATAACCGGCAGGGCTATCTGCGGGTCCGTTACTGCTCGCAGGCCCGGGCCATCGAGAACCAGTGCTACGTCACCCTGTCGGGCAATGTGGGCAATCTGCCCAATGTCGAGAACATGGACATCCAGTACGCCCAGTCCTGCATCCTGACCCCCTGCGACTTCCCCTTCGCCCGCGACGGCATCGCCGCCGAGGCGTCGGAGAACGTGGAGACGGTGACGGTGGCGGACCTGGACCTGTCCGACCTGGCCTGGGCCAAGGCCCAGGGCACGGTGCGCAACCTGCGCGACCGCCGGTTCGACCTCTACAAGACCGTCTGGAGCGACAAGGGTTGAGGCTCCGGGGCTGAGGTCTCAGGGCTGCGAGATGTCCTCATGGGGGCGCAGCCCGCCGTCCAGCAGGGCCGCCCAGACCGCCTCGGCGTCGTCGGCGAAGCGGAACAGCGCCATGTCCTTCGGCGAGATGGTCCCGTGCTCGACCAGGGTGTCGAAGCCGATCACCGCGCGCCAGTAGGCCTCGTCGAACAGCACGATGGGGATGGGCGGCGCCTTGCCGGTCTGGCGCAGGGTCAGCAGCTCGAACAGCTCGTCCAGCGTCCCGAACCCGCCGGGGAACACCACCAGCGCATTGGCCCGCATGGCCAGGTGCATCTTGCGCATGGCGAAATAGTGAAAGCGGAACGTCAGGTCCGGCGTGGTCCAGGCATTCGGCTCCTGCTCGTGGGGCAGGGTGATGTTGAAGCCGATGGAGGGCGCGCCGGCCTCGATGGCGCCCCGGTTGGCCGCCTCCATGATTCCGGGTCCGCCGCCGGTGGCGATGACGTTGTCGCGAACCCCGCCTTCGTCACACAGGGCGCCGCCGCGCTCCGAGGCGATGTGGCCGAACAGCCGCGCCTGATCGTACCAGTGGCCATGACGGCCGCCGCCGTTCTCGCCAAAGCGGGCGCTGCCGAACACCACGATGGTGGAGCGCACGCCCCAGGCCCGCAGATGCTCCTCGGCCTTGGCGTACTCCAGCTGGAAGCGGACCCCGCGCATGGAGTCTCCCAGCATGAAGTCCTGATCCAGCGCCGCCAGCCGGTAGGCCGGGGCGTCCATCTGTCCGGTGTTGGAACGGTTGGGGGAGGCGGGGGCGTCGTGATCGGTCATGCCGGCGAACCTAGCAGCGGTTCGCGGGGACGCCAGTGCCGTGGGGCTGCGGCTTGTCGCGGGCGTCTTCTGCTGCTGCGATGCCGAGGCTACAGCCCGGGGGCGGAACGGTCCGCCGCCGCCAGGATGCGCCCGTCATCCAGCGCCTGCACCAGCACCGCCGCCCCCAGATCGGCTTCGGACGGCTCGGGCAGGTCCAGCAGGATCGGACGGCCGCGCCATTCGCCCAGCCGCGTCACCTCGCGCACCACATTGGCGTGGCGCACCTCCAGCCCTTCGTTCTCGCCCTCGGCCACCTGCACCACCTGCGGGGTGACGCGATAGCGGATCAACCAGACCTCGGCCCCGCCTTCGGGGGCGCGGCCGGACCCGACGCCGACCCGGTCTCCGCTCTCGCGGAACTCCACCTCGGGCATGAAGATGCGGCGCGCGGCCTCTTCTTCCACCGCGGTCTCGATATCCGCTGTGCGGGCGCCCGGCAGGTGGCGGGCGCCGTCGATGATCACCTGGGGCGTATAGACGTCGCGCAGCCGCAGCCGCGTCTGATAGGCCCGCTGGCGCTCCGCGAAGGCCGGCTGGGCGAAGGTGTCCGGCCAGCCCAGATAGTCCCAGTAGTCTACGGCGTAGGTCAGGGCGATGACGCCCGGCCTGCGGGCCAGGGTTTCGACCAGGGCGTTGGCCTCAGGACACCCGGCGCAGCCCTGGGCGGTGAACAGTTCCACCACCACAGGCTCTGCGGAGGCGGAGCCACGGGACTCCCACGCGGCGGACGCCGTGTGCGGACCGGACGGCGCGCCGCCGATCATGACGACCGCGACCGTCCCGGCTGTGATCAGACCCCTGATGCCCTTCATGGCGGGCACCCTAGTCCAGGCGTTCGAAAACGGGACTCAACTTGGCGTGAACCCGGTCCCGTGCGCGTGATCCCTGGACCGAAATCGGTTCGGTTGGACGCAGTCCAGCCGGGCTCAGATTTCGGTCCAGCATAATGCGAGAGCCTGATTCACGGCATCGGTGGGATCGCGAAGCGATGCCACCTCAACCGATCAGGCTCTAGCGTCAGTCGTCCATCAGCTGCTGGGCGAAATAGACATAGTGCCGGGCCCAGCGCCGGGCGTTGGCGGCGGGGTCGGCGTCGTAGCTGTGCCCGCCCGAGGTGTCCTCGAAATACAGGTGGTCGTGGCCCTGGGCCTCGAGGCGCGCGGCGAATTTGCGCGCATGACCCGGGTGCACCCGGTCGTCCAGGGTGTTGGTGGTGATGTAGACCACCGGATAGTCCACGTCGGGGCGCAGCTGCTGATAGGCGGAATATTGCGCGATCCAGGCCGCCTCCTCGGCGATGCGCGGGTCGCCGTACTCGCCGATCCACGAGGCCCCGGCGGGCATCTCGTGATAGCGCAGCATGTCGATCAGGGGGCTTTCGATCACCGCCGCGTCGAACAGGTCCGGGTTCTGGGTCACGGCCACCGAGGTCAGCACCCCGCCGTTGGAACGACCATAGATCCCCAGATGGTCGGGCGAGGTCACGCCCCGCTCGATCAGGTCCCGGGCCACCGCCGCGAAATCGTCGAAGGCGCGCTGGCGGTTCTCGTTCAGGGCCGCCTGGTGCCAGCCGGGTCCGAACTCGCCGCCGCCGCGGATGTTGGCCACCACATAGCTGCCGCCCCGCTCCAGCCACAGCTTGCCCAGCTGGCCCGCATAGCCGGGCAGCATGGGGATGTTGAAGCCGCCGTAACCGAACATGATGGTGGGCGCCGAGCCGTCGTTGGCCTGATCGCGCGGCCGCACGAGGAAGTACGGGATTTCGGTGCCGTCGGTGGAGGCGACCGAGTGCTGCTCCACCAAATGGGTCGCGGCGTCAAAGCGCGCCGGGCTTTCGCGCAGCACCGCGGACCGGGCGCTCGCCACATCCGCCTGGGACAGGGTCGAGGGGGTCAGGAAGCCCTGGACGTAATAGAACATGTCCTCATGGCCCCGGCTGGCGTCCACCAGGCTGACGGACACGTTGTCGGGCGTGGGCAGGGCGGTCTGGGTCCAGCCGCCGCCACGGGGGGCGAAGCGGATCAGCCCGCCGGAGACATTGTCCAGCACGCTGGCCACCACATGGCCGTTGGTGATGGCGACCCCGTTGACCGACTGACGGGCGGTGGGCGCAAAGATCACCGGCGAGGCGGACAGCGTCGGGGTCCCATCGGCGCGCAGGGCCGCCAGCGGCACGGCGGCCAGATCGCCGGTCTCGATGGCGTGGCCGCCGAAGGTCCAGTCTTCCTCGGCCGTCAGGATCAGCCGGTCGCCCATGGTCCCGTGGATCTCGACCTTGGGCGGCAGGTTCAGGCGCACGGCCCGGCCGTCCACCAGCTGCCAGCGCTCGGCGTTGAAGGTGTCCAGCGGCCGGGTGATGATCACCGCCTCCACCTGACCATCCGGGCCGCGATAGACCGAGGGGCTGACGCCATAGCCGCCATCGCCCTGTTCGCCGCGATAGACCTCCGTCGCCTGGGCCAGGGACTGGCCGCGCGACAGGGCCCGCACGATGAAGGGATAGCCGCTCTCGGTCAGGGTCCCGTCGCCGAAGTCGGTGGCCACCAGCAGGGTGTCGGCGTCCAGCCAGGTCACCCGGTGCTTGCCCTCGGGCAGGCGGAAGCCGCCCTCGACAAACCGGCCGGTCTGCGTGTCGAACTCGCGCACCTCGACCGCGTCCTGACCGCCGTTGGACAGGTTCACAAGGCAGTAGCGCTCATCGGGCGCCAGGCATCCGGCCCCCTTCCACACCCAGTCCCGGCCCTCGGCGCGGGCCAGGGCGTCGATGTCCAGAATGGTCTCCCATTCGGTGTTCCCGGAGGCGTAGGACTCGCGCGTCGTGCGCCGCCAGATGCCCTTGGGGTGCTGGTCGTCCTGCCAGAAATTGACGAGGCCGCCGCCCTGGAACTGGGGCGTGGGAATCCGGTCCTGGGCCGACAGGATGGCATAGGCCTCGCGCCGGAAGGCCTCATAGCGCGGGTCGCCCTCCAGCCGCGACAGCGCACGGGTATTGGACTGCTCCACGAACGCCAGCGCCCGCTCGCCCTGGACCTCTTCCAGCCAGATGAACTCGTCGGCGGCGGCCACCGCGCCCGGCGACAGGTCGGCGGGCAGGTGCGGCGGACGCTCCTGCCCGCTGGTGGTTGCGCAGGCGCCCAGCATCAGCGCCGAGGCGGCGGCGGACAGGATCAGTCGGTTCATGGGCGTTACGCTCCGTCTTGTACTTTATTGGGGCCGAGGGGGCCCGGGTCAGTCCATCAGCCGTCGGGTCAGATAGGTGTATTCCAGCGCCAGCCGGCGGGCCGTCTCGCGCAGATTGGCGCCGGCCGCGTGGCCGCCGTCGGTGTTCTCGTAGAACAGCACCTCATGACCCAGCGCTTCAAGCTGCGCCGCCGCCTTGCGGGCGTGGCCCGGGTGAACCCGGTCATCCTTGGTGGAGGTGTGGATGAACACTTCCGGATAGTCCGCCTCGGCCGAGAGGGCCTGATAGGGCGAATAGGCGGCGATCCATTCGCGCTGCTCGGCGATGTCCGGATTGCCGTACTCGCCCATCCACGAGGCGCCCGCCAGCAGGGTGTGGAAGCGCAGCATGTCGAACAGGGGCACCTGGATGACCGCCGCATTGATCAGGTCCGGGCGCTGCGTCAGCATGGCGCCCATGAACAGCCCGCCCTGCGAGCCGCCCATGACGCCGAGGCGGCGCGGGCTGGTGATGCCGCGTGCGATCAGGTCCTCGGCCACGGCCTGGAAGTCCTCGTGGGCGCGCTGGCGGTTCACGCCTTGCGCGGCCTGGTGCCAGCCGGGGCCGAACTCGCCGCCGCCGCGGGTGTTGGCCACCACATAGACGCCGCCGCGCTCCAGCCACAGCTTGCCCACGGTGGGCGAATAGCCGGGCAGCAGCGACACCTGGAAGCCGCCGTAGCCGTACAGCAGGGTGGGGTTCGAGCCGTCCGTGGCGACGCCGTCGCGGCTGACCACGAAATACGGAACCATGGTCCCGTCGGCGGAGCGGGCCTGATGCTGCTCCACATGCATGCCCTCGGCGTCGAACTTGGCCGGCAGGCTCTTGACCGTCTCCAGTTCGCCCGAGGCGGCGTCGGCCAGCCACAGGGTGTCCGGGGTCAGATAGCCCTCGACGCTGACGAACAGCTGGTCGTCCTCGCTGCTGGCCGAGCCCAGCCCCACCGAGGCGTTCTCGGGCAGGTTCAGCCGCTCGCGCACCCAGCCGTCCTCCGCCCGGTGATAGGCGTAGGCCGCGCCGCGCACGTTTTCATAGAGCGCGATCACCAGCCGGTTGCGGGTCAGGGTCACGCCCTCGACGGACTCCCGCTCGCCGGGACGCAGGATCAGTTCGCCGGTCGACGCCTGGGGGGCGGCCTTCAGGGCGTCCAGATCAAAGGCGATCAGGTCGCCGGCCTCGAAGGCGGTGCCCGCCCCGTCGATCCAGTCCTGATCCGTGGTGACGATCAGCCGGCCGTGCAGCAGACCCTGCACCGAGCGGCGCGCGGGCAGATTGATGCGCACCGGCCCGGCGTCGGTCAGGAAATAGCTCTCGGTCTCGAAGAAGGTGACGGCCCGGTCCACCATCTCGGCCTGCACCACGCCATCGGCGTCACGCAGGGTGTAGCCGGCCACCAGCACGTCCTCGGGCTCGCCCCGGAACACCTCCGGCGCCGCGTCGAGGGACTGGCCGCGCGTCAGACGGCGGACGGTCATGGCGTAGCCGGAATCGGTCAGGGTGCCGTCCCCGAAGTCGCGATAGACCAGCAGGGTGTTCTCATCGACCCAGTCGGCCCCGCCCTTGGATTCCGGCAGCTCGAAGCCGTTTTCGATGAACAGGCCGGTCTCGCGGTCGAACTCGCGCATGACCACGGCGTCCTTGCCGCCGTCCGACAGATTGATCAGGCACAGGCGGTCGTCGGGCGACAGGCACTGGGCGCCCTTGTAGACCCAGTTGGCGTCCTCGGCGGCGGCCAGGGCGTCCACGTCCAGGATCGTCTCCCACTCAGGCGAGTCCGTGCGGTAGCTGTCCAGGGTGGCCCGGCGCCAGACGCCCCGCACATGGGTCGCGTCCTGCCAGAAATTGTCCACGGTGCGCACGCCGCCCGCCGAGTGGCGGAACCCGGGATAGGGAATGCGGTCCTGCGCCTCCACCAGCGCCAGCGCCGTGGCGTACAGATCGTCATAGCGCGGGTCGCCGGTCAGCACGCCCAGCGAATGTTCGTTGCGGGCCTCGACCCACTCCATCACCCGCTCGCCCTCGATGTCCTCCAGCCAGATCCAGGGATCGGACGCCGCGGCCTGTTCGGTCAGGGTCGGGGCGGCGGGTTCGGACGTCTGGGCCATGGGGTGGGTCGCTGAAAGGCTGAGAACGAGCGCGGCGAGGGCAGGGCCCCCGTAGGCCAGACGACGGAGCATGCGGCGTTTCCTCGGATGGTCTGTTGAGCGCGCGACCCTATGGGCCGGCCGCGCGGTTGGAAAGTTACAGGCCTGTAATGTCAGCGCCCTTCGTTGGGGATGCAGATCGTGCTGCCGCAGGCCTTGCAGTGCACGGCGTCGGGGTCGTGCCGCTGCAGCCCGCAGGTGGTGCAGGGATGCAGAACCTTGTGCGTGACGTTCAGGGACTGGATCAGGCGGAAGAACAGGCCGACGCCGCCCAGCATCACCGCGATGGACAGCAGCCGCCCCCAGGTGCCCGGCAGGATGATGTCGCCATAGCCGGTGGTGGTCAGGCTGGTGATGGTGAAATACAGCGCGTCCACATAGCCCGAGATGCCCTCATAGCGGCCCATGAAGCTGGTGTAGACGAAGCCGGCCACCACGAAGACGAAGGTCACCAGCGCCGCCAGCGCCTTGACGATGTCCTCCACCCGCGTGTCGTTGTAGCCCCGGCCCACCGTCTTCCAGAAGAAGTCGCTGTTGAGCAGGGTCCACAGGCGCAGCACCCGCAGGAAGCCGAGATTGTAGAGAAAGGCCGGGAACACCAGGGTCGCCAGCACGAACAGGTCCACCCAGACGATGGGCCGCTTCAGCCAGTCCCGCCAGTCGGTATAGGCCATGGCCCGGGCGATCAGGTCGAAGGCCAGGATCGCCGCGATGCCGTAATCGATCAGATAGAAGATCAGGCCGTTCTGATTTTTCAGAAGCGGCGCGGCGATGAAGAAGGCGATGATGGCGAAATCCACCATAATCACCGCCAGACGGAAACGCACTGCCGCCCGGGACGAGCCATGGTACAGCGCCCTCAGGCGCGCCCTCAGCCGCCAACCCGTGTGGGTGTGCTCCTGACCCTGCGCTTTCATGAATAGGCTGTCCTTCGTCGCGTGCTCTGACGCCGAGCCGGAATTGCCCTATATGCGGACCCCATGACGCACCCCTTCGTCAAGATGAACGGCGCCGGAAACGACTTCATCGTGATCAACGCGATGGAGCGGCCTTTCGCGCCGACGCGCGAGCAGGCCCGCGCCCTGGCGGATCGGGCGGCCGGTCCTGCGGGGGGCTGCGACCAGCTGATCGTGATCGAGCCGTCGGAAACCGGCGACGCCTTCATGCGGGTGTGGAACGCCGACGGCGGGGTGGTGGAGACCTGCGGCAACGCCCTGCGCTGCGTGGGCTGGCTGCTGACGCTTGCGGGCGGGCGTGATCAGGTGGTGATCGACACCCTTGGCGGGCCGACCACCGCCACACGCGCCGGCGACCTGCGCGTCACCGTGGACATGGGCCCGCCCCGCCTGGCCTGGGACCAGATCCCGCTGGCCGAGGCGATGGACACCCGCGGCATCGAGCTTCAGGTCGGCCCCGTGGACGCCCCCGTCCTGCACACGCCGGGCGCCGTCAGCATGGGCAATCCCCATGTGGTGTTCTTCATCGACCATGTGCCCGACGACGCCTTCACCCGGGCGACCGGCTCGCTGATCGAGCATCACCCGCTGTTCCCCGAGAGCGTGAACGTCGGCTTCGCCCATGTGGAGGCCCGGGACCGCATCCGTCTGAGAGTCTGGGAGCGGGGCGCGGGCCTGACGAAGGCCTGCGGCACCGGCGCCTGCGCCGCCCTGGTGGCCTGCGCCCGCCGGGGCCTGACCGACCGCGCCGCTACGGTGGTCGTGGATGGCGGCGAACTGGTTATCGACTGGCGCGAGCGCGACGACCACGTGCTGATGACCGGCCCGGTCGCGGTGGAGACCACCGGCATGCTGCCCTGAACCGGCGCCCTCCGGGACCGGAGGGCGAAACTCCAGCCTGTTCCGGTTGTGGGAAGCGCGGCCGGGTTCTAGGGTCGCGCCTTCCCTCGCCGCACCCGCGTGCCCAGTAGCGACCTCATGCCCGAAAACACCGAAAAGCAGACCTTCACCGACCAGGAAGCCCTGGATTTCCACAGCGTGCCGACGCCGGGCAAGATCTCCATGGCGCCCACCAAGCCCATGGCCACCCAGCGCGACCTGTCCCTGGCCTATTCGCCGGGCGTCGCCGTGCCGGTGCGCGCCATCGCCGAGGATCCGGACAAGGCCTACGACTACACCGCCAAGGGCAATCTGGTGGCCGTGATCTCCAACGGCACGGCCATCCTGGGTCTGGGCGACCTGGGCCATCTGGCCTCCAAGCCGGTCATGGAAGGCAAGGCGGTGCTGTTCAAGCGCTTCGCCGACGTGGACTCCTTCGACGTGGAGGTGAAGACCACCGACCCGGACGAGTTCATCACCGTGGTCAAGAACATCGGCGACACCTGGGGCGGCATCAATCTGGAGGACATCAAGTCCCCCGAATGCTTCGAGATCGAGACCCAGCTCCAGGACCTGCTGGACATCCCGGTCTTCCACGACGACCAGCACGGCACCGCCATCATCTCCACCGCCGGCCTGATCAACGCCTGCCACGTGGCGGGCAAGAAGCTGGAGGACGTCAAGGTGGTCCTCGCCGGCGCCGGCGCCGCGGGGCTGTCGTCCATCGCCCTGATGAAGGCGGCGGGCGTCAAGCATGAGAACACCGTCATCGTCGACCGGGACGGCGTCGTCTATCGCGGCCGCGACAATGTGGACCAGTGGAAGGCCGCCCACGCCACCGACACCCCGCACCGCACCCTCGCCGAGGCGATGGTCGGCGCCGACGTGGTCATCGGCCTGGCCGCCAAGGGCGCCATCACCAAGGAGATGGTCGCCTCCATGGCGCCGCGCCCGATCATCTTCGCCATGGCCAACCCGGACCCGGAGATCACCCCCGAGGACGTGCGCAGCGTGCGGGACGACGCCATCGTCGCCACCGGCCGGTCGGACTATCCGAACCAGGTCAACAACGTGCTCGGCTTCCCCTACATCTTCCGCGGCGCCCTGGACGTGCGCGCCCGGCAGGTGAACCACGAGATGAAGGTGGCCTGCGCCCAGGCCCTGGCCGCCCTCGCCCGCGAGGACGTGCCGGACGAGGTGGCTGTGGCCTATCGCGGCCGCAAGCTGAAGTTCGGCCCGGACTACATCATCCCCACGCCCTTCGATCCGCGCCTGATCTGGTACATCCCCCCCTTCGTGGCCCAGGCGGCCATGGACACGGGCGTGGCGCGCCGGCCCATCGAGGACATGGACGCCTATCGCGCCACCCTGCGCCAGCGCCTCGATCCGTCCGCCGCCCTGATGCAGAAGATCTCCTCGGCCGTGCGCGGCGCGCCCAACAAGCGCGTGGTGTTCGCCGAAGGCGAGGAGACCTCGGTCATCCGCGCCGCCTGGGCCTTCAAGCAGCAGGAACTGGGCACCCCCATCCTGGTGGGCCGCGAGGAGCTGGTGCGCCAGAACGCGGTCGAGGCCGGTCTGGTGTTCGAAGATCTGGGCATCGAGATCATCAACGCCCGCGTCTCGCCCAACAATGTGGCCTACACCGAGGCCCTGTATCAGCGGCTGTGGCGGCGCGGCTATCTGCGCCGCGACGTGCAGCGCATGATCAATCAGGACCGCAACTATTTCGGCGCGGCCATGCTGGCCCACGGCGACGCCGACGCCATGGTCACCGGCGTGACCCGCAATTTCAACATGGCGCTGAAGGAGGTCAGCCGGGTTCTGGACGTCAAGAGCACCCTGATCGGCCTGTCGGTGGTCATGGCGCGCGGCCGCACCCTGTTCGTGGCCGACACCTCGATCCACGAACTGCCCGACGCCCAGGAGCTGGCCGACATCGCCATCCAGGCCGCGGCCGCGGTCCGCAAGCTGGGCCGCACCCCCCGGGTGGCGTTCCTGTCCTACTCCAGCTTCGGCAACCCGCCGGGCGACCGGGGCGAGAAGGTGCGCGAGGCCATCCGCATCCTCGATCAGCGCGGCGTGGACTTCGAGTACGAGGGCGAGATGCCGCCCGAACTGGCCCTGACCCCCGAGGCGCGCGGGTCCCACCCCTTCATGCGTCTGTCGCGCGAGGCCAATGTGCTGGTCATGCCGGCGATCCATTCGGCCGTGATCTCGACCCAGATGATCGAGGCCCTCGGCGGCGCCACCTTGGTGGGGCCGCTGCTGATCGGTCTGGAGAAGTCGGTCCAGATCGTGCCGCTGGGCTCGTCCGTCAGCCAGATCCTCAACGCCGCCACCTTCGCCGCCTACGAGGAAGGCATCGCCGAGGAGGGGTGACCCTTATTGCCGCCCATCCCGGCGAAAACCGGGATGGGCGGTGGCGTCAGGCTTCGCCCTTGCCGCGCGCCTCGATCTCGGGCTGGCGTTTCGCCACGATGAAGGCCAGAGCCACGGCGAAGACGCCAAGCACGACGGAATAGAGGAAAAAGGTCACATAGCCCGCGCCCAACGAGGGGGCGCTGACTCCCGCCGTCGCCGCGCCTTCCGCCAGAGAGCCGTCGGGCAAACGACCGAACCAGCCGCGCAGGGCGCCGTTGAACCCTCCCGCCTCGGCCGCCCGGGCGCTGTCCTCGACGATCCGGCCGGACTGGGACGCCACGATCTTGCCGATGATGGCGTAGAGCGAGCTAAACAGGGCGTACTGGGTCGCCGTGAAGCCCGCACTGGTGAGGCTGGACATGTAGACGATCAGGGCCGTGCCCGCGACGCCGGTGGCGAAATTGTCGATGGTGATGGCGCCGTACAGAACCAGCATGTCCGGCCCCGACACCGCCAGCCAGATGAACACCAGATTCGAGATGGGGCTGGCGAACACGCCGATCACCATGGTCTTCAGGATGCCGAAGCGCGACACGCACCAGGCGCCGAAACCGATGCCCAGCACCGAGGCGACCACCCCGTAGACCTTCCGCACCTCGGCGATCTCGCTGAGGCTGAAGCCCAGGTCGATGTAGAAGGGGTTCATCAGGTTCAGCACGAAGTCCGACAGCCGGTACAGGCAGATCAGCGCCAGTATCAGCCCGCCGAACCCCCAGCCGAAGCGCGAGAAGAAATCCCCCAGCGGCTGGCCGTAGGACCGCGCCAGATAGGCCCCGGGCCGCGTCTGGGTCCCTGGAACGGGCACGCAGGCCAGGGCGATCAGGGCGAGCCCGGCGAGGACGCCGCCGAACTGCAGGAAGATGCCGTTGGGCCGCGCCTCCCACGCGGTTTTGAACGCCTCGGCGCCCGCATCGGTAGCGCCGATCAGGTTGACGAAACCGGCCAGAAGGGTGGCGTTGGCCGCCAGCCCGGAGCCGGCGATCAGGGCCCCGAGCAGGATCAGCCCCAACCGCCCGGACCATTCCACGCCCTCGAGCCACGGACGCTTCGGCAGGCCGTCATCGGGCGCCAGGGCGATGCGCACCTCGCCGCCCCGCGGCGCCAGCAGCACGGCCCCGACGCCGACGAACATGCAGCCAGCCATGACCGCATAGCTGAGGTTCCAGCTGAAAGCCTCCGCCAGAAACAGCGGCAGCGCCCCGGCCACGATCATGGCGATGCGGTAGCCCCACTGATAGGCGGCGGCCATGACGCCGAAGCGGCTCTTGTCCACCGTCTCGATGCGCCAGGCGTCAATCGCGATGTCCTGCGTGGCCCCGGCGAAACCGACCAGCACCGCCAGCAGGGCCACGCGGGTCAGGTTCATTTCCGGGTTGGAGCCGGCGATGAACCACAGGCCCAGGATGATGATGACCTGCATCAGCACCATCCACGACCGGCGCTGACCCAGCAAAGGCTCCAGTACCGGGATCTTCACCCGGTCCACCACCGGCGCCCAGACGAATTTCAGTGCATAGGACAGGGTCGCCAGGGCGAAGACCGTGATGGTCTGGAGCGACAGGCCCGACTGGCGCAGCCACGCCGACAGGGTGTCGAAGATCAGGAAGAACGGCAGACCCGCCGCCATGCCCAGCAGCAGCATGACGAAGACGCGCCGCTCCTTCAGGGTCTTGACGAACTCCCAGGTGGTCAGGCGGCGTTCGGCGGCGTCTTCGGCCATGTGGGCGTCCCTTTGCAGGGACGCCCCCATGCGCCCCGATTCAGCAGGCGACCTTGGCGCGGAGTTCGCCGCTCGTCCAGCGGGCAAGCGCCGACCTGAGCGCGTCGGTGTCGATGGGCTTGGTCAGGTGGTCGTCCATGCCGGCCTCGAGACAGGCCTTGCGGTCCTCCACGAAGGCGTTGGCGGTCAGGGCCACGATGGGGGTGCGGTCGCCCCGGGCGCGGATGGCGCGGGCGGCGGCCAGACCGTCCATGCCGGGCATGCGCATGTCCATGAGCACCAGATCATAGCGGGCGCGGGTCAGGGCCTGGACCGCCTCGTCGCCCGATCCGGCCGTCTCCACCACGCAGCCTTCGCGGCGCAGCAGGGTCTTGGCCAGAAGCGCATTGACCGGATTGTCCTCGGCCAGCAGCACGCGCAGTCCGGCGAAGCGCACCGGGGTGACCCGGTCGTCGTCCCGCTGGGGCGGGGGCGGGCCGCCGACGGGGGCGTCGCCGCGCCCGATGGCCGCCAGCACGCGCTCGGCCAGCGACGCACGGCGCAGGGGCTTGATCAGATAGCCGTGGAAGCCCTGCGACCGGTAGCGCGCGATCAGCTCGCGCTCCTCGGCCTTGAGCAGGACGATGCAGCGGCCGCCGACGGGGCAGGCGGCCATGGCGCCGGGGTCGGCCGCGGCGTGATCCACGAGGGTCACGACGGCCCCGGCCTTCACCGTCCCGCCGCAGGCCTCAACCTGCTGGCGCACGGCCTCCGCCACCAGCGGATCGGGGGACTTCACCGCCACCGCGACGCCCTTCAGGGGCGTGGCGCGCCCGGCGGCGGCGCCGGGCGCGACCGGGAAGGCCGCCTCGAAACGGAAGCGCGCGCCGCCGCCGGGGCGATCGGTGACGCAGACCTTGCCGTCCATGGCCTCGGCCAGCTTCTTGACCACCGCCAGCCCCAGGCCGGCGCCGTCGAAGCGCGCGGCGTCCGAGGCGTCCACATGGCCGAATTCCTCGAAGATGCGCGCGCGGGCCTCGGCCGGCACGCCGGGGCCGGTGTCGTCGATGATGAAGGCCAGCTTCGGGCGGCTGTCGCGGCCGCCCGCGCGCTCGATGGCGATGCGGACGCCGCCGGTTTCGGTGAATTTCACCGCATTGCCGGCGAGATTGAACAGGATCTGGCGCAGGCGGCCCTCGTCGGCCAGCACATCGGGGGCGTCGGGCGCCACGGTCCAGACCAGCGACAGGCCCTTGTCGTGGGCGCGCGGGCTGAGCAGCTCCGCCACGCCCTGCACCAGGCCCTCCAGATCGACGGGGGCGGAGTCCAGCTCCAGATGCCCCGCGTCGACGCGGGCGTAGTCCAGCAGGTCGTTGACCAGCCCCAGCAGATGTTCAGCGGAATCCCGCGCGGCGCTGACATAGGCGCGCTGGGCCCCGTCCATTCGGGTGCGGGCCAGCAGGCCCAGCATGCCGATGACGCCGTTCAGGGGCGTGCGCATTTCGTGGCTCATCAGCCGCAGGAACCGCTCCGCCGCCTGGGCGTCGGGAGTCCCGGCCGCAGCCGGATGGGTCATGGGCGCCTTTTGCGCCGTCTCGGTCTTCACGGTCTTTCGCCGCACAGTCATCACGCACCCTCCACCGAAGGGCCAGCATGCACGACAACCGTTAAGGGCCGCCGAATCACCCGGGCGGGGTCAGGCGGCGCATCGGGGGCTCACCAGGCGGGCGTCGTCCCGCCGCGACCGGGGCCGCACCCACCTCCTGCGGGCCGACGGTGGTGCGGCGATAGACCAGGGCCTCGGCGATGTGGCGGCGCAGGACGGGGGTGGAGCCCTCAAGATCGGCGATGGTGCGCGCCAGCCGCAGGGTGCGGGTCCAGCCTCGCGCAGTCAGGCCCCCGGCCTCCGCCGCGCGCATCAGCAGGGCCCGGCCGGGCGCATCGGGCGCGCCGACCCGCTCCAGGGTCTCGCCGGACGCCCGGGCGTTGATCCCCTGATCGGCGTCGAGACCATGGTCGCGAACGCGGTCGGCCTGGGCCTCCCGGGCCGCGGCCACCCGGGCGGCGGCCTCGGCCGTGCCCTCGGCGGGCGGGGGCAGGGCCATGTCGGCGGCGGTCACGGGCGGGGTCTCCACCGTCAGGTCGATACGATCGAACAGCGGCCCCGAGATGCGGTTCTGATAGTCCCGCTGACAGCGCGGGGCCTTGCCGCAGGCGCCCTTGCCCGGCCCGCCCACGCCGCAGCGGCACGGGTTCATGGCGGCGATCAGCTGGAACCGCGCCGGATAGCGCACATGGGCGTTGGCCCGCGCCACCACGATCTCGCCGGTCTCCAGCGGTTGCCGCAGGGAATCCAGCGCCTGGGGCGAGTACTCCGGCAGTTCATCCAGGAACAGCACCCCGTTGTGCGCCAGCGACGCCTCGCCGGGCCTGGCCCGGTGGCCGCCGCCGGTCAGGGCCGCCATGCTGGCCGAGTGGTGCGGGGCGCGAAACGGCCGGTCCCGGGTCAGGCCGCCGCGCTCGATCAGCCCGGCCACCGACCAGATCATGGAGGTCTCGAGCAGCTCCTGCGGCGTCAGGGGCGGCAGAAGGCCAGGCAGGCGCTGGGCCATCATGGACTTGCCCGACCCGGGCGGGCCCACGAACAGCAGGTTGTGCCCCCCGGCGGCGGCCACCTCCAGCGCCCGCTTGGCGCTCTCCTGACCCTTGACCTCGCGCAGGTCCGGCCCGCCCGTCGCCGCCTTGACGGGCCCAGGTTCGGGGGCGCGCAGGACCTGCACTCCCTTGAAGTGATTGATGACCCCGATCAGCGACCGGGGCGCCAGCACCGACACCTCGCCCGCCCACGCCGCCTCCGGGCCGTTGGCCTCTGGACAGATCAGGCCCAGCCCCATGGCGGACGCGGCCACCGCGGCGGGCAGGGTCCCGCCCACCGGGGCGATGCGCCCGTCCAGCCCCAGCTCCCCCAGCGCCGCCCAGCCGGACAGCGCATCGGGCGCGATCACCCCCATGGATGCGAGCAGCGCCAGGGCGATGGGCAGGTCGAAATGGCTGCCTTCCTTGGGCAGGTCGGCGGGCGCCAGATTGGCGATGATGCGCCTGGACGGCATGGCCAGGCCGATGCCCGCAAAGGCGCCGCGCACCCGCTCCCGGCTTTCGGCCACCGCCTTGTCCGGCAGGCCCACGATGTTGAAGAACCCCTGATCGCCCGACAGCTGCTGGACCTGCACGTCCACCCGCCGGGCGTCGACCCCGTCAAACGCCACCGTCACCACGCTGGCCAGCATGCCAGAACCCTCCGCGCCCGAATGAGAACGAAGCATGAACGACCAGGGTTTGCAATAGCGGCGTTCGGCCAAGTGACGCCCTGGCCTGCCGGCCCGTGCCCCGCGGCTTCCGCGACACGGCCGGCCTCAAAGATCCTGCCGTACCCCATCGGGGGGATGGAGCGCATTGCCGCCGCGTCTAGCCACGACAGGTCCTGGCATGGGCCGGGGGCATCGGAGGGAATAGGCATGCTGAAATTTGTAATCGTCGCCGGCGCGGCGGGAGTCGCCCTGCTGGCGGCCCCGGCAATGGCGCAGACGGTCGAGACGGGCTGGTACGGTCAGATCGGCGCGGGCGCCTCGATCAACGGAGAGGTCGACCTCGACGCCTCGATCGACATCGGCACGGACATCGTCGAGGGATCGGAAACCTTCGACCTGGACAACGGCTGGCTGGCCACGGCCGCCATCGGCCGTGACAACGGCAAGGTGCGTTTCGAGGTCGAGGCCCTGTACTCCGACAACGACGTGGCCGACGTGGTGCTGACCGACGGGACCGACACCCTGGAGGTGGACGGGGTTTCCGTCAGCCAGGCCGCCCTGTTCGTCAACGTCCTGTTCGACTTCGACAACGCCAGCAACTGGACGCCCTATGTGGGCGCCGGCGTCGGCTATGGCGCGACCCGGTTCACCACCGATGAGGACGACGAGGTGGACAGCGGTCTGGCGTGGCAGGTCAAGGCCGGCGCGTCTTATCAGACCGCGTCCAACGTGACCTGGGACGTCGGCTATCGCTATGTGAACATGGCCGATTTCGCGTTCTCGGACTTCGACGGCTTCACCGGCTCGCTCAGCGCCGAGGGTTCCGTTCACGCCGTCACCGTCGCGGTGCGGTTCGGTTTCTGAACACGGACAGACGCCCGGCCGGCTGTCCGGCCGACCGGGCGTCGTTTGCGTCGGGGGTGGACTTCAGCCCTGAATTCACGGCTGTTCTCCACCAGCAGGGCGGGGGGTCGGATTGCTGCGCGATGACGCCCAATTTGAGTCGCTGGCGGCGCTGATGCGGCGCGCGGCCCTGGGAGAGGTCTCCTGGGGCGCGGTGATGGTCGCCATCAGCACAGCGTGCGACGCCACCAGCGCCAATCTGGTCGGGGTCGACCGGGGGATGCTCCAGTTCATCCACGCCAACGATCTGGACCCGGCGATGCTCGACGAGCTGGGCCCGGCGATCCAGAGCGAGGCCGACAATCCCCGGCTGATGCTGACCAACCGCAGCCCCGTGATGCAGGTGGTGGAGGGCGTGGATTTCGGGTCCGACATCATGACCCGCCGCTATCCGGTCTTCGGCGAGGTCTGCCGCAAATATGATGTCGGGTTCGGCATGCAGATCTGCCTTGAGCGGGACGCGGGCCGTTTCGTCGGCCTGGCCCTGCTGCGCGGCCGCCGCGCCGAGCACGGCTCGCCCGAGGACGCCCGGACCTTCAGGGCTCTGGCCCCCCAGCTGCTGGAAGCGGTGAAGCTGGCGCGGATCATTGAGGACCAGGGCGTCGCCCTGGCGCGCAACAGTCTGGACGCCGTCCAGTCCGCCGCCTTCCTGTGCGACGGCTGGGGACGGGTGCGCGGCCTGACGCCGGCGGCGGAGGCCCTGGTCGAGGCCGGCGGTCCGCTGCTGCTGAAGCACGGGCGGCTGGCGGCGCGGGGGGACAGCGCGGCCCAGGCGCTGGCGGAGGCGGTCTATCGCGCCACGCGCAATCCCACGGAGCCGGTCAGAACGCTGGTGGTCGAGGGTCTGGACCGCCTGAAGTGGGCGGTCGATGTGGCCCCCCTGCCCACGGTCGAGCACAGCCTCGGATTCGCCCCTTCGGTGATCGTCATCGTGCGCCAGCGGCAGGCCGACGCCGATGCTGCGCTGATCGCGTCGATGCTGGGTCTGACCGCCGCCGAGGCGTCCGTGGCCGCCGCCCTCGCCGGCGGCGCCAGCCGCGAGGACATCGCCCTGGCGCGCGGCGTGTCGGTGCAGACCATCAAGCATCAGGTGAAGCAAATCTTCGCCAAGACCGGCGTCACCCGCGAGAGCGAACTGATCGTCCTGCTGCACCGGCGGCTTTAGGGCGTCGCCCTATCCGACCTTCGCCTCGATCACGTCCCACATCAGGGCGGCGGCGTTGACGCCCGTGAACTGCTTCAGCTGCACCGCGCCGGTGGGCGAGGTCACATTGATCTCGGTCAGATAGTCCCCGATCACGTCAATGCCGACAAAGATCAGGCCGCGCCGCTTCAGCTCGGGAGCCAGGGCGGCGCAGATCTCGCGGTCGCGGGCGGTCAGCTCCACCGCCTCGGCCCGGCCGCCGACCCGCAGGTTGGAGCGCACATGGCCCTTCAGCGGCACCCGGTTGATGGCGCCCACGGGCTCGCCGTCGATCAGGATGATGCGCTTGTCCCCGGCCTCCACCGCCGGGACGAATTTCTGGATCACCAGCTGGTCGCGGCTGATTCCGGCGTGAATCTCCACCAGCGCTTCCAGGTTCGGATCGTCGGCCTTCAGCCGCACCACGCCCGAGCCCGCCGCCCCGTGCAGGGGCTTGAGCACCACGTCGCCGTGCCGCTGGTGGAAGTCGGCCAGGGCCACCGGGTCCGACGAGATCAGGGTCGGCGGCTGCAGCCCGGCGAAGCGCGTGGCGAACAGCTTCTCCGGCGCATTGCGCACCTCGGTGGGATCGTTGACCACCAGGGTCTGCGGATGGATCGTCTCCAGCAGATAGGTGGCGGTCACATAGGCCATGTCGAAGGGCGGGTCCTGACGCATCAGGATCACGTCGATGTCGTCAGCCAGATCCAGCTTCACCCAGTCGCCGAAGGTCACGTGGTCGCCCACGGTCTGGCGCAGGGCGACCGGTCGTGCGCGGCAGGACAGCCGCCCGTCCTCCAGCGCCAGGGTGGCCACGTCATAGACCCACAGCCGGTGGCCGCGCTCCTGGGCGGTGATGGCCTGAAGGAAGGTGGTGTCCGCCTCGATATTGACCGCCTCGATGGGGTCCATCTGGATGGCGACCTTGAGCATGGCGGTGTCCTTGAAGCGTGGCGTTGAGGGTCTGCAGATGGACGCCGTCCGCCCCGGACGCAAGCCGGGCGGGTCAGTTCAGGCGCATGCGGATGCGATCGTGGGCGCTGCGGGCGTGCATCTGGCCGTGGCCGTCCAGCCCCCGCGCCCGGTCCAGCGCCTCCAGCGCCCCGGCCAGGGCGCCCTGTTTTTCGCGCGCCGCCGCCACGTCCAGCCACGGCCGGTGGTCGTCCGGGTCCAGCCGCACCCGCCGGATCGCCGAGCGTTCGGCGCCCTCATAATCCTCGCGTCGCAGGGCCCGCACGAACAGCATGTTCTGCAGCCGGATCAGGGCCTGCCGGTCCGTCACCGGGGCCATCAGCAGGTCCAGCCGGTCCGCCACATGGGGCGTCAGCCCCGCCAGCAGCGCCCGTCGGGTCAGCTCCGACGGCATGACGATGCGGCCCTGGCTGAACGGGTCCAGCGCCACCGGCCCGTCCGGCGTCTCCACCCGCAGCAGGAAGTGGCCCGGGAAGTCCACGCCCCGGCACACCAGGCCCGCCTCGGCGGCCGCGTGGATGTAGAACACCGCCAGCGCCGCCGACAGGCCGCGCCGCCGCTCGGCCACGTCGATGATGTCGGTGTTGGCCGGGTCGTCGTAGTGCAGCAGATCGCCGTTCAGCCGCAGATCCGAGGCCATGGTCTCCGTCAGGGCGTCGTCGGGGGATTCCCGGGCCATGCGTTCCGCCAGCCGCTCTGCGGCGTTGGCGGCCAGGGTCCGCACCGGCGCGGTTTCCCGGTGCGGATAGTCATGGATGGCGCAGGCGACGGCCGCCTCCAGAAGCGGGAAGGCGTCGTCATCGGCCGCGCCGGCCTCGGTCAGAACCTGTTCCGCATCCTCGCGCGTCACATCGACCTCATGATCGCCTCAGGGTGTCCTGCGACAGGCCCCGAACATGACGGGGAAAGCGTCCCGGCGCCAGCGCCACCATATCCAGCCGCAATGACAGATGCTTGAGCGAGGGCCGGTTTCGCGCCACCGCCCGGCCCGCCGCCATCAAACGCGATTTCTGGGTCTCGCTCAGGGCGGTCAGGGCCTGATCCAGCGTGGCGCGGCGCTTGACCTCCACCACCGCCAGCACGCCGCCGCGGCGGGCCAGCAGGTCGATCTCGCCCGCCCGGCTCTTCAGGCGAAAGCCCAGCACCTGATAGCCCCTGGCCATCAGCCACGCCGCCGCCAGCCATTCGGCCGCGCGCCCCGCCTTGTGAGCCTTCGCGCCCAGCCCGATCCGCCACGGCGCCTTTGCACGGGCCGGAGCGGGGGGCGGGCGCATCAGGCCGGGTCCTTGCCCTGCAGCGCCAGGGCGCGGCGGTAGAGAATCTTCCTGGGCAGATCCAGCGCCTTGGACACCTCGGAGGCCGCATCGGCGGGCCCGGCCCGTTTCAGGGCGTCCACCAGGGCGGCGTCGGCGTCGGCCTCGCTGGCCTGTTCGTCCTCGCCGGGGCCGATCACCACCACCAGCTCGCCGCGCGGGCCGTCCAGCTGCGGCTTGGCCGCCAGCTGGACCAGATCGCCGCGCACGCATTCCTCGTACAGCTTGGTCAGCTCCCGGGCGACGGCGGCGGGCCGGGGCCCCAGCACGGCGGCCATGTCGGCCAGGCTGCCGGCCAGACGCGGCCCGCTTTCAAAAAACACCAGGGTGGCGCGGATGGGCTTGAGGGTCTCCAGCGCCGTGCGCCGCTGTCCGCTCTTGGCGGGCAGGAAACCGGCGAACAGCACCCGGTCGGCGGGCAGGCCCGCCACCGCCAGCGCCGCCAGCAGGCTGGAGGGGCCGGGCACCGGATGCACCGGCAGGCCGGCCGCGATCATGGCCCGCGCCACCACGAAGCCGGGGTCCGACACCATGGGCGTGCCGGCGTCCGACACCAGGGCCACCACCTGACCCTCGCGCACCCGCTCCACCGCGCCTCCGGCGGCGCGTTCGGAGGCGTGGTCGTCGCACCGCTCCAGCCGCGCCTTGAGGCCATAGGCGGACAGCAGCTTGCCCGTGACCCGGGTGTCCTCGGCCAGAATCAGGTCGGCGGCCTTCAGCACGTCCAGCGCCCGAAGGGTGATGTCGCGCAGGTTCCCGATGGGGGTCGAGACCAGATACAGGCCCGGCTGCACCGGCCGGGGCGGCGGCGCCATGGGCGGAAAGGGGGAGATCATCGAGGGATCCGTCATTCCCCGACCGTGCCAGCGCCCGCGATCCGGCTCAAGCGCCGTGTGCGGCGACGCTTGGTCGAATCCGGCTCAGTCCTTGAGCCGCCAGGTGGCGCCCGTGGGGCCGTCCATGACCACCACCTTTAGCTCGGTCAGGCGGTCGCGGATGCGGTCGGCCTCGGGCCAGTTCTTCTCGGTGCGGGCCTGCAGACGCTGCTCCAGCAGAGCTTCCACCTCGGCCTTCAGGGCGTCGTCGGCGCCGCCCTCGAACCAGGCGTCGGGGTCGGCCTGCAGCACGCCCAGAAGGGCGCCGCCCGCCAGCAGCCTCCCCTTGGCGGCGGCCACGGCGCCGTCGTCGCCGGCGGTCATGGCCCGCTCGATCTCGCTGGACAGGGCGAACAGGGCGGCGGCGGCGCCGGGGGTGTTCAGGTCGTCCTCGATCGCGGTCAGGAAGTCCTCGGACGGTTCATCGTCCGCCGCCGGGATGGCCGAGGCGCGGCGCAGGGCCTGATACAGGCGGTCCAGATTCTTGCGCGACTGGTCCAGCAGCGACTGGTTCCAGTCCAGCGGCTGGCGATAGTGGGCGCTCAGCAGGGCCCAGCGCACCACCTCGCCCGGCATGGACTGCACCAGATCGTGCAGCAGCAGCACATTGCCGATGGACTTGGACATCTTCTCCGCGTCCACAGTCAAAAAGCCGTTGTGCATCCAGTAGCGGGCGTATTCCTGATGGGCGTCCGCGCCATGGGCGTGGCCGTGGGCGCAGACCCCCTGGGCGATCTCGTTCTCGTGGTGCGGAAACACCAGATCGATGCCGCCGCCGTGGATGTCGACGGGCAGGCCCAGATTGGCCTCGATCATGGCCGAGCACTCGATGTGCCAGCCGGGACGGCCCGCGCCCCAGGGCGACTCCCACGACGGCTCGCCCGCCTTCGACGGCTTCCACAGCACGAAGTCGTGGGGATTGCGCTTGTAGGGCGCGACCTCGACCCGGGCCCCGGCCACCATCTCGTCCAGATCCCGGCCGGACAGGCGGCCATAGTTTTCATAGGCCGACACGTCGAACAGCACATGGCCCTCGGCGGCGTAGGCGCAGCCCTCGTCCATGATGGCGGCGATCTGGGCGATGATGGCGTCCATGTGGGCGGTGACGTGGGGCGCCATCGTCGGCGCCAGCACGTTCAACTTGTCCATGTCGTCCAGATAGGCGGCCTCGTAGCGGGCCGTGATCTCGCCGATGGGCACGCCTTCCGCGGTCGCCCGCGCATTGATCTTGTCGTCCACGTCGGTGACGTTGCGCGCATAGATCACCGCGCCGTCGCCGTACTCGCGGCGCAGCAGGCGGAACAGCACGTCGAACACCACCGGCGGGCGCGCATTGCCGATATGGGCGAAGTCATAGACCGTCGGCCCGCACACATAGAGCGTCACCCGGTTCGGATCGCGGGGCTCGAAGGGCCGCTTCTTGCGGGCCAGGGTGTCGTGCAGGTGGAGCGTCATGGGGTCGCGTGCTATCCGTTTTCTTGCGGGACGCACCGGTCGTCCCATATAGGCGTGACGCGGTGCAATAGACCCGCCACGTCTTGATTGGGAGCCTCTTCAGGCTCCCCCCTGAAGAAAGAACAACATGGACGCCTCAGCCAAGCCCGTCCTGGTCAGCAACGACGGCGCGATCGAGCGCCCCAGCCGCGAACAGGCCATGGAGGCCGTGCGCACCCTGATCGCCTGGGCCGGCGACAATCCCGCACGCGAGGGCCTGATCGACACGCCCCGCCGGGTCGTGGACGCCTATGGCGACTGGTTCCAGGGCTATGACGCCGATGCGTCAAAGGAGCTGAGCCGCACCTTCGAGGACGTGCAGGGCTATGACGACATGGTCATGCTGCGCGACATCGAGGTGGAGAGCCATTGCGAGCACCACATGGCCCCGTTCCTGGGCAAGGCCTATGTGGCCTATGTCCCCACCGAGAAGGTGGTGGGCATCTCCAAGCTGGCGCGGGTGGTGGAAATCTTCTCCAAGCGCCTGCAGACCCAGGAGACCCTGACCCAGCTGATCGCCCAGGCCATCGAGGACAGCCTGCTGCCCGCCGGGACCGCCGTGCTGATCGACGCCGAGCACCAGTGCATGACCACACGCGGCGTGCACCATCGCCACGTCTCCACCATCACCACCCGCTTCACCGGCGTATTCAAGTCCGACCAGGCGCTGCAGGACCGCTTCCTGAAGCTCGCACGCGGCTGATCCCTGACCCTTCTCCCATTGGGAGAAGGTGGCCGCGTAGCGGTCGGATGAGGGTCGGGTGGTCCGCTCGGCGCAAACATTAAACTTGCGCCCACGCCTTCCGGTCGCCCGTATACTCCCCGCTGCATGATCAGCAGCGAGGGGGCGATTTCAGCGATTCAACAATTCAGACACTGTTTTTTTCGGCCATGAAGATCTGGAATCCGGCCCTCCACCCCCGCCGATTTCAACAATTCAGACAATTCAGCGCTGTTTTTTTTCGACGCTGATTATCTGAAATCCATCCTCAGTAGCCCCCCGCCTTGGCCACCCGGTCGGCGTGGAAGCCATGGTCGCCCATGAGCTCGTTCAGGACGCGGACCCGCTTCATATAGAGGCCCACGTCGTACTCGTCGGTCATGCCGACGCCGCCGTGCATCTGCACCGCCTCTTGAACGCACAGCTCGGCCACGCGCCCCGCCTTGGCCTTGGCCACCGAGACGGCGAAGGCGGCGTCCTCGTCGCCCGCGTCCAGCTTCTGGAGGGCGGCCAGGGTGGCCGCGCGCACGATCTCCAGCTCGGTGAAGACGTGGGCGGCGCGGTGCTGCAGGGCCTGGAACTCGCCGATCAGCTTGCCGAACTGCTTCCTGGTCTTCAGGTACTCGGCGGTGAGGCGGAACGCCTGATCCCCCGCCCCCAGCAGGGTTGAGGCGGCGCAGGCCCGGCCCAGGTTGAGGACGCGCTCGAGGATCTCGCCGCCCCCGTCCACCGGCCCCAGCACGGCGTCGGCGGTGACCTCCACGTCGGTCAGGGTCACCCGGGCGGCGTTGTGGGCGTCCACCATGACGGTCCGCTCGATCTCGAGCCCCGCGGCCTTGGGGTCGATCAGGAACAGGGTCAGGCCTTCCATGCCCTCTCCTGAGGTGCGCGCCGCCACGATCAGGGCGTCGGCCACATGGCCGTCCAGCACGAACCCCTTGGTTCCGTTCAATTTAAAGCCGTTTCCGGACCGCTCGGCGGTGGTCTTGATGCGGTGGGGGGCGTGCTTGCCCGCCTCGTCCACGGCCAGGGAGACGATGGCCTCGCCGGCCGCGATCTTCGGCAGCCAGGCCGCCTGCTGATCGCCCGACCCGGCCTTCAGGGCCGCGGTCGCCAGCACGCCGGACGACAGGAAGGGCGAGGGCGTCAGGGTGCGGCCCAGCGCCTCGGCCACGACCCCGGCCTCCACCGCGCCCAGACCGGACCCGCCCTGGTCCTCGGGGATCAGGACGCCGGAGAAGCCCATCTCCCCGAACGACCGCCACAGGTCCCGCGAGACCCCATCGGAGTCATGGCTGTCGCGCAGCTTGCGCAGGTGGGCGATGGGCGCATGCTCACCCAGGAAGCCGTCGGCGGCCTCGGCCAGCATCTGCTGTTCGTCGGAAAGGATCAGGGGCATGGGTCAGGCTCCCGGCAGTTGCAGCAGATGCTTGGCGATGATGTTGAGCTGGATCTCGGAGGTCCCGCCCTCGATGGAGTTGGCCTTGGTGCGCAGCCAGTCGCGGGCTGCGGCGCCGTCGCGGGACCGCTCGCCCTCCCACTCCAGCGCGTCGGCGCCGCCCGCCGCCATCAGCAGCTCATGGCGACGCTTGTTCAGCTCCGAGCCGTAGTATTTGAGCACCGAGGACAGGGCAGGATGGGCGCGGCCCGCCTTGGCCAGATCACCAGTCCGCTCCAGCGCCAGCCGGAAGGCTGCGCCGTCCACGTCCAGCTCGGCGATGCGCGCCCGCAGCATGGGATCGTCCAGCCGCCCGGCCTCGTCCAGCCCCACGGCCTTGGCCGCCGTCCGGCCCAGGGCGGCCCCGCCCATGACCTCGCCCATGGCGCCGATCATGGTCCGCTCGTGGGCCAGCAGATATTTGGCCACGTCCCAGCCCCGGTTCAGCTCGCCGACCAGATTGGCCTTCTCCACCCGCACGTCGTCGAAGAAGGTCTCGCAGAAGGGCGACTTGCCGCTGATCAGGGTGATGGGCCGGGTCGAGACGCCCGGGGTGGTCATGTCGAACAGCACGAAGGAGATGCCCTTGTGCTTGGGCGCCTCCGGGTCGGTGCGCACCAGGCAGAAGATCCAGTCTGCCTTGTCTGCGTAGGAGGTCCACACCTTCTGGCCGTTGACGATCCAGTGGTCGCCCCGGTCCTCGGCCCGGGTCTGGATGCCCGCCAGGTCCGAGCCGGCGCCCGGCTCGGAATAGCCCTGGCACCAGCGGATCTCGCCGCGCACGATCTCGGGCAGGAAGCGCTTCTTCTGCTCTTCCGTGCCGAAGGCCAGCAGGGCCGGGCCCAGCATCCAGACGCCGAAGCTGTTCAGGGCCGGCTGGGCCTTGATGCGGCGCAGCTCAGAGGCCAGCACCTTGGCCTGTTCGCGGCTCAGCCCGCCGCCGCCGTACTCCCGGGGCCACTCCGGCGCCGTCCAGCCGCGCTCGCCCATCACCCGCAGCCAGCGTTCATGGGCCGGGGTGGCGAAGACAGACTTGCGTCCGCCCCAGATCATGTCGGCCTCGGACGGCATGGGTTCGCGCACTTCGGCGGGGCAGTTCGCCTCCAGCCAGGCGCGGGTCTCGGCGCGGAACGTCTCCAGATCGGATGCGGGTTCGCTCATGGGGTCCTCCGTGACCGCTCGACCGGCGGCCTTCGTTCCGAATCCTAGCGGGTCCGTGGTCAAAAGCTACCCTCTGCGAACGATCGGGAAGAAACGCGGTGTGATCCATCGGCGCTTGACGGCGCCGTCCAATCCGGCGACCTGATCCGGCCACAGAACAAGGAAACCGGTCCCATGCGTCACGATCGTCTGAGCGTCCTGCAGCAGCTTGAGCGCCAGGGCGTGGTGCCGGTATTCTATCACCCGGACGTGGAGACCTGCATCGCGGTCATCGACGCCTGCGCCAAAGGCGGCGCCCCGGCCGTGGAGTTCACCAACCGCGGCGACTTCGCGGCCCACGTGTTCCTCGAGGTCAGCCGCCACTTCGCCAAGGCCAACCCGGACGTGATCATGGGCGTGGGCTCCATCGTCGACGCCCCCACCGCCGGGCTCTACATCGCCGGCGGCGCGCGCTTCATCGTCGGGCCGATGCTGAACGCCGAGGTGGCGCGGCTGTGCAATCGCCGCATGATCGCCTATTCGCCCGGCTGCGGCTCGGCCACCGAGATCTCCGACGCCCAGGAGCTGGGCTGCGACATCGTCAAGGTGTTCCCCGGCTCGTCCGTGGGCGGCCCGGACTTCGTCAAGGCGGTGAAGGGCCCCATGCCCTGGACCAAGATCATGCCCACCGGCGGCGTGGACCCGGACCCGGCCTCCATCGAAAAGTGGTTCGGCGCCGGCATCGTGGCGGCCGGCATGGGCTCCAAGCTGATCACCGACGCAGCCGTGAAGTCCGGCGACTGGGCCGGCATCGAGGCGAAGGTGCGCGAGACCGTCACCGCCATCGCCGACTTCCGGGCGAAGAAGGGCTGAACCGTCAGGCCGTGACAGGCCTGCAGTCAGGCCCCATATTGCCGTCCGCCCTCCCGGAGCCGGACACGCCATGACCGCCCAGCCGATCGAAGCCGACCGCCAGCCCCTGCTGATCACTCGCTGCTGCCCCCTGTGCGGGCGCGACAACGCCGACCAGCCGACCCTCGACATCGCGCCGGACCAGTGGCGCATGAAGACCTGCCCGGACTGCGACATGACCTATCTCGAGGTCGCGCCGGACATTTCGGAGCTGTTCGAGACCTTCGCCTGGGAGAAGCAGCACCACATCGAGAACGCCCGCCGCCATGCCGGTCTGGGCCCGGTGGCGCTGAAGACCCGCAACGCCTGGCGCAAGTTCCGGCCCCTGCCGCGCAAGAACGTGGCCGCCCTGCTGGACCACTATGCCGAGCCGGGCGCGGTGGTGGATGTGGGTTGCGGCGGCGGCAAGCAGCTGGCCGAGCTGGGCCCGCAGTTCTCGCCTGTCGGCATCGAGATCTCGCCCGCCATCTGCCGCGAGGCGGAGGAACGGCTGGCCGACCGCGACGTGCGCATCGTCAACGCCGACGCCCTCAACGGCCTGAAACAGATCGAGGAACAGTCGCTGACCGGGGTGGTCATGCGCTCCTTCCTGGAGCACGACGTCACCCCCGTGCCGGTGCTGGAACAGACCTTCCGGGTGCTCAAGCCCGGCGGCGTCGCCATTCTCAAGGTGCCGAACTTCGCCAGCTGGAACGCCCGCGTGCGGGGCGCCAAATGGTGCGGTCTGCGCTTCCCCGACCACGTCAACTACTTCACGCCCGAGACCCTGTCCCGGGCCGTGGAGCAGGCGGGCCTGACCATCCGCGCCTTCGGTCCCAGCTACCGCCTGCCCACCAGCGACAACATGTGGATGGTGGCCGTCCGCCCGGCCTGATCAGGCCTCCTCGGCCAGCAGGGCGTCCACCAGGGCGCGGGCCTCGGGGCTGGCCCAGTCGGCCTCGCCCGCCATCCAGGCGCGGACCCGGCCCTGACGATCCAGCAGGATGGTCTGGGGCATCTTGCCGGCGCCCGGGAAGACGAAGGGCAGGCGGAAGCTGCGGTCCGAGTAGAAGGGCAGGGGCTCGTGCACGTCCAGGAAGCTGACCGCGTCGGCCACCGCTTCCTCGCCGGTGTCCACATTGACCGGCAGCACCAGCATCTGGTCCTCGGGATAGGCGCGCTGCAGCGCGGCCAGGGTCGGCATCTCGGTGCGGCAGGGCGCGCACCACATGGCCCACAGGTTCACCACCACCACCCGGCCCCGGAAGTCGGCGAAGGTCACCGCCTCGCCTTCGCTGTCGGTGAAGACCTGATCGGGGGCGACGGCCAGCTCAGCCGGGGTCTCCAGCGCGGTCAGGCCGCCGCGCGCATACCGGGCCAGATCGCTTTTCTCGGCGGAGGCGGCGTCATTCCCTTGGAAAGCGCCGCTGCGCATGGCGTATAGACCCCCTGCGAGGCCCGCCACGACCACGGCCGCCGCGACCAGCCCGACGACCAGACGCTTCTTCCCCGAGTTCTCCGCCATGACCGACCGCCCCGAACCGACCCCGCAGGATGAGGCCAAGGGCCAAAGTCTATGGGGCGGGCGCTTCTCCGCCAAGCCCGCCGAGATCATGCAGGCCATCAATGTCTCCATTGGCGTCGACCAACGCCTGTGGCGTGAGGACCTGACGGGGTCGCGGGCCCATTGCCGCATGCTGGCGGACCGGGGGATCATCGCCGGGCCCGACGCCGAGGCGATCCTGGGCGGACTGGACGCCATTCAGGCCGAGATCGAGGCCGGGACCTTCCCGTTCCGCGACGCCTACGAAGACATCCACATGAATGTGGAGGCGCGCCTGTCCGAGCTGATCGGCGAGCCCTCGGGACGGCTGCACACCGCCCGCTCGCGCAACGACCAGGTGGCCACCGACTTCCGCCTGTGGACCCGCGCGGCCTGCGACCGGACCATCGACCAGCTGACGGGCCTGCAACGGGCGCTGCTGGCCCGGGCCGAAGCCCACGCGGGCGACCTGATGCCCGGCTTCACGCACCTGCAGCCGGCCCAGCCGGTGACTTTCGGCCACCATCTGATGGCCTATGTGGAGATGATCGGCCGGGACGTGGGGCGGTTCACCGACGCCCGCGCCCGCCTGAACGAGAACCCGCTGGGCGCCGCCGCCCTGGCCGGATCGCCGTTCCCCATCGACCGGCACGCGACCGCGAAGGCGCTGGGCTTCGACGGCCCCATGCGCAACTCGCTGGACGCGGTGTCCGCGCGGGACTTCGCCCTGGAGGTGATCGCAGCGGCCAGCATCTGCGCCGGGCACCTGTCGCGGCTGGCCGAGGAGATCGTGGTGTGGATGACGCCGCAGTTCGGCTTCGTCACCCTGCCGGACGACCTGACCACAGGCTCGTCCATCATGCCGCAGAAGCGCAACCCCGACGCCGCCGAGCTGGTGCGGGCCAAGACCGGGCGGGTCATGGGCGCCTTCATCGCCTTGTCCACCGTCATGAAGGGCCTGCCGCTGGCCTATTCCAAGGACATGCAGGAGGACAAGCCGCCGGTGTTCGAGGCGTTCGACGCCCTGGATCTGGCGGTGGGCGCCATGACCGCCATGGTCGCGGCCCTGAAGCCCGACACCGCGCGCATGGCCGAGGCGGCGGGCTACGGCTTCTCCACCGCCACCGATCTGGCCGACTGGCTGGTGCGCGAGCTGAACCTGCCGTTCCGCAAGGCCCACCATGTGACCGGCGCGGCGGTGAAGCAGGCCGAGGCGCTGGGCGTCGATCTGGCCGGGCTGCCGCTGGAAGAGCTGCAAAAGCTGGAGGCGGGGATCACCGCCGATGTTTACAAGGTGCTGACGCCTGAGGCTTCATGCGCCAGTCGTCAAAGCTTCGGGGGGACGGCGCCGGAACAGGTCCGGGCGCGCATCGCCGAATGGAAGGAGCGCCTGTCATGAGAACTGTTCTGATCCTCGCCGCCGCCGCGGTGGCCCTTTCGGGCTGCGGCCGCATGGGCGAGCTGGAGTCGCCGCACCGCGAGACCGAGCGGGCGCCGCGCTCGGCCCGCGCGCCGGGCCTGCCCGAGCCGGCCACCATCAATCGCCCGTCCAGCCAGCAGGCCATCGAGGGCGGCCCCAGCAATCCCATCGGCGGCACCGCGGCCGGGCGCGAGCCCCAGTAGGCCGCCTCAACACACTGAAGCCTGAAGGTCCTCCCCGACCGTGAACCATTTCGAGATCAGGGACGGCGTCATGCACGCCGAGGGCGTGTCGCTGGAGGCCGTCGCGGCCGAGGTCGGCACGCCCGCCTATGTCTATTCCGCCGCCACCCTGCGGCGGCACGCCCGCGTGCTGCGCGAGGCGCTGGACGGCCACGCCGAAACCACCGGCGCCCTGATCGCCTTTGCGGTGAAGGCCAACTCGAACCTCTCGGTGCTCAGGGTGCTGGCGGGCGAGGGGCTGGGCGCTGACACGGTGTCCGAGGGCGAGATCCGCCGCGCCCTGGCCGCCGGGATCGCGCCGGACAAGATCGTCTTCTCGGGCGTGGGCAAGACCGACGCCGAACTGGCCTTCGCCATCCGGGCCGGGGTGCTGGAGATCAATGTGGAGTCCGCCGCCGAGCTGGACCGGCTGATCGCGGTGGCGGCCGGTCTGGGCGCAAGGCCGGACATCGTGTTCCGGGTCAACCCCAGGGTGGGATCGGGTGCCCACGCCAAGATCACCACCGGGGGCGCCCGCGACAAGTTCGGCGCGCCGGTGGAAGAGGTCATGGCCCTCTACGCCCGCGCCGCCGCCTCGAATCATGTTCGGCCCGTGGGCCTGGCCTGCCACATCGGCAGCCAGATCACTGAGCTGAGCCCCCTGAAGGCCGCCTTCGCCGTGCTGCGCCAGATGACGCTGGACCTGCGCGCGCAGGGGTTCGACGTACACCGGCTGGATTTCGGCGGCGGGCTGGGCGTGCCCTATTTCGACCGGCCCGGCGAGGCGGACCCCGTGGACTACGCCGCCGTGGCGGCCGAGGCTGCAAGGGGGCTGGACGTGCAGCTGGCCTTCGAGCCGGGGCGCATGATCGCGGCCAACGCCGGGGTGCTGCTGACCCGGGTCATCCATGTGAACGCGCGGCCGGACGGGATGCGGTTCCTGGTGCTGGACTCGGCCATGAACGACCTGATGCGCCCGGCCCTGTACGACGCCTTCCACGATCTGCGCCCGGTGCGGCCCCGTGAGGGCGCCGAGGGGCCCTACGACGTGGTGGGGCCGGTGTGCGAGACGGGCGACACCTTCGCCCGGGACCGGGTGCTGCCGCCGCTGGAGGCCGGCGACCTGGCCGCCTTCATGACCGCCGGCGCCTACGGCGCGACCATGGCCAATGAATACAACAGCCGCCCGTTGGTCCCCGAGGTGCTGGTGGACGGCGACCGCTGGGCCGTGGTGCGGGCCCGCCCGACCTATGACGAGATGCTGGCGTGGGAAGCGGTGGCGGGGTGGCTTTGAGGAAGGGCTTAGGTGGTAGGGCTTAGGTCTTAGGTCTTGGTCGTCGCCATATCGCCCCTACCACCTAAGCCCTAAGCCCTAAGCCCTAAGCCCTAAGCCCTAAGCCCTAAGCCCTAAGCCCTAAGCCCTACGACTCGCTCACAACCCCGGATCGATCGCGCCCGCCTCGCGCATCCGCGTCTCACGAGCCATGCGGGCGCGGCCGTTCAGTTCGTCTGCCATGTCCTTGATGCGGTCCGAGGCGGCGGTCCTGGCCACGCCCGGAACGACGGCGTGGAGGAAGGCGAATCCCGCCGCGCCCAGCAGGCGGAAGCCGAAGGACGACGCCGCGCCCAGGTGCTCCAGATAGGATTCCTCCACCTCACGCGGGTGGTTCAGAAACAGTTGATGGAACGGTGTCGTCATGCTGCGGCGATCCTCACCCCTACCCGTGGAACACGATCTATCCTAAAGCGGCGGGCACGATCAGGAAACAGGCCGAGGCGTTTCGTGCGTGAATCGGCCCCAGAAGAAAAGACCATGCCCATGTCCGACGCCAAGCCCGCCAAGACCTTTCGCTGGGATGACCCGCTGGATCTGGAAGGCCGCCTGACCGACGACGAGCGGATGATCCGCGACGCCGCGCGGTCCTACGCCCGCGACGCCCTGCTGCCCCGGGTGGTCGCGGCGTTCCGGGATGAGACCTTCGACCGGGCCATCATGACCGAGATGGGCGAGATGGGCTTTCTGGGCGCCATGCTGCCGGAGCAGTACGGCGGCTCCGAAGCCTCCCACGTGGCCTATGGCCTGATCGCGCGCGAGATCGAGGCGGTGGATTCAGGCTATCGCTCGGCCATGAGCGTGCAGAGCTCGCTGGCCATGTATCCCATCTACGCCTTCGGCTCGGACGAGCAGAAGGCGAAGTTCCTGCCCAAGATGGCGGCGGGGGAGCTGATCGGCTGTTTCGGCCTGACCGAGGCGGACGGCGGCTCGGACCCGGCCTCGATGAAGACCAGGGCCGTGGCGGTGGACGGCGGCTACCGCCTGAACGGCGCCAAATACTGGATCACCAACAGCCCCATCAGCGATCTGGCGGTGGTCTGGGCCAAGCTGGATGACGTCATCCGCGGCTTCATCGTCGAGCGGGACTTCGACGGCTTCACCACCGACAAGATCGGCGACAAGCTGTCCCTGCGCGCCTCGGTCACCGGCGACATCGGCCTGAACGACGTATTCGTGCCCGAGGCCAACATCCTGCCGGGCGTGCAGGGTCTGCGCGGGCCGTTCAGCTGCCTGAACAAGGCGCGCTACGGCATCGCCTGGGGCGCCATGGGGGCGGCGGAGTTCTGCTTCCACGCCAGCCGCGACTATGTGGGCGAGCGCATGCTGTTCGGCCGGCCCCTGTCGTCGCGCCAGCTGGTGCAGAAGAAGCTGGCCGACATGCAGACCGAGATCTTCCTGGGGCTGGAGGGCGCGCTGGCGCTGGGCCGGCTGCTGGACCAGGGGGCGTGGGTGCCCGAGGCCATCTCGATGATGAAGCGCAACAACTGCGGCAAGGCCCTGGCCGTGGCCCGAGAGGCCCGCGACATGCACGGCGGCGCCGGCATCACCGGCGAGATGCACGTGATGCGTCACGCCATGAACCTTGAGACCGTCAACACCTATGAAGGCGCCCACGACGTGCACGCCCTGATCCTGGGCCGGGCCATCACCGGGCAGGCGGCATTCTAGAGTTCGTGCGCTAACGTTCGCCGCGCGGCGGCTCGCTGCTTGAGCGCATCTTTAGGGCGCTATCGCTCGGCCCGCGGGGCATCGCTGCTTGAGCGCGGGCGGGGGCATTAGCGGTCCGGCTCGGCGGGTTGCGTCGCTTCCGGCTCGTCTTCCTCGGCCTGGGCGCCGCTGAGTTCGGGGGAGTAGAGGCCGGTGAGGAAGCCGGCGGCGACGCCCTCGGGACGGAAGCGGGGGCCGAAGCGGGCGCAGGGGTCCGGGTCGGCGATGGCGCGGACCTCACGATCCTCGGGGGAGAAGGCGTCGCCCACCGCGTCGCCGAACGGCTCGGCCAGCTGAACCGCGTCCCCAACCCGCGACAGGGACGGGTTGTCGGTGCCCACGGCCTGGGCGTCGCGGGACCACAGGATCGCCGCCGCCTGACCCTGATCATTGGCGGCCAGCAGTTCGGCCTCCGCCGCCAGACCGCCGAGGGTGCCCGGCACCCGCAGGCCGATGGGGCCGGGAATGAAGAAGCCGGAGGCCGCCGAGGCGGCCGAGGCCGCGCGGCCGGTGGCCCCGATGCGCGACACCACCGCCCGCACCCGGCCCGCGTCCATGGCGGGTTCCGCCAGCACGGTGAACCGCTCGCTGACCTCGTAGCAGATCTGCCGGTCCACCTCGCGCAGCACCAGGGCCTGTTCGTAGTCGGTCAGCCCTTCGCCCACGCCGGGCGCCAGCACGGCCGGTTCGATGAACAGGCGGTCGATCCGGGAGGCGAGGGCGTCGTCGCGCCGCTCGCTGATGGCGGCCCGCACCGTGCCTTCGCGGCTCGTCAGGCCCTCATAGCGGCTCAGCAGGCCCGAAGGCTCCACCGCCGTCGTTCCGCAGGCCGCCAGACCCAGGGTCGCGCAGGCCGCCGCCGTCAGGGAATGAAGTCGCATGGCTGGTCACCAGGTCGGAGTGGATGGGCGTCCTAGCTACGGCTGAGGCGCAAGGTGGTTGCATCGGGGCGTCCGCGCGTGACCGGGGGGCTGTCGCCGGGCCGCGTTTCCGGTCTAGTCTGGCGGCCGGAGATTCAACGGGGACATCCTGAACGTGAACAGCACAGACCTGCGTCGGACGGCGGCGGTGGCGGCCCTGACCCTCAGCCTGACGACGGCGGGCGCCGTCTGGGCCCAGACCGCCCCGCAGATGCCCTACGACGCCGAGCGGGGGGTGTTCACCTTCGCCGCCGGGATCGAGCCCAGCCTGCCCGCCGTGGTGGCCATCACCACCCTCGGCGCCGGGGGCGGACCGTCGCGGGGCGACGACGGGCCCAAGGAGATCTCGGGCGGATCGGGCGTCATCATCGACGCGGCGGGCGGGGTGATCATCACCAACCACCATGTGATCGAGAACGGCACGGCGTTCCGGGTCGACCTGCTGGACGGCCGGTCGTACCGGGCTGAGCTGGTGGGCGCGGACCGGGCCACCGACATCGCCGTGCTCAGGATCACCGCGCCCGACCTGACCCAGGTCAACATGGCCCCGGCCGGGACCCTGCGCAGCGGCGACCTGGCGTTCGCGGTCGGCTATCCGCTGGGCCTGGACCAGACCCTGACCATGGGCGTCATCTCCGGTCTGGGGCGCTCGGGCCTGGGCGATGCGGTGGAGGACTACATCCAGACCGACGCGGCGGTAAACTCCGGCAACTCGGGCGGGCCGCTGCTGGACAGCCGGGGCCGGCTGATCGGCATCAATACGGCGATCCTGTCGGGCGGCCTGGGCGGCGGCAACGACGGCATCGCCTTCGCCGTGCCCATCAACATCATGCGCTTCGTCACGGACCAGATCCTGGCCACGGGCGAGGTGGTGCGCGGCGAGACCGGGGCGACGGTGTCGTCCCTGACGCCCCGCCGGGCCGAGGAGATGGGGCTGGAAATCGGCCGGGGCGCGGTGGTGGAGGACGTGGTCCCCGGCTCGCCCGCCGACCGGGCCGGGCTGCGCCGCGGCGACATCATCACGGGGCTGGAGGACCGCACCGTCTCCAACGGCGGCACCGTTCAGGCCCTCACCGGCATCGCCCGGCCGGGCACGACGCTGCAGGCGACCTATCTGCGCGACGGCCGGTCGGTGGAGACGACCCTGACGGTGCAGCGGCCCGACGGGCCGGTCATCGCCCTGGGCGGCGCGGGCCTGTCGGCCCATGGCGCCCGCTTCGCGGACGGCGCGGCGGGGGTGCAGGTGCGCGCGGTGGAAGGTGGTTCGCCGGCGGCCCAGGCGGGGCTGGTGGCCGGCGACCTGGTCACCCGGGCCGGGCGCGCCGCGGTGCGCAGCGCAGCCGATCTGGAGCGGGCCCTGTCCGGGGCGCGGGGCGAGATCACGGTGACGGTGACGCGGGACGGGGAGGCGGCGACGGTCATTCTGCCGTCGGCCTGAGCCCCAAACGCAAAACGCCCGCGCAACCGGGAGGGGGAGGTGTCGCGCGGGCGTCTCGCTTGGAGGTTTGTCGGCCCGTCGAGGCCCCATGAAATCCAGGGGGGCTGGGGGGGCTGTTCAGGATCCGGGATCTCCGGCGACCCCGACTGGCCGACACTGCTTATCTGGGGGTCCAAACGGGCGTTGGAAGGACCGAAACAGGGCCTTTTCGTGTTCGCGTGATTTTTCTTCAGGGGCCGGTCAAATCCGCGTGCCCGGCGCTGGCGCAAACGGCGGTTCGCGCTAGGCTGACGGCATGAGCGCCGACGCCTCCGACAGTCCCGCAAGCCACGGCCCGGCCCCCGGTCCGGTCTTCTTCGACCGCCGCGAACTGGACGCCATGCTCCGGGTCTACGGACGCATGGTGGCGGCGGGCGAGTGGCGCGACTACGCCATGGCCCCGGGCCGGGACGCCGCCGAGTTCGCCGTGTTCCGCCGCGCCGGGGACGCCCCCGCCTATCGCATCGAGAAGCGCCCGGCCCTGGCCCGCCGTCAGGGGGCCTGGGCGGTGATGAACCAGAGCGGCATGATCCTGAAGCGCGGCCGCGACCTGGCCCAGGTGCTGCGGGTCTTCGACGCCCGGCGGTTTCAGGTGGTCGACTAGGTCACGCCCGTTTGGCCACGACCACGGCCCGGTCCAGGGCCTGCAGGAAGGCGGAGCGGTCGCGGGGGCCGAAGGGCGGCGGCCCCGAGGTGGCCACGCCCATGCCGCGCAGGTGCTCGCCCACCATGCGCCCGGCCAGGGCCGAGCCGATGGAGTCCGGGGTGAACACCGAGCCGTTGGGCCGCAGGGCCTGGGCCCCGGCCTTCAGGCAGCGGTCCGCCAGCGGGATGTCGGAGGTCACCACGATGTCGCCCGGCCCCGCCCGCTCGGCGATCCAGTCATCGGCGATGTCCGGTCCCGCCTCCACCACCACCTGCTCGATGAAGGGCGCGCGGGGCAGGTTGATCCAGCCGTTGGAGACGACCACCGCCCGGAAGCCGACGCGCCCGGCCACGCGGAAGCACTCGTCCTTCACGGGGCAGGCGTCGGCGTCGATGTAGAGCACGTGCATGGGGCTTTCCGGATTTCAGACGCCGGAAAAACAGGGTCTGAATTGTCTGAATTGTCTGAAACGGGCCGGCGAAAAAAAACGTGTCCGAATTGTCCGAATTGTTGAATTCGGCCCCGCAAGCCGGGGTCGAGGCGGACAGTATAAGGCGCCTGGGAGCAGCGGGATTAAAAAGTCGGGGCGCCTTGTCATCCCGGACGCCGCAGCGCGGCGATCCGGGACGGCGCGCCCTGTCCCGGACCCTCCCGGAAATCGCGGCGCGATTGTCCGGGAGGCGGCCTGCCGCCGCGCGTGGCCTGTCCTGTCTCCCGGATCGCGGCGGGCGCCGCTTCCGGGAGGCAAGGGGTGGCGTTAGCGCCCGTCCCGGATAGCCGCTGGCGCGGCTTCCGGGATGACAAGGCGGGCCCTTTCGCTCTCAGGGAAGAGCGGGGCTCAGCCCCCCGTGGGCGCCGTCGAGAAGTCGAACTGTTCGGGCTGGCGGCGGGGGCCGGAGCCGAAGCTGTAGGTCAGGCCGATGTAGAAGGCGCGCAGGCGGATATCCTGCTCGAACCGCTCGCGGAACTGCGGGGTCTCGTACACCGTGTCGTTGCTGAAGCTGTTCAGCACGTCGCGGCCGGTGATGTTCAGGGACAGCTTGTCCGTCAGCTTGCGGCGATAGCCGATGTTGAGCATGCCGCCGGCCTCGCGCGTGCCCTGGGCCAGCAGGGTCTCGCCCTGCCAGAAGCCGGAGACCTGCAGGAAATCCTTCTCGGTGGGCTGCCAGTTCAGGCTGACACGGCCGCTGGCCAGGGTCGCCTCGCGCTCGCCGCCGCCCGGAACGCCGGTGGAGTCGATCTCCTGACGGAAGACATTGACGCTGCCGTTGTAGCGCAGGGTGGAGTGCAGACGTCCGCTGGCGGTCAGCTCCAGACCCACGTCCAGACGCGAGCCCAGGTTCTCGGGCCGGGTCAGCAGCACGCCGCCGCCCACATCGGTCGCGACCTCGGTGAAGGCGCCGTCGGTGTCACGCACATAAGCGGTGGCCTGATAGAAGGTCTGGTTCTCGCGCCTCTGCCACATGACCTCGAAGGCGTCGGTCTCCTGGGGCTCCAGATCGGGATTGCCCGAGCGCAGGTTCTGGGGGTCCTGATAGGACACGAAGGGGTTCAGCTGGGTCAGCTGCGGCCGCTGGATGCGGCGCGAATAGCTGGCCCGCAAGGTCTGGTCGTCGGTGAGCTGATACTGCACGTGGGCCGACGGATAGGCGCGGAAATAGTCCTGCGACGCCGAGACGCCATTGGTCAGGTCATCGATGCTGATGTCCGCCTGTTCCAGCCGCAGGCCCCACTGGGCCGTCAGCTTCTCGCTCAGGGGCCGCTCCCAGGTGCCGTACAGGGCGTGGACCGTCTGGCGGCCCTCGAACCGGTTGCTGAGGCCGGGGATCGTCACCAGGCCCGCCTCGAACGGGCCGCGGGCGAAGGCCACGTCCTGCTCGGGGCGCTGCTCGTTCAGCTCATAGCCCAGGCGCAGCTGACCGGCCTCGACGAACGGCCGCACATAGGCGCTGGTGAAGCCCAGGGTGGTCTGGTCGCTCTCCTGAAGCGTCCGCTCGTACAGGTCCGGCCCGGCGGGGGTGGTGAAGCGGCTGATCGACAGGGCGTCGCTGTCCGTGCCGTTGGCGTCATAGCGCAGCTCGTTGGACCATTCGTGGCCGGCGTCGTCGAAGCGGTGCACCACGCGCGCCGTGCCGCCGAAATTGGCCAGGTCGAAGCTCACGTCGCTGTCGCGGCCATAGGCGGCGGTCACGGCGCCGGACGCGTCCCGGGTCTGGTACAGCGCCGCGCTGAGGCCGTCGCCGGTGAAGGCCACGCCGCGCAGTTCGCCGGTCACGCTGGTGCGGTCGGTGAGGCGGTATTCGGCGGTGAAGCGGCCGAAGGCGCCGCTCTGGTCCATGGCCACGGTCTGGTCGGTGATGCTGGTGGAGACCACCGCGCCGGTGGCGGGATCCAGCTGCTCGCGCGTGCGCAGGAAGGCGAAGGTGTTGGGGTCGGCGCGGTAGCTGAGATCGCCCGACAGGGTCAGGTCGTCCTTCTGCCGCGAGCCGCTGAGTCCCGCGTTCCAGCGGCCGTCGTCGCCCACATTGAGGCGCACCGAGCCGGTGCTCTGCACCCCGGCGCGCGGGGCGGTGGGGCGGGTGATCAGATTGATGACCCCGCCGGAGCCCTCGGGGCTGTAGGCGGCGGAGGGATTGGTCATGACCTCGATGCGGGCGTACTGGTCCGCCGGCAGCTGCAGCAGGGCCTGGCCCCGGCCCGGTCCGGCCAGGATGCCGGAGGGCCGGCCGTCCACCAGGATGGTGACGTTGGAGTCGCCGCGCAGCGACACCCCGCCCTCGGGGTCCACGTCCACCGACGGAATGTTGCGCAGGGCGTCCGCCAGACTGCCGGTGGCCGCCTGCAGGTCGTTGGCCAGGCTGTAGCTGGTGGAGTCGATGGAGGTGCGCACGGCGGTGGGATCGCTGGTGACCACCACCGCCTCGACCGTGGTGGGGTCCTCGTCCTCGGCGGGGGGCGCGTCGGCGGGCGCCGGCTGCGGGGCCGGTTCGGCCGTCTGGGCGTAAGCCGGGGCGCCGATCACGGCCACGGCCGCGCCGGCCAGCAGGAGGGTTTTCAGTCGCATCATGGTGGTCAGCCCCGTCGGACCCCCACGGCCCGCTCATCCTCGCCGATAGCAGGATCGGGGCGGGGGCTTCAGTGAATTCGCCGTCATGAAACGGCGTGATTTCAGAAGGTTACGGGAGGTTTAGGGTTGGGGCGGGATTGGGGTGAAGGGGCAGTCATCAGACTGACGACTGCGTCCAAGGCCGTGGCGTTGGGTTTCATATCCCGATGAATCGATACCCATTCCGCGCGCTACGTATATCTGTCAATTTCCATAATAAGGCAATAGTATAATTCATTAACAGTTACCGCGAACATATCGCTCTCCCAACCTTTTACACGCTCAAACAGCGGAGAGCCGAAGTCATCAGAAATAAAGTTCTCAAACCTAGCCTTCACTATTTGATTTAGCTCATCATGGCATACCCAATTTCTGTAAACGCGAATTCTTGCCAGCGCAGGTGCGAGCTGAGGAAATCTAGTATGCATTGCGGCAAAGAAATAACTCTTGCCATGAATCTTATCGATGGGTTCGATCAGAACTGAGTTTAAGACTGTAAGAGCACTTGTCAGGGACGCACGAGAATTGACTGGCTCTATGGCGGACAACTTGTCGAACCGGACATTTCGATCCTTCCAAGGCCACTCGTCGGAGGAAGCGATTTGCTGCAGCCGATCAAACTCCCGGGCAATATCTTTCAGCCGCCTTTGCAGCCACTCGGACCCAACATCGCCCTCGGACTCAGCCTTAGGTTTGGCGGCCCTTTCCGCCCCACGCACCAAATGTTGCTTCATAGCCGGGATCAGGAATTTCGCGCGCGAACCAGGGCGGGCCGCAACAATTCCATAGTTTTTAATGTGAGCAACCATCAGCTCATCACGCGCCAATTCATAAAAATCGACATCATGACCGGCCGCTAGCAAGGTCAACATATCATACTCTTCAGGATAGAAACGCTCGATCTCAGAAAGCGCGTGCTTACAATGCGGCTCTACATAGCTATCTAGTGCCGATAGTCTATTTTCTATATAGGTTTTGTCTATCAAAATAGGGCGATTTATTTCGGCGTCGTAAGCATCATTATGTAATTGGCTGCATGCTAACCTAGTCAACATCGGATGGCCGCCATACTGAGCGTAAATTAAATCAAGCGCTGGGTCCGTAAACGTCAGACCCATCCTATCTCCAATATTTTTCACCATTCTCCGGCAGTCTTCAGCTTTCAACCCTTGAACATATCTTGGCTGAACAATGCCAAAAACCGGGTTCTGGACCCCGTCAATGCTATCCATTTCGCTTATAGCAGGATTAACACCACACATACCGAATGAAATACGTCTATATGAACTTTGGACAGACCAAAGAGTCTGCCAAAATGGAATGAAATCATTTCGCCAATGAACATCAAGCCTAGCTAGTGGAGATATGTACTCAATTTCATCAAATATGATGCATAACTTTTTCTTCCTCCCGGCCCTGTGCACTGCGTGCCTAAAGCGCGCACTTGCATGATCGTTTTCGTTATCGGATTGCAGCTCGCCCGCTTGACGCAACAAATCTCGGGCCATCTGCACCAACAACCCATCCCACCCAAGCCCTCGCACCTCGGGTGATTTGCAGTCGTAGTAAAACACGTATGCGGATCCCGTATCCGAAACGTCTCTCATGACTTTGTATAGAGACGACGTCTTTCCAGATTTACGCAAACCATATAGACCGAAATTCTCTGATTTTCTTATACGATCTTTGAGCTCATTTATTAGTATTGGTCTGCCATAGAAATTTATATCTTCATTTATGGGTAGTCTATAGTCGAATAAATCTCTCGAATAATAATGGCCTGTGAGAAGATTGTATATTCTTAATGTTTCTACACCCCTCATATCTAGATCATTGTACGGAATTCCTAGACCTGTAACCGCTTGGGGGTGATCAAGGAAATAATCCTCAAGCCAGCGAGTGGCATTCTCATCGGCGCTTATTAAGAAAAATGTGGTGGGATCGACTCGCGGAGCTATAATCCCGTCCTTCAGTATATCGCCAATAGCGCCAACAACTCTTGGTTGAAGTGTCTTATAATCAGATATAAAGACAGCAATTTCCGACCTAAAGCCGAAGCTGTCTCTCATTTTCTGAAGAGGCTTAAACAAGTAAGCCGAAATTCGGGTCCCGCGCATCGAGAATGAGCGCCCCCAAGTAATCTGAAAATCTCGGGTAAACGGGAGAATAAGACGATAATCACCGGGATACTGCACTAGAATCCCTTCTAATACCTGATCCTCTATCGACCCGTCCGGATGTAAAGTCTGAACCATAAAGCCCCCTAGCTTGCGAGCCTACTAGGAACTTATCGCTTTCAGCAACTGGGATAGCGCGGTTTTAGAGGCGGAAAGGCTCCGGGTGCACTGAGGCGGCTCGGTGCAGGGCTAGGCAACGCAGAACCTCAGGCACGATACCCAGTGTATAATCTCCGCCCTATCCTGAGTCCGCCGTTGCGACCCGAGATGGCCCTAATCTCCCGCCTTCCCGTCCCGGCGCTCCGCTGCGCTTCGGACGGGAGGACAATTCCGGAGTGGCCCAGGTCCTAGTGGACCTGGGCTTTTCCTATGGTCAGGCCATCGCTCCCCGCTGACACCGCAATGACCCCGCCGTCCTCGATCTCGCCGGCGAGCAACTTCCGCGCAATCGGGTCGACCAGGTCTTTCTGGATGACGCGCTTCAGGGGTCTCGCGCCATAGGTCGGATCGTAGCCCCGGTCGGCGAGCCATGCCAACGCCGCGTCGTCGATGGACAGGGTCAGGCGGCGGTCGGCCAGCAGTTTCTCGAACCGGCCCAGCTGGATGCGGACGATGCCGGCCATCTGGTCGCGGCCGAGGCGCTGGAACAGCACGATCTCGTCGATGCGGTTGAGGAACTCGGGCCGGAAATGGCCGCGCACGGCATCCATGACCATGGGGCGCACCGTGGCTACGTCGTCGCCCTCGCCCTGTTGCGACAGGTACTCGGACCCCAGGTTGGAGGTCATGATGATCAGGGTGTTGCGGAAGTCGATGGTGCGGCCCTGACCGTCGGTCAGGCGGCCGTCGTCCAGCACCTGCAGCAGCACATTGAACACGTCGGGGTGGGCCTTCTCCACCTCGTCGAACAGGACCACCTGATAGGGGCGGCGGCGCACCGCCTCGGTCAGGGCGCCGCCCTCGTCATAGCCCACATAGCCCGGAGGGGCGCCGATCAGGCGGCTGACGCTGTGCTTCTCCATGTACTCGGACATGTCCAGCCGGGTGATGGCGGCGTCGTCGTCGAACAGGAACTCGGCCAGGGCCTTGGTCAGCTCGGTCTTGCCCACGCCCGTGGGGCCCAGGAACAGGAAGCTGCCCAGCGGGCGGTTGGGGTCGTTCAGGCCGGCGCGGGCGCGACGCACCGCATCGGAGACGGCGGCCAGGGCCTCGTCCTGACCCACCACGCGATTACGCAGCGCGTCTTCCATGGACAGCAGCTTCTCGCGCTCGCCCTCCAGCATCTTGTCCACCGGGACGCCGGTCCAGCGGGAGACCACGGCGGCGATCTGGGCGGCGTCGACCACTTCCGGCGTCAGGGGGCCGGAGGCGTCGGCCTCATTCCTTTCCGCCTCGGCCAGTTGCTTCTCGATGCCCGGGATCTGGCCGTAGGCGATCTCTGACGCGCGGGCCAGGTCGCCGGCGCGCTGGGCGGCGGCCAGTTCGTTGCGCAGGCGGTCGAGGGTCTCGCGCAGCTGGGCGGACTGGCCGACCTTGTCCTTTTCCGCTTTCCAGCGGGCGGTGAGGTCGTCGGACTCGGCCTGAAGGTCGTCGATCTCCTCGTCCAGCTTCTCCAGCCGGGCCTTTGACGCGTCGTCCTTCTCCTTCTTCAGGGCCTCGCGCTCGATCTTGAGCTGGACCAGACGGCGGTCGATCTCGTCCAGGGCCTCGGGCTTGGAGTCCACGGCCATGCGCACGCGGCTGGCGGCCTCGTCGATCAGGTCGATGGCCTTGTCGGGCAGGAAGCGGTCGGTGATGTAGCGGTTGCTGAGGGTTGCGGCGGCGACGATGGCGCCGTCGGCGATGCGCACCCCGTGGTGGACCTCGTACTTCTCCTTGAGGCCGCGCAGGATCGAGACGGTGTCCTCCACCGAGGGCTCGTCCACGAACACCGGCTGGAAGCGGCGGGCGAGGGCGGCGTCCTTCTCCACGTGCTTGCGGTATTCATCCAGGGTGGTGGCGCCGACGCAGTGCAGCTCGCCGCGGGCAAGCGCCGGCTTCAGCAGGTTGGAGGCGTCCATGGCGCCGTCGGTCTTGCCGGCGCCGACCAGGGTGTGCATCTCGTCGATGAACAGGACGATCTGGCCCTCGGCGGCGGTGACCTCGTTGAGCACGGCCTTGAGCCGCTCCTCGAACTCGCCCCGGTATTTCGCCCCGGCGATCAGGGCGCCCATGTCCAGGGCCAGCACCTTCTTGTCCTTGAGGGATTCCGGCACGTCGCCGTTGACGATGCGCAGGGCCAGGCCCTCGATGATGGCGGTCTTGCCGACGCCGGGCTCCCCGATCAGGACGGGGTTGTTCTTGGTGCGGCGGGCCAGCACCTGGATGGTGCGGCGGATCTCTTCATCGCGTCCGATGACCGGGTCCACCTTGCCGTCTTTGGCCGCCTGGGTCAGGTCGCGGGCGTAGCGCTTGAGGGCGTCATAGGCGTCCTCGGCGGCGGCGGAGTCGGCGGTCTTGCCCTTGCGCAGCTCGTTGATGGCGTCGTCCAGCGCCTCGGGGGTGGCGCCGACCGAGGCCAGCACGGTGGCGGCGACCCCGCCCTCCTTGGCGATGGCGTGAAGCACGCGTTCCGTGGTGACGAACTGGTCGCCGGCCTTTTTCGCGGCGGCCTCGGCGGCGGCGAAGACCCGGGCGGTGTCGCCGTCCAGATACAGCTGGCCCGAGCCGCCGGAGACCTGGGCCCGCTTGGACAGGGCGGTCTCGACGGCGGTTTCCGCCTTGGCCGCGTCGCCGCCGGCGGCGGTGATCAGATTGCGGGCCAGGCCGTCGCGCTCCTCCAGCAGCACCTTGAGCAGGTGCTCGGGCGCGAACTGCTGGTGGCGACGGGCCAGGGCGAGGCTCTGGGCGGACTGGATCGCGGTCTTGGCGCGGTCGGAATAGAGGTCGAGGTTCACGGCGGTTTCCCCTTGGCGCCCCCTGACGGGCGACGCCGCTTCTTGAGGGCCGATACGGACACGCCGCATCGGCTGTGGCGGACAATGCGCCCGTCGGCGCCCTTCGGAAAGCGACGCCATGAGCGGTCAGGCTGGAAGTGGGTGTGGCGATTTCGCAACGCAAGGGGTCGCGGAACCGCCACGACGCCGCTACGCTTCGCTCCCATGCTGAAGTCAAAGATGAACCCGCGCGTCTTCTGGGGGGCCAGCCTGATCATCGGCGCCCTGCTGGCCGCCGCCCTGATCGCGCCGGGCGCCTCGGACTACGCCTTCGGCCACGCCCAGGACTGGGTGATCGCCACCTTCGGCTGGTTCTATGTGGCCTCGGTGGCGGGCTTCCTGCTGATGGTGCTGTGGCTGGCCATCGGCCCGACCGGCAAGCTGAAGCTGGGGCCGGACGACTGCGAGCCCGACTTCCCTTATCTGTCGTGGCTGGCCATGCTGTTCGCCGCGGGCATGGGCATCGGCCTGATGTATTTCGCCGTGGCCGAGCCGGTGCAGCATTACGCCGCCCCGCCCGAGGCCGAACCCGGGACCTTCGCCGCCGCCCGCGAGGGCATGGTCATCACCTTCATCCACTGGGGCGTGCACGCCTGGGCCATCTATGCGGTGGTGGGGCTGAGCCTGGCCTATTTCGCGCACAGGAAGGGCCTGCCCCTGACCCTGCGCTCGGGACTGCATCCGCTGCTGGGCCGACGCATCAACGGCCCCATCGGCGATGCGGTGGACATCTTCGCCATCTGCGGGACCCTGTTCGGCATCGCCACCTCGCTGGGGCTGGGCGTGGCCCAGATCAACAGCGGGCTGAACTATCTGACCGGCTTGCCGTCCAACGCCTGGGTGCAGGTGGGGCTGATCGTGGTGGTCATGGGGGCGGCCATGGCCTCGGTGCTGACCGGGCTGGACCGGGGCGTGCGGCGGCTGTCGGAGCTGAACCTGACCATCGCCGTGGGGCTGATGCTGTTCGTGCTGATCGCCGGGCCCACCGGCTTTCTGCTGAAGGCGGCGGTGCAGAATTTCGGCCTGTATCTGGACCACTTCTTCGAGCGGACCTTCAATCTGTACGCCTATGAGCCGCGCGGCTGGATGGCGGACTGGACCCTGTTCTACTGGGCCTGGTGGATCGCCTGGTCGCCCTTCGTGGGCATGTTCATCGCCCGCATCTCGCGGGGCCGCACGGTGCGCGAGTTCGCCGCCGGGGTGCTGCTGGTGCCCACCGGCTTCACCTTCCTGTGGATGACCGTCTTTGGCAACACGGCCATCGCCCTGGACATGGGGGTGGCGGCGGGGGCCATTACCCAGGCGGTGCAGACCGACCTGTCCACCGCCCTGTTCCAGTTCTTCGAATATCTGCCCGGCACGGCGATCACCTCGACCCTGGCGGTCATCCTGGTGGCGGTGTTCTTCGTGACCAGCGCGGACTCCGGCTCGCTGGTGATCGACACCATCGCGTCCGGCGGCGCGGACGACACGCCCCGCTGGCAGCGGGTCTACTGGTGCTCCATGGAAGGGCTGGCGGCGGCCCTGCTGCTGCTGGCCGGCGGACTGGGGGCGCTGCAGGCCGCGACCCTGGTGGCCGCCCTGCCGTTCGCCGTCATCATGATCCTGCTGACCGCCGGGCTGGTGCGGCAGATGACCGCCGACGCGGCCGGGCGCGAGCTCGAGATCGAGGCGCCGCCGCTGGCCGAGCGGGTCAAGCGCCTGCTGGCCCCGGCGCGCCGCCGCGACATCGAGCGCCAGATCGAGCGGCACGGGGTTCCCGCCATGGAGGCCGTGGCCGCCGCCTTGACCGCCGAGGGGGTCGAGACGACCGCCGTGAGCCGCCGCGAGGACGGCGCCGACCTGACCGTGCACCACCCCGGTTGGGCCGACTTCACCTGGCGGCTGACAGCCGGGTCGCGGCCCCGGCCGGCCCTCTCGCCGCTGGAGGCGCCCGAGGATCGGCGCACGGTGGAATGGCGCCTGACCGCCCAGGCGCAGGGCGGCCGCCGTCAGGATGTGACCGGCTTCACCCGCGCCCAGATCGAGGCGGAGCTCCTCGACGATCTGGCCAAATGGCGACGGGGATGAGCCGGTGACCCTGCCGCTGGACCCCGCGATCATCGCGCCGTTCCTGATGGCCATGGTGCTGGTGGAGCTGACCCCGGGGCCGAACATGGGCTGGCTGGCGCTGGTCACCCTGTCGCGGGGGCGCACGGCCGGGATGGCGGCGGTGGCGGGGATCACCGTGGGGCTGGCGGCGTGGCTGGCGGCGGCGCTGCTGGGCCTTGGCAGTTTCGTGCTGACCTATCCGGCGGTGCACGAGGTGATCCGCTGGGCGGGTGTGGCGTTCCTGCTGTGGCTGGCGTGGGAGGCCTGGCGCGGCGAGGGCGCGGCCGATCCGTCCGAGCCCGAGGCGACCCGCCGGGCCCTGTTCCTGCGCGGCATGGTCGGCAATCTGCTGAACCCCAAGGCGGCGGTGTTCTATGTGGCCCTGCTGCCCACCTTCATCCGGCCCGGTTACGCCACGCCCCTGACCCAGGCCCTGATCCTGGGCGGGCTGCACCTGATGATCGCCGTGGCGGTGCACGGGCTGGTAGTGGTCAGCGCGGCGGGCGCCGGGCGGGGTCTGACCGAACGGATGCAGGGGCCGCGCGCGCGGGCGGCCATGGCGGCCGGGCTGGTGCTGATCGCCGCGTGGATGGCGTGGCAGACGCAGCGCTGAGCGCGTGGACAGGGCGGGCGGCGCCGGTCTAGCCTGCGGGATCAGTCGGGAAATCCACACATGAGCCTCAGCCTTTCACGCCGCGCGGCGCTGTCCCTCACCACCGCCGCGGCGGGCGTCGCCGTCCTGCCGCGCCGAAGCTGGGCCCGGGACGCGGCGCGGGATCAGGCGCTGGCCGATGCGGTGGATGCGTATGTGACCCGCTGCATGGCCGCCTTTCCGGACCAGCCGGGGCTGGGGATCGCTCTGGTGCGCGGCGGCGAGACGGTGCTGGCCAAGGGCTATGGCGTGCGCCGTCAGGACCAGCCCGGCAGCCGCGTGGACGAGACCACCCTGTTCGCCGTGGCGTCCAACACCAAGGCGGTGACGGCGGCGTCGCTGGGCATGCTGGTGGACGAGGAGCGGGTGCAGTGGGACGCGCCGGTGCGCACCTACCTGCCCGACTTCCGCCTGTCGGACCCCTTCATCACCGAGCGCATCACCGTGCGCGACCTGCTCAGCCACCGGGCCGGCTTCGGCCTGGGCGCGGGGGACCTGCTGTTCTGGCCCAACAGCGACCGGACCCGGGCCGAGATCATGGCCGCCATCCCCAATGTGCCCATCGAGCACGGCTTCCGCGCCGGCTACCACTACTGCAACCTGATGTTCGTGGCGGCGGGCGAGGTGATCGCGGCGGTGTCGGGCATGCCGTGGGAGGACTTCGTCCAGACCCGGGTGCTGACCCCGCTCGGCATGGCGGACACCGTGCCGCTGACCAGCCGGGCGGACCCGGCGCGCTCGGCCCTGCCCCACGGCCGCATCGGCCCGCCCCTGCGCTATCAGGGGGAGATGACCCTGCTGGAGGACTCCATCGTCGGCATCTGGAACTGGGATTCCGCCGGGGCCGCCGGGGGCTTCGCCGCCTCGCCCCGGGACTGGACCCAATGGATGAAGACCCAGCTGGCCTCGGGCGTGGCCCCGGACGGCACGCGACTGTGGTCCGAGGCGGTCGCCCGCGAGATGTGGCGGCCCAACGTCATCTCCGGCTCCTCGCCGGGACCGACGGCGGAGCTGCCCGGCCGCTCCATCGCCTCGACTTATGCGATGGGCTGGAGCGTGGCGGACTATCGCGGCGAGCGCATGGTCACCCACGGCGGCGGCTCCCCCGGCGGCATCTCGGCCACGGTGCTGATCCCCGGCCGCGATGTGGGCTTCGCCATCTTCTCCAACGCCGAGGAAAGCTATCTGCTGCGCGCCCTGCGCAGCGGCATCGCCGACATCGTCATGGCCGAGGACAGGGAGTTCGCCGCCTTCGACTGGATCGCCGACAGCCAGCGGCTGTTGGCCGAAAGCACCGAACGCTCCCTGACCGCCGCCGGAGAGATCGACGCGGCCCAGGCCGCCGGCGCCGCGCCGTCCCTGCCGCTGTCCGCCTATGCGGGAACCTGGCGCGATCCCTGGTACGGCGACATCGTCATCAGTCAGCGCGATGGCGGCCTGTGGCTGGACTTCACCCGGTCCAACGCCCTGAAGGGCCCGCTGGAGCCCTACGACGGCGAGACCTTCCGCACCCGCTTCCCGGACCGGCGCGAGGAGGACGCCTTCGTCACCTTCGCGATGGCGGACGGCCGTCCCGTCAGCGCGACCCTGAAGGGCGTCTCGCCGGACATCGATTTCTCGTACGACTATCAGGACCTGCGGCTGACGCGGGTTTAGGTTCTGCGCTCAGGAGTGCTGGGGGCTGCGGAAATGGGTGGAAAGCGGACACGCGGGGGGCAATCTGTCGAAATGGTCCAGCAGCCGAAGATAAAGCTCTCACGCCTTCGAGAGATTGGATGGTCCGAGTGGGACCCCATCGGCCTCAGTCAAATGGGGAGCGACGACTGGAAGGACGGCGGTCCATGCGCCGACGAATATGACGGCTACTTACTTCAGGTGGCTGGACGATTGAGGCGCGGCGAAGCAACCGGAGACATTGTCGGCTATCTGGAAGAAATCGAAATGGTTCACATGGGCGGCGGTCGCGTGGCTACGACGCGGACTCGGGCTGAAGCGACGGTTGCCGCCATTGCTCATTATCTAGACGACCTGGCAGCGGGACCCCTCAAGGTCCGTTAGCGTGCCGGGTGTTGATTGGACCACCATCTTATTGACCGCCCAAATTGAGAACCAGCTAAGAACCGTTCGAGGTCCCTGATGCGAGCGACGATCTCGTCTGAGGTTATTTCAGCTTATCAAGCCTCGATGACAGAGCTGAAGTTCAGGCTTAAAGCCGTTGATGCCGCATTGGCGGGAAACATGGGCCTGCCCTCAGCATTGGTCCGCGAATTTTGCTATCTTCAGCTCAGGATGAGCTGCGAACTGATGGCGCTGAGCTGCGTAATTGCGCACGACAGCTTGACAGAGGCTGCGGCCCGAAAACTCCTAAAAGAATATCACGCTGGAAAGATCATGGCGGTCTTGGCAGGCCTGCATCCGGATTTCTTTCCGAAGCATATCAACATTGCTTTTAACGTGTCTCCGCACCATCACGAGCTTGTTGATGTCGAGCAAGAAGGTATGACACGCGAACGTCTGGGCGTCCTTTACGCCCGTTGCGGCGCTGCGCTGCATAGAGGTAGCGCAAGCGCCTTCATGAAGGGAAGGCAGTTTCAGATCGAGAAGGAGTATGCAGATATTCGCCTTGAACTGGCGATGTTCCGTAGGTTGCTAGCCGGGTGCGCACTTCGGTCAGTTGACCACTCATACACACTCATCTGCGCCGTAAGTTGGACCAACGACGAACCAGCTCAGATCAGGTACGCGGTAGCTAAAACCTATATCGGTGAATGGCCTCACGGTGGAGGAGAGAGCCAATAGTGCGGATCCACGGAATCTCCGCGCGTTAGCGCGGGGCCTTTGAGCCTGCGGGTCGCCAGCATACATCGACCATCAACCCGCAAGCGGACCCGTGACCTCCGCGATCCTATGAGGCCGCGCCTCAGCCGCCGAAGCACCACGCCAGCACCGCCTTCTGGGCGTGGATGCGGTTCTCGGCCTCGTCCCAGACCACCGACTGCGGGCCGTCCAGAACGGCGTCGGAAACTTCCTCGCCCCGGTGGGCGGGCAGGCAGTGCAGGAACACCGCGTCGGGCGCCGCCTGCTTCATCAGGGCCGCGTCGACGCCGTAGGCCTCGAAGGCGGCCAGCCGCTCCTCATAGTCCTGATCGCCCATGGAGACCCAGGTGTCGGTGACCACCACGTCGGCGCCGGCCACGGCCTCGCGCGGGTCCGAGGTCAGGTGCACATGGGCGCCGCCGCGCTGCAGGTCGTGCAGGTCGGGGTGATAGTCGGAGGGGCAGGCCACGTTCAGCTGGAAGCCGAACTTGGGCGCCGCATGGATGAAGCTGGCGCAGACGTTGTTGCCGTCGCCCACCCAGGCGATGGTCTTGCCCGCCACCGGCCCGCGATGCTCCTCGATGGTCATCAGGTCGGCCAGGATCTGGCACGGGTGCGAACGGTCGGTCAGGGCGTTGACCACCGGCACGGCGGAGACCCGGGCGAAGCGCTCCACGTCCTCGTGGTCATTGGCGCGGATCATCACCGCGTCCACCATGCGCGACAGCACCCGCGCGGTGTCCTCGATCGGTTCGCCGCGGCCCAGCTGCATGTCCGCCGCATTGGCGATGATGGCGTCGCCGCCCAGCTGGCGGATGGCGGCGTCGAAGCTGAAGCGCGTGCGGGTGGAGTTCTTCTCGAAGATCATGGCCAGCACCCGGTCCTTCGCGGGCGCATCGGCGTCCACGCGCCCCTTCGGCCAGCCCTTGCGGGCCGTCTTGCGGGCGTGGGCGTCGTCCAGGATGGCGCGCAGGGTCTCTGCGTCCAGCCGGTGGATGTCGAGGAAGTGGCGGACCATGGGGCTCCGATCAGGCCGCCAGCTTTTCGCGGGCGGCCTCGCAGGTCTTTTCGATCTTCTCGATGGCCTCGCGGGCCTCGTCGAGGGTGAGGGTCAGGGGCGGCAGCAGGCGCACGCAGTTGTCCCCGCCGCCGGCCACCAGCAGATGCTGGCCGTCGCGGGCCCAGCCCATGAACTCGCGGTTGTTGGGGACCAGCTTGACGCCGATCAGCAGGCCGCGCCCGCGCACGTCCACGATGATGTCGGGGAAGCGCTCCTTCAGGCCGTGCAGCTGCTGGGTCAGATAGCCGGAGATCTCGGCCACATTGGCCAGGGTCTCGGGCTTGGCGATCTCGTCCAGCGCCGCATTGCCGACGGCCATGGCCAGCGGGTTGCCGCCGAAGGTGGTGCCGTGCACGCCGGCCACCATGCCCTTGGCCGCTTCCGTCGTGGCCAGGCAGGCGCCGATGGGGAAGCCGCCGCCCAGGGCCTTGGCGATGGCCATGATGTCGGGGGTGATCCCGGCCCATTCGTGGGCCCACAGCTTGCCGGTGCGGCCCATGCCGGACTGCACCTCGTCGAGGATCAGCAGCACGCCCGCGTCGTCGCACCACTGGCGGATCTGGCGCAGGTCGGCGTCGGGGAAGGCGCGCGCCCCGCCCTCGCCCTGGACCGGCTCGAGGATCACGGCGGCGGCGGTGGGGCTGTCGATGGCGGCCTTGATGGCGTCCATGTCGCCGAAGGTCACCTGCACATAGCCGGGCAGGCGCGGGCCGAAGCCCTCCACATAGGACGGGTTGCCCGCCGCATTGATGGCCGCATAGGTCCGGCCGTGGAACGAGCCGTCAAAGCCGATGATGTCGATGCGGTCGGTGTTTCCGTTGGCGTAGTGATAGCGGCGCGCGGTCTTGATGGCCGCCTCCACCGCCTCGGTGCCCGAGTTGGCGAAGAACACCACGTCGGCGAAGCTCTCGGCGACCAGCCGGTCGGCCAGCGCCTCCTGCCCGGGAATGCGGAAGATGTTGGAGGTGTGCCACAGCTTGTCGGCCTGGTCCTTCAACGCCTGCACCAGACGCGGGTGCCGGTGGCCCAGGGCGTTGGTGGCGATGCCCGCCACGCAGTCCAGATAGACCGTGCCGTCCGTCGCATACAGCCGGGCGCCTTCGCCGCGCTCCACCTCTACGGGTGCGCGATTGTAGACTCCCATGAGATGACCGGACACGACGGGCTCCTTCCCTGAAAAGAAAACAGCCCCGGCGGGGCGCGCCGGGACCATGCAGGACGGTGTTGTCCGCTTGGAGGCGGAGGGAGTCAACACCGGGCGCCCCAACAGGCAGGGCCCGAGCGAGGGCGCTGAATGAGTGTAGCGTCTCGCGCCACACTCGTTGACATATGTAGCGTGCTACGCTACGTGCAGGAACGAGGGGCGAGCGCTGTGATCCAGAGCTGGAAAGACAGAAAGGCGAAGGACGTCTTCGAGGGCCGATGCCCGAAGGGGTTTCCCGCCGACCTGTTCAAGGCGGCCCGCCGTCGCCTGTTCCAGCTGGATGCGGCAATCGCCCTGGAGGACATGAAGGACCCGCCGGGCAACAGGCTCCACGCCCTGACCGAGGACCGCGCAGGCCAGTGGTCCGTCAGCGTGAACCGACAGTTCCGCATCTGTTTCCGATGGGGTGACGAAGGGCCGGAAGACGTCGAGTTCGTGGATTACCACTAGCGACCCGAGGGTCAGAAAGAGAGATGTCAGGCGAATGGTCGGTCACGATTTCAGCCAGTTCACCGCCCCGGCGCCGCACCCCGGCGAACACCTGCGGGAAGATTACCTGCCCGCTTACGGCCTGACCGCAGGCGCGCTCGCCAAGGCCATGAGGCTGAAGGATCGCACCCGGATCGAGCGTCTGGTGCGTGAAAAGCAGCCCGTCACCGCCGACACCGCCCTGCGACTGGCCCGGGTGTTCGGCACCTCGGCCCAGTTCTGGATCAATCTCCAGACGACCCACGACCTGTCGAAGGCTGCGATAGAGGCGCGCAAGGAACTGGATCAGATCGAGCCGCTTCAAGCCACCTGAGCGGCGTGGCGCGACCCGTCAGTGCGCCTGATCCCAGTTGGGCGCCGCCTTGGCTTCCACGTCGATGGGGACGGTCAGCTGGACGGCGGGTAACGGCGCGGTCTCCATCACCTTGCGGATGACGGCCATGGCGCGGTCGGCCTCGGTCGCGGGGGCCTCGAACACCAGTTCGTCGTGGACCTGCAGCAGCATGCGGGTCTGCAGCCCCTCGGCCTTCAGGGCGGCGGGCATCTTCATCATGGCGCGGCGGATGATGTCGGCCGCGGCGCCCTGGATCGGGGCGTTGATGGCGGCGCGCTCGCCGAACTGGCGCTCGGCGCCGGACTTGGAGTGGATCGCCGGCACGTGCACGCGGCGCCCGAACAGGGTGGTGACATAGCCCTGCTCGCGCACCAGCGCTTTCGTCTTGTCCATGTAGTCGCGGATGCCGGGGAAGCGCTCGAAATAGGTCTTGATATAGGCCCCCGCCTCGCCCTGGCCGATGCCCAGCTGGGCCGCCAGGCCGAAGGCCGAGATGCCGTAGATGATGCCGAAATTGATCGCCTTGGCGCGGCGCCGCGTCTCGGGCGTCATCTCGGCCAGCGGCACGTCGAACATCTCCGACGCCGTGGCCGCGTGGATGTCGTGCCCGGCCTTGAAGGCGGCCTTCAGCTCGGGGATGTCGCCGATGTGGGCCAGCAGCCGCAGCTCGATCTGGCTGTAGTCCGCCGAGATCAGCACATGGCCGTCGCGGGCGATGAAGGCCTGCCGGATCTGGCGGCCCGTCTCGGTGCGGATGGGGATGTTCTGCAGGTTCGGGTCCGACGAGGCCAGCCGCCCGGTGGAGGCCGCCGCCAGCTGGAAGCTGGTATGCACCCGGTGCGTCTCGGGGTCCGCCGCCTGCACCAGGGCGTCGGTGTAGGTGCCCTTCAGCTTGGCCAGCTGGCGCCAGTCCAGCAGGGTGCGCGGCAGGTCGTGGGTGAGGGCCAGCTCCTCGAGCACGGACGCATCGGTGCCCCACTGGCCCGAGGCGGTCTTCTTGCCGCCCTCCAGCCCCATCTCCCCGAACAGGATCTCGCCGATCTGCTTGGGACTGCCCAGATTGAAGGGGCGGCCCGCCAGTTCATGGGCCGTGATCTCCAGCTCGGCCATGCGCATGCCGAACTCGCTGGACAGGGCGCGCAGCCGGTCCGGATTCACGCGGATGCCCGCGATCTCCATGTCCGCCAGCACCGCGGGCATGCCGCGCTCCAGCGTCTCATAGGCGTTGGTCAGGCCCTCGCCCGCCAGCTGCGGCTTGAGGATGCGCCACAGGCGCAGGGTCACGTCCGCGTCCTCGGCGGCGTAGCAGGTGGCCGGCTTCAGCTCCACGTGGCGGAAGCTCTTCTGGGCCTTGCCGGTCCCGGCCACGGATTTGAAGGCGATGGGCTCGTGGCCCAGGTGGCGTTTGGCCAGCTCGTCCATGCCGTGGGGGTGCAGCCCGCCGCCCAGCACGTAGGAGATCAGCATGGTGTCGTCGATGGGTCCCACCGCGATCCCGTGCCGCTTCATCACCGCCAGATCGTATTTGATGTTCTGGCCCACCTTCAGGACCGACGGGTCCTCCAGCAGCGGCTTGAGCTTCGCCAGCGCCTCCTCGATCTCGATCTGGTCCGGCCGGGCGCGGCCCGCGCCCTCGAAGTCCAGCCCACCGGCGCCGTCCGCCTCGCCCGGATGGTCGTGGGTCAGGGGGATGTAGCAGGCGCGGTTCGGGCCCGTGGCCAGCGACAGGCCGCACAGCTCCGCATGGCTGGACGACAGGGAGTCCGTCTCGGTGTCGAAGCCGATGACGCCTGCGGCCTTCGCCTCGGCGATCCAGACCTCCAGCGCCGCGATCGTGGTCACGCACTCATAGGCGTCGGTGTCGAACAGGTGCGGCTCGGCCGGGGTGACGCTTTCGGCCGGGGCGTAGCGGGGCGTGGCCACGGGGGCGCTAACCGGTTTGGGCCGCAGCCCGCCGTTCGGGAAGGTCGCCCCGTCCTTGTCCGGCGCCTTGCCGTCGCCCACCCGCCGGGCCAGCGTGCGGAACTCCATCTTCTCGAGGAACGCCGACAGCGTCTCCGGGTCCGGGTCGCGCACCACGAAGTCGCTGATGGGCTCGGGCGCCGGGGCGTCGCAGGTCAGGCGCACCAGCTCGCGCGACAGACGGATCTGGTCCGCATATTCGATCAGGGTCTCGCGCCGCTTGTTCTGCTTGATCTCGCCGGCGCGGGCCAGCAGCGTGTCCAGATCGCCGTATTCGGCGATCAGGGCCGAGGCGGTCTTGACCCCGATGCCCGGTGCGCCCGGCACATTGTCCGTGGAGTCCCCGATCAGGGCCTGCACGTCCACCACCTTGTCCGGCCCCACGCCGAACTTGGCCATGACCGCCTCATGCTCCAGCACCGCGTCCTTCATGGGGTCGTACATGACCACCCCGTCGCCGATCAGCTGCATCAGGTCCTTGTCTGACGAGACGATCACCGCCTTGCCGCCCATGTCGCGCGCCTTGCAGGCGTAGGTGGCGATCAGGTCGTCGGCCTCGTAGCCGGGCAGCTCCACGCACGGCAGGCCGAAGGCGGCGGTGGCCTCGCGCACCAGGGCGAACTGGGGGATCAGGTCCTCGGGCGGCGGCGGGCGGTGGGCCTTGTACTGGTCGTACAGCTGGTTGCGGAAGGTCTTCTCCGAATGGTCGAAGATGGCCGCCAGATGGGTCGGCCCGTCCTCGCCCTTGAAGTCCCGCATCAGCTTCCACAGCATGTTGCAGTAGCCCTGCACCGCGCCCACCGGCAGGCCGTCGGACTTGCGCGTCAGGGGCGGCAGGGCGTGATAGGCCCGGAAGATGTAGGCCGAGGCGTCGATCAGATACAGCCGCACCGGCGGCCCGTCCTGGGTCAGGGGACGGTCGATGGCGACGGTGTTTTCGGGGGCGCCTTCAGGGGCGTCGGAATCGGCAGGCTCGGACATGGCGGGCAACATAGTGCGCCGCGAGGCGGGCGTCAGCCGCCCGTTTCCTTTTGCCCGGAATGGGCGTATGGAAAGCTATCCGCGCCCGGCCGAAAGGTCGGGCGCCGCTGTTTTCAACGCCCGCTTCGGCGGGCCGCAATCCCGAGGGATTCCCGCATGACCGACATCCTGATGCCCAAGGCCACCGCGGTCTGGCTGGTGGACAACACCTCGCTCAGCTTCGATCAGATCGCCGACTTCTGCGGCCTGCACCCGCTGGAAGTGCGCGGCATCGCAGACGGCGACGTGGCCCGCGACATCCGCGGCTCGGATCCCATCGTCAACGGCCAGCTGACCCGCGAGGAACTGGACAAGGCCCAGAACGACGAAACCTACCGCATGAAGGCGGTGGTCAGCGCCCACGCCGAGCTGTTCAAGCCGGCGAAGAAGGGCCCGAAATACACCCCGGTGTCGCGCCGTCAGGACCGCCCGGACGCCATCTCGTGGTTCGTGCGCAACCACCCCGAGGTGACCGACGCGCAGATCTCCAAGCTGCTGGGCACCACCAAGGCCACCATCGAGAGCGTGCGCAACCGCACCCACTGGAACAGCCCCAACATCAAGCCGGTGGACCCGGTGACCCTGGGCCTGACCAGCCAGATGCAGCTGGACGAACTGGTCAAGAAGGCCGCCGAGAAGAAGGCCCGCGACGACGCGAAGAAGGGCGGCGGCGTGCTCGCCCCCGCCGGCGAGGCCGAGGCCCCGGTCGAGGAAGAACCCGAGTTCACCCCCGAGGCCCGCGAGCGCCGCGGCGCCGAGCCCACGGCCGCGTCGGTGTTCGGCTCGAACGAGGACTGATCACCCGATCCCTTCTCCCTTGCGGGAGAAGGCGTCATGCGGAGCATGACGGATGAGGGGTGAGACCCGATCCGTCAGGCAAACGCCCGGTCTGTATTGTGTGTCACGCGTATCCGGATGAGGCGGTGTTTCACCCCTCATCCAACCGCCTCCGGCGGCCACCGTCTCCCGCAAGGGGAGAAGGACGTCAGAGCCGCGCGTCGCCCTGCATGATGCGGGCCCAGGTTTCAGGCTTCAGGCGGGTGTAGGCGCCCTTGTCGTCGCGCACATGGACGGCGTCCTCCATGGCCGGGTCGAAGCCGTCCTTCACCAGATCCACCTTGCGGTATTTGAAGGTGCCGGTGGTCTCCAGTTCCCGGGCCACGCGCACGAACACCGGCCGGGCGAAGTGGGGCAGCTCCTCATTGACGAAGGCGGCGAATTTCTTGACGCCGAAGCGGCCGTCGGGGACCACCGTCACCATGCCCGCGCGCCCGTCGTGGCCGGGCACCGCGACCCCGTAGGCGATCACTTCCTTGACCCCCGGCGCCTCGGCCAGACGCTGCTCCACCTCGGAGGTGGAGACGTTCTCGCCCTTCCAGCGGTAGGTGTCGCCGATGCGGTCGATGAAGTAGAAATAGCCGTCGGAGTCCTGCTTCATCAGGTCGCCGGTGCGGAACCAGGCGTCGCCGGTCGTGAACACGTCGTGCAGGATCTTCTTGCTGGACGCGGCCTTGTCGGCATAGCCCGAGAAGTCGTGGCGGATGTCGGCCTTGATCTGGCCGATGGCCTCGCCGATCTCGCCCGGCTTGCACTCGATGCAGCGGCCGTTGGCCCCGCGCGCGGGCGCGTCCGCCTCCACGTCATACTGGATCAGGCGGATGTTCAGCTGGCTGCGCAGATAGCCGGGCACCCGGCCGATGGCGCCGGGCCGTCCGTCGAAGTTGAACAGCGAGACATTGCCCTCGGTGGAGCCGTAGAACTCCAGGATCTGGGGGATGGCGAAGCGGCTCTTGAACTCGGGCCACACGTCAGGGCGCAGGCCGTTGCCGAAGGCCAGCCTGAGCTTGTGGGCCTGCTCCAACTCGTGGGGCGGGCAGTTGACCAGATAGCGGCACAGCTCGCCGATATAGACGAAGGTGGTGGCGCCGCTCTCCACCACGTCGGGCCAGAAGCCCGTGGCCGAGAACTTGCGGCGCAGGATCACCGAACCGCCGTTCAGCAGCACCGAGCCCATGCCCACCATGCCGCCGGTGGAGTGATACAGCGGCAGCACGCAGTACAGCCGGTCCTTCTCGGTGGAGGCCGTGGCGCCGGCGAAGGCGCGCATATAGGTGCGGGCCCGCGAATGGGGGATGCGCGCGGCCTTGGGCATGCCGGTGGTGCCCGAGGTGTAGATATAAAGCGCGGTGTCGCGGTTGGTCAGGCCCGCGCGCAGGGACCGGTCCGGCCGCACGCCCGAGGCGCCGCGCACGCCGGCGTCCAGGCCGCGCCGCTCGCTGGCCTCGTCCTCGCCCTTCAGGCCCAGCACCCACAGCATGACGGTCTTGTCGGCGAAGGGGCGGGCGGTCTCCACCTGACGCCAGGTCTCCTCGTCGGCCAGCACCTGCGAGGCGCCGACGATGTTCAGACAGTGGGCCAGGGGCTGGCCGTTCAGATTGGTGTTGATCAGGGCCGTGGCGACGCCGACCTTGGAGAAGCCCATCCAGGCGGCGATGTAGTCGGCCCGGTTCATCATCATCAGGGCCACGGTGTCGCCCCGGCGCAGATTGCGCCCCTTGGCCCAGTGGGCGTAGCGGTTGGCCAGGGTATCCAGCTCGCGATAGGTCAGCGACCGCCGCTCGTCGGTGATGGCCAGATTGTCCGGATACCGGTCCACGACCTCCTGGAAGTCGTCACAGACCAGGTCCGGGCTGTCCAGCTGGATCGGCTTGATGCGCTTGAGCAGGCGGCGCAGGCCGCCGATGAAGCGCAGATCGCGGCGGATATTCGCCATCAAGCCCATGGTTTCCGCGCCTCCCGTGATTCCGTCGTGGTCTCTACCCATGGTGATGAACAAGGCTGAACGCCCGGTCAACCGATGGGCGAATTCCTGCGGTCGATTCGGCTGCGGCGTGGCCTCTGGTTTACAGCGCCGGTTCCAACAAACGCCGTCCTGTGGTTCACTCGGCGTCGTGAAATCGGCTGGCGGTGGAGAACAGTTGTGGCGGATGTGGGCGCGATCCTGATGGTCGCCGCCGTGCTGGCGGGCGGGACGATGGACGGGACGACGGACGGGGCCGCCGCGGGTGTCTCGCTGGAGCCGGCGTTCCGCAACACCCTTCAGATCACCGGCAGCGACGGTCGCGTCTCGCGCATGTGGCTGGACCGGGACGGCCGCTATCGCGGTCACGGCCGCAGCGTCACCAGCGGGGTCTGGCGCATGCGGGGCGACCAGCTCTGCTTCACCCAGCGCCGCCCCATTCCCATTCCGGTGGCCTTCTGCACGCCGCTGGTCGCGGCCGATGTGGGCACCCGCTGGAACACCCGCTCGGCCACGGGCGACCGGATCACCATCGAGATCGTGCGCGGACGCTGAGTCCGCCGCGGACGCCGGCGCGCCCGCCCACAGGCGCCGTGAGGCTTGCGTTCTGCTATATTATAACATAGCAAAGCGACCACGCCTTTCTCGCGCCTTCCGGAGTTCCCGATGCGTCTTCGCACGACCCTTCTCGCCGCCACCGGCCTGTCCCTTCTGATCGCGGCGCCGGCCGTCGCCGAAATCGCCAGTGCGCCGCCGGTGACCGAGCTGGACGGCATCGTGGTGCGCGCCCTGCCGCTGGATCAGCGCGGCGACGAGGTCATCAGCAATGTGACGGTGCTGACCGGCGACGAACTGGTGCGTCGGCGTCAGGCGACCCTGGGCGAGACGCTGCAGGGCATTCCGGGCGTGAACTCCGACACCTTCGGCGCGGGCGCCAGCCGCCCGGTGATCCGCGGCCAGACCTCGCCGCGGGTCAAGGTGCTGACCGACGGCTCCGAGCTGATGGACGCCTCGGCGGTGTCGCCGGACCACGCGGTGGTCGGCGAGCCCCTGCTGCTGGACGGCGTCGAGATCCTGCGCGGGCCCAGCGCCCTGCTGTACGGCGGCGGCGCCATCGGCGGGGCGGTGAACCTGCTGGACCGCAAGGTGCCCACCGAAATCCCCGCCAACGGCGTCGACGGCGCCATCGAGTTCCGCGGCGGCACGGCCGACGGCGAGCGCACCGGGGTGGTGGGCCTGACCGCCGGGGTCGGAAACTTCGCCCTCCGGCTGGAGGCGGTGGACCGCACCAGCGACGACTATGACATCCCCTCCTATCTGCGCGCCCACGACGATCATGACGAGGACGATCATGACGACGAGGATCACGACGACGACGACCACGAGGACGAGGGCCCCGTCACCCGCGTGGCCGGAACCTTCAACGACACCCGCACCCTGACGCTGGGCGCCTCATGGATCGGGTCGCGCGGCTATCTGGGCGTGGCCGTCACCGAGCAGAACAGCACCTACGGCCTGCCCGGCCACAACCACGAGTTCGAGGAGTGCCATCCGCACGGAACCGACCTGCACTGCGGCGGCCACGACGAGGATGAGGACGACCACGACCACGAGGAGGAGCACGACCACGACGAGGCCGCGCCCTGGGTCGAGCTGGAGAACCGCCGCGTCGACGTGCGCGGCGAGCTGAACGATCCCTTCGCGGGCGTCGAGCGCATCCGCTTCCGCGGCGGCGTGACCGACTACGCCCACGAGGAGATCGAGGGCGGCGAGGTGGGCACCCGCTTCACCAACGAGGGCCATGACGCCCGGGTCGAGGTGGAGCACGCCCCCATCGGCGGCCTGCGCGGCGTGGTGGGTTTCCAGACCGCCCGCAGCGACTTCGCCGCCGTGGGCGAGGAAGGCTTCGTGCCGGAGAGCATCACCCGCACCAACGCCCTGTTCGTGCTGGAGCAGTACCAGTGGAACGACTGGCGCTTCGAGGGCGCCGTGCGTCAGGAGTGGCAGGAAGCCGAGGCCCTGGAGCGTCCGGACCGCGACCATGACCCGCTGTCGGTGTCCGGCTCGGCCGCCTGGGCGCCCATGCCGGGCTGGTCGGTGGCGCTGACCGCCTCGCGCTCGCAGCGAGCCCCCAACGTTCAGGAGCTCTATGCCCGGGGCGTGCACGTGGCCACCAGCACCTATGAGCTGGGCAACGCCGACCTGGACGTGGAGACGGCCAATACGCTGGAGCTGACCTTCCGCAAGACCACCGGCCCGACCACCTTCAGCATCGGCGCCTTCCGCCACGATTTCGACGACTACATCTACGCCCGGACCCTGGATCAGGTCGAAGACTTCCGCCTGATCCAGTACACCCAGGCCGACGCCGAATTCACCGGGATCGACGGCGAGGTGCGCCACCGGTTCGGCCCGAATTTCTCGGCCACGGTCTTCGGCGACTATGTGCGGGCCGAGGTGGACGGCGGCGGAAACCTGCCGCGCATCCCGGCCGCCCGTCTGGGCGGACGCGTCGACGGCGGCTGGAACCAGCTGAGCGGCAATCTGGAATACTACCGGGTGTTCGAGCAGGACCGCATCGCCGATTTCGAGACCGAGACCCCCGGCTACGACATGCTGAACGCCACCCTCGCCTGGGACCTGCGCGAAGGCGGCGACGGGGTGCAGGTCTATGTGCGCGCCACCAACCTGTTGGACGAACTGGCCCTGAACCACACCTCCTTCATCAAGGACGCGGCGCCCCTGCGCGGCCGCAACTTCGTCCTGGGCGTGCGCGCGCGGTTCTAGGGCCCCGCATCATGCTGGACTGAAATCCGGGCCCGGTTGGACGACGTCCAGCCGGGCCGATTTCGCTCAGATCATGGACTCGCAAGTGGCGCAGAGCCTCCTGACGAACAACAGACGCCCCGAACCGCCGCGATGGGTGGGGAGCGGACATTGGCTCCGCGACCTTTCCGACAGGCTAGTCGGCGGCATCGGGAGTTGAGTAGTCGACGGTGGCCTCGCCAAAATGAGCCTGGACCACTCGAGGACGTCGATCGATGAGATATTCCTCAGGATTCAGCTGGTCCGGATAGCTTAGATCGACGCTGAACCTGCCTTCGCTAACGACAAAGGCCATCGTCGCCCACCGACTGGATGGGGGCTCTGATTCCCGGTAGCTCCAGATAATGTCTTTCAGCCACTCCGGAGAGTACCGATATCGCACCGGGGCGCCCGAAACCTGGGAGAAAATGTCCGACGAGATCTTCCCATCCTCGGCCTCGACGTACAGCAGGACCTTCCCTGCGGGATCATGCGCTGCCTCAACGATTCCGGAGCCGAGCTCCTGCAGCAAATCTCTGTCTTGTGCAGGCGGCTGCGACGTCTTCGGGATCTTCGGCGCGAGAGCGTCAACCCGCTTCTTGAATGGCCACATGCCGATCTCTTCGTTTGCCAACTTTGTTGCGCTGCATGGCAGTCTGGACGGTGTAGCATCTCCATTTACGGACGCTAGGTCCGCAACGGGGCGTAAGCACGCACTGACCGTCTGCCTTTGAGCCAACCCGTGGCCTCCGGGAACTATGAGCGCACGCCCTGGCCACAGGCCGGGCAAGCCGGATCGGCGCCGACGCTTACCGTGCGCGCCGCGCCCTTCAGCCCGTCGAAGATCATCAGCCGTCCGGCCAGGGGCTCGCCGGCTCGGGTGATCAGCTTGATGGCCTCCAGCGCAGCGATGGAGCCGATCACCCCGGCCAGCGCCCCGACCACGCCGACGCGGGCGCAGGTCTCGGCGTCGGGCGGAATCTCGCTGACCAGACAGCGGTAGCAGGGCCGCCCGGCGAACACGCCCACCTGACCGTCCCAGCGGCCCAGCGCCCCGCTGACCAGCGGCCGTCCGCCCGCCACGCAGGCGGCGTTGACCGTCAGGCGGGTCTCGAAATCGTCGGTCCCGTCGATGACCACGTCATGGTCGGCGACCAGATCGCGGGCGTTGTCCGCCGTGATCCGCTGGTCCAGCGCCTGCACCCGCACGTGGGGATTGAGGGCGGTCAGCCGCTCGGCGCCCGTCTCGACCTTGGAGCGGCCGATGTCGGCGGTGGCGAACAGCACCTGACGCTGCAGGTTGGACAGGGCCACCGTGTCAGGATCGATCAGGGTGATCGCCCCCACGCCCGCCGCCGCCAGATACAGCGCCGCCGGCGCCCCGACGCCGCCCGCGCCGACGATCAGCACCGACGCGCGCGACAGGGCCTGCTGCCCCGGTCCGCCGACCTCGGCCAGCACCAGATGGCGCGCGTATCGTTCGACCTCGTCGGGGGAAAAGCTCACGCCCGTGATGTAGCGCGCCGGGCGGCCAAAATCACCTGCGCCGGTTCAGGCGTGGGCGCCGACCTGGGCCACCGCCGCCACCAGCAGCGCGAAGGCTGCGGCATCGGTCAGGGCGTTCAGGGGCTGGCGCGACACCAGCGGCGCGATGCGCGGGGTGACCAGAATCTGCCCCATGCTCCACGCCGGGAACGCGCGCTGCTCGATGGTCTCGAAGCCCAGCATGCGGATGTCGGTATGGCGCGGGTCCTTGTGCAGACGGGTCAGCAGCCGGTCGATATCGATGCGCGCGCCTTCCAGGGCCTGAAGGAACCAGCCGTCATGGGCCAGAAGCACGCCGGTCAGGTGATCCCGCCGGTTGTTCCGCTCCGACACCCCCAGGATCTCCGCCACAGACAGCAGGCTGGACCCTGCATTGCCTACGGCCTGACTGATATAGATGGCTCGGCAAAGCTGAGACATCGGTACTCCTGACGCACTGAAACTGGAACTGTGTCTCATTCGCTAGGGGAATATCCTTAACAGAATCCTCGGGCGCTTGATCGCACGGGCGTGAACCGCCATTTCCCGGGGCATGAGCATGAACAACACGCCCCAGAGCGCCTTTCCCGACTGGCACGGCACCACCATCATCGCGGTGCGCAAGAACGGCCGAACGGTCATCGCCGGCGACGGCCAGGTCTCCATGGGGCCGACCATCGTCAAGGGCGCCGCGCGCAAGGTGCGCGTGCTGGCGGGGGGCAAGGTGCTGGCGGGCTTCGCCGGGGCCACCGCCGACGCCTTCACCCTGATCGAGCGGCTGGAAGCCAAGCTGGAGCAGTACCCCGACCAGCTGGCCCGCGCCTGCGTCGACCTGGCCAAGGACTGGCGCACCGACCGCTATCTGCGGCGGCTGGAGGCCATGCTGCTGGTGGCCGACGCCTCGTCCATCTTCACCGTCACCGGGGTGGGCGACGTGCTGGAGCCGGAGCACGGCGTGGCGGCGGTGGGCTCGGGCGGCAACTTCGCCCTCGCCGCCGCCCGCGCCCTCAGCGACCATACCGACATGGACGCCGAACAGATCGCCCGCAAAGCCATGGCCATCGCCGCCGACATCTGCGTCTACACCAACGGCAATCTGACGGTTGAGACCCTCGACTGATCCCTTCTCCCCTTGCGGGAGAAGGTGGCCGCCGGAGGCGGTCGGATGAGGGGTGAAACACCGCTGCATCCGGGCGCGCGCAACAGATCATGGACCGGGCGTTTGCCTGAAAGGTCGAGTCTCACCCCTCATCCGTCATGCTCCGCATGACACTTTCTCCCGCAAGGGGAGAAGGAAGGTCCCCCTACGTCCCCGGCTGGATGTACGGAATGCGGGCGAAGAATTCGCGCTCGTCGCCGCGCGGATCGTCAGCCATGCGGCTGTTCACATCGAACAGCATGGTCTCCCGGGTCTCCAGACCATAGGGCGTCCAGTGCGGCAGGCCCGCGTGGTTCGGATTGCCGGTTCGCGCCAGGGCGATGAAGGCGTCGGCCATGGCGTTCGATACGGCCTGGGCCCCCGGCCCATGCGCCTCTGACCGCGCCACATTGTCGAACACCAGGGCGATGTCGGCGGTGTGGAATGCGCCCGAGCGGCCGTTGCGCAGGCTGGCGGGGAAATCCAGCTGATAGACATAAGCCGGGCTGCCCTGCCTTGCGCGCGCCTCGGCCTCGATCACCGCCCCGCGCCAGGACCGGCCCGCCGTGGTGGCGCCGATCAGCACCTGATCCGGGGTCCAGTCCGGCTTCATGCGGCGATAGCCTTCGATGACCATCTCCGGCGCGATGTCGATGCGCAGGATATCGGGCGTCAGCCGCGCCGGCAGGGTCTCCCACGTCAGGCCCGCATTGGCCGGATCATTGCCCATGAAGGCCAGGGTCTCCTCGCGCGTGTTGCCGATGATCATCGGGATGTGCGCCGACCGGGCCGGGGCGTCGGGATAGAAGGGGTGCCGCGTCAGGCTGCGCCCGTCCAGCAGCGGGGCGAAATTGATCCCGCCATAGCCCAGCACAGGATCGCGCGCCGCCGAGGCCGCCAGCAACCGCTCCACCGGCAGGGTCTTCAGCGCGTGGGCCGTGTCGGGCGTCAGGCCCGCCGCCTCGATCATGGCCAGGCCCCGGGCGGTTCCGTTCATGGGACCGCAGGCGGTCACCTGCTGGCCGCTCATGGTGGCGGCGGCGTGGAACAGGCCGTCGGCGGCGGGCATGGCCATCAGGGTCGCGATCTTGGCCCCGCCGCCCGACTGGCCGAACAGCATGACCCGGGCCGGATCGCCGCCGAAGGCCGCGATGTTGTCGCGCACCCACTGCAGCGCCAGCACCAGATCCAGCTGGCCCAGATTGCCCGAGTCCTCGAACCCATCGCCCGCCACCCGGGCGAAGGCGCCGTAGCCGAAGATGTTCAGCCGGTGGTTCAGGGTCACCACCACCACGTCGCCGCGCCGGGCCAGCCGCGCGCCGTCGTACAGCGGGTCCGACCCCGACCCGGTCGAATAGCCGCCGCCGTGAATGTAGACCATCACCGGCCGCCGGGCTGTATCCGTGGCCGGGGTCCAGACGTTCAGGAACAGGCAGTCCTCGGACGGGTTGGGCTCGTCGCCGCGCTGGGGACAGGCCGCGCCATAGTCGAAAGCCTCCGCCGGGCGGGTCCACGGCCGGGGCGCCCGGGGCGGCAGGAAGCGCCGGTAACCGGTGTCATCGCCGTAACGCAAACCCTTGAACACCGAGACGTCGCTGTCCCTCCGGCCGATGACAGGGCCGTTGCTGGTGCGCACGGCGGGCAGGGCGCCCTGGGCGTGAACGCCGGAGGGAAAGGCCGCCATTGCAGCGGCGGCCGCGCCGGCGCCCGTCAGGCCGCGTCGGGTCAGGGTCATGGGGTTTCCTCCGGTCATGGTCACGGGCGGCTCTGGCGTCGGCCGCCTCTTGCCCCCACTGTTCGCCCCATGACCGCATCCGTCAACGCTTCCCCCATCAATGTCGCGCTCGTGGGCTACGGCTACGCCGGGCGCACCTTCCATGCGCCCCTGATCGCCGCCACCCCGGGCCTGACCCTGCACACCGTGGTCTCCAGCCGCCCGGAAGACGTCCACGCCGGCCTGCCCGAGGTGCGGGTGGTCGCGGATGTGGAGGCGGTGCTGGCCGACCGCGCCATCGGCCTGCTGGTCATCGCCACGCCCAACGATCTGCACGCGCCCCTGGCCCGTCGCGCCCTTGAGGCCGGTCTGGCGGTGGTGGTGGACAAGCCTTTCACCGTGACCCTCGCCGAGGCCCGCGCCCTGCAGACCCTGAGCGCGGAGACGGGCGGCTTCCTCACCGTGTTCCACAACCGCGCCTGGGACGCGGACTTCCTGACGCTCCAGCAACTGATCCGCGACCGGCGCCTGGGCCGCATCACCCGCTTCGAGAGCCACTTCAGCCGCTTCCGCCCGCAGGTGCGCGACCGCTGGCGCGAGCGGCCGGGGCCCGGCGCGGGCATCTGGTACGACCTGGGCCCGCACCTTGTGGATCAGGCCCTGCGCGTCATGGGCCGCCCCGTGGCCCTGAGCGCCGACATCGCCACGGTGCGCGCGGGCGGCGGCGCCGACGACTGGTTCCATGTGGTCATGCGCTTCGCCGATGACAGCCGCGCCATCCTGCACGCCGACATGATGTCCACCAGCGATCTGCGCTTCGTGGTGGAGAGCGAGACCGGCGGCTTCGTCAAGCATGGCCTGGATCCGCAGGAGGACGCGCTCAAGGCCGGCGCCGTGCCCGGCGGCCCCGGCTGGGGCGTCGATCCCCGCCCCGGCGTGCTCACCACCGTCGACGCCGACGGCGGCCGCACCGAAGCGATTGTCCAGGGTCCGCCCGGCGACTATCTGGCCCTGTATCGCGGCGTGCGCGACGTCTGCGCCGATGGCTCGCCCGCCGTCCCCGACCACCGGCGTCCGGTCCCCCTCGACCAGGCCGTGGCGGTGATGGCGGTGATCGAGGCGGGCCTGCTCAGCGCGCGCGAACGCCGCGAGGTGGTTCTGGAGGATTAGGTCCATGTGCGACGCCGTCGTGTCCGAGGTGGTCATCGTTCCGTTCGCGCCTCGCCACACGGCGGCCTGGACGGCGCTGAACGAGGCCTGGATCGCCCGCCTGTTCGTCATCGAGCCCAAGGACCGCCTCGTGCTGGACGACCCCCGGGGCCAGATCCTGGACGGGGGCGGCCGCATCCTCATGGCCGAAATCGACGGGCGGCCGGTGGGCTGTTGCGCCCTGATCGCCATGGCCGACGGCGGCTATGAGCTGGCCAAGATGGCGGTGGACGAGACCCTGCGCGGCCGCGGCGTCGGCAAGCGCCTGATGACCGCCGCCATCGCCCTGGCGCGCGAGCTGAAGGCGCCGCGCCTGTACATCGAGACCAACTCGTCCCTGACCAACGCCATCGGTCTGTACGAGGCCCACGGCTTCCGCCACCTGCCTGCCCAGCCCACCGCCTACGCCCGCTGCGACGTGTGGATGGCGCTGACGCTCGCTCCCGATCGGGAGACAGGAGGCCGCGTCAGTCCACAGCGGTGATCTCGACCTCCTGGCCCGCCACCACCGCGGCGTCGCCGAGGCGCTTGCCCATCAGGGCGCGGGCCAGGGGTGAGATGTGGGAGACGGAGCCCTTCGCCGGATCGGCCTCGTCCTCTCCGGTGATGCGCCAGGTCTGGACCCGGCCATCCTCCCGCTCGATGGTCACCGACCCGCCGAACCGCACCGTTCCGTCCGGCGTCGTCTCCACCAGCTGGGCGTTGCCGCGCCGGGCGGACCAGTAGCGCAGGTCGCGGGTCGCCCGCGCCATGGCGGTGCGATCCGCCTCGATGTCGCCCTTCGCCTGGGCGGCGGCCCAGGCGGCGCGCGCGGACGCCAGTTCCGTTTCGATCATGGCCAGCCCGTCCGGCGTGACCAGATTGGGATGCGCGGAGACCGGACGGTCGGGCAGGTCCGCCGCCGTGGCCTCCAGGTCCTCTTCCCGGGTGAAGGCGACGCTCATGGGCGCGCTGCGAATGGACAGGGTCTGGACAGCATCCGTGAGACAGCGACAGCGGGCGGCAAACGTTCCGCCGTCAGCTCCGCCACTCCTGGATGATCTCGTCCGAGCCGATGGGCGCGAAGGCCACATAGTCGCGACGGATGCGGATGACGCACAGGGGGCGCTGGTCCGGTCCGGCGCTCTGGCACCGCACGGGGCGGCCGTCGGCGAAGGCGCCCAGACGGCCCTCGATGATCAGATGGAAGCCTGCGGGCCGCTCCAGGGTCTCGCCTTCCTCGGCGCGGATGGCGGCCTGCCACGGCCGGTCGCCGCGCTGATTCACCCGCGAACTGTCCGCCTCGAAGAAGGCGGCCAGGCCCACGGTCTGGGGCGAGGCGGCCGGGGCGCCGCCCAGCGGGTCGACGCGGATCGGCGGGCAGGCGTCGCCGGCCATCCACGGCCGCGGGATCCAGAAGCCCTCCACCGCGTCATAGGGCCCGCCGCCCAGCTGGGCCACGAACGCCGTATCGGTCCAGTTCTCGGGCCGCGCCGACAGCCGGATCGTGGCCCCGTCGTCGGCGTATTCCCATCCCGCCCAGGCCTCGGCGCCCGCCTGACGGGGGCCGAAACAGCCGAAGGGAATGCGCACCCGGAAATTGCGTCCGGCCAGGGCGGCCTCGCCCGCCGGCGTCGCCTCGCCCGCCGCATAGGCGGCGGTGGCGCGATCGACCATGTCCAGCAGTTCGGCGCGGGTCAGGGCGGGC